>MHCFR00700__coassemble_454_pt1 | contig 45124 bp, 39 predicted proteins | sample MHCFR00700__metabat2_low_PE_034 | metagenome-assembled genome bin MHCFR00700 | reverse complement strand
CACCGGACGTTATCCGGCATCCTGCCCTGTGAAGCCCGGACTTTCCTCGTCTGCAGCCTTTCGGCTCCTGCATCCGCGATCGTCTGTCTTACTTGACACAGTTACTGATTATACTATTTTCAAACACCTTCGTCAACAATAAGCTCGTCTCCGTCTGCTGCCGTCGTAGCAAGTTCGTCGCATCTCTCATTCTGGGGATGCCCGTCATGACCTTTGACCCAGTGAAACGTCACATTGTGCTTTCCCTTAGCTGAGAGAAGCCTTTTCCAAAGATCCACGTTTTTCACAGGCTCATTCTTGCCTCTCTTCCAGCCTTTCTTCAGCCAGCCGTCCACCCAGTGCTGATTAAATGCATTTACCACATACTGGGAATCTGAATAAACTTCCACTGTGCACGGACGGTTCAAAGCTTCCAGTCCTGCGATCACTGCCATCAGCTCCATACGGTTATTGGTCGTGCGTACATATCCCTGCGATATTTCTTTCACATGCAGTTCTCCTTTGGTATCGACATACTCGAGCACACAGCCATAGCCTCCCGGTCCGTCCGGATTTCCCCTCGCCGCTCCATCTGTATATATTTTTACAAGCATTCGTTCTTCCTCACGATAATTATTTTTAAACGATCCTACTATTTTAACTGTTACGCTTCTATCAGGAATGTCTGTCCTTCGCGCTCGATCTTCATGATCTTGTCCTTGTAAGTTTCTGTACATTTCTCCAGCATAAGCCGATCAAAAATATCATAATTTCCCCAGAAATGCATCGGAAATACATACTTTGTATCCGTACGTTTCATGAAACAGTCAATCCCCCAGCAATACTGCTCCCCCAGCCTGGGATCAACAGGTACGAACGCAATGTCGATCTTCTCATGCTGGAGTTTATTGATCTCGGACTGATAGGTACGGCGGATCATCTTATTGAATACCTCTGACTCTTCTTCCCAATGCCACCAGTTCAGGTCTCCCGCATGGTAGATTGTCCTGCCTCCGCAGTGGAGAAGATATGCCACTCCCTGATCATTTGATCGCAATGTCCTTACTTTTATCCCAAATACATCTTTCTCTTCATTCGGTCCCATGGATATGATATCGGAACATGGGGAGGGGCAAACATGTAAATATTCTGACGGTTCGATATCCGACGATAATATATAACATATCTCAGAAAAGGTTTCCCTCAGCCGGAAGATCTCTTTTCTAAAATGGTCATGGTGGGCATGGCTTACAAATACCACCATCTTCTTATCGCGGTCCCACTCCGGGAACTCGCCTTTATAATAATCAAAAAGACAGTATATATTTTCCATCTCCAGTAAAAAACCACTGTGTCCCAAATATGTCACTCTCATCATAAATTAATATTCTCCACAACCTGTACTACTTCCGGCAGGATATATTCCATGTCTTCTTTTGCCGTCTTTGCACTTTCAGGCAGATTGATCACAAGTGTCTTGTTACGGATTCCTGCCGCCATGGTTTCCAGGATCGCCTTTTTGGAATATCTGAGATTATACGCCCGGAGCGCCTCCGGTATTCCGGGCAGAAGTCTCTCAGACGTATCGATGACCGCATCTGCGGCACAATCCTCTTCCAGGTACCCTGTTGCACCTGCAGTCAGGATCAGTTCTACAGATTCCGAATCCGACAGCTGTGTGATCACAGTGGCAACGACCTCTCTCTCCTGCGGAAGGATCCCGACTGCCTTCACTTCAAATCCCGCCTGTTCCAAAAGACGTTTCAGTGCTGTTGCGGCCGCACTCTCCGCTTTTGCCTTATACGCGCCTGTATCTATCGCAAATATTGCTGCTCTCATCATATGTACCCCTTTCTACTATTAAATACCCACTTCCAAATTTTCACTTCTGTTAAATATTCTCTTCTGTTAAACACTCTCTTCCAATGCCTGCGCACCAAGGATACGTTCTGCGATCCGGTTTGCATTTTCATAAATCTTTTCTTTCGTCTCCCCTACATAGAAAATGCCATCCTGATACAGTACTCTTCCATCGATCATTGTCATCTTAACATTCTGCTTGCTCGCGCTGTATACTATATTCTTCTCAATATTGTGAAGCGGCTGCATATTGGGCTGTGTCAGGTCGATCATGATCAGGTCCGCACGTTTTCCCGGCGCGATCATATCGCAGTCAGTCAGTCCCATCGCATGAGCCCCGTTTGTCACAGCCATCTTAAGGACATCCCTTGCCGGAACAGCCTCCGGATCATCACAGTACACTTTTTGAAGTCCGGTCACCAGGAACATCTCCCGGAACATATCGAGACAGTTGTTGCTGGCCGGCCCGTCCGTTCCGATGGCTATCGGAATATCCAGGTCTAGATAATGCTTCACCGGTGCGATACCGCTTGCCAGTTTCAGGTTCGATGCCGGATTTGTGACAACATATATCCCGCGCTCTTTTATAATATCGAAATCAGTCGCATCCATGTGCACTCCGTGGAACAGAACACCGCCATGGCGGAACAGACCCAGAGAGTCCATGTACGCCACCGGCGACATGCCGGAACGTTCCCTGCATTCCTCCACTTCTTTCTTTGTCTCGGAACAATGCACACAGATTGGCGCCCTGTATTTGTCCGCTGTTTCTGCCAGACTTTCCATCAGTTCCCGGCTGGTCGTATACTCTGCGTGGAATCCCATACGGTAGGATACAAGACCGCTCTTGTCCTTATTATATTTCAGATAATCATGCTCGACATCCTGAGCAGTCCCCCCAAAATCATTGATATCTCCGCACAGTACCATGCGAAACCCCGTTTCCTCTGACGCCCTGGCAGTTTCATGTTTCAGCTTATACATATCAAAAGCTGATGTGATTCCGCTGGTCAGGTATTCCATGATTGCCAGTTTTGTCAGCCAGTAGATGTCATCTTCTGTAAGTTTTGCCTCAGCCGGGAACACCTTATCATACAGCCATTCCTGCAGCTTCATATCATCGGCATAGGAGCGCAAAAAAGTCATCGGTGAATGAGTATGTGCATTCTTAAATCCAGGCATGATCAGGTTGCCCTGTGCATTGATCTCTTTGTCCCAGATTCCTTTGTTTATATCTTCTGCGCCATCACATGGTTTGACACAGGAGATCTGTCCGTCTTCAATCTGGATTTCCCCTTTAAATATCTTTCTGCCTTCTTCCATTGTCAGTATTCTTGCATTGTATATCCTTGTTCTCATCGCTGTCTCCTCACATCTTCTCAATGCTCTTTGTTACCAGACGTTCAAATTCGCCGGAACGCTTGTCCGCGACCGACTGTACGTCCAGATGACTCAGCTCTTCGTCTGACAGACCGCTTGCCATATTCGAAATACAGGAAATACCGCATACGCGTACTCCCGCATGGCGGGCGGCAAGCGCTTCACATGCAGTGCTCATTCCCACTGCATCAGCTCCAAGCACTGCATACATCCTGATCTCTGCAGGACTCTCAAAATTCGGCCCCGTAGTCTGAAGATAAACGCCTTTCTGCAGGGAGATAGATTCTTCCTGCGCCGTCTCCTCGATCAGTTTCATCAGTTCCACGTCATAGATGTGCGTCATATCCGGAAAACGCTCACCCAGCTCGGAGACATTTTCCCCGATCAGAGGTGACGGAACAAAACTCGAAATCTGATCTGTGATCATCATAAAATCCCCCACATGAAACTCCGGATTAATGCCGCCGGCTGCATTCGTAAGGAAAAGCACCTCGATCCCCATCCGTTTCATCAGCCGCGTGGGGAGCACTACATCCTTCATGTCATACCCTTCATAATAATGCACACGGCCTTTCATTGCAACTGCCGGAACGTTTCCAATATATCCCAGCAGAAACTTTCCATCGTGTCCCTGTACAGTGGACACAGGAAATCCGGGAATATCACTGTACGGGATCTCCAGCTCCACTTTCATATTTTTTGCATATCCGCCCAGACCGGACCCGAGGATCAGGCCCACTCTGGGGACAAAACCGGTCAGTGACCGGTAGTATTCATAACATTTTTCCAGCTTCTCATATTGAATGCTCATTTTCATTCCTCCTCGTCATGCCTGCCATTTTCTGTCTCAACTGATATTATATATCTTCCTGTCATAAGGGTTCAAGCCTTACTTTCACGCATCCGCCTATTCCAGCATCCCTTTCACGCACTTTCTCCTGTCCGTCCTTCGCTCATTCCTATTGGAAAATGCCTTTGCCCTCGCATGGAGCAGGATCTTTCTCCCCTCCGGATTCCGCGTATATACCAGCCGGAATCTCCCGATATAAGGGATCAGCTCCATGCGGAATATCTCGGCTTTATCTCTGGCTGACGCAAAAATATCCGGGACACAGAAATATTCTTTCGCACGTGCCGCATTTCCTCCATGACAGAGCAGATACCTCTGGTTCTCAACCGGAGCGAGCATCTGGGCGAACGTATCTGCATAGAGATTTTTTTCCCGGTCAGTACCGCCCCTGAGCCATGTGCCAAACCAGATGCCATCCTCTTCCTTTGATATAACCTCACACTCGGATGTTATATAACCTGCTTTCTTAAGTGCCGCAAGAACTCCCCTGCTCATCCCCCTAAAGCGCCACATCGGCGTAAGCTGCCGGATGATTTTTCCACATGACACATAACTTAGCAGAAGAAATATCATAGTAAAACCTGCAAACGGCACGTATGAGGTATTTCCTGTCCTCAAAAGGAACAAGTAAATATTCAGCAGCTCACCAAGTATTACCATAATCTGTACACCCAGTGCATTTACAAATCCTACACCCGGGCGGAAGTTTTTCCGGTCGGCCATAAACTCGTCTGCAATTTCCCTGCCATTCCATTTGACCAGAGCGCTCTTCCACTGCCCTGCAACCCGGGAACGGTCAGCGCTTCGGCAGGCTGTGTCTTCATTGATCTTCTCAATATGTTTTTTTGTAAACGGCTTTCTTATCGTCTGCATACGCCCAAGACCGTTTTCAATAACTGTGCCGTCATAACTGACCCCGAGTACTCCGTCCATCCTTCTCTGCAGAGTATAAAAGTCTTCCGATAATTCCGGCTCTTCGATCCCCATACGCCGTCTTTCCTTCTCGTCCTGCGGTATAGACATACAGACAAGATGCCAGATATTGCTCACTTTGCCCGGATCCCGCGGATTGATCCGTATCGCTCTGCCGCGCATCTGATTTCCCAGCACGTAAGATCCGACCGTACTCGCCAGAATCAGGGAGTTGATCCCCGGGGAATCCCACCCCTCTCCGAGCAGAGATTTCGTTCCGACCAGGATCTGGATATAGCCTCTTTCAAATATTTTCGTAACTGCCTGCGTATACAGGCTGAGCTTTCCCTTGATCGGAACTTCCGAATAACCGACCGCCGTCCCCTCAGCATCTCTGAACTTCTGAAATACCGGAACAGATGCTGTCGGATCAATCCTGAGAATCGCCTCTGTAAACGCATCCTCTGCCGTATCCGGCAGTATAACCAGGCTTCCACACAGAACGCCGGCTCTCCATCCGGCGCCCCGTCTCCTGAGCACCTCAAACACAGGGACCACGCCAATCGTTCCGACATCTTTTTCCGGACGTCCTACAGCACTTTTGTACTCGCCCCTGATATAATCTGTCAGGATCAGCATCCTGAGTTTTTCTCCCATAGCAGTATGCTCGCAGGATGCAATCTTCAGGATACTGTCCATTTTCCCACTGCTATTGACAAGCATCTTTTCAATCTTATCATTAACAAGAAAATGTACTTTATTTTTCTCTGTCAGCCCGGCTTCTCTCAACTGTTTTTTCAGTGCTTCCCTGTATTTCTGATCTGTCTGATAACTATCCGTATCATCGTATAGAAACCCCTGAAGGAAATATTCCATCCATTTTTCTGATACAGGCGGCATCTCGCTGACACCGAGCACCTCCGTCCACCGTCTGGAAAATGGAATCCGCTTTGCCTGACAATAAATAAGAAGTCCTGAAAGATATCCCGGATTTTCAAGCATCCTGTCACAATATCCCTCATAATCTTTCAGAGCCGGATGGGATGCTGCTGCTTCCCCCAGACTCGCATCATTCATCAGGAACTCAAACATATTCGCTGCACTTTGTCTGAATTGTGATATCTTTTCCCCTTCCTCCTGTGAGGGGCAGTTGAACCACACATAATCCTGATGCGGACACAGGCTGCCTTCCTTTACCAGTTCTGGCACTGTAATCTCTGCGTCCACCGGGCCGCACATCTTTGTATACCTCTCCCACTGTGCCGGCGTTGAATCATAAGGCGGCGTGGCGGTAAGCGCGATTACAGTCACATCTTTTTCCATATCCATAAACTTTTCCAGTGCCTTCCACCATTCATTTTTCAGATGATGGCATTCATCCAGGCACACTGTCCTTATCCCTGCTTGTTTCACTTGTCTGAGAAACTCAAACCCTGCGAAATTAATCTCTTCCGTCCCCTCTCCTTCTCCGGATTCCTCTACATTTTTCTCCCCTGCCATAGCACTGTAAAGCGTCTGGTATGTAATCGAAGTGATCATTCCCGGATACCTGATATCCGAAGAAAGGATCTTCTGTTCTTCATTTCCCTCCCATATCTTTGCTTTCTCCGTAAAAAAAGACCCCCTGATACGTTCCAGCCACTGCTGGCGTATTACGATCCGTGGGGACAGAATAAGACACGGCTTTCCAGTCCGACGGATCAGTTCGATCCCCAGCACTGTTTTCCCTGCCCCCGGAGCCGCTGTAATGTGAATCCTCCCGTCATCCATATAAGCATCAGCCTCACGAAGCACCCTTTGCTGATATGTACGCCACTCTCCCTTAAATGAAAGCAGTCCGTCATAGATATTCTTCATATTCGATTTCTCCCTCTGATTCGGCCCTGAAAAAATTAATCACGGTAAGTTCATTATACCCTCTGACAGATAAGATGTCGAGACCGGGCGAAATTCGTATTTTCCGTACTAACAAAGTATCCGCCGGGAGACAGGTATTGTTATCGCACCCGCTTTCGCTCGGGCCGTAACGCAGCGGTACATAGGAGCGCAAAAGACGCGCTCCAAGTGCCGGCGTTACTCTACGGTGCGTACACAATACCTGTCTCCCGGCTGCTTTCTTTCCCATCCCGAAAAACGAATTTCAAACGGAAGAAACAAGACCGGAACTCTCTCGACTACGGTCCCATCCAAACTGACAGGAAAGGGTAGATAGTCGATGAAGCTCCGGTCTCTTCCGATTTGTATGAGTGTTTGTTGAAGGGTGGCGCTGCAGCTGAAAAATGTGTACTGACTGGACGTGCCAGCAGAAAAAGAGGATACTGCATAAGCTATGCATCGACATGGAGCGTTCCGAATACACCTCGTTCTCCATGTTAGCGATATTAAAATGCGAGTTCCAATGGACGAGCATTTTGATATTGCGTTACATGGATTCGAGGGGATAAGGTAAAGCGGGTCGGCATAGCGTTGCAGTATCTTCTTTTTCTGCGTCCGATGTTCGATCAGTATGACATTTCTATTACAGCGTTGTCTGTTCAACAAGCACGAATTTCCTCAGATTATGATACACACCAGTCCTCCATTTGTATCATTTACGATCTTCTGCATGGAATCCTGCAGTTTCATCTGGCTTTCATCCCCAATCATGGCGATCTTATTCTTCATGCCGTCCATGACGAGTTCTTCCACCGTCTTGCCAAAAATATTGGTCCCCCACACGCCTTCAGGTGTCTCACTTTCTTTTTTGATATATTCCGCCAGATCTTGCGCCTGCTTCTCACTCCCTACGATCGGTGCGATCTCGGTCTCGATATTTGCACGTATCATATGGATAGACGGCGCTTCCGAACGGATCTTTACTCCGAACTTGCTGCCCTGCTTGATGATGACCGGCTCCTCCAGCCTGATATCCTCTTTTGACGGTGTGACTACGCCGTAACCTTTCATCTTCACATTTGTAAAAGCATCTTTCAGGCTGCTCAGCTCTTCTCTCATGGATGCAAGTTCTTTTACCGTAGAGATCAGTTCATACTCTCCCTTGATCTGCGTGCCGGTAAGCTCGCTCAGCACCTCATAATAGTAGGACTGTTCATACTGGATCTGTATCCTGACTTTTCCGGTATCCATCTCAATCTGATCCACCGTCATCTCTCTGATATATGAGCTGTCAGTATTCATCTCTTTTGCGACAATGCTTCTCACATCTTCCAGATCATTCATTACTGAGCGCACCTGTTCCAGCAGATCCTTCTTGATCCGGTGCTCTCTGGAAAGCATCTCCACCCATTTTGGAATATAAAACTCTGCCTCCGTGATCGGGAATTCATAGAGGACCTGCCGCATGATCTCATGGATGTCCTCAGCTTTCATCTGCTCACAGTTTACCGGCACCACCGATGCGCCGTATTTTTGTTCCAGTTCCTCTTTCAATGCTTTTGTCTCCCCGGAATAAGGTTTTTTACAGTTCAGAAGTATCAGAAACGGTTTCCCGATCGTTTTTAACTCCCTGACCGTCTTTTCTTCGGCTTCTATGTAGTTCTCTCTCGACAGATCTGTCACGCTTCCATCCGTCGTCACGACAAAACCGATGGTAGCATGGTCATGGATCACCTTCTGGGTCCCGATGGCGGCTGCTTTCGTAAACGGTATCTCATATTCAAACCACGGCGTCTTCACCTGCCGCTCTGCATCATTTTCGATATGTCCGGATGCTCCTTCTACCATGAAGCCGACGCAGTCTATAAGACGAATCTTTACTTCCACATCATCGGAAAGTTTGACTGCGGCCACTTCTTTCGGAACAAACTTCGGTTCCGTCGTCATGATCGTAGTTCCGGAAGCAGACTGGGGAAGTTCATCCTTTGTCCGCTCTCTTGCATGTTCATCCGTCATATTCGGAAGCACAAGAAGATCCATAAATCTTTTGATAAAGGTGGATTTGCCTGTCCGCACCGGCCCTACGACTCCGATGTATATCTCTCCGTTTGTACGTGCTTTCATATCTCTGTATACCTGAAATGAGTCCATAAAAATACCCCCTTATTCTGCTGATACAATGTATGCACAGAAATACGGGGGTATGACATTTTGTTTACTCTTCCCAGGTAAGCGAACGGTTTTCGCTGCGGGATTCTCTCATCATCAGGTCATTCACCGCCTCTGCGGGAGATTTTCCTTCAAAGAGCACTGCATTGACCTCATCTACGATCGGCACTGACACTTCATATTTCTGTGCCAGCTTAGCCGCCGCCTTAGCGGAATACACGCCTTCTACTACCATCTTGACTTCATCCATTGCCTCCTGCATGGACATTCCCTGACCAATAAGATAGCCCGCCTTTCGGTTCCTGCTGTGTACACTGGCACAGGTTACGATCAGATCTCCGATTCCGGTCAGACCTGTGAAAGTCTCAATCTTTCCTCCCATCTTTACACCAAGACGGGCGATCTCCGCGATGCCCCTTGTAATGAGGGCAGCCTTTGTATTGTCTCCGTATCCCAGGCCGTCCGCAATTCCTGCTGCCAGGGCAATGACATTCTTAAGGGAACCTCCAAGTTCAATCCCGAGGATGTCAGGGCTTGTGTAGACACGGAACACATTGCTGATGAACATAGACTGCAAATATTCTGCAGTCTTCCTCGTCTTAGCGCCGATCACACAGGTAGTCGGAAGCCTGCGTCCCACTTCTTCTGCATGGCTGGGACCTGAGAGTACTGCCACGTCTGCCTGCGGGATCTCCTGCTCGATCTGTCGAGACAGTGTCATAAGGGTAGACTCTTCAATCCCTTTTGCCACATCAACGATGATCTGTCCTTCCGCCACAAAAGGAGACATTTTCTTCGCAGTACTTCTGGTAAAAGGGGATGGTACTGCAAGTACAAGAAAATCCCTGCCTCTTATCGTTGATCCGAGATCACCCGTGATCACCATGTCATCCGGCAGTTTGACACCCGGCAGCTTCAGCTCGTGCTCCCTTTTTTCATTGAGCATCTTTACCTCATTTTCATCGATAGACCATACCGTAACCTGATGTCCGTTGTCGGAAAGGAGAACTGACAGCGCGGTTCCCCAGCTCCCTGCCCCAAGTACGCCTACATTTGCCATAATTTCCTACTCCTCCTTTGATCATTTGCTCTTATTATTCTTTGATCCGAATTTATTTTCTGTCCCTGCTGCAAGACGCTTAAGATTCTCCTTGTGTCTGTACCATGCCAGAAGCGTCATCAGAGCGAGAATGATGTACAGCTCATAACAGTATGACGGCCGCATATCCAGCCACCCTGCCTGCCCGATGATGATCATCTCGATCAAAAAAACTGTATAGGCAGCAAGGGAGCCCACAGATATGTATCTTGTCACGATCACCGGCACGAGGAAACACGCCAGTGTGACCGGGATCATCAGGATACTCAGCGGCAGGTGCCAGAAGCTGTTGACAACTACAAGTCCCGCCATCACGGCAATCCCCTTTCCACCTTTAAAGTTCATATAAAACGGGAAATTATGTCCAAGTGTAACTCCGGCTCCCGCATAAAGGGTCAGCAGCGGCCGGCAGTCGCTTCCCCTGTACATGAAAAAGACGATCAGAAATGCCGCTACGCACTTGATCACATCCCCGGCAAACGTCAGGAGTCCTGCTTTCCACCCCAGCACCCTGAGTGCGTTCGTAGTTCCTGCATTACCGCTCCCTTTTTTTCTGATATCCACATGGCTCATCTCACCTACGATATAGCCAGTCTGAAAGAGACCGCATACGTATCCGATTGCAAGACAGATCAAACGTTCCATAACTTTACTGCTCCTTTACTCTACTGTTCCTTTTCTTTCCTCTCTCTGATAAAGAACTTCAGAGAGGTTCCCCTGAACCCGAATGCTTCCCTGATCTTGTTCTCAAGATATCTTGTATATGAGAAATGCATCAGCTCTTTGTCGTTGACAAAGATCACGAAAGTCGGCGGCTTGACAGATACCTGTGTGATGTAATACAATTTCAGCCGTTTTCCTTTATCTGACGGAGGCTGCTGGAGCGCTACCGCTTCTGTCATGATCTCATTGAGCACGCCCGTTGCGATACGCAGAGTCTGGTTCTCGATCACCATATCGATCATATCATACAGCTTATTCAGCCTCTGTCCCGTAAGCGCTGATACATACATAATCTCTGCGTACGGCATATAGGACAGTACATGCCGGATATCTTTCTCATATTCTCTCATTGTCCGGTCATTCTTCTCAATGGCGTCCCATTTATTGACTACAATGATAACACCTTTTCCCCTCTCATGGGCAATCCCCGCGATCTTCGCATCCTGCTCCGTAACGCCTTCTGTCGCATCGATCACCATAAGTACTACATCCGCACGCTCCACTGCAGTCACGGTACGGATAATGCTGTAGCGTTCCAGATCCTCTTTGATACGGCTCTTTCTCCTCAGTCCTGCCGTATCGATAAAGACGTATTCTTTTCCATTATGGACGATAGCAGTATCAATGGCATCTCTTGTCGTCCCGGCAATATCGGATACGATCACCCGGTTCTCGCCAAGCAGCCGGTTTACGATAGATGACTTTCCTACGTTCGGTTTGCCCACAATAGCAATACGAGGACGGTCATCATCTTCTTCCTGTCCGCTGCCCTCCGGAAAGTGTTCCACAACTGCTTCCAGCATATCTCCGATCCCAAGACGGGAAGCAGCCGAGACCGGCACCGGATCTCCGATTCCAAGATTATAAAACTCATAGACGTCCGGCATATATTTTTCAAAATTATCTACCTTGTTTACTACAAGGACGATCGGCTTTCCGGAACGCCGGAGCATATCCGCCACTTTAGAATCCGCATCTACAAGGCCCTGTCTTACGTCAGTGATAAAAATGATCACATCTGCAGTCTCGATTGCAATCTGTGCCTGTTCCCTCATCTGGGAGAGTATCACGTCTTTACTGTCCGGCTCGATACCTCCGGTATCGATCATGGTAAATTCTTTATCCAGCCATGTCACGTCAGCATAAATCCTGTCTCTTGTAACTCCCGGCGTATCCTTTACGATCGAGATCATCTCACCGGCCAGTACATTAAACAGTGTGGATTTTCCCACATTCGGGCGCCCTACAATGGCAACTACTGGTTTACTCATCTTATCTAACCTTTCCTTTCTTCCAGGATCGCATCGATCAGATCCTGTCCGCTTGATTTTACAATAACTACCGGAACTTGTAAAGCTTCGGACACCTGCCCCACCGTATAATCATCGAGGAAAATATCCTCGTCTGCTTTCAGCATATTGCATGGGAGCAGAAGGCTTTCTCCCAGCTCTTTTCCTGCAAGCTGCGCCATGATATCCTGTGCTGTAACAAGTCCTGAAACAGTAATTCGTTCTCCAAAGAAATCGTTTCTGACAGCATATACATGGATCCGGAGATTCGGATATTTTTCCTCCATCTTCTCCGCCATCCGCTTCAGATAAGGATATGCCAGCCGCCCTGTAGCAATAGAAAGAATCCTTTCCCTTTCATCTCCTTCGACGGCCTGGTACGCTTCTTCAAATTCATTGAACAGGAGCCGCAGCATCCCCACACCGTTTTCAAGCTGCAGGTATCCGTCATAGCGTTCTTCTTCCGGAATTTCCTCCTCTGCCAGCAAATACCACTCGTCTCCCGCATGGATAAAATGCACGCCGTACTCCGCATAGATCTTTTCCTGCCAGCGGTGAATGGTCTCCAGCACACGTTTTGCCTCATCTTTGGTAAACGGTTCCAGAGGATAGAGCCCGTCCCTGAATCTTGTAAGGCCTACGGGCACTACGGATACACTTTTCAGAAGCGGCAGATAACTGGTCAGATCCCTGATCGACCGTTCCAGCTCTTCCCCGTCATTAACGCCTTTACACAACACGATCTGCCCGTTCATCTCAATACCGCCCTGATAGAGCTGATCCACTTTCTTCAAGGCGTCTCCGGCGAACCGGTTGTGCAGCATCCTGCACCTGAGTTCCGGATTTGTTGTCTGGAAAGAGATATTGATAGGTTCCAGACGATACCGTATGATCCGCTCAATGTCGTGATCACTCATATTGGTGAGTGTCACATAATTTCCCTGAAGGAAAGACAGTCGGGAATCATCGTCTTTAAAGTAAAGCGTGTCCCGCATTCCGGCCGGCATCTGGTCGATAAAACAGAAGATGCATTTATTCCTGCATGAACGGTATTCATCCATGAGACCGGGACCGAATTCCATCCCAAGCTCTTCATCTGCATCTTTCCCGATCTCCAGTTCCCACTGCTCGCCATCCGGCTTTTCAACCAGAAGCAGAAGCTCTTCATCTTCTGAATAAAACTGATAATCAAAAATATCTTCAATTTCCTGTCCGTTAATTGATATAAGCCTGTCCCCCGGTTCGATCCCCATCTCGTCTGCAATACTTCCGGGAACTATACTTTTTACAATGTGTATATGCTCTTTCATATCAGAATAGCGTACTCCTCTCTTGGTTCCTGTCAAGTATAACACAATTCCACGCCACGGCAAAGGTTATTCTGACTCTTCTACTTGAATTCATAGTATAAAAATGATATAAATGATATGTAAATTTATACCATAATTCAATAACAGGAGAAAAAAATGTCCACAAATATCGAACTTTTAGAGAAAACACTCCCTGTTGCTCCGCTGAAGATCGTAGCAATGGAGAGTTGTCGGGAACTCGGTCAGAAGATCAACGACTATATAGTCTCTTTCCGGCAGAACACGATCAACGAAGTATCAGAATCTCCCCTGTATGTCAACTACAGATCGAATAATTATCTGGTAGACTGTGAATGTCCCCGGTTTGGGACGGGCGAGGCAAAAGGTGTCTTAAGAGAGACTATCCGCGGTACAGATCTTTTTATCATGACAGATGTGTGCAACTACAGCCTCACATATACCGTAAGCGGACACTTAAACCATATGTCGCCGGATGACCACTATCAGGATTTAAAGAGAATCATCTCGGCGGCCACCGGAAAAGCACACCGCATCAACGTGATCATGCCGTTCCTGTATGAAAGCCGTCAGCACAAACGCACAAAAAGAGAATCTCTGGACTGTGCACTTGCACTGGAAGAGCTGACAGCCATGGGCGTTTCCAATATCATAACTTTTGACGCTCACGATCCCAGAGTCCAGAATGCCATTCCTCTCAGCGGATTCGACAGTTTCAGTCCGTCCTATCAGTTCATGAAAGCAATCTTCCGTGCAGTGCCGGACCTGATCCCGGACAAGGATCATCTCATGATCATAAGCCCGGATGAGGGAGCAATGCACAGGGCAGTATATCTCTCGAATATCCTCGGAGTAGATATGGGAATGTTCTACAAACGCCGTGATTATTCTGTCATTGTCAATGGCAAGAATCCGATCGTTGCACACGAATTTCTCGGTGACGATGTCAAAGGCAAGGATGTGATCATTATTGACGATATGATCTCCTCCGGCGGCAGCATGCTGGATGTAGCCAGACAGATAAAGGAACGCAACGCCGGCCGCGTCTTTGTATGTACTACTTTCGGATTGTTCACGGACGGATTTGCCAAATTTGACGAATACTATGAAAAGGGATATATCAACAAAGTCATTACCACCAACCTGACTTATCTTCCGCCGGAACTGTATGAAAAGCCGTATTTTGCAGCCGCAGATATGAGCAAATTCCTTGCCCTTATCATTGATTCGCTGAATCATGATATCACGATCGGGTCTGTTATGAATCCGACTGACAAAATACACTCTCTTCTTGAAAAGCGCGCACGCGGAGAACAGATATAGAGCCAGAAAAATGCAGAGACCTCATCTATATGCGGCCTCTGCATTTTTCTATCTCATCCTCCGGCTTTCATATCTGCTTTTTGTCTTTAAGAAACGGATCAGCGCAGCATATCTTTCTTCGACCGTTTCTGCGTTTTCTGCAAATTCCAGGCTTTCCGCTGCTGCAGTCAGGAATCTCGCATCAATCTCAGGCCGGTGTTTCTGGAGAAACTGTACCCGTTCTTCATTATCGTTGAGATCAAGAAATTCCAGGATCAGTGAGGTTGTATTTCCATGACGTTTTAATCCTAGAATATCACTTTCGCTTACATCCCGGCACAGTTCAAAACGGTACTTCTGATCCGCATGAGGATATTTTCCCACATTCAGCGGACTTAAAAATGTCTCAAGGAAACTGGCAAACACTTTCCTGGTCCCCTCTGCTGTCTCAAAAATGACCATTTCCTCTCCCGTCTCAGTGCATACCGCAATATCGAGGATTTTATACTTTCTGCCCTTGAAATGTCTGTAAATATCTCCTTTTTTGGGAATTCTCCTATCCATAATACAGCTCCTTACAACAATTAATACAGCTTTGCACTGATGAGTTTGGGACGGAATCCGTTCCGCTCCAGCGCATCGAGGATCCTGTTCTTATGTTCTGTACCAAAAGCTTCCATCGTGATCCTGAGTTCCACGGCTGCGTTTCTATTAGTGCTGACAAACTGATTATGCTCCAGCTTGATGACATTTCCCTGTTCATCAGCGATCGTCTTTGCCACCTGGACCAGCTCACCCGGTTTATCCGGAAGAAGTACGGATACTGAAAAGATACGGTCTCTCTGGATCAATCCGTGCTGAACTATAGAAGACATGGTGATAACATCCATGTTTCCGCCGCTCAGGACGCAGACCACTTTCTTTCCTTTAAGATCCAGCTGCTTTAAGGCCGCCACAGAAAGAAGTCCGGAATTCTCCACGATCATCTTGTGGTTCTCCACCATGTCGAGGAAAGCTCCGATCAGCTCGTCATCCTCCACCAGAAGCATATCGTCTACATTCTCCTGTACATATGGCAGGATCTTATCTCCCACGGCTTTCACTGCAGTACCGTCCGCTATCGTGTTCGCACCGTCAAGTTCCACTACTTCTCCTGCTTTTAATGCCGCTGTCATGCTCGCCGCCTCTGCCGGTTCTGCACCGATCACCTTTATCTTTGGATTGAGCATTTTCGCCAGTGTGGACACCCCGGAGATCAACCCGCCGCCTCCTACCGGAACCAGGATATAGTCGACAGTCGGAAGTTCCTGTACGATCTCCATGGCGATCGTTCCCTGACCGGTCGCCACATCAAGATCATTGAACGGATGAACGAAAGTGTAGCCTTCCTTTTCAGCCAGTTCACAGGCATATGCATAAGAATCATCATATACATCGCCGTAAAGGACAACTTCTGCTCCGTAGCTCTTCGTCCGGTTCACTTTGATCAGCGGTGTCACTGTCGGCATGACGATCACCGCCTTACAGCCGAATTTCTTGGCAGCGAACGCCACCCCCTGCGCGTGGTTTCCGGCAGATGCAGTGATCAGTCCGCGGCTTCTTTCTTCTTCTGTCATCGTGCTGATCTTGTAATATGCGCCCCTGATCTTATATGCCCCGGTATGCTGCATATTTTCCGGTTTCAGATAGACTTTACCCCCCGTCTGCTCGCTCAGGTATTCACTGCGGATCAGTTTTGTCGGGTTTGTGACCCTTTTGACCAGTTCGCTCGCCTCTTCAAATTTTTCCAGTGTCATCATCGTCATCAACCTCTTTCCTGTTGTCTTCTATGAATCTTTCGTCAGTCCTCGCCCCGATAGAATAATGCGTTTACAAATTCTCCGGAATCAAATTTCTGAAGATCATCGATCGTCTCACCGACTCCGATATATTTGACCGGTATGCCAAGTTCCGCCTGAATGGCAACAGCAATCCCGCCCTTGGCCGTCCCGTCCATCTTTGTCAGCACGACACCTGTTATATCCGTGACCTCGTTAAATTCTTTTGCCTGAGCCAGGGCGTTCTGCCCTGTTGTAGCATCCAGTACGACCAGAGTCTCACGAAAGGCCTGCGGATACTCCCGGTCGATCACACGGTTGATCTTCTTTAATTCCTCCATCAGGTTCTTTTTATTATGGAGGCGTCCCGCTGTATCGCACAGGAGCACATCTGCTTTTCTCGCTTTGGCCGCCGCCACAGCGTCATAAATGACTGCTGCAGGATCCGCCCCTTCCTGACCGCCGATCATATCAACGGATGCACGGTTTGCCCATTCTTTCAACTGTTCTCCTGCTGCCGCGCGGAATGTATCTGCCGCTGCGATCATGACCCTTTTGCCCTGATTTTTTAATTTTCCCGCCAGTTTTCCGATCGTTGTGGTTTTCCCTACACCGTTGACGCCGATCACAAAGACAACAGAAGTGCGGTCCTCAAATTCATATGCTGTCTCTCCTACATCCATCTGCTCTCTGATGCTGTCGATCAGAAGCTGCCGGCACTCGATCGGCTCTTTAATATGCTGTTCGCGTACCTTTTCTTTCAGGTCATCCAGGATGTTCATTGTAGCGCGGACCCCAAGATCTCCCATGATCAGAGTCTCTTCCAGTTCTTCATAGAAATCATCATCGATCTTAGAAAATCCATGAAAAATACTGTCCATTCCGGATACGATATTATCTCTTGTCTTTGTAAGTCCTGATACCAGACGCTTAAAAAAGCCCTTTTTTTCTTCCATCTTATTGTCCTCCATTTCTCAGGATACCAGCTCGTTTTCCAGCAGGTCAACGGAAACAAGTGTGGATACACCTTTCTCCTGCATTGTGATCCCGTAGAGCCGGTCTGCGGCCGACATCGTTCCGCGCCGGTGTGTGATCACGATAAACTGGGTATATTTTGTCAGCTTATGCAGATACCGGGCAAACCTGGTCACGTTATTGTCATCCAGAGCCGCCTCGATCTCATCCAGGAGACAGAAAGGCGATGGTTTCAGATTCTGGATCGCAAACAGCAGTGAGATCGCTGTCAGCGCTTTTTCACCTCCTGAGAGCTGCATCATATTCTGAAGCTTCTTGCCCGGCGGCTGCGCGATAATGCATATTCCTGCCTCAAGGATATCCTCATCCTCCATCAACTCCAGTGTTCCCTTTCCCCCGCCGAAAAGCTCGCGAAATACGATGTTAAACTCATCTGCGATCCGTTTGAACTGTTCACTGAACTGTTTTCTCATGGCAGAATCCAGCTCGTCAATGATCTGGACCAGTGTTGCTTCTGCCTCCACGAGATCATCATGCTGCCCTTTAAGGAATTCATATCTCTCAGACACGTTTTTGTAGTCCTCAATGGCATTTACATTGACGGTTCCCAGCTGCCGTATCTCGTTTTTCAACGTCTGGATCTGGCGTTTCATAAGACTAAGATCTGTAAGATTCGGATTTCTGAGTTCCATTGCATGATTGTAGGTGATCTCATATTCCTCCCACATATAATTTATCTGCTTTTCGGAGGATGCCTCGTAGGACTCTTTCTGACTGTTCAGTCGGAAACACTCTTTGTCAAGAGCCGAGATGTGTTTTGAAAGTTCTTCACGCATCTTGAGGAAATCCTTGTGTTTCCGGTTCAGCTCTTCTCTTTTACTGCTCTGCTCCCCGATTTCTTTTTCAATCTCACTATAGAGATCTTTCGAATTTTCGATCGTCTGCCGAAGCTCACCGATTTCAGCTTCTTTCTCCCGGATTTCCTCAGATGCACTGTCCTTATTTCGGTCAAGTTCTTTCAACTCTGCCTCAAACTTCTCTATCTCGTCATTGATACGCGCAATATTTTCTTCAATAAACGCATTCTGCTGTTCAAAGCCTGCCAGTGCAAGATGTACTTTTTCTGACTCTTTCAGTCTTGTACTCTCTTCCTCTTTCTCATTCTCCAGATTTTTCTGCAGCATTTCAATCTCGGCATTTAATTCCTGCTCCAGACTCTGTGATGTCTCCAGCTCCATCTGTATAGACTCTTCATTCTCAGCGATGGTCAAAAGCTGTCTCTCCAGATTTGACTGCTCCTCGCGGAACCTTTCAAACCTCTCCTGTGCCTCCCGCTGACGGACCCTGGTCTGCTCTACATTCATCTTCTCTGTATTTTCAAGGACAGAAGCCTTGCGCAGCTCTTTCTGTATTTCATCGACCGTATTATAGCAGGATGCCCGGGCCGTCTTTATTTCGCTTACCTGTTTCTCCATTGCATCCATGTCAGCCTTTAATAACGCAACAGTCTTCTCGAATTCCTCAATCTCGCGTCTGCGGCTCAAGAGATTGCTGGAATTCTTGAAAGCACCTCCGGTCATAGAGCCGCCCGGATTGATCAGCTCGCCTTCAAGAGTGACCAGACGCAGTGACTGACGGTACTTTCTTGCAATTGCGATACCGTCATCAATGGTGCGCACCACGATCGTCCGTCCCAGGAGCTGGTCTGCAAGACCTGTAAAGCGATCATCCACATGGACAAGCATGTTTGCAAGACCGATCACACCGGGTTCTTTTAATGCTTCCGGAGTACGGATACCTCCGCCTCCATGCATACTGGTGAGCGGAAGAAAAGTAGCCCGCCCGAATTTATTTTTCTTCAGAAATGCGATCATCCGTTTTGCAGTATCTTCATTGTCTGTGACAATATTCTGGATACTGCCTCCCAGAGCCGTTTCAACTGCGATCTCATATTCCTTATCCACTTTGATGATATCAGCCACCACGCCGATCAGACCCTTTTCCCTGTCTTTATTCGCCATGACTTTCCGGATACTATTTCCGTAACCGTCATAACGCTCTGTGATATTTTTCAGAGATTCCAGGCGGGAGGATTCCCTGTGATAAGCCGTCTGCCCGATCCGCAGCTTTTCCTGTTTCTCGCTCAGTTCTTTCTGGAGACTCTCGATCTGCTGCTCATTTTCCGTGATCCGGGCATTATATCTCCGGATTGTCTCCTGTACTTTTTCCAGTTCTTCCTCATACTCCCGGAGCCGTTCTGCCAGACGTTCGCCCTCTTCCGATACTTCCAGTATATTGCGGGCAAGCTCTGCCTTTCTGGCAGCAATCTGATCCTTAGTCGTATCATAGTGCTGGATCTTCGCCTGTGTGGACGCCCTGTTTCCGAGAAGGCTCATGATCTCCTGCTTTTTCTCCTCGATCTGGGCCGTATGCTCCGCAATGTGACTCTGTATTTCAATCAGCCCTTCCCGTGCTTCGCTGTCCTGGGCGATCGCACTGTTCAGATGATCCTGCACTTCCGTTTTCTCAGCTGCAAGCGTTCTTTTCTGTTCCTGTCTTGTATCGATCTCTACATGGATCGTATTGGCACGGTTTCCATAGTGTTCATCATTCATCCGCACCGTATTGATCTGCTCTTTAAGGACATTGATCTGCCCTTCGAGCTGCTGTTTCAGCAGATTCGTCTCATTGAGCTGGGTTTTGGCAGTCTCAATGGCAAGGTCAATCTCCTCTACTTCCTCCTCAATGGCCTCATACTCTGCTTTCATCCTGTCATAGCGCTCGTTTGACTCCTCCATCTCGGCGGATGCAGTCCCATACTTTTCTTCGAGCTCTTTGATCCGCTCTCTCAGTCGTTCCTCTTCCAAGAGGAACATATTGATATCGTATGTCTTTAATTCTTCTTTTTTCTTTAAATATTCCTTTGCCGTCTCCGACTGTTTCTCCAGAGGGCCCAGCTGTTTCTCCAGCTCCGAGAGAATGTCGTTGACACGCGTCAGATTCATGCGCTCTTCTTCAAGTTTCTTCAGAGAAAGATTCTTACGGCGTTTGAATTTTACGATTCCCGCCGCTTCGTCAAAAAGTTCCCTGCGCTCTTCCGGCTTTCCGCTTAAGATCTTGTCGATCTGCCCCTGTCCAATGATAGAATATCCCTCTTTTCCGATTCCCGTATCATAGAACATCTCATTGATGTCCTTTAAACGGCAGGCCGCCCCATTGATCAGATATTCACTCTCACCTGAACGATACAGCTTACGGGTCACTGTCACTTCCTCAAAATCTACCGGAAGCTTATGGTCAGAGTTGTCAAGCGTAATGGCTACAGAGGCATAACTGAGCGGCTTCCTGTTCTCCGTACCGGAGAAGATCACATCCTGCATGCTCCCTCCACGGAGCTGTTTGACTCTCTGCTCGCCGAGAACCCATCGTACAGCGTCCGCCACATTACTCTTGCCGCTTCCATTCGGTCCCACAATACCAGTAATGCCATTGTGAAAATCAAATTTTATCTTGTTTGCAAAGGATTTAAATCCCTGCACTTCAATGTTTTTTAAATACATATAACACCTGCTTTATCTCTGTTTTCTCAGCCTCAGGATTGCCTGGTAAGCAGCCTGCTGCTCCGCAGATTTTTTCGTCCGTCCTGCGCCACGACCGTAGCCTGTACCTTTGATCTGCACTTCCACTTCAAAAGACTTATTATGGTCAGGTCCCTGCTCGCTCACAAGATGGTAGGTGATCTCCCCCTTCTTTTTCGCCTGTACCATTTCCTGAAGGATAGTTTTACTATCATAAAAGAGTTTTTTGTCCTCAAGATCCGTCAGAATAAACCGCCGGATAAACTCTTTTGCACTAGTAAAACCACCATCCAGATAGATCGCGCCGATCAGCGCCTCCATCGCATCAGAGGTGACTGAATCCCGTTCCCTTCCCCCTGTAGCCTCTTCTCCTTTTCCGAGAAGGAGATAGTCACCGAGACCGATGTCTCTCGCACAGAGTGCCAGGGACGGTTCGCACACCATACTTGCCCTGGTCTTTGTCAGTTCTCCCTCAGGAGTATGCGGAGATTCTTTAAAAAGATACTCGCTGGATACCAGCTCCAGCACTGCATCCCCGAGAAATTCCAGCCTCTCGTTACATCTGTATTTGGGAAGATGCTTCTCATTGGTATAGGAACTGTGCATCATTGCCTGCTTCAGGAGAGAGAAATCCTGAAATGTATATCCTGTCTTCTTTTCCAATTCTTTTAATTTTGTATCCATATTCCTCACATTTTCTTATGAAAACGAAAAAGCCCCTGTGGGCTTTTTCATTTCATATAGTAGACTCTTTACTTATTCCACTGCTTTTTTGATCTGGTCTACCGCATCCTGTACGGTTACGATCTTCTCAGCCTCGTCGTTATCGATCTCAATATCAAACTCCTCTTCGATCCCCATGATGATCTGGAAAATATCGAGGGAATCCGCGCCGAGATCGTCTACAAATGTTGTCTCCGGTTTGATCTCCTCTTTCTGAACATTGAGCACGTCCGCGATAATGTCCTGAAGTTTTTCAAATTCCATAATCAGATCCTCCTTACTCTACTCGCTCTCTTTGATTTCTTCCTGCGTCTCCTGTATTGCTGCTTTTATTTTCTCATTGATCTTCTGCTCTTTAAATGTGACGCACTGGATAATGGAATTACATATTTCCGTGGAAGTAGAACTTCCATGGGTTTTGACTACGAGACCTTTTAAGCCCAGAAGCGGCGCACCGCCGTACTCACTGGCATCAAAGTCTTTCAGGGTGGCCTTGAGAGCCGGCTTCACAAGAAGCGCGCCGATCTTGCTGCGAAGACTGGACATCATTCCCTGTTTTACTTTTTTGATGAGGGCTCCGCCTACACCTTCGTAGAGTTTGAGGATCACATTCCCGACAAATGCCTCGCAGACGACCACGTCCACTTTGCCGTACGGGATCTCCCTCGCCTCCACGCTGCCGACAAAATTGATATCTTTACATGCCTTGAGAAGCGGAAATGTCTCTTTGACAAGGGCGTTTCCCTTCTCCTCCTCCGCACCGATATTTACAATGCCGACTGTAGGATTCTTTTTTCCCATCACACTCTCCATATAGATGGATCCCATCTTGGCAAACTGCACGAGATGAGACGGGCGGGCGTCAACATTCGCCCCGCAGTCGATCAGGAGCGATACTCCTGTCAGTGTCGGAAAAAGAGGGGCAAGCGGCGGCCTCTCTACACCTTTGATCCTGCCCACGAGCACCTGACCTCCTACAAGGACAGCTCCCGTGCTTCCGGCAGATACAAATGCGTCAGCCTCTCCGTTCTTTACCATCTTCATCGCAACCACGATAGAAGAATCTTTCTTTCCGCGGATTGCCTTTACCGGCGGTTCAGCAGTCTCGATCACCTCCGTGGCATTGACGATCTTGATCTGGTTCTCAGGCCAGGTATACTTTGCGAGTTCATTTTTGATCACATTCTCCTGACCTGTCAGCAAGATCTGAATGTCTTTCCTCTTCTGTACTGCCTCTACAGCACCCTTTACGATCTCAACAGGAGCATTATCCCCGCCCATCGCGTCAAGGGCAACTTTCGTAATCTCAGACATTTTCTCTCCTCCTAACACTACTGAAATCATTCTACTGGAAAACAATATAAAAATCAACAAAAAAAAGACGCAAAACACAAAGTTTTTACGTCTTTTACCTGTGCTTTCAGATTAGTCAACAGAGATGATCTCACGCTTGTTGTATGCGCCGCATGCTTTGCACACGCGATGTGGCATCATAAGTTCGCCGCACTTGCTGCATTTCACAAGATTCGGAGCGCTCATCTTCCAGTTAGCTCTTCTCTTATCTCTTCTTGCTTTTGAAGATTTATTCTTTGGACAGATTGACATAGGTTACACCTCCTTAAAATTCTTAAATAAGTCACGGACAACTGACATTCTAGGATCAAGCCCCGGATCTTCACAGTCACAGGACCCCGTATTCAGATTCCGGCCGCACACTCTGCACAAGCCTTTGCAGTCTTCATGGCAGAGCACCTTTTCCGGCCATTCTGACAAAATCTCATAAAAGAGCATTTTGTCCACGTCAAGATGATATCCGTCAATAAAGTTTGATTCATCCAGCTCCTCTGTCAGTTCTGCGTCGGAGAGACCTATGTCTACATGCCTTGTAAAATTCAGTACAAAGTCATATCTGACATCCTCCAGGCATCGGTCACACGGGATCAGAACGGTAAGGCCTGCATCGGCCTTGATGAGCAGTTCTTTTCCTTTGATATGCTCTGCCCGGACGTGAACCGGCTCACTTTCAGCGACCGGATAATCCCCGGACTTCAGATGGATCATATCCATCGTGAGCGGCACAGTCTCCTCCACTGTCTTATGCTGGTCTGACAAAACGTCTGATAGGTTGATTAACATAGTTGTTTTCTCCTATTCATACCTAAACCATTATATCACGGAAAATGTGTTTGTCAACCAAGAAATGCACAAAATATTGATTAACTTCAGCATTAACTTCAGCTTAACTTCTGCATATCTTTATTCTTCTGTCACGGCACTGATTTCCAGCGTAGATACGCTGTCTCCGTCCAGTCCGACCGTCAGCTCCGTATCACCTTTGGCATAGACCATCTCTGTTGAAGACTCTGACTCCGGATCACCGTATGCCTCTGTCACTTCGTCCTTTGTGCTGCCGATGCTGATTCCTTCGTCAGTTGACACTGTATCATCCATAAACACAACGGACAGGACATAATCTTTGTCATCCACCGGATAGGTATTAAGCTGGAATCCCGGATATGTATACACCTTGTCCAGACCTTCAAACGCACAGCTCTCTGACTCGAAGTAGTCATCTGCCTCTCCCAGTTCTTCCACAACCGCAGATGCATCTGCATTCATCTCGATAACTGTGGAGCCGCTCGTGAATGTAAATCCGTCTCCTCCTGATGACTGAGAACTTCCTGAACCGGAACCGCTCTGAGTATCAGAGCCTCCGCAGGCTGTCAGTGCCAGTGCCGTTACCGCCGCCGTTGCCAGTAATACCATTTTTCTTTTCATTTTTCTTACCTCCTGAATATAAATATATTAAAGCAATCCTAATAACTGATGATCTCACCGTATTCCTCAAGTTCCTTATACTGAGCCTCTTCCATCTCTTCATAGAACCTGATTTTCTCCGCATAGACTTCGGCGTACTCCGGATCTTCCCGGTAGTCTGTCAGATCATAATTCTCAGTCAGGTATTCGCCGAAGTATTTTGACAGCTTTTCCGCGCCCGCCAGATTCAGATGCAATCCTGCGTCATAGGTGTCGGTACTGTAATCGATCCCTATCTCGTCAGCCATCTTTTCATAATTAAAGTAATCCAGTCCGTATTTGTCCGCATATTCGACGATCTGTTCATCCCACTCATCATACCAGTGCGGATAAAGACTGGGGGATTTGACAAGCACAAGCTTGATCCCGTTCTCCTCACAGAGTTCTCTCATTTTGTCCAGATATTCCATGGCTTTATCGCCCAGTGTGTAATCCGATAACTTCTCAGGCTCGGGGAATCCGTCCACCGGCCGCACATCCACGCGCATATAGTATCCGTTATGTGATACTTTATCCTTATGGAACATATATTCCACATCCTCAGCCGACAGTTCCGACCACCTGGAATGATATCTGAGGATCGGGAAAATATAATCCAGCATATTTTCCTCCTCTGTCATAGACGCCTGTATCGCCCCGATCTTGGAGGAAGACATCTTCATTCCATCGATCGACATACGATTATACGCCTCGCTCTGGGGTTCATTATATTTCATAGCCAGGACATTGAACACAACGACCTTGGGAGTCTCGTACCGGAGAGTATCCTCCAGGAGATAATAGGACTGCCAGGTAAGCTGCTGGGCAGAACCTCTGATATAGCTTGTGATTCCGAAATCTTCATAGAGTGTGATCGGAGAGAAGTTCTCATAGACTTCACAGTCTCCCACGAAAATCACCTCATGGTCAGTCGTCTCCTGGTAATACTCTTCCACCATCGCCCCTTCCGGGATATCAGACATATACTTTGGCATCAAAAGCCGCTGGAGCAGGAAGAGGATTACCAGCATGGCGGCGAGAAAGACAGCAAGAACCGCAGTCCGTTTCGCAATTTTCTTAGTTTTCATACCTGCTCCTTCCTAAAACTGATTATAGATAAACTGGCTCTGGTCATATCCGATGCCGTATGCCCCGAATACAATGACCACAAGCGTCAATGCGCCAAACACAATATACTTCCACGCTGCCGGCGAGCTGAAAATCACATCTCTCACACTGCCTCTTCTCTCCTGCGTCACGCTGACCGCAATAATGACCAGCAGACAGATAAACAGAAGGATATAGTCGGCCGCACTTAACCCGAGCCCTAGGAAAGCCTCTGCATTAAGCGCACTCAGGTCGAATGCGGTAAACATATTGCCGAACATCTTGAATGTCAGCGGTACATCCCTGTAGCAGTCGAACATACGGATGGCACTCATCAGCAGGATCGTGCGCACGATTTCAAAAATACCATACCACGCCTTATCTTTCACATGGAAGCGGCTGTGGAATTTCCGATACAGCGGCTCCAGTTCCTCGGAAATCATGATGACCACATAGTTCATCAGTCCCCATACAATAAAGTTCCAGCTTGCTCCATGCCATATACCTGTCGTAAACCATACAACGAACGAGGACAGATATACAGGTACGCGTTTACCGATTTTCTCGCCGAACGTATTTCTTGAGAATTTCGAAAACTTCAGCATCGGTTTACACACAGAAATCGGATAGAAAATATAATCCGTAAACCACGTACCCATAGTGATGTGCCATCTCTTCCAGTATTCTTTGATATTTTTGGAAAAATACGGCCTGCGGAAGTTTTCTGTCACTGTAATGCCCATTGTCTGCGCAATACCGATGGTTATATCGATGCCACCCGTAAAATCAGCATAAAGCTCAAGGGCATAGAACATCATACCGACGAACACAAAACCTCCCTGGTATGTATCCGGATTCTGGATGATTGCATTGACCGCAGTCAGGATCCTGTCCGCAACCACCACTTTCTTGAAATATCCCCATAAGATTCTGTAAAGACCGTAAGAAACAACTTTCGGGTCAAAATAGTGTACTTCAAACAGGGATTTTGCCAGATCGTTGAAGCGGCTGATCGGTCCCTGTACTAACTGCGGAAAGAAAGATACAAAAAGCGCCAGTTTAAAAGGATTCTTCTCCGCCGCGCTTATCCCACGATACACATCGATGATATACCCCATTGTCTGAAAGGTATAGAATGAGATACCCATAGGCAGCACAAGATTCAAAAACGAAAGTTGCCGGTCACTGTGGAACAATTCCAGGATCCCGTTGATATTTGCGATTGCAAAATTCGTGTATTTCAGCACCGCCAGGATTCCCAGGTTAAAGAAAAGACACAGAAGCAGCCATTTCCACTTCTTCGCCTTGATTCCTGATTTGTATTCCTTTTTCTCTTCTCTTGATATCTGTCCTTTATGTTCTTTCAGCCATGCCTTCTGCGTCGTCTCAAGCTGATCCAGTTTCAGGCTGACCAGATAAGTGGATATGGTCGTCGCCGCAATAAAGATCAGGTATGACGGACTGGCGATAAAGTAAAATACATAACTCGCCACAAGAAGGAACGGCCACTGGCATTTCTTCGGCAGAATATAATAAAGAACAAACACCACGATAAGAAAGCCGATAAAGCTATAATCCGTAAACAGCATGACTCTTTATCCTACTCGTCTTCCAGTCTCTGGATCAGGCTGTAAAGTGCTTTTGCAGAGTTAAAATTCTCAGGCACGATCTCCTCTGCCGGAATGACCACGTCATACTCTTCATTAATCTCGGAAATGATCGTAACGATATCAAAAGAATCGATCAGCCCGTCATCGATCAGCGTCTCGCACGTATTGAAATCAATCTCCGGATGAAGGTTTTCTAAAATCTCCATTAATGCTTCCATTATCATTGTCTCCTTTTCTTTTCATCATTTAACTCTTTCAGCTTCACACGGTCAATCTTGCCGTTTGCTGTCAGCGGCATCTCCTCCAGCGCGTAGACATGGTTCGGGATCATATATCTTGGCAGTTTCTTCCGAAGCGCCACAACAAGCTCCTTCACCTCTGTCTCTCCTGTATAGAAAAGTATGATTTTCTCTGTCTCTTTATCATAAATACAGCATGCGCTGTGTATGCCCTCAATCCTGTTCACATGGACCTCGATCTCGCCGAGTTCTATCCTGTGACCCATGTGCTTGATCTGATAATCCTTTCGGGAGATAAACACAAGTTCCCCGCGTTCATTTACTTTCCCGATATCTCCGGTACGATAGATCAGTTCATGATAACTGTGATTTAACGGATTCTGGACGAATACTTCATCCGTCTTCTCCTCATTGTTGTAATATCCGAGTGTCAGGGCTGTTCCCCTGATGCACATTTCTCCCGGTTCCCCCTGAGGAGGTATTCTGTCATTCTCATCGAGCAGAAGGATCTCCGTGTTCTTAAACGGCCGTCCGATAGGAATAGCGTCTGTCTCTTCGAATTCGCGGTCCACCACATAATAACAGCTCATTCCTGTCGCCTCTGTAGGTCCGTACAGATTGATGAACCGTGCATCAGGCAGCGTCTTTCTCCACAGATTGAACTGTTTGATCGGAAAGACTTCACTTCCGAAGGCGACCGTATGGAGATATTTCGGTACAACTTTATCAAAAGTCTTCATAGATGAGATCATCGTCAGCGCAGACACGACCCAGCAGACTGAATTGATCTTATATTCATTTAAGAATTCCACCAGTTTCACCGGAAACATAAAAAGCTGTTTCGGAACGAGATAAGTTGTAGCCCCGCATTTCAGACTGGCAAACAGCTCCTTCAGGCAGGCATCAAAATACAGCGGAGTCTGGTTTGCAAACACCGACTCATTCGTCACCTGCAGCACTTCCATCAGGTTCTCCACATAATCTATGACTGCCCTGTGGCATCCCACGACTCCTTTCGGCACCCCGGTAGAACCTGATGTAAATACAATATAGACCGGATCCGTATCGATCACCCTGCGGCGGATATCTTCAAGAAGCGCATCATCGGACGGACAGACAGAAATCTCATCATACATGAGGACCTCTCCGTCAAAACCGCTGATCTCCTTCACCTTTCCGGCTGTGGACTCATCACAGATGACAGCACGGGGATGGAGATTCTGAAAGATCAGCTCGATCCTGAATTCCGGCATTTCCTCATCCATCGGCACATAAAAGCAGCCGCTGTACACAACTCCCCAAAATGCTGCGATCATATGAGGATGTTTCTTCATATAAATAACGACCGGCTCTCCGCCATAGCCTTTCCTCCTCAGAGTCGTGCCGATACTCCTCGACACCTGGTACACCTCCTGAAATGTCATTCCTTCAGACTCATTGGCAAAAGCTGTCTTGTCCGGATATTTCTGGACTGTGTGCTCCAGATACTCCAATATATTTCTCTGCATGATTCCCTCCTGGTTTTATACTCTCATCCTTCTTTATCTGATCAGATTTTCATATTTGCTTTTCAGATGTCCGCGACAGGACGTGACCGCGCTTCGTGCCAGTACCTCCATGGCATCCAGGTACCCTTTCCCCGGAAGCTGTTCCCTGTCTACAAGAGACAGTTCCGTGCAGCCCAGTATGAGGATTTCTGCCCCCTGCTCTTTCAGATTCTGACGCGCCGCATTGAACCTTTCCATATCCACCGGCTGTCCCGATTTTATATTATTATAAATCACATCCATTATGTATTTCTGATACACTTCGTCCGGCAGAACAACCTCAATCCCCATTTTTTCCAGTTCCTTCTGGAATATCCCGCTTCGGATTGTTCCGTCGGTCGCCATAAGCCCGATACGGCGCGCTCCGTTTCTGGTCAGCTCTCGTCCGGTCTCTGCGATAGCATTTATGATCGGGATACCGATTCCTTCCGAAAGTTCCCGATGAAAATAATGTGCTGTTATGCACGGGATAGCAATACAGGATACTCCCTGTCTGGCCAGAGCACGCCCCGCCCTGATCATAGGCGGAACCGGATCCCTGTCCGACTCCCCGAGTATATATGCTGTCCTGTCCGGTATCTGTGGACAGTTGTGGATGATCATTTCCAGATGTTCCTGATCACAGGATGCATCCGTCATCTGTATGACCATTTCCATAAAGCGGGCTGTCGCCATCGGTCCCAGTCCGCCGATCACACCCAAAATCATGGCCTTTGCGCCTCCTCTATTTGATCGTCGAGTCCGTGGTCGGAGTGGCCGGATACAGACTCCGGTCAAAAATGTGGCTGTTGTCATGTGCTTCCGAATATGCCAGTATCTCATCATCTGTCATAAGGAAGAACTCGCCTCCTCCATATCGGGGTGTCGTATCAAAATGATACCATCCGTCCCCCACATCCACAAGACTCCAATAGTGACTGGAGTGGCTTGTATCGCTTTTTACTATATCAATATTTGGGATTTCCGCCCGTGTGAGCAGAGCCTTTGCAGTCGCAAAGAACACAAAGCAGTCCCCCTCCCCCTCCGTAAATCCCTGATATGCCCCATTCGTCCAGCTGTCTTTCTCGGAGGTATTGATATACCCGACATTATTCCGTGTCCAGTCGTAAATCGCCCGCGCCTTTTCCTTTAGAGTCATATCATCTGTTGTGATCCCGGCCAGGACTTCATCCGCAAGAGCGTATACCTCCTCGGGCTCAACATAATTTTCAGGCTTCTCTTTAATCGTAAGCGTGGTCTCTTCCTGGGCAGTATTTCCCGACAGGTCCGAAGCAGTATAGACTACATTGTAAGTTCCTGCCGTTTGCGTATCAACATCACTGTTATCCACTTCAACCTCAATATCCTTATCACAGTTATCCGTCACTGTAATTTCAGATTTATACGAAATCGGATCCCCCAAAAAACTTGTAAGCGGAGCAACACCATTGATCACAGGCGCTTCCGTATCCACGATCACGTTGAGTTCTCCTTCTACCTCGGTAGTATTGCCCCCCTCATCCGTAACTACAGCTGTGACCGGCACGGTTCCTTCTGAAGAAAGATCCGGTTTTTCCTTAAAAGTATATTTCACGTCTGTAGCGTCATCCACACTCTCTACAACCAATGCAGCATCGGCTTTGCCGTCTACCGCAACAGTGACCGGTCCCGAGACAGCAACAGCCTTAGGGCTGACCGTATCCTGCACGATAAGAGTCGAAGTCCGCTCTTTTCCTTTTGCCTTAAGTGTAATCTCATGTTTACCCACATGACCAAGATCTATCTCTGACATGTCAGTGACAAATTCAATCTCAACATTATCTTTCCTCAGGAAATCCTCTGCTGCCAGATCATCCGCACCTGCTTCCACCGTAACTTCTTTCAACACCGGATTAGAGAAAAACAGCCGGTTGACCAGAACAATAAATACAACAAAAAGGAACATTACCCCTGCTATCCTGACAAGTAATGCTCTTCTCCGTTTTCGGAGCCGTGCTATCCGTCTCCTCTCCTTTTCCCGCCTCTGCTTCCGCGCAAGGTACTGCTGTTCTGACCTCCGGTCCTCTTCCTCGATCGCAAGAAGCTCCTCAACTTCTCTGCTCAGACCATAATAAGGCCTTCCCCTGTACTCATCCATATCACTTTACTCTCATCCGTATATAGGATCAATAACGCATTTCGACATTTTTCACAAAATTCCTTATATATAATACCCCTCACATCCTGTTATTGCAAGTATTTTCCACAAAAAAGAAGCAGCTGTCTCTTTTCAAAGATAACTGCTTCTTTTCATAACCACTATTCCTATTTTACAAGTGCAAGAGTCTCTCTTGCGATCGCCAGCTCCTCGTTGGTCGGAATTACAAATACTCTTACTTTTGAGCCCGGTTTTGTGAGCTCTTTCTCCGTTCCTCTCAGTCCGTCATTGACTTCTTTATCAAAATCAACTCCCAGATATCCGAGATAGCTGCACACCTGCTCTCTTACATAATCATCATTCTCTCCAATACCTGCCGTAAATGCGATGCAGTCCACACCGTTCATGGCAGCCGCGTAAGCGCCGATATATTTAGCCACGCTGTAGGAGAATACATCCATCGCGATCTTCGCTTTCTTGTCACCGGCATTCATTGCATCGGTCAGGTCACGGAAATCACTTGAGAGTCCGCCAGAGAGTCCGAACACACCGGATTTCTTATTCAGGACGTTCATCACGCCCTCAATGTCCAGCCCCTCTTTCTGAGCGATAAATTCCATGATAGCCGGATCGATATTTCCGGAACGCGTTCCCATCACGACACCCTCAAGCGGAGTCAGTCCCATGGAAGTATCTACAGACTTTCCGTTCAAAACAGCTGTAACACTGGATCCGTTTCCGAGGTGGCACACGATCGTTTTAAGATCCTCATACGGTCTTCCCATCACTTCAGCAGCTCTCTTGGACACAAAGCTGTGGCTCGTTCCGTGGAACCCGTAACGTCTTACTTTGTATTTTTCGTAATATTCATACGGAAGGCCGTACATATACGCCTTCTCCGGCATAGTCTGATGAAAAGCAGTATCAAACACACCTACCATAGGAGTACCCGGCATCAGTTTCTCGCAGGCAGCAACTCCGATCAGGTTTGCAGGATTGTGAAGCGGTGCCAGATCATTGCATTCCTCAACTGCTTTCTTAACCTCTTCAGTAATGATCACGGAAGATGCGAATTTCTCTCCGCCATGCACCATGCGGTGTCCTACCGCACCGATCTCGTCAAGACTCTTGACAACACCTGTATCCGGGTTCGTCAGTGCCTCGATCACATACTGAATTGCCTCTGTATGAGTAGGCATCGGCTTGTCTGATTTTTCTTTTTCTCCACCCTCCGGCTGATATGTCAGTCTTCCGTCAATACCGATTCTCTCACAGAGTCCTTTTGCCAGCACTTCCTCTGATTCCGCGTTGATGAGCTGGAATTTCAGTGAAGAACTTCCACAGTTGATTACTAATACGTTCATATTTTTTCCTCCAAACAACTTATATTTCCACCGGCTTCACCGGGGCAATACTGAATTCACTTCAGCCATCCTTTGACGGCTTGTACAATTTACTGTGCCTGCGCCTGAACAGATGTGATTGCAACAACACCTACGATATCTTCTGCACTGCAGCCTCTTGACAGATCATTGACCGGAGCTGCGATTCCCTGTGTAAGAGGTCCGTACGCTTCTGCTTTTCCGAGCCTCTGCACCAGTTTATATCCGATATTTCCCGCATCAAGGTCCGGGAAGATCAGCACATTTGCATGCCCTGCTACCGGGCTGCCCGGAGCTTTGGATTCCCCTACCTCGGGTACGATTGCTGCGTCAAGCTGGAGTTCTCCGTCCAGTTTAAGTTCAGGAGCAAGCTCGCGCGCAATTTTTGTAGCCTCAACAACTTTGTCAACGTCTGCATGTTTTGCACTTCCCTTAGTAGAATGTGAAAGCATAGCAACGATCGGCTCGTGCCCTGTCAGCGTACGGAAAGAGTCTGCGGAGGAAATTGCAATATTCGCCAGTTTCTCCGGATCCGGATTCTGCTCCAGACCGGAATCTCCGAAAATAAACGTCCCGTTGTCTCCCATATCACAGTCCGGCACAACCATAAGGAAGAAAGCGGATACAAGCTTTGTTCCCGGTTTTGTCTTCAGGATCTGGAGAGACGGCCGCAGTGTATCGGCCGTAGAATGGCATGCACCGGAAACCATACCGTCCGCATCTCCCATCTTCACCATCATGACACCATAGTACAGATAGTTATTGAGCAGGAGCTCTCTTGCCTGCTCTTCTGTCATGCCTTTTTTCTGTCTGAGTTCCACGAGCTTTGCAATGTAAGCTTCCGTCTTGTCATTCGTTGCCGGATCAACAATCGCTGCGCCGGATATATCATATGTACCTTTGTTCTTCTCAATCTCCTCTTTACTGCCGACAAGGATCAGGTTTGCGATCCCCTCTTTTAAAACTGTCTCCGCAGCTTTGTAAGTTCTTTCGTCCTCTGTCTCAGGAAGGACGATCGTCTTGATATCCGCTTTTGCCCTTGCCTTGATTTCATCAATAAATCCCATATTTAATGTGCCACCTTTCATTTTTAATCACATAAATTTATTATAAAGCAAATCAATTTTGTATACAAGAGATTCAATCGTATTTTATCGGCATTTTATGTGCATTTTTGAGTACAATGCCCTCCTGCCGGTCCATTCTTTTATATGTTTGTTACAAATATAACGATCTTGGACTTTCTTTCTCCATGAACAAGATGACATTACAGACCGAAAAATACCGTTACAATATTAAAGTACACCAAAATCGTACAGGTATCCAATATCGTAGTGATCAGAGGCGCTGCCATAATTGCCGGGTCAAGACCGATCTTCTTTGCCGCCAGCGGCAGCACGCACCCGATACATTTTGCCATGATGACGACAGCGATCATTGTAATTCCCAGCGCCAGTGCAAGCATAATATTCCCGTCATACATCAGACAGATACGGATACCGTTAACGATTGCCAGCAGAGAACCCACGATCAATGCCACACGTATTTCCCTGAATATAACCCTGAAAATATCTTTAAATTCAATCTCTCCCACTGCCAGCCCGCGGATCATCAGGGTGGAAATCTGTGAACCGCAGTTTCCGCCTGTACCCATGAGCATGGGAATGAATGTAATGAGTACCGGCATCACCGCCATTGCATTTTCATAGTATCCAAGTATCTCCCCTGAAACAGTCGACGAAAGCATCATGATCATCAGCCACGGAGTCCTGTTCTTTGCCTGCCGGAATACAGAGGTCTCAAAGTACGAGTCGTCATCAGGGCTGACACCGGCCATCATGCTCATATCTTCCGTGGTCTCATCCTGCAGGACGAGCATCGCATCGTCAACAGTTACAATTCCCACGAGACAGTCCTCGTGATCGATGATCGGAATTGCCACGAGACCATATTTGTTGATCATGTTCGCTACATGCTCCTGGTCATCCAGCGTGCGAGCATAAAGTACGTTCTCGTCCATGATTTCTTCTATCTTACGCGATTCACCGGCAGTGAGCAGATCCTTTACGTCTACCATGCCGATCAGTTTCTTTTTTTCTGTAACATAGCATGTATAGATCGTCTCCTTGTTGATGCCGACCTGGCGGATCTTCAGGATCGCATCTGCCACTGTCATCTCTTTGCGGAGACTGATATACTCTATATTCATGATGCTGCCCGCACTGTCTTCAGGATACTGGAGAAGTGCATTGATCTTCTGTCGCGTATCTTCGTCTGTCGCCATCAGGAGACGGTCTACAACATTGGCAGGCATTTCCTCCAGGACGTCCACTGTATCGTCAACGTACATCTCGTCCATGACTTCTTCCAGCTCTGAATCCGTCAGCGCATTGATCAGATCCTCGCGCATGTCACTGTTCATATCCGTAAATACTTCTGCTGCCTCTTCCTTCGCCAGAAGCCGGAATACAAGCGTCCGCTGCTTTTTATCCAGCTCCTCAAAAGCATCAACAATATCTACAGGATGCACGGATTCCAGTTCTTCCTTCAATTGTTTAAAATCATGCCTGTCAAGCAGACCGGCCATGCGCTCTGCATCCATACTGAAATCCTTTCCGAACTCTTTTTCCATGCGACCACCCTTTTTCAGTCTTTTCGTAATATAATCGATTTTTCCCTCTATGTGAAGCCATCTTTTTATAGTATAATATGGTAGAAATTGATATACAAGGAGATTTTCATGAAAATTGTCGGACTGATCACTGAATACAATCCCTTCCATAACGGCCACCTGCACCACATAAGGGAATCACTCCGCATCACCAGAGCAGACGCTGCTGTTGTAGTCATGAGCGGAGATTATGTGCAGAGAGGAGTGCCCTCCATCATGCCAAAACGTATACGCGCCGAAATGGCTTTAAAATGCGGAGCTTCTGCCGTATTCGAACTTCCCGTCTGCTATGCGTCCGGAAGTGCCGAATACTTTGCTATGGGAGCCGTATCTCTCCTGGACAGCCTGGGGATCACAGACTTCCTCTGTTTCGGAAGTGAATGTGATGACCTCGATGCACTTGAACGAATTGCAGATATCCTTCTGGACGAACCGGCAAAATACCGGATTCTCCTAAAAAAACAACTTAAGAACGGTCTGTCCTATCCCACAGCGCGCATGCAGGCGCTGTCCGAATACACAGGGGATGCCGGCTGTACTGCCATTCTCAGTGAGCCGAATAATATCCTGGGCATAGAATATCTGAAAGCTGTCAAAAAACTCAACAGCAGGATCCTGCCTTACACGATCAAACGGGCCGGTGCCCATTATCATGACCGGAGACTCTCCGATGAACACCTGAGCTCCGCCTCTGCCATCCGATCTCTCCTTGCGTACTCAGGCTCCGTCCTGCAGGCGGACCGTTTTGGCGGTACTTTTGAAGACACATCTTTCTCCGGCATCTTAAACGAACTGGAAGAACAGGTTCCATCATGCTGTCTGGAGCTGTTAAAAGACTATCACAGAGTTTCTTATCCGGTGTACCAGAATGACTTTTCAATCATCCTGAAGTACAAACTCCTGAATAAACGGCCGGAAAATCTGATTCGCTACATGGATGTATCTGAGGAACTCGCAAACCGGATCTGCGGGCAGCTTGATAATTTTTTTAACTATAAGCAATTCTGTGAACTCCTGAAAACAAGGGAGACCACACAGACCCGCATCAACCGGGCCCTTCTTCACATTATGCTGGGAATAAAAAAAGCGGATGTCTCAGAATATATAAGCAGCGGATACCACAGCTATGCCCGTCTGCTCGGTGTCAGAAAGGGCAGAGAAAATATATTGGCCCGCATAGCAAAAGAAAGTTCACTGACACTGCTCACACGCCTCTCAGACAGTGAAACACTTCCCGCCGCCGGCAGAAAAATGCTCCGCAATGACATGCTGGCATCCAACCTGTATACATCCGTGGTGACAGATAAATATAAGACGGCATATCAGAATGAATATAAGCAGAGAATCCTTAAAATATAAAATTCATGCCTGCCGGACTGAATGCCGATGATATAAGATCCGAAAACAGACAGAGATAAGGCACTGAAACACTTTTTTGAGATGACCGGCATGTGCTTCAGGCTCCGCTCCATAATCTGAGAAAAACTTTAACCCTGGGATATAGCGTTGATCAGCCGGACGGACTTGTTTGAGCCTTGCGAGTTGTCCGACCGGCTGATCGTTTTTAGCTATATTTCAGGGTTATTAGTTTTTCTTCCTTTCGTAACCGGAGCCGGAAGCATTACAATCCCGACTGTTCCGAATACGTACGTCATTCCACTATATCCGGGTGATTTTCGGACACTTAGCCGAGGAAATGTCTCTTCGATAAACACAAATTTACAGTCGTTTTGCGATTGCTTTGATAAACTGCTCACTGTTTAATACGGTCGGATTTTCGATCGTTGTGATCAGCGCCAGGTCTTTTGTCATCTCGCCGGCCTCGATCGTATCGATCGTCGCTTTCTCCAGACGGTCAGCGAATTCCATCAGTTCTTTATTACCATCAAGCTCGCCGCGTTTACGAAGGGCGCCTGTCCATGCAAAGATCGTTGCCACAGAATTTGTGGATGTCTCCTCGCCTTTTAAGTGTTTATAGTAATGACGCTGTACTGTCCCGTGAGCAGCCTCATACTCATAGTATCCTTCGGGAGATACGAGCACAGATGTCATCATTGCAAGCGAACCAAATGCAGAGGAGATCATATCGCTCATCACATCTCCGTCATAGTTCTTGCATGCCCAGATATATCCGCCCTGGGATTTCATCACACGTGCTACCGCGTCATCGATCAGAGTGTAGAAATACTCTATCCCTGCTTCTTTGAACTTCTCATCGAACTCTGCATCGTAGATTTCCTGGAAAATATCTTTAAATGTGTGATCATATTTTTTAGAGATCGTATCCTTTGTGGCAAACCACAGATCCTGTTTCGTATCAAGTGCATAGGAGAAGCAGCTTCTTGCGAAACTTTCAATGGACTTGTTCAGGTTGTGCATACCCTGTACGATGCCCGGGCCGTCGAAAGTATGTACCAGCTCTTTTGTCTGGCTTCCGTCTTCAGCAGTGTACACAAGCTCCACTTTGCCAGCTCCCGGTATTTTCATCTCAGATCCCTTATAAACATCACCGTACGCATGTCTCGCAATCGTGATCGGTTTCTTCCAGTTTTTCACACATGGCTCAATGCCTTTTACGACAATGGGGGCACGGAATACTGTTCCGTCAAGGATCGCACGGATCGTCCCGTTCGGGCTCTTCCACATCTCTTTTAAGTTATACTCGTCCATACGTGCAGCATTCGGTGTGATCGTTGCACATTTTACGGCCACTTTGTATTTCTTTGTTGCCATAGCAGAATCAACCGTAACCTGATCATTTGTTTCATTTCTGTGCTCAAGTCCCAGGTCGTAATACTCTGTTTTAAGATCAATATACGGAATGAGCAGGTCATCCTTGATCATCTTCCAGAGAATCCTTGTCATCTCGTCTCCGTCCATTTCTACAAGCGGTGTTGTCATTTTAATTTTCGCCATTGTCTGTCTCCTCCTGTTCTTTTTCATTACAGCATAGCTAAGCTGAATTATTACATGTTTTGCCCTGTCGTGCTACTGGACACGATATCCCTGTTTCTTCAGGTTCTGCATCACATGCAGGATATGTTCGTTTGCGAGCTGCTCTGCCATTTCTGCATCGCGCTCTTTGATCGCCCGCAGGATCTGCCGGTGCTCTCGTATGGATTTTCTCGCCCTCTCTTCCGAAACGATCGATGACTTTCTCGCCCTCTGTACATAATTATGAAAATCCGTCAGAACATGGCTTAATATCCTGCTTCCCGAAGCCTCATAGAGAATTGCATGAAATCTGCCGTCAAGTGCAGCCACCTGCTGCACGCTGAACCCGCTTTCCCTGTTCATCTGAAATTCAGAGAGCATCAGCGTCTCTTCCAGTTCATCAAGCTGTTTCTCTGTTATATGTTCTGCAGCCCATCTGGCACACAGTCCTTCCAGATGTGACCGCACCATATAGATATCCCAGATATCCTTCTGGCTGATGCCTGTTACATAAGCTCCTCTGTTGGGAATGATCGTCACAAGCCCCTCCAGTTCAAGCTGGCGCAGCGCCTCCCTTACAGGAGTCCGGCTTACTCCTAATTCTCTGCCGATCGTATTCTCCCTGAGTTCATCGTTTTCCTTATATTTCCCGCTGAGGATGTCCTCGCGGATCTTCTGGAAAACCCGCCCGCTCAGTGAATGATCCTGGTATTCTTCCATTCTGAAGTCCTCCTGGTCATAATGTCATATGCAGCTTTTCGCACACACTTTCTATTTTGTCAATTAATTCTTCATCTGTCAAGACCGTAACTCTGCCATCCTCGTATTCTTTATCTACACTCGCCTTTACCATCTGTACAAGTTCTGAGTTTTTGTCCACCTCCCGCTCTCCGGAAAGCCTGTAATATGTATTGATCCAGTAGGCGATACCTGCAGCCCCGGAAGTATTAGAGACTGATACAAGAGCCGGACGGTTCAGGAATTTATCTGTATCAAATATATTGTAGATTTCTTCGTTCTTGAGCATTCCGTCCGCATGGATCCCCGCCCTTGTTACATTGAAATTTTTACCCACAAAAGGAGTCCTTGACGGAATATGATAGCCAATCTCTTTTTCATAATATTCTGCAAGTTCCGTGATCACCGTCGTGTCCATGCCGTCCATGGTTCCCCGGAGCTGCGCATACTCAAATACCATTGCCTCCAGGGGAGTATTACCTGTACGTTCTCCTATGCCAAACAGAGAACAGTTGACGCCGCATGCGCCGTAGAGCCAGGCTGTACTTGAATTATTCACTGCTTTATAGAAATCATTGTGGCCATGAAATTCTATCAATTCACTGGGGACTCCCGCATGAGTCATCAACCCGTAAATAATACCAGGAATCGATCTCGGGATCACAGCTCCGGGATAATTTACGCCATATCCCATTGTATCGCAGACTCGTATCTTTACCGGTGTCTTGTATTCCTCCATCAATTTCATCAGCTCTACACAAAACGGGATCACAAAACCATAGATATCTGACCTCGTAATATCCTCCAGATGACATCTGGGCCTGATCCCTGTTTCCATGCATTCACGTACAACAGAGAGATAATGCTCCATTGCCTGTCTTCTTGTCATTTTCAGTTTATAGAAAATATGATAATCCGAACAGCTCACAAGGATTCCCGTCTCTTTCAGCCCGATTTCTTTTACAAGCTCAAAATCCTTCCTGCTGGCCCGGATCCAGCTTGTCACTTCAGGGAATTTGTATCCTTTCTCAAGACAGCGGTATACTGCATCTCTGTCTTTTTTGCTGTAGAGAAAAAACTCACTCTGGCGGACTTTTCCGTTTGGGCCGCCCAGACGGTGCAGATAGTCATAGATCGTCACGATCTGCTCTGAAGTATAGGGCGCTCTGGACTGCTGTCCGTCCCGGAACGTTGTATCCGTGATCCATATTTCATCCGGCATATGGTGGGGTACTGTCCTGTCATTAAAAGCGATTTTCGGTACCTCGTCATATCTGAACAGATTACGGAACACATTCGGGGTCTCCACATCCACGAGCGGATACATGTGTTCCTCAAGTTCCAGCAGATTCGTATGTTCGTTTAAATAAACCTTTCTGTCTTCCATTGCTTTCTTCCTCCATCTGTTACACATAGCACATTTTGTATTCATGTATAATTGTATACAAGGATACAATTAATGTCAATCATAAATTTAATACTGCAAAAAAATGATTTGAATAATAAAAAAGAAGCCGGAAAACCATGGTTGCCCCATGCCTTTTCTGACTTCTCTGTCAATTTTCAAGAGATTTTCTACCGGATCACTCTGACTTTAAGCACTCCGTCTACAGATGCTATCTGCTCCTCAAGTTCTGCTGATACCCCGGTATCTACATCGATCATTGTATATGCATGCTCTTTTCTGCTCTTGTTTGTCATAAGTGCAATGTTCATACCTTTATCTGCTAATAACGTAGTAAACTGTCCCAGCATATTCGGGATGTTCTTATGAAGGATCGTAATCCTCTCCCCGTCTCCTTTTGCTCCCATATTACAATCCGGATAATTTACTGAATGCAAAATGTTACCATTTTCCAGGAAATCTCTCAATTCCGCCGCAGCCATCTTTGCACAGTTATCTTCGGATTCCTCGGTAGACGCGCCAAGATGCGGGATCACGATGGCATTTTTTACACCAACGATCTCTTTGGTCGGAAAATCAGTCACATAAGAACGAACTTTGCCGGAGACAAGAGCATCAACAATATCCTCCTGATTCACGAGAACATCCCTTGCAAGATTTAAAATCACTACGCCGTCCTTCATCAGACTGATCGCATTCTTATCGATCATACCTTTCGTATCCTCTGTCGCCGGCACATGGATCGTGATGTAGTCGCACTCTTTGTACAGTTCATCCACTGTTTTTGCATGGTGGATACTGCGTGACAGATTCCATGCAGCGTCAACAGATACATATGGATCATATCCGTAAACATCCATTCCCAGATGGACCGCCACGTTCGCAACACGCACTCCGATCGCCCCAAGACCGATCACGCCAAGTTTTTTGCCCTGAAGTTCTGTTCCTGCAAAGGCCTTTTTCTTCTTTTCAGTGATCTTAGCAATATCTCCTTCCTCTTCATACTCCTGCACCCAGTTAATACCCCCGATAATATCCCGGGCTGCCAGAAGCATGCCTGCGATCACCAGTTCTTTCACGCCGTTTGCGTTCGCACCGGGGGTGTTAAATACAACGATTCCTTCGTCTGCACAGCGATCTAAAGGTATATTGTTGACACCGGCACCTGCGCGGGCGATTGCTTTTAAATTCTTACTGAATTCCATATCATGCATTTTAGCGCTTCGCACAAGGATAGCATCTGCCTCTTCAGCATTTCCCGTTACAACATAGTTTTCATCCAGCTGTCCTAATCCCACTTCCGAGATCGGATTCAGGCAATGATATTTATACATCCTACAGATTCTCCTCTTCAAATTTCTTCATAAAATCAACAAGTGCCACAACGCCCTCATAAGGCATTGCATTGTAAATGCTCGCGCGCATGCCTCCGACTGTCCTGTGTCCTTTCAGATTCTCAAGCCCTGCTTCTTTTGCTTCTTTTACGAACTTCGCATCAAGATCGGCATTTCCTGTCACAAACGGAACATTCATAAGAGAACGGTCTTTCGGCACAACAGTTCCCTTAAAAAGCTTGCTCTGATCCAGGAAATCATAGAGGACTTTTGCTTTCTTTTCATTTCTCTCTTTCATCGCTGCAAGACCGCCCTGGGCTTTGATCCACTTAAACACCTTGCCGCAGATATAGATTCCGTATGCCGGTGGTGTATTATAGAGAGACTTAGCATCTGCATGTGTCTTATAGGTAAGCATGGTCGGAGTTCCCGGAAGCACATCCTCCGTGATCAGATCCTCCCGGATGATCACGATGACCACACCTGCAGGTCCGATGTTCTTCTGAACACCGCCGTAGATCACGCCATATTTTGTCACATCAACCGGCTCTGACAGAAAGCAGGAGGAAACATCTGCCACCAGCGTCTTACCTTTTGTATTTGGCAGTTCTTTAAATTTAGTTCCGTAGATGGTATTGTTCTCACAGATATATACATAATCTGCATCCTCGGATACCGGGAGATCCGAACAGTCCGGGATATAAGAGAACGTCTTATCCTCCGACGAAGCTATCCGGTTGACTTTCCCGTATTTCTCCGCCTCTTTTGCCGCTTTCTTTGCCCACTGTCCTGTAATGATATAATCGGCCACACGGTTCTTCATCAGATTCATCGGGATCATGGCAAACTGCTGGGATGCGCCGCCCTGAAGAAACAGCACCTTATAATTATCCGGAATCCCCATCAGATCACGGAGATCCTGCTCTGCTGTCGTAATGATCTCCTCGAACGCTTTAGAACGATGGCTCATCTCCATCACCGACATGCCGGTCCCTTTATAATCCAGCATCTCTGCCGCTGCTTCTTTAAGCACTTCTTCCGGCAGTACTGCCGGACCTGCTGAAAAATTATACACTCTGCTCATTTTTCATATCCTCCTCATCAAACGCTTCTTTGATATCTGCACCCGGCGCCACCATCGGCCAGACTTTATCATCGCTGCCGATCTGACAGTCGATCACGACAGGCCTGTTCAGTGAAAGAGCTTTCTCAAACGCCGCCTTAAACTCATCCTGTGTCTCCACATGGATGCCAGCCGCACCCATCGCCTCTGCTGCCTTTGCAAAATCAACAGAATCGCGTAACACTGTGGCTGAATAACGCTCATCATAAAACAGGTCCTGCCATTGACGCACCATGCCAAGCACATGATTATTGACTACAACCTCAATGATCGGGATGTTATGTCTGACTGCTGTGGCTATCTCGTTCATATTCATACGGAAACATCCGTCGCCGGCTATATTGACCACAGTTTTATCCGGGCAGCCGACTTTGGCTCCCATGGATGCGCCCAGACCGTATCCCATAGTGCCCAGTCCTCCTGATGTAAGGAGCGTACGCGGTTTTGTGTATTTATAATACTGAGCCGCCCACATCTGATGCTGTCCCACTTCCGTGACGATCAGTGCGTCCCCCTTTGTCTGACGGTAGATTTCTTCCACGATATACGGACCGGTAAGGATATCCTGATGGTATTTCAGCGGAAATTTTTCCTTATATAGCCGGATCTTTTCAAGCCATGCACCGTGATCCTGCTGCTTCAGATTGCGGTTCAATATTCCTAAGACTTCTTTCACGTCTCCGATGATTTCCTCAGAGACAAGAATGTTCTTGTTGATCTCAGCCGCATCGATATCGATCTGCAGTATTTTTGCATTCTTCGCAAATGTCTGCGTATTTCCCGTAACACGGTCGCTGAACCTTGCCCCCAGCACAACGAGAAGATCGCATTCGCTCACACCATAATTTGAAGTTTTAGTTCCGTGCATGCCCAGCATTCCGGTATAACGCGGATCCGTTCCCGGGAAAGCACCCTTTCCCATAAGTGTATCAGTGACAGGGGCATCCAGTTTATCCACAAACTCCAGCAGTTCCTTACTTGCACCGGAAAGGACGGCACCGCCTCCGACGAAGACATACGGCTTCTCAGACTCTTCCAGCATAGAAAGCACTTTTTTGATCTTCTCTTCACTGATATGCGGATGCTCAGGAACATATTTTCCAAGTTCCTGACGTTCATACTCCGTGACTGCAGCCGTCACATCTTTCGGAATATCTATCAGTACCGGTCCCGGTCTTCCGGATTTTGCGATCCGGAATGCCTTGCGGATCGTATCCGCAAGTTTTGTCACGTCTTTCACGATAAAACTGTATTTTGTGATCGGCATCGTAATGCCTGTGATATCAATTTCCTGAAAACTGTCTTTTCCCAAAAGAGATACGCCCACATTGCATGTGATCGCAACGATCGGAATAGAATCCATATATGCTGTCGCGATCCCGGTCACAAGATTTGTAGCTCCCGGTCCGCTGGTGGCAAGGCATACCCCCACTTTTCCGGTCGCACGCGCATAGCCGTCCGCAGCATGGGATGCACCCTGCTCATGGGAAGTCAGGATATGCCGGATCTCGTCCCGGTGTTTGTACAGCTCATCATACACATTGAGAATAGCTCCGCCCGGATACCCGAATATCGTGTCTACCCCCTGCTCTTTCAGGCACTCTATTACTATCTCAGCTCCATTTAACTGCATTCTTTTTTCTTACGCTCCTTTCAACTTGAGGACTCACTTAGTCCTCCTTCTTCCCCGGTACTTCAAGGATAGCACCTCTGTTGCCGGAAGTCACCATGGCAGCGTATCTCGCAAGATATCCTGTCTTTACCTTCGGCTCTCTCGGCTGCCATTTTGCCTTTCTTGCAGCCATCTCTTCATCAGAGATATCAAGTTCCAGCTTCAGCTCCGGTATATTGATCTTGATGATATCTCCTTCTTCTACCAGTGCGATCGGACCGCCCACAGCCGCCTCAGGTGAAACGTGTCCGATGGAAGCTCCGCGGGATGCACCGCTGAACCGGCCGTCCGTGATCAGGGCAACCGTAGAACCCAGACCGTATCCTGCAATAGCAGAAGTCGGATTGAGCATCTCTCTCATACCCGGTCCGCCCTTCGGGCCTTCATAACGGATCACGATAACATCTCCCGGGTTGATCTTTCCACTCTTGATCGCTTCTGTCGCCTCTTCGTCGCTTTCAAATATCCTTGCAGGTCCTTCATGCACCAGCATCTCATCGCAGACAGCAGAGCGTTTTACTACACTTCCGTCCGGCGCCAGATTTCCCTTCAGGACAGCAAGCCCGCCGGTCTCGCTGTACGGATTGTCGA
>MHCFR00700__coassemble_443_pt1 | contig 49518 bp, 41 predicted proteins | sample MHCFR00700__metabat2_low_PE_034 | metagenome-assembled genome bin MHCFR00700 | reverse complement strand
TGGTTCTTATCAAAGAAGATTTTTCCCCATAGACACAGAAAATTTTACGCCCTCTCTGCAGATACGGGATCAGATATATTCCAGTTTTTCAAAATAGTGCATCAGAATATCTGCGCAGTTTTCAACGCCCAATTCGGATGTATCGAGGATCATATGATAATCATTTACATCACCCCAGGTTTTGCCTGTATGTTCATAATAATAGGCAGCTCTTTCTTCATCAGTCGTCTCCACTTTTTCCTTTGCTTCGTCATAGCTTAAGTTTTCCTTATCCATGATCCTGTGGATGCGGTCTTCTTTGTCCGCGCATACGAAGATGTTCAGGACATTCATTCTGTCTTTCAGGATATCAGAAGCGCAGCGGCCAAGGATGATGCACGGCTTTTCCGCCAGTCTGCGTATAGCCTCAGCTTCGTTTTCGTACATATGGTCATTCAGTTTCTGCTCAATGTACGCCTTGTCATATACAGGGATATGAAGCTGTTCGGAAAGTTCTTTTGCGATGATACTTGCACCGGTTCCGAAACGGCGGCTCATGGTGATTACTAATTTCATAAGAACTCCTCCTTTGTATTTACAAAAATCAGATACCTGTTATTATAACACTTCTTCTGCGATTTGTCTGCCGAGAGATTTTAATTCTTCCATCTGGGCATCTTTTACGGAAGATCTGATCGTGACATTTGCCACCATCAGAGACATATCTTTCATCTCGCTGATCTTTGTGCTGATGAGTTTCGTGCTCTGCGGCGCCCAGCTTCCGTTTCCAAGAACGGCTATCGTACGGTTTTTGAGTGCGAGAGCCTTCATATCTTCAAGATAATTGCCCATCAGCGGATAGATGCCATTATTATATGTAGGTGCTGCAAGTACGATATGGCTGTACTTGAAACTGTCCGCGATCAGCCCGGAGACATGTGTTTTGGAGATATTGTGCATACAGATATTTTTGACTCCTTCATCGGCGAGGATGGAAGCAAGGATCTCCGCCATATTCTCTGTGTTGCCGTACATGGATGCATATGCGATCATGACGCCTTTTTCTTCCGGCTCATATCTGCTCCATTTGTCATATTTGCCGATGATGTAATCCAGATTTGTTCTCCAGACCGGTCCGTGGAGCGGGCAGAGCATCTGAATGTCAAGGCCGGCAGCTTTCTTCAGGACACTCTGTACCTGCATGCCGTATTTTCCGACAATATTCGTATAGTAACGGCGGGCTTCATCGAGCCAGTCACGGTCAAAATCCACTTCGTCATTAAAAATGTTGCCGTTTAATGCCTTAAATGTACCGAATGCATCGGCACAGAACAGGATTTTGTCTGTCTCGTCGTAAGTCATCATGACTTCCGGCCAGTGTACCATAGGAGCCATTACGAAGTGAAGGGTATGTTTTCCTGAAGAGAATGTATCCCCCTCTTTAACGGTGATCATTTTCCCTTCCAGATCGAATCCGAAGAACTGGTCGATCATGGGGAATGTCTTTGCGTTGCCGATGATCTGAATATCCGGATAGCGCAGGACCAGTTCGTCGATCATAGCGCAGTGATCCGGCTCCATATGATTTACGATCAGATAGTCGAGCGGTCTCCCATTAAGGACTGCCTGTACATTTTCTAAAAACTGACGTCCGACAGCATAATCAGCAGAATCAAAAAGAACAGTCTTCTCATCGAGGAGAAGATAGGAATTATATGAAACTCCGTCAGTGAGCGGGAAGATATTCTCGAACAGCTCAATGCGCCGGTCGTTTGCCCCCACCCAGTACAAATCTTCTGTTACTTTTCTGAAACAGTGCATGAAAAATTCCTCCTTGTAAAAAATATGATCATGAGATTGTGAATGAATAAACAAATGTCAACGATTCTATTCTACCATAAAAGATAAAATTCGCAATATGCGTATTTATTTTCATGCAAGGAACTGATATCATTTAAGCACAGGCTTTATTTCTACGTTGACGCGCCCACACAAGTAAAAAGATCAAGCCTGTAAATTCCAGAAGAGAAAGGTGAGTAAAATGTTATTTGTATGTTATCCGAAATGCAGTACATGTATGAAGGCAAAAAAATGGCTCGAAGAAAATGGAAAAGAGTATGAGATGCGGGATATCAAAACAGAAAATCCGACAGAGGAAGAACTTTCGGACTGGTGGAAAAAGAGCGGACTGCCTCTGAAGAGATTTTTTAATACAAGTGGAAACTTGTATAAGGAAATGAAACTGAAAGATAAACTTCCGGAAATGAGTGAAGATGAACAGATCCGCCTGCTCTCCACTGACGGTATGCTCGTAAAGCGCCCGATTCTTGTTGATGGCGATAATGTCCTTGTGGGATTCCGCCAGAAAGAATGGGAAGAAAATATTTAAAAAATGAAATTTATGCTTGCATAATACCCCTAAAGGGTATATACTCTCGTTGTAAGAGGAATACCCTTTGGGGGTTTATTTTTATAGAGGATACTTTAATCGAAAGGAGAATGGAAAACTATGGAAGAAACAAATAAAGTCTGTCCGGCATGCAAACACAGGACAAAGGAACGGACCGAGAAAGAGAGAAAAGACATGCTCAACCGTCTGAGCCGTATCGAGGGTCAGGTAAGAGGTATCAAAAAAATGGTTGAAAATGATGTGTACTGTCCGGATATCCTGATCCAGGTGTCGGCGGTCAATGCAGCACTCAACAGTTTTAATAAAGTACTTCTGGCAGAGCATATCCGTTCCTGTGTCGCGGAGGACATCAGAGAAGGAAAGGAAGAGACGATAGACGAGCTTGTACTTGTCCTTCAGAAATTAATGAAATAGGAGGAATCAATATGGAACAATACAACGTGACAGGCATGAGCTGTGCTGCCTGCAGCGCCCGTGTAGAGAAAGCGGTCTCAAAAGTTCCGGGCGTGACATCCTGTTCCGTGAGTCTTCTGACAAACTCTATGGGAGTGGAAGGGACCGCTTCCCCGGCAGATATCATCGCTGCAGTTGAAGGGGCGGGATACGGAGCGTCCGAAAAGGGAGCGGAACACAGTGCAGGTAAAGCAGGAAGCGCAGGAATGTCCATTGCTGAGGCGGAAGATTCGTTAAAAGACAGGGAGACGCCGAAGATGAAGAGAAGGCTGATCGCTTCTCTGTGTTTCCTGATCCCGCTGATGTATTTCTCCATGGGACATATGATGTGGAACTGGCCGGTTCCGGCATTCCTGGAAGGAAATCATGTGGCCATGGGCCTGATCCAGCTTCTGCTGACGACAGCCGTTATGGTGATCAACCAGAAGTTTTTTATCAGTGGATTTAAAGGGCTGATCCACAGGGCTCCGAATATGGATACTCTCGTAGCCCTGGGAGCCGGAGCTTCTTACGGCTACAGCCTCTACGCACTTTTTGCCATGACAGATGCACAGATACAGGGGAATATGGCGGGTGTAATGTCCTATATGCATGAATTTTACTTCGAGTCAGCCGCCATGATCCTGACGTTGATCACGGTAGGAAAGATGCTGGAGGCAAGATCAAAAGGAAAGACCACGGATGCCCTGAAAAGTCTGATGAAACTGGCTCCGAAGACAGCGACGGTGGTAAGAAACGGCGCGGAGGAGGAAGTCTCCATCGATCAGGTGAGAAAAGGTGACGTGTTCGTTGTAAGGCCGGGTGAGAATATCCCGGTGGACGGAATCGTGCTGGAAGGAACCAGTGCAGTCAATGAATCTGCGCTGACCGGGGAGAGTATTCCTGTGGATAAAAATGAGGGCGACGCTGTTTCAGCGGCCACGTTAAATCAGTCCGGTTTCCTGCGCTGCGAGGCTACACGTGTAGGGGAGGATACAACACTCTCGCAGATCATCCAGATGGTGAGTGACGCCGCGGCAACAAAAGCTCCCATTGCGAAAGTCGCTGACCGTGTTTCCGGTGTATTTGTACCGGCGGTGATCGCCATTGCGTTGGTGACCATTGTCGTCTGGCTTATTGCGGGACAGACAGCGGGATTTGCACTTGCAAGAGGGATTTCCGTGCTGGTCATCAGCTGTCCGTGTGCGCTGGGACTTGCGACACCTGTAGCGATCATGGTAGGAAACGGTATGGGCGCAAAGAACGGAATCATGTTTAAGACCGCGGTCTCTCTGGAAGAGACAGGAAAGACACAGATCGTTGCCTTAGATAAGACCGGTACGATCACAAGCGGCGAGCCGCGAGTGACGGACATGATCCCGGCTGATGGTGTGACAGAGGAAGAACTGCTGTCCTGGGCATATGTCCTGGAGAAGAAGAGCGAACATCCGCTGGCACATGCCATTCTTGTAAAGGCAGCGGAGCAGGGGGCAGATACCGGAGTTGAGACAGAAGATTTCCGGGCGGTAGCAGGAAACGGACTGTCGGGGAAAATTGACGGTGTGCCTCTCTGCGGCGGTAACCTGAAGTTTATCAGTGAATATGCAGAGATTTCCGATGAGGTCAGACAGAAAGCAGAGACGCTTGCAGGAGAAGGAAAGACTCCGCTGTTTTTCAGCAGAAACGGAAAACTTGCCGGTATCATTGCAGTAGCGGACGTGATCAAAGAGGACAGCCCGCAGGCAGTAAAAGAATTGCAGAATATGGGAATCCATGTTGTCATGCTGACTGGCGACAATGAGCGTACAGCAAAAGCCATCGGTGCCCAGGCGGGCGTTGATGAAGTGATCGCAGGAGTACTGCCGGAAGGCAAAGAAAGCGTGATCCGTTCCCTGAAACGGAAAGGAAAAGTCGCTATGGTAGGCGACGGCATTAATGATGCGCCGGCTCTTACAAGGGCAGATATGGGAATTGCCATTGGGGCGGGCACGGACATTGCCATTGACGCAGCGGATGTAGTTCTTATGAAGAGCAGACTGAGCGATGTGCCCGCAGCGATCCGTCTGAGCCGGGCCACACTGAGAAATATCCATGAGAATCTGTTCTGGGCTTTCTTCTATAATGTAATAGGAATTCCGCTGGCAGCAGGTGTATGGATCCCGATCTTCGGGTGGCAGTTAAATCCCATGTTCGGGGCGGCGGCGATGAGTCTTTCGAGTTTTTGTGTGGTAAGTAATGCGCTTAGGCTCAACTGGTTCAAAATGTATGATGCCAGCAGAGATAAGAAAATAAAAATCAAGAAAAAAGAGGAGGAAACAACAATGACAAAGACAATGAAAATTGAAGGCATGATGTGCGGACACTGTGAGGCAAGAGTAAAAAAGGTCCTGGAAGCGCTTCCGGAAGTGGATGCGGCTGAGGTGAGCCACGAAGCAGGAACGGCGGTAATTACGTTGAATGCAGGTGTTTCCGACGATGTGCTCAAAAAGGCAGTTGAGGATCAGGATTACAAAGTGCTGGGGATCGAATAGGCTCCCCGGCCTTTTTTGTTGTAACAGTTCAGCAATGGCGCGGACTGAACTGTTACAACTTGGCAACGGATTTTTTCTGAATTATTGACACACAGGTGTGCAGAGAGTAAAATACTAATGAAGCTGTCCGAATACAAAGAAGTTTTCTGAGATGAGGATGGCGTTTTTATTAACAGACATAGCGTGTTCCGGGGAAAAGCCGACCGGAACAACAGCAGAAAAGGAGGAAAAATATGAAAAAGAAATTCATCAGCGTGTTATTGTGTGCGGCTATGGCAGTCACCCTGATCGCAGGGTGCGGAGCTCCGGCAGCAGAAACCGGCGGAAATGAGGGAGGAGAGTCTTCATCCGAGACAACGGAAGGAATTCCGAAGGATGAGATCAAAGTAGGATTTGTGCATGTATCGGACCCGAGCGATATGGGTTACACATACAATCAGGACCTTGGTACTCAGGAAATGCAGGAAGCACTCGGTTTAAGTGACGATCAGATCGTAAACAAATACAATGTACCCGAGGGTGCCGAGTGCGACACGGCACTGAGAGAACTTGTAGATGCAGGATGCAATATTATCTTTGCGACAAGTTTCGGATTTGAGGATTATGTAAAAGAAGTTGCAGCAGAATATCCGGATATCGAGTTCTGCCATGCTACAGGATATCAGGCGGCAGATTCAGGGCTTGACAACTTCCACAACTATTTTGCATCGATTTATGAAGGACGCTATCTGGCAGGTATCGCAGCAGGAATGAAGACAGAGTCAAATAAGCTCGGTTATGTCGCTGCATTCCCGTTTGCAGAAGTTATCAGCGGATATACGGCATTTTATCTGGGCGCAAAGAGCGTGAACCCGGATGTGACAATGGATATCATGTATACGAATTCCTGGAACGATCCGACAGTTGAGTCCCAGGTGGCTCAGGCATTGATCGACCGCGGATGCGACGTGATCTCACAGCATTCCGATTCTACAGCTCCGGCTACAACAGCAGAAGACAACGGAGTATGGCAGGTTGGTTACAACAATGATATGATCGAGGCGGCTCCGAATGCTTCCCTGATCTCCCCGCGTATTGACTGGGGCATCTATGTGACAGAGGCTGTCCAGGCTGTGATCGATGGAGAGGAAATCCCGGTTGACTGGTGCAGAGGTCTGGAGGACGGTGCAGTTTATCTGTCACCTCTGAACACAGACATCGCTGCAGAAGGCACTCAGGAAGCAATCGACGCGGCTCAGGAAAAACTGATCTCCGGCGAAATCCATGTATTCGACGGACCGCTCTCCGGCGTCAGCCCGGAAGGGGAAGCATATGAGGTTGCGGAAGGCGAATATTATCATGAACAGGAAGAAGCTTCGGCTCCGTCCTGGCTGTATATTGTCGACGGATGCAACGTTGTCGAATAATTTTTGTCAATTCTATATATGTTACAAATACAGAGCCGTCTTCGGACGGCTTTGTTTGTATGGCAGTTCTTTCGCGACAGAGAAAAGCTGTATCTGAAGTGTACAGGCAGCCGGATGCGTCAGGACTATACTAATTACAAAAAAGAGAAAGAAAGAGAAGGAAGGTGAGATTTTGGGAGAGACAACAGAGTATGCTGTAAAGATGCATCATGTGACAAAAACTTTTGGAAAGGTTGTCGCAAATAAAGATGTCAATCTCGAACTGAAGACCGGTGAGATCCTTGCACTCTTGGGTGAAAATGGCAGCGGAAAGACTACCCTGATGAATATGTTGTCTGGTATTTACTTCCCGGACCACGGGGAAATCTTCGTGAAAGGCCGGGAGGTTACGATCCGTTCCCCGAAAGATTCGTTTGCCCTTGGAATAGGTATGATCCATCAGCATTTCAAACTGGTAGACGTGCTGACGGCAGCGGAGAATATCGTACTCGGACTTGACGGAAAAGCTACAGTAAACCGGAAAGAGACCAACAAGAAAGTCGCGGAGCTTGCAAAACGATATGGGTTTGAAATGGACCCGGCAAAGAAAGTTTACAATATGTCTGTTTCGGAAAAGCAGACGGTAGAGATCCTGAAAGTACTTTATAAAGGTGCGGACATCCTGATCCTGGATGAGCCGACGGCGGTGCTGACTCCTCAGGAGACGGACAAACTGTTTGCTGTGCTCCGGAATATGAAAAAAGACGGTAAATCTATTATCATCATCACGCACAAACTTAATGAGGTGCTTGCCATCTCGGACAGGGTAGCAATCCTGCGTAAAGGTGAATATATCGGTGTAGTCAATACGGCGGAGACGGACCAGGCCCAGCTTACAGAGATGATGGTAGGGCGCCCTGTCAGTCTGGAAATCGAGAGACCAGAGGTAGAACGCGGAGAAAAAAGGCTTCAGGTGATCGATCTGACATGTCTGAACGGCGACGGAGTAAAAGCTCTGGACAATGTCTCCTTTGATGCATATGGCGGTGAGATCCTCGGTGTGGCAGGGATCGCAGGAAGCGGACAGAGAGAACTGTGCGAGATCATCGCGGGACTCCATCCGTCCATCGGAGGATCCGTCCTGTATCTGGGCGACCATGACGGGATTCCTGTCCGGGAACGTATTCTGGGCCTGAAACCCGATGAGATCGTAAAAAAGGGAATCTCTATGGCGTTTGTGCCGGAGGATCGTCTGGGAATGGGGCTTGTTGCCGGAATGGATATGACGGACAATGTGATGCTCAGAAGTTATAAATCGAAGAAAGGAATATTCGTAGACCGGAAGACCCCGAAAGAGCTTGCAGAGAAACTGATCGAAGAACTCGAGATCGTGACTCCGGGTGTGGATACTCCTGTAGGAAGGCTTTCGGGAGGAAATGTCCAGAAAGTGCTGCTGGGACGGGAAATTGCCTGTCAGCCTTCCGTGCTGATCGTGGCTTATCCGGTGCGCGGTCTGGATATCAATTCTTCATACAGGATTTATGATCTGCTCAACGAACAGAAGAAAAAGGGCGTTGCGGTTATTTTTATCGGAGAAGATCTTGACGTACTGATGCAGCTTTCCGACCGGATCATGGTCATGTGCGGCGGGAAAGTGAGCGGGATCGTGGATCCGCGCAAAGTTACGAAAGAGGATATAGGCCTTATGATGATCCATACAGATCATCCGTTTGTTAAAGATAAGGAAGAAGACGGGAAAGGGGAGGTGACAGCATGAGTTTACATGGCGCACAGACAAAAGAGCCTCTGATAAGAATGGTGAAGAGAGATACGATGCCGCAGAAAAAGGCATGGGGAATCCGCGCAGCAGCTTTTATCCTCTCTCTTGTGACTGGCGGAATTGTGATCCTCATGCTGGGGCACAATCCGTTTTCTGTCTATATTTCAATGGTAAAAGGTGCATGGGGCTCAAGTACTGTCATCCACGAGACGATCAAGCTGGCAGTGCCCCTGTTGATCACCGCGATCGGTATCTCGTTTGCATTTAAGATGAAATTCTGGAATATCGGCGCTGAGGGTCAGATCCTTGTCGGAGCGGTAGCGGCCGGCGCTTTCGGACTTTTTACAGCTCATATTTTTCCGAAGCTTCCGCTGGTGCTGCTCATGATGCTTGCCTCTATCGTGGCAGGCGGAATCTATGGTCTCCTTCCTGCGGTCTGTAAAGCAAAATGGGGTACAAATGAGACATTGTTCACGCTGATGCTGAACTATATTGCGCTGGCATTCATCAAATATCTGATGAACGGTCCTTGGAAGGCTGAAGGAAGCAGTTTTCCAAAGATCGATATGCTCGTGCCGGGTGCGCGCCTCACGAAAGTGTTCGGTGTGCATTGGGGGTGGATACTTGCCCTGGTCCTTGTAGTACTGGCTTATATTTACTTTAATAAGACCAAGCAGGGATATGAAATCGCAGTTGTCGGTGAGAGCAATAATACCGCCAGATATGCCGGCATCAATGTGGGACGCGTTTTCAGACGGACGATGTTTCTCTCCGGTGCACTCTGCGGTCTTGTGGGGATGCTTCAGTTTGCGGGTGCCGATTATACCATTACGGAAGGTACGGCGGGCGGAGTCGGATTTACAGCAATCACGGTGGCCTGGCTTGCGAAGATGAATCCGTTCGGGATGCTGGTCGTCTCCGTGTTTATTGCTATGTTGGAGCGTGGATCTAATGCGATCCAGACACAGTTTAAGATTCCGGCATCGGCTTCTGATCTTCTGATCGGTATTATATTGTTCTTTATGCTCGGCTGTGAATTCTTTATCACATACAAGCTGGTCAGAAGAGGAAAGGAGGAACATCATGCTTAATACTTTGAACGGATTATTTATTGCGGCAGTTCTTGCGGGAACCCCGCTTCTCCTTGGCGCTCTGGGGGAAATACTGACAGAGAAGGCAGGCAACCTGAACCTCGGTGTGGAAGGTATGATGTTTATGGGCGCGATCACAGGACTCGCCGGCTCTTACTATTACGAGCAGGCAGTGATCGCGGGCGGCGGAGAGCCAAGCGGAGTTCTTTCGGCGCTGATCGCTCTTGTGACTTCCTTTATCGCAGGAGCGGGAGGAGCATTGATCTACAGTTTTCTGACGATCACACTGCGTGCAAACCAGAATGTAACCGGTCTTACCCTGACGATCTTTGGTACCGGTTTCGGTAATTTCTTTGGCGAGTACATCGGGCAGCAGGCAGGCGGGTATGTGGCTGTTACGGACGTGACGAAAAAGGCGTTTTCCGGATTGAACATTCCGGTGCTCTCAGATATCCCGGTGCTCGGACAACTGCTTTTCCGGTATAACTGGCTCGTCTACTTTGCGATTATCGTGGCGGTCGTTATGGCGTGGTTTTTCAGCAAGTCCCGTGTAGGGCTGAATCTGAGAGCGGTAGGAGAAGATCCGGCAACAGCCGATGCTGCCGGGATCAACATCACGCTCTATAAGTATCTTGCCACAGTGATCGGCGGAGGAATCTGCGGGATCGGCGGTATGTACATGAGCATGGTGACGACATCCGGCGTATGGGTGCATGACTGCGTCAGCGGCTATGGATGGCTGGCGGTTGCCCTTGTTATCTTTGCAACATGGAGCCCGGCGCGCGGTATGATCGTGGCACTTATCTTTGGCGGTCTGACGATCATGCGTATGTATATCAACATCCCGGGGCTCCCCGCACAGATCTATGATATGGTGCCATATGTGGCTACGATCATCGTGCTCGTTGTGACGAGCATGCGGCAGAGTAAAGAACATGCCCAGCCCAAGAGCTGCGGACTCAATTACTTCCGCGAGGAGCGGTAAGTTCGCGTTTGTCGGACTGAATGCCGATGATATAAGGCCCGAAAACGGACGGAGATGAGGCACTGAAATACTTTTTCGAGATGAACGGCATGTGCTTCAGGCTCCGCTCCATAATCTGAGAAAAACTAAAGGGTTTGGAATCTGATTAAAAACGAAGCCGCAAAATGGATAACTGCCTTTGGCTCAAACAATCCATTTTACGGCTTAACATCAGCTTCCAAACCCTTAACTTTTTCTGGCAGATTATCGATAAAGTTTACCCTTTTCCAAATATATATTGCATTTTCCCCCTCCATATGCTATCCTCACTTTACTGATATCGGCGGTGTTCTTGCTGCTGTATCTTCATCGCTTTAGGGCGTCTCATTTTCGGTCGGTTCCGTATCGGAACATATATCCGGCAATGAATGTAACTATTGAAAGAATGACAAAAACCTGATGACAGAAGAAACAGGAGGAAAAGAGGTGGTGTGTATGGCAGATGAACCCCCGGTTTGAGATTTTTGCGCCAGCGGAGTCGGCAGAAACGATTTTTTGATGTTTTCAGAGGCTGAAGAGCAGAAGCCGACGGAGGATAAGTCCGTTTTAATGTACATGTAAAAATGTATAATAAGAAAGCTAAAATGTTGTTGACATTTTACAATTGGTGTAATACTATAATAACAGATGCGAACAACTGTTCGATAGAGGAAAAGGAGAATTTGATTTATGGCAGTGAATGATGAAAAGAAAAAGGCTTTGGATGCGGCAATCGCTAAATTAGAGAAAGATTTTGGAAAAGGAGCGGTGATGAGACTGGGGGATTCCAGCGCACATGTGGCGGTGGAAACAGTGCCTACAGGGTGTTTGAGCCTTGATCTGGCCCTGGGGCTTGGCGGAGTCCCGAAAGGCCGTGTTATTGAGATATACGGGCCGGAGTCCAGCGGTAAGACAACGGTGGCTCTTCATATGATCGCAGAGGTGCAGAAGCGGGGCGGCATCGCCGGATTTATCGATGCGGAGCACGCCATGGATCCGGTTTACGCAAAGAATATCGGAGTGGATATCGATGAACTCTACATATCCCAGCCGGACAGCGGAGACCAGGCGCTTGAGATCGCAGAGACAATGGTAAGATCCGGCGCTATCGACATTATCGTTATTGACTCGGTCGCTGCATTAGTACCGAAGCAGGAGATCGAGGGAGACATGGGCGACAGCCATGTGGGACTTCAGGCGCGTCTGATGTCACAGGCACTGCGTAAGCTGACTCCGGTGATCAGCAAATCAAACTGTGTAGTGATCTTTATCAACCAGCTCCGTGAGAAAGTAGGCGTGATGTTCGGAAATCCGGAGACAACGACCGGCGGCCGTGCGCTGAAGTTCTATGCTTCTGTCCGTATGGATGTCAGAAGGATCGAGACATTGAAACAGAGTGGTGAGATGGTAGGAAACCGGACCCGTATCAAGATTGTAAAGAATAAGATCGCACCGCCGTTTAAGGAGGCTGAGTTTGATATTATGTTCGGAAAGGGCATTTCCCGCGCCGGGGATATCCTTGATCTTGCAGCCGGGATCGATCTGGTTAAAAAGAGCGGTGCATGGTATGCATATGAGGGTGAGAAGATCGGCCAGGGCCGGGAAAATGCGAAAGCTTATCTGGAGAGCCATCCTGAAGTCATGGAAGAACTGGATCGGAAAGTGCGTGCACACTATCACTTGTCCGGGGCAGGGGAAGATGCAGAAACTGCAGGGGATAAACCGGACCAGAAAAGCGGGGATAAGAAAAACGATGCGAAAAAGAACGCGGCAGAGAGTGAGCTCTCGCTTGCAGGCGGTAAGAAAGGATGATCGTTACAGAGATCGAACCTTATACCAGGACAAAATTTAAAGTATATTTAGACGGAAAGTTTGCCTTTGTATTGTACAAGGGCGAACTTTCACGCTACGGTATCCGCAAAGAAGAAGAAATATCTGCAGGAATCGTGGAGAAGATCGAGGCAGAAGTGGTCCTGAAGAGAGCGAAGCTGCGCGCAATGCATCTTCTGGCAGATATGGACCGGACAGAGGCAGCGTTGAGAGAAAAGCTGAAGCAGGGCTGTTATACACAGAACATGATCGACCGGGCTATAGATTATGTAAAGTCTTTCGGATATCTTGATGACGGACGCTATGCGGAAAATTTTATCAGAAGCAGGCAGGGTGCAAAAAGCAGAAAAGAAATCCGGGCAGCGCTCATGCAGAAAGGCGTATCTGCCGAATTGATAGAGCAGGCCCTTGAGAGCTGTTATGAAGAAGGAGGAGAAGAAGAAGCTGTACGCAGAATATTCCGGAAAAAAAGGTTCGATCCGACAGCAGCAGAAGAGGCGGAAAAGCAGCGGATGTACGGCTATCTGGCAAGAAAAGGATTTAAATACGAAACGGTCCGTCAAGTGATACAAAATTATGAGGACAATGCTTGACATTGTTGTGAAAACAGTATAAAATTTAACTGTTGTATTTAAGTAATATGTACAATGAAAATTGAATAAGGAGGTGCTCCTGTGCAATTAAGTCTAGGCTTATGTATAGTAATTGCCGTGGCCCTCGCGTTGATAGTCGGGATTATCTCACACTTTGTGACGATTTCCAATCTGAAGAAGAACGCTGAAAGTAAGATTGGTAATGCAGAGGCAAAAGCAAGAGAGATTATCGATGATGCTGTGAAAAATGCAGAGACGACGAAAAAAGAAGCTCTTCTGGAAGTGAAAGAAGAATCCATCAGGACCAAAAATGATCTTGAGAAGGAGACGAAGGAAAGAAGAGCAGAGCTGCAGCGCTATGAAAAACGAGTGCTTGCGAAAGAAGAGGCGGTCGAGAAGCGTTCAGATGCTCTTGAACACCGTGAAAACAAGCTCTCGTCAAAGGAAGAACAGCTGCGTCAGCGTGAAGCCAGGGTAGAAGAACTGAGTCAGAAACGTGTGCAGGAACTGGAACGAATCTCAGGACTTACCTCCGAACAGGCAAAAGAATATCTGTTGAAAACTGTTGAAGAAGATGTCAAGCATGACACTGCGAAGATGGTCAGGGAGCTGGAGACTCAGGCAAAAGAGGAAGCGGACAAGAAAGCAAAGGAATATGTTGTCAATGCGATCCAGAGATGTGCAGCCGACCATGTCGCAGAAACGACGATTTCCGTCGTACAGCTGCCGAGTGATGAGATGAAAGGACGTATCATCGGGCGGGAAGGAAGAAACATCCGTACACTTGAGACGTTGACGGGTGTTGAACTGATCATCGATGATACACCGGAAGCAGTCGTGTTATCGGGCTTTGATCCGATACGCCGGGAAGTTGCAAGGATTGCTCTTGAAAGACTGATCGTGGACGGACGCATCCATCCGGCAAGAATTGAGGAAATGGTAGAAAAGGCGCAGAAGGAAGTCGATACTATGATCAGAGAAGAGGGTGAAGCAGCGGCGCTCGAAGTGGGTGTGACAGGCATTCATCCCGAACTGATCCGGCTCCTCGGACGCATGAAGTTCAGAACAAGTTACGGCCAGAATGCCCTGAAGCATTCGATCGAAGTAGCCCAGCTGGCAGGACTGCTCGCCGGCGAGATCGGTATTGATGTCAGGATTGCGAAGCGTGCCGGACTTCTTCATGATATAGGAAAGTCGATCGACCACGACGTAGAAGGGTCACATATCCAGATCGGTTCAGATCTTTGTAGAAAATATAAAGAGTCTGCGACCGTTATCAATGCGGTGGAAGCACACCACGGTGATGTGGAACCGCAGACTTTGGTCGCGTGTGTAGTGCAGGCTGCCGATACTATTTCGGCGGCAAGGCCCGGTGCGAGACGAGAGACCATCGAAACATATACAAACAGATTAAAACAGTTAGAAGATATTACCAACCAGTTTAAAGGTGTGGAGAAATCTTTTGCCATTCAGGCAGGTAGAGAGATTCGTGTTATGGTAGTTCCAGAGCAGGTATCTGATGATGATATGGTGCTTCTGGCCAGGGATATTGCAAAACAGATCGAATTCGAACTGGAATATCCGGGACAGATCAAGGTAAATGTTATCCGTGAGTCACGGGCAACAGATTACGCAAAATAATCAGGATCATAACAGCTAATGAAAGACCGGCCCTTGTCGAAAGACGAGGGCTTTCTTTTATACAGGTCAGAAATAACGGATGTATGAGGAGGAACAAGATGGGCGAACATATCAAACGGTTGAACAGAGAACTTAAATTTAAAGGGAAGATCATTGATTTCTACCAGGATACGATCGAAGTAGACGGAGATCATACGGTTGTATGGGATTTTATCAAACATAAGGGCGCTGCTGCGGTTGTTCCGGTAACAGAGGACGGAAAGATACTCATGGTGAGACAGTACCGTAACGCGCTGGACCGCTACACGCTGGAGATTCCTGCAGGTGCTCTGGATGCTGAGGATGAACCGGGGCTTACATGCGCCTCCCGGGAGCTGGAAGAGGAGACGGGGTACAGGAGTGAGAACCTGGAGTGGCTGATCACTCTGCGGACGACTGTCGCATTCTGTAATGAACGGATCGAGGTATATGTGGCAAAAGATCTGATTCCGTCGAAGCAGCATCTTGATGAAGATGAATTTATCGATCTGAAAGCATACACAATAGATGAATTAAAGAATAAGATATTTACCGGCGAGATCGAGGATGCAAAGACAGTAGCTTCCCTGATGGCATACGCTGTAAAGTATCACGAATAATCATAATACCCCGGCATATAATGAAATATCAAAGAAGTATACAAGCACTGTTCATTGCAAAACAGGAGGCAGCATGAAGATATTTCATACGAGGAAACAATTCCTTGCTTTTTTTATGCCGGGGTTTTTGCTCGGAGTCATTTATGTGAATTTTATAGCGAGAAGATATGTGGCAGATCCGGGAATATTCAGCGATTATTTCCTGAATCAGTTCCTGGACGTACAGATCGATGTGCGGGAATATCTATGGTATCTGCTGCGGCTCCGTGCTGTTCCGTTTCTTGCGCTGACGGCTCTTTCATTTACTAAAGTGAGAAGAGCGTCTGTTGTCTTATTCCTCGTCTGGGCGGGGACTTCCGGAGGGATCCTGCTCTCTTCCGCAGCTGCGGATCTTGGGATGAAAGGATGTCTGCTGTGCGTGACTGCACTTTTCCCACAGTTTTTGTTCTACATACCTGCTTTTGTCGTACTTCTCTGGTACTGTTATACAGCTCCGCAGAGCCATTGGAACAGACAAAAGACAGTTTTTGTTATTCTTGCTATGTCGCTGGGACTTATCACGGAACTATATGTAAATCCGGTCGTGGTGAAGGTGTTTCTTTCTACTCTTTAGCAGCCCGGAAGAGAAGTACTGCTAAAGCCAGGGCAGATACAGAGAGCTGGCTTACGAGCAGGCCCCAGAGATACCCCTGTATGCCAAACTGCGGGATGACAAAGAAGACGCTGCCGAGGCGGATAAGTAGACCGAACGTATTGATGAGAAAAGTATATCCTGTCTTACCGTAACCATTGATCGCGCTGAACAGGGAGGTGTTTGTATACAAAAACGGACAGATCCAGGCTAATGTGATGATAAAGTTTCCGGCGGTATCACTGCGAAACAGGAGTGCTCCGATGAGCCGGCCAAAGACAAGAAAAAAGAGGCAGCAAGACAGTCCGAGTATGAAACAGCTTCCTACAGCCTTTTTTAGCAGGCGGATGACAGCTGCACGGTTTCCTGTGGTGCTTGTCGCGCTGACTGCCGGCATGAGAACGGTTCCTACAGAATTAGTGACAGCTGAGGGGAACTGAATACAGGGCAGCGCCATACCGGTCAGAACGCCGTACAGACTGAGTGCTTCGGAAGTGTCCAGTCCGTAAAGTCTTAGACAGACAGGTATGGACGCTGCTTCTATACTTTGAAGCAATGTAACGACGGTACGGTTTGAGGTCAGAGGTACAGACAGTCCGAGGAGTTCCCGGAGGTTTTTGCCCAGATCTTTTGGGGAGAATGCCTGAAGCAGACCACCATACCGTGAGAGAGAATGTGCGGCAAACAAGGCAGAGACAAATTCTCCTGCCGCGATGCCCGCAGCAGCAAGATGGATAGATGGCGTCCTGCCGCTGTTTTGGGTAATGACGAAGAGAAGCAGAACAGAGAGGATGCGGACTGCCTGCTCGATCAGCTGGCTGCCTGCCGGAAGTCCTGTTTTCTGCAGACCGAGATAATAGCCGCAGATGCAGCTGTGTATAGCGGCGCACGGGAGGGCGTAAGATATGATCATCAGCAGATCTGTACACCGCTCGTCGCCGAGAAATGATATGGCAATAAAAGAGGCATTTTTCTGTACAAATAGTATTTCTGCAAAAGAAATAAGAAGCGTAAGTCCAAGAGCTGTTCCGAGTATGCTCCTGGCTTCTGTGTTTTTCTTGAGTGCTGTTTTTTCTGCTGTCATGTGAGAGACGGCAGTCTGGATCCCGGATGTGCTCAGAGCAAGACAGAGAGCATATACCGGGAATACCAGCTGATACAGTCCCACATTTTCTTCGCCGAACGCATGGCTTAAAAAAATACGAAAGAAGAACCCCATGATACGGCTTGCAAAGCCTGCTGCGGTAAGGATCATGGCGCCCTCGAAAAGTTTATGTTTTGATGACATATTATTGCTGCCCCGCTGATCTTTTTGACTTTTTACAGCATATGTGAAATCCCGGGTTGACAGAACTGCCGGGTAATGATATTCTACAAAAGGAAATCCTAGTAAAGAAATAGGATATAAATTACCAGGAATTATAATCCGGGGAATATGGAGCAGGGAAGGTGAGAATTTGAAACTTTCTACAAAAGGAAGATACGGGCTGCGCGCACTGATCGACCTGGCCCAGTACAGCGGAGAGGCTCCGGTCTCGATCACGAGTATATCAGCAAGACAGGATATCTCGGAACGCTATCTGGAACAGCTCATGTCCATGCTGAAAAAATCAGGGCTGGTCAGTAGTGTGAGAGGAGCCGGAGGCGGATATATACTGGCGAAAGATATAAGAGAGATTTCTGTGGGCGATATCCTGAGGGCCCTCGAGGGAAATCTGGAACCGGTGGAATGCCCGGGGCTGGAGCCGGACGGAGAGTGTAAAGCGGCTGACAGCTGTGTGACAAAATATGTCTGGAAGCGGATCAATGACAGCATCAACCGGACGGTCGACGAGATCATGCTGGATCAGCTTGTGGAAGAAAGCAGGAAGAAATGCTCCGCTGACATAGATCACCGGGTTTGCAAAAATTGAAAACAGCAGAAAATACATGATAAGAAATACGGAGGTAACAGAATGGAAAAACTGATATATCTGGATAATGCGGCGACGACGAAGACGTCTCCGGAAGTCGTCAATGCAATGCTGCCTTATTTTACAGAGCACTTTGGAAATCCGTCCAGTGTATACGGATTTGCTGCAGCAAATAAAGAAGTTATCGCAAAACAGCGGGAGATCATTTCGGGAGTTCTCGGGGCAAAGGCAAATGAAATTTATTTTACTGCAGGCGGGACAGAATCGGATAACTGGGCATTGACAGCGACGGCAGAGGCATATGCGTCAAAAGGGAAGCATATCATCACAAGCAAGATCGAGCATCATGCAATCCTGCATACGTGCGAATATCTTGAAAAAAGAGGTTACGAAGTGACGTATCTTGACGTGGATGAGAACGGACTGGTCGATCCGAAGGCAGTGGAGGCTGCCATCCGTCCGGATACGATCCTTATTACTATAATGTTTGCAAATAATGAGATCGGAACGATCGAACCAATCGCAGAGATCGGGCGGATCGCCCATGAGCACGGCGTTCTGTTCCACACAGACGCGGTACAGGCTTTTGCCCATGTGCCGATCAATGTGGATGAGTGCAATATCGATATGCTCAGCGCCAGCGGACACAAGCTGAACGGTCCGAAAGGAATCGGATTCCTTTATATCAGAAAGGGCGTGAAGATCCGCTCCTTTATACACGGAGGCGCACAGGAGAGAAAGCGCCGTGCAGGTACGGAGAATGTTCCGGGAATCGTTGGCCTTGGTAAAGCGGTGGAGCTTGCGGCTGCGTCCATGAAAGAACGCATGGATTATGAGACGGATCTCAGAGATTATCTGATCAGCCGGATCGAGAATGAAATCCCATACTGCAGACTGAACGGAGACCGTGTAAAACGTCTCCCGAACAACGTGAACTTCAGTTTCCGGTTCATTGAGGGAGAGTCGCTTCTGATCATGCTGGATATGAAAGGGATCTGCGCGTCCAGCGGTTCGGCCTGCACATCAGGTTCACTGGATCCGTCCCATGTACTCCTTGCCATCGGACTGCCTCATGAGATCGCCCACGGATCACTCCGCATGACGCTCGATGAGGAGACGACAAAAGAAGATCTGGATTATGTTGTAGACAATTTGAAAGAAATCGTTGCGCAGCTTCGGAGCATGTCTCCGCTGTATGAGGATTTTGTAAAGAAGCAGGAAAAAAAGTAAAATCTGACAGGAATACAGGAGGAATCATATTATGTATACAGAGAAAGTAATGGACCATTTTCAGCATCCGAGAAACGTAGGAGAAATTGAGAACGCAAGCGGTGTCGGTACCGTAGGAAATGCGAAATGCGGCGATATCATGAGGATCTATCTTGACATTGACGAGAACCAGATCATCCGTGATGTAAAGTTCAAAACATTTGGATGCGGTGCTGCGGTTGCCACCAGCAGTATGGCGACGGAGCTTGTAAAAGGGAAAAATATCCAGGAGGCAATGCAGGTGACAAACAAAGCGGTCATGGAAGCCCTGGACGGGCTCCCGCCGGTAAAAGTACACTGCTCCCTGCTTGCCGAAGAAGCGATCCATGCAGCGCTGTGGGACTATGCAGAAAAGAACGGGATCAAGATCGAAGGGCTGGAAAAGCCGAAGTCTGACATCCACGAAGGCGAGGAAGAGGAAGAAGAGGAATATTGATGAGCAGAGTAGTTGTCGGGATGTCGGGGGGCGTAGATTCTTCTGTAGCGGCCTGGCTTTTGAAAGAACAGGGATATGACGTGATCGGTGTCACCATGCAGATCTGGCAGGAAGAAGATGCATGTTCCATAGAGGAAAACGGCGGATGCTGCGGTCTGAGCGCTGTGGAGGATGCAAGAAGGGTTGCTGCTGCTCTCGGGATCCCATACTATGTCATGAATTTCAGAAAAGAATTTAGAGAAAATGTGATCGACTATTTTACGGAAGAATATCTGAACGGGCGCACGCCGAATCCGTGTATCGCCTGCAACCGGTATGTAAAGTGGGAAGCTCTGCTGGATCGCAGCATGGCTATCGGGGCAGAGTATATCGCGACAGGACATTACGCAAGGATAGACAGGCTCCCGAACGGGCGCTATGCACTCCGCCGCTCGGCAACACTTGCAAAAGACCAGACATATGCCCTTTATAATCTTACACAGGAACAGCTGGCCCGGACATTGATGCCGGTGGGAGCTTACTCAAAAGATGAAATCCGTTCCATAGCCGGGAAGACCGGCCTTATCGTGGCAGACAAGCCGGACAGCCAGGATATCTGTTTTGTGCCGGACGGGGATTATGCTTCCTTTATAGAGGATACAGTGAGAGAGAAGACCGGGAAGAAACTCCCTGCAGGAAATTTTGTCACGCAGGACGGACAGATACTCGGACGGCATAAAGGCATTGTCCATTATACGGTAGGACAGCGCAAAGGGCTTGGACTGGCGCTTGGATATCCCGCGTTTGTCCTTGAAATACGGCCGGAGACCAATGAAGTCGTCATTGGCACTTATGAGGACTCGCTGACCCATACCGTACACGCAAACCATGTGAATTTTATGTCGGTGGAAGATCTGGCAGAACCGAAACGCGTATTTGCAAAGATACGCTATAATCATAAAGGCGCATGGTGTACGGTTGAAAAAACGGGGGAAGACGAGATCGTCTGTCATTTTGAGGAGCCTCAGAGGGCGGTCACTCCGGGACAGGCGGTTGTGCTTTACGACGGAGAGCATGTACTCGGGGGAGGCACTATACTATGAGGCTTGGTCGTTCAATGATACGGTGTGATTACCATATGCATACGGATTTTTCTACAGACAGTGAGGCGTCTGTCAAAAGTATGCTGGATGCTTCCGTGGAGCGGGGGCTTCGGACAGTCTGCATTACAGATCATCTGGATCTGGATTATCCGGAAGACGAAGAACTGGGGCCGGAACCGTTTCAGCTTGATCTGAAAGAATATTTTAAAATGCTGACAAAGGTCAGGGAAGAGTACAGAGGGAAACTGAATGTGCGAATAGGAGTAGAACTTGGCCTGCAGCCTCACCTTGGAAACGCGTATGAGAAGCTGGCCGGGGAATATCCTTTTGATTTTGTGATCGGTTCTCTTCATCTTGTGCAGGGGATGGATCCATATTACGGAAAAGTTTTTGAAGGAAAGACAGATGGTGAAGTGTACCGGCAGGCATTTCGGGAGACACTGCACTGCCTGGAGAAAGTTTCCTCTTTTGACGTGCTGGGGCATCTGGATTACGTGGTGCGATATGGAAGAAATAAGGCACAAGAGTATTCTTACAGAGCATTTTCTGATGAGATTGATGAGATCCTGAAAAAAGTGATTTCTGCCGGAAAGGGCATAGAGATGAACATGGGAGGGATTAAATACGGCCTTGGCTTTGCAAATCCCCATCCGGATGTCCTGAAACGGTACCGGGAACTTGGAGGAGAAATTGTGACGGTGGGATCCGACGCCCACCGGCCCGAGCATGTTGCCTATGATTTTGAGGAGGCGGTAGAAATCCTGAAGTCCTGCGGATTTCATTATTATGCAGAATTTAAAGAGCGCAAACCGGTATTTAAAGGGATTCCGTGACAGTAAATGCAAGATTATGCGATATTTGCATGCTAAAAATGTATTTGGGTCTTGAATTTTTGTTCCTGTTTTAGTACAATTATTCTAGTTGATGAATCCTTAACAATTTTTTGTAAGGATTCATTGCCATGACTGGCTTACAGTCAAATATTTTTTAAACTTTTAGGAGGAATTAATCATGGCAGTAAAAGTAGCGATTAATGGATTTGGACGTATCGGACGTCTCGCTTTCAGACAGATGTTTGGAGCAGAAGGATTTGAGATCGTGGCAATCAACGACCTTACATCCCCGAAAATGCTGGCTCACTTACTGAAATATGACTCAACACAGGGCAAATATGCACTTGCTGATAAAGTTGAGGCAGGAGAGGATTCCATCATTGTTGACGGAAAAGAGATCAAAATCTACGCAATGGCTAACGCAGCAGAGCTTCCGTGGGGAGAGATCGGCGTTGACGTTGTTCTGGAGTGTACAGGATTCTACACATCCAAAGCAAAAGCACAGGCTCATATCGATGCAGGCGCTAAGAAAGTTGTTATCTCCGCTCCGGCAGGAAATGACCTTCCGACAATCGTTTACAATGTAAACCACGAGAGCCTTACAAAGGATGACAACATCATTTCTGCTGCATCCTGTACAACAAACTGCCTCGCTCCGATGGCAAAAGCACTGAACGACCTTGCACCGATCAAATCCGGTATCATGTGCACAATCCACGCTTACACAGGCGATCAGATGACACTTGACGGACCGCAGAGAAAAGGCGATCTGAGAAGATCACGTGCAGCGGCTGTTAACATCGTACCGAACAGCACAGGTGCAGCTAAGGCTATCGGCCTTGTTATCCCGGAACTGAACGGCAAACTGATCGGATCCGCTCAGCGTGTTCCGACTCCGACAGGATCTACAACAATCCTGACAGCAGTTGTTGAGGGAGAAGTTACAGTTGATCAGATCAACGCAGCTATGAAAGCAGCAGCTAACGAGTCCTATGGATACAACACAGATGAGATCGTATCAAGCGATATCGTAGGTATGACATATGGTTCTCTGTTCGATGCTACACAGACAATGGCTCTGCCGACAGGCGATGGAAATACAGAGGTTCAGGTTGTTTCATGGTATGACAACGAGAACTCTTACACAAGCCAGATGGTAAGAACAATCAAATACTTCGGAAAACTGCTTGAGGCTTAATTCATTCTGAGGATGAGGACAAGCTCTCGGAAGATAATTCTGAATAATTGACTCACAATGGGGTCCGGTCTTGTTGTAGGACCGGACCTTATTTAGTGTAAATGTGCTTGGAAGATATTTCCGGTACAATTGGTTTAAAAAGTATCAGGAGGCTATACAAAAATGGCAGCACTTAACAAAAAATCAGTAGATGATATCAATGTAAAGGGCAAAAGAGTCCTTGTAAGATGTGATTTCAACGTACCGCTCCAGGACGGAAAAATCACAGACGAGAACCGTATCGTGGCAGCACTTCCGACGATCAAGAAGCTGATTGCTGACGGAGGAAAAGTAATCCTCTGCTCACACCTCGGAAAACCGAAGGGAGAGCCGAAGCCGGAGCTTTCTCTTGCACCGGTTGCAGTAAGACTTTCCGAGCTGCTCGGACAGGAAGTGAAATTCGCAGCTGATCCGGAAGTTGTAGGGCCGAACGCAAAAGCGGCTGTAGAGGCTATGAACGACGGAGATGTTGTACTTCTTGAGAACACACGTTACAGAGCAGAAGAGACAAAGAACGGCGAAGCATTCTCCAAAGAGCTTGCATCTCTCTGCGACGTATTTGTAAACGATGCATTCGGTACAGCTCACAGAGCTCACTGCTCAAACGTAGGTGTAACACAGTATGTTGACACAGCAGTTGTCGGATACCTGATGCAGAAAGAGATCGATTTCCTCGGAAATGCAGTAGAGAACCCGGAGAGACCGTTCGTTGCTATCCTCGGCGGATCCAAGGTTTCCAGTAAGATCTCTGTTATCAACAACCTTCTTGAGAAAGTTGATACACTCATCATCGGCGGTGGAATGTGCTTTACATTCACAAAAGCTCAGGGTGGAAATGTAGGCAATTCTCTTCTTGAGGAAGATTATCTGCAGTATGCACTTGACATGATCAAGAAAGCAGAGGAGAAAGGTGTTAAACTTCTTCTTCCTGTTGACGCTGTTGCAGCAGATGCTTTCTCCAACGATGCAGATACAAAGGTAGTTGCACAGAATGAGATCCCGGACGGATGGATGGGACTTGACATCGGACCTGAGACTGCAAAAATGTATGCAGAGGCTGTAAAATCAGCTAAGACAGTCGTATGGAACGGACCGATGGGATGCTTCGAGATGCCGAAGTTCGCAGATGGAACAAAGACAGTTGCAGAAGCTCTTGCAAACACAGACGCAGTAACGATCATCGGCGGCGGTGACTCTGCAGCAGCAGTTAACCAGCTCGGTTATGGCGACAAGATGACACACATCTCAACAGGCGGCGGCGCTTCCCTTGAGTTCCTCGAAGGAAAGGAACTTCCGGGTGTAGCAGCAGCAAACGATAAGTAAAAAAGCAAGGAGAGAGAATAAAATGGCAAGAAAGAAAATTATTGCAGGCAACTGGAAAATGAACAAAACTCCGAGCGAGGCAGTTGCACTTGTAGAAGAACTGAAACCGTTAGTAGCAAATGAGGAAGTTGACGTAGTATTCTGCGTGCCGGCTATCGATATTGTTCCGGTTGTTGAGGCGACAAAGGGAACAAACATCCAGGTTGGAGCTGAGAATATGTATTTCGAGGAGAGCGGAGCTTACACAGGCGAGATTTCCCCGGCTATGCTTGTAGATGCAGGCGTTAAATATGTAGTTCTCGGACATTCTGAGAGAAGAGATTACTTCGGAGAGACTAACGAGGATGTAAATAAGAAAGTCCTCAAGGCTTTCGAGCACGGTATCACACCGATCATGTGCTGCGGTGAGACTCTGGAGCAGAGAGAGCAGGGCGTGACAATGGACTTTATCCGTCAGCAGGTTAAAGTCGGCCTGCAGAATGTAACAGCTGATCAGGCTAAGACAATGGTCATCGCTTACGAGCCGATCTGGGCAATCGGTACAGGTAAAACAGCAACAACAGAGCAGGCTGAGGAAGTATGCAAAGGCATCCGTGAGTGTGTTGCTGAAGTATATGATGAAGCTACAGCAGAAGCAATCCGTATCCAGTACGGCGGATCTGTAAATGCAGGAAATGCGGCAGAGCTGTTTGCACAGGCTGATATCGACGGCGGTCTTGTAGGCGGCGCTTCACTGAAAGCTGATTTCGGTAAGATCGTAAACTACAAATAGGAATTTTCTGTATCGGGCGCGGAGGGAATCCGCGCTCTTTTTTTGATGGCGGCATGAGCCAGGCTGGGTAATATTTATGTAAAGTAAGACGATTAACGAGAGGAGCTATTTGCCATCGTGAATGAAAAGATTTTAAAACACAGTATTCTTTTATCCGCAGCGGTTTCCGTGATTCTGGGAGTTGTGGTTATGTTTTTGTTTCTGGGAGAAGGAGACAGTCTTACAGGGGGCTTCATTGCAGGCCTGCTGATCGGAATTTTTGCAATTTATCCGTTCATACTGACTCTTGTTAATTTCGCGGCTATATTTTGCGGCTGTAAAGATCCCAAGCTGATCCGGAAGGGGAAACATTTTGAATGGATTACCATTGTACTGGGAACACTCTATTCTTTGGTTATACTTCCGTTTGCCGATATTACGTTTTCCGACTGGACAGTCACCCTTCACAATGCTGAGAAACACACGCCAATCTGGACAGAAGGAGCGCTTACGGTACTGATTCTTGCAGTGGTCGGGATTCTGGGATATCTGTTCCTCTCATGCAGCCGGATTTCAAAGGTGCCGCCCCTCATTACAGTGCTGGAGATTGCGGCGATGTATCTGGGGATGCTGCAGTGTATTCTGTGGATTATTCAGATTATCCGTCTGGAAACTGTCTATCTATATCTGTGCCTGTTCCCATTGAATTGTATTTTGATCGGGATTAAGGTAATCCGCCAGAAAATTATGGAGTGGGGGAAGATACAGCGTGAAGAGAGCAAAAAGGCCGGAGCAGTCAGCGGATTCCAAAACCGGTATCTGGAATGGCTGAACCGGCATCTGGAACGCTCTTCTGTCTGGCCTGCGGCAGCGTTTCTCCTTATGTGGCCTATGCTGGGAATTATTATCTGTATTCTGATACTGTTCGGACAGCGGCCGGACAGTGCTGTCCGCGCGTGGACCGAGACAAGCGATTGGAATCTGTCCCGGGAAATCGCTCCGCAGAATATTTATTATGATGAACACTATCTCTGCACCGTTGCTGCAGGCGGCCACAGAAAAGTGGTAAAACCGATCCGTATGGGAGTGAGGCACGGACATTCTGTGATCGTGAACCGGCAGCTCTGTGTGGCGAACGCATTTGAACAGATACTGGAGGAACGTATGCCGAACCTGCACCGGAATGTCAGAAACTTTTATGACAGATACGGATTTCCGGTGGCTAAGATGATCCGTTCACCATATATTGCCGATGTGATTTACATCATGATGAAGCCGTTGGAGTGGATCTTTCTTGCCGTAATTTATATGATGGACGTGAAGCCGGAGAATCGAATCGCGGTGCAGTACCTTCCAAAGAGAACGACATGACAGGGGGATTTTGAGAGCTCTTTCCAAGCGGGGATAGTTCATGGCTTAAGGATGATAGTGCATCTTGAAAAATGTATGAAAAGCGGTTACAATAAGTAACGGGACAAGGCTCCCAAATGTACAATAAAAGGAGATATGGATATGAGCAAAAAACCAACCGTATTGATGATATTAGACGGCTACGGCTTAAGAAATGACAAACACGGCAACGCAGTTGCTGAGGCAGCTACACCGGTTATGGACAAACTGATGGCTGAGTGCCCGTTCGTGAGAGGAAATGCCAGCGGCATGGCAGTAGGTCTTCCGGACGGACAGATGGGAAACTCTGAGGTGGGACATCTGAACATGGGAGCAGGCCGTATCGTATACCAGGATCTTACCAAGATCACAAAGGCAATCCAGGATGGTGATTTCTTCGAAAATAAAGCACTTGTGGCAGCATGTGAGAATGTAAAGAAAAATGATTCTGCACTTCACCTCATGGGACTTGTATCTGACGGAGGAGTCCACAGCCACAACACACATATTTACGGACTTCTTGAACTGGCAAAGAGACAGGGAATCGAGAAAGTATATGTACACTGCTTCCTTGATGGACGTGACACACCTCCGGCATCCGGAAAAGAGTATGTAGAAGAGCTGGAAGCAAAGATGAAAGAGATCGGCGTGGGCGCGGTTGCTACAGTTGCAGGCCGTTACTATGCGATGGACCGTGACAACCGCTGGGATCGTGTAGAGAAAGCTTACAGAGCTCTTGTAAAAGGGGAGGGAGACCAGGCTGTTTCCGCGACAGAAGGAATCCAGGCTTCCTACGATAAAGATGTAACAGATGAGTTTGTTGTGCCGATGGTAGTTATGAAAGACGGCGCTCCGACGGCAACGGTAAAAGACGGAGATTCCATTATCTTCTTCAACTTCCGTCCGGACCGTGCAAGAGAGATCACTAGAACTTTCTGTGATGATGACTTCACAGGATTTGACAGAGGCGAGAGAGTGAAGACGACATATGTGTGCTTCACGGAGTATGATGTGACAATTCCGAACAAACAGGTTGCATTTGTGAAAGAAGAGATCACAAATACATTCGGCGAGTTCCTTGCAGCGCATAATCTGAAGCAGGCACGTATTGCCGAGACAGAGAAGTATGCCCATGTAACATTCTTCTTTAATGGCGGTGTAGAGGAGCCGAATCCGGGAGAGGACCGCATCCTTGTAAAATCCCCGAAGGTTGCGACATATGACCTGAAGCCGGAAATGAGCGCATACGAAGTGTGTGACAAACTGTGCGAAGCAATCCGTTCCGATAAGTATGATGTGATCATCATCAACTTTGCAAACCCGGATATGGTAGGACATACAGGAGTCGAAAATGCAGCGATCAAGGCAATCGAGGCTGTTGACGAGTGTGTTGGAAAAGCAGTTGACGCCATCAAAGAAGTTGACGGACAGATGTTCATCTGTGCGGATCACGGAAATGCAGAGCAGCTGATCGATGAAGAGACAGGTGAGCCATTCACGGCTCATACGACCAATCAGGTTCCGTTCATCCTTGTAAATGCAGATCCGTCTTACAAACTGAGAGAGGGCGGATGCCTTGCGGATATTGCTCCGACACTGATCGAGATGATGGGAATGGAGCAGCCAAAAGAAATGACAGGAAAATCCCTGATCGTAAAATAAGGGCATTTGTAGTTTTATATAGTCACAGGCACCAATATATGCAGAGGCACGGCGTAATGCCGCGCCTCTGTCTGTATGCCGGCATTTGGTGAGATACGCCCGGCGTACGGCCGCCGTGCCTGCCCGAACGGGCATCCGACGGGCAACGGCCATCGAGCGGCAAGGCCGACCGGCGGCTGACTGCAATATCGACAGGAAAGAAGGAAACAGAACATATGCGTGAAAAACTGACCAAAAGCGATGTAGAAAAGATCCAGGCTGAGATCGAGCACCGCAAGCTTGTTGAGAGAAAAGAACTGATCGAGGCGGTGAAAGAAGCCCGTTCACACGGGGATCTCAGTGAAAATTTTGAATATCATGCGGCCAAAAAAGAAAAAAACAGAAATGAAAGCCGTATCCGATATCTGGAGAGAATGCTCAAGACGGCGATTATCGTGGAAGATCATTCAAAAGCCGATGAGGTAGGGCTTAACAATACCGTTGAGATATATTGTGAGGATGACGATGAGGTGGAGTCTTACCGGATCGTAACATCTGTGCGAGGCAGTTCGCTGAACGGTCTGGTCAGCATTGAGTCTCCGATCGGGAAAGCTCTTCTGGGACACAAAGAAGGAGACCGGGTCTATGTAAAGGTAAATGATGACTATGGGTACTATGTTGTGATCCGTAAAGTGATCAAGACAGAGAGTGAAGACGCAGATCAGATCAGAAGCTTTTAGGGTACTATTAACGAAAGGAAGAGTAAGAGATGAGGTATACAACCGCTATTTTCGATCTGGACGGAACGATCACGGATTCCGGCCAAGGGATCATGAACGCAATCCGGTATGCTGTAAAAAAGCATGCACTTCCAGAAATCTCAGATGAAGTCCTGCGCTCTTTTATTGGGCCGCCGCTGAAAGAGCAGTTTCAGTCCGTCTTCGGATTATCCGAAGAAGAGGGAGTGGTTATGGTCTCAACCTACCGGGAATATTACAGTGATAAAGGAATCTTTGAGAACCGTGTTTACGACGGTGTGCCGGAGATGCTCGAGGGGCTGAAAACAGCAGGGATCAGGATACTGATGGCTACGTCAAAACCGGAAAAATATGCAAAACAGATTGCAGAACATTTCGGGTTTGACAAGTATTTTGATTTTATCGGAGGCGCATGTATGGACGGGAGAAGAACGGACAAATACGAGGTTATTGAGTATGTGCTTGAGTCCTGTGCTGTTGCCCGGGAAACAGCGGTCATGATCGGAGACCGCAGCCATGATGTGACAGGAGCCAAAAAAGCCGGGCTTAACAGCATTGGAGTTCTGTATGGATATGGAAGCAAAGAGGAACTTGAGATGGCGGGCGCAGGAGAATTGGCAGTTCTTCCATCTGATGTAGTTGAAAAAGTACTGGAAAAGTCAATATGCTGAAAAGGAGATATGACATTCTAAAAGCAGTTTAACATAAAGTTTCCAAAACGCAGGGCATGTTTTTTACATTTCTCGTTTACACTAAAGATGTAACAGGAGTTACTATTTATCTTACACACGCATATGATAATAAGACAGTAAACGGGGGATGAAAGATGTACAGAGGATTATGGAACCTTATTACAAAATATATGGATAACAGCCATGCGGTATCGGTTTTTCTTCCGATAATAATTGTGGGATGGACTATCGCAGGAGTTCTTGCCGGGCTCGTTGTATGTGCTTTGACCGGCACGGGAATCATTTCAGCACTTGCCGACTTGATCTGTGCAGGCGGATATGCCGGACTGATACTCGGGTTGTTCGGAGGCTGCTTCTTCCTCTATAGAATAGGAGTCTGAAATAAAGATTTTTCACAGAGAATCCCCTGCCGGACACACTGGCAGGGGATATTTTATATATAGAATATCCCGAGAAACAAGTTTCTGCTGCATCGCAGTGCCCGCTTCACTCTACCTCATCCCCCGGAATCCATGTAACAAAAAAGGAAATACTCGTCCATAGGAACTCGCATTTCCCTTTTCTAACATGGAGAACCGGGTGTATTCGGAACGTTCCGCTTGAATGCACTGCTCACGCAGCAGAGACTTGTTCCTCGTAGGTTCATCCAATATATAATTTTCTGTCAGTTCCGTCAGGTGACTCTGTTCAACAAAGAGATAAAACCAGTTCGAGCGCGGGATGCCATAGAACAAAACATTAAGTGAGAGCGTTCCGAAAAGTATTTGTTCTGGATGTTAGGCGGTATCAAATGGAGTCCCATTGGACGAACATTTGATTCCGGCGTTACATCCATTCAAATCTTTGAGGTAGAGCGGAACGGTTTTGTGCTATGGTATCCCGCGCTCGAACGGAAGCTTATCTCTTGAAGAAATCTTTATTTTTCTTTCTCAAGATTCTTAAACGCCGTTGACAGCATCAGTTTGATTCTGTTCAGCTGGTTTACTTCGCTTGCACCCGGATCGAAATCGATCGCAACGACATTAGACTCGGGATGTCTTCTTCTCAGCTCTTTTATAACACCTTTACCCACTACGTGGTTCGGCAGGCAGGCGAACGGCTGAGTACACACGATATTTCCGGCACCGCTGTGGATGAGTTCCAGCATCTCGCCAGTCAGGAACCAGCCCTCGCCGGTCTGGTTTCCGATGGAAACGATCTCGGATGCCATCTTTGCCAGATCCTCGATGTGTGCCGGCGGATCGAAGTGCTTACTGTCAGCAAATGCCTTAGTAGCCGGTGAACGCAGCCACTCTACAGCTGCGATGCCCAGGTTTCCGATCAGCGCCTTGGTCTTCTTGAATCCCAGATGGGATACTTTGAAGTTCTGGTTGTAAAAGCAGTACTGCATGAAGTCGATCAGGTCGGGAACGACCGCCTCGGCTCCTTCCGCTTCCAGAAGATCTACCAGATGGTTGTTTGCAGCCGGCAGGAATTTTACAAGGATCTCACCTACAACACCTACACGGGGTTTTTTGATATCAAGTATTTCAATGTTGTCGAAGTCGTTGATAATGTCGCGGCAGAGTTTTTTGAATTTTCTGCGTGAAGGATATCCCTCGGATACAAATTTCTGTACAACAGCAACCCATTTACGGTGGATTGCATTGGTCGTGCCGGGAACAGCTTCATACGGGCGCATCCGGTAGACACATTTCATGAAAATGTCTCCGAATACTGCAGCGTATGCGATGCGTACAGCCAGCGGGATCGTGATCTTAAATCCCGGATTTGCCTCCAGACCACTCAAATTGATCGAAATGACCGGGATATGTCCGTATCCGGCTTTCTTCAGCGCACGGCGGATGAATCCGATGTAGTTGGATGCACGGCAGCCTCCTCCGGTCTGACTGATGATGACGGCCAGATGATCTGTGTCATAATTGCCGGAGAGGATTGCATCCATGATCTGTCCGACTACGATGAGGGACGGATAGCAGGCGTCATTGTTTACATATTTCAGACCCATGTCCACGGCCTGCCTGTTGTCATTCGGCAGCACTTCGATCTTATATCCGGCGGCCTTGAAAGCAGGCTCCAGGAGTTCGAAGTGGATCGGTGACATCTGCGGGCAGAGGATCGTGTGAGTCTTGCGCATCTCTTTTGTAAACGGCACTTTCTCTATGGAAGCCGGACGGATGGTACGCCCGGCTTTTTTCTGTTCGCGCACGCGGATGGCGGCGAGCAGGGAGCGCACACGGATGCGGGCTGCACCGAGGTTATTGACCTCGTCGATTTTCAGTGTCGTATAGATCTTGTCGGATCCGGTCAGAATGTCAGCCACCTCATCAGTGGTTACGGCATCCAGTCCGCAGCCGAAAGAGTTGAGCTGGATCAGATCCAGATTCTCAGTCGTTTTCACATAGTTCGCCGCTGCGTACAGACGGGAATGATACATCCACTGGTCCATGACATTGAGCGGACGCTCCACCTGATGCAGATGGGATACGGAATCTTCCGTCAGTACAGCGATATTGTAGGAAGTGATCATCTCCGGCAGGCCGTGGTTGACTTCCGGATCCACATGGTACGGACGTCCGGCGAGTACGATACCGCGGTTTCCTGTCTCGTTTAAGAATTTGATCGTTTCCTCGCCTTTTTTTCGTATATCCTCACGGCATGCAGCAAGCTCTGTCCATGCGTCATGGACAGCGGAACAGATCTCGCTCTTGCTTAAGGAGAATTTCTCGCCGAGCTCGTCGATCAGACGGTAGGAAAGTGTCTCTTCGCTCTGGAAAGAGAGGAACGGATGGATAAAATCCACCTCCCCGTTTACGATCGGGTCCATATTGTTTTTGATATTTTCCGGATACGAAGTAACGATCGGGCAGTTGTAGTGGTTGTTGGCTTCTTCAAATTCGTTCCGCTCGTAAGGAACAGAAGGATAGAAGATATGTTTTACACCTTTGTTGATCAGCCACTGAACATGTCCATGGGCGAGCTTCGCCGGATAGCATTCGGATTCGCTCGGAATAGACTCAATGCCAAGCTCGTAGATCTTTCTTGTGGAAGCCGGTGACAGTACTACACGGAAGCCGAGTTTTGTGAAAAATGTAAACCAGAACGGGTAGTTCTCATACATATTCAGTACACGCGGGATACCGATCTCACCGCGTTTTGCTTCCTCTTCGGAGAGGGGCTCATAGTCGAAGCAGCGGTGGAATTTGTAGTCAAAGAGGTTAGGCATAGTATTTTTTGCCTTCTCTTTGCCGAGTCCGCGCTCACAGCGGTTACCTGTGATGAATCTGCGGCCGCCGCTGAAGTGGTTGATGGTCAGGCGGCAGGTATTTGTACATCCGCGGCATTTCGTCATCGTTGTGGAATACTCCATTGACTTGATGTCATCGATGGAGAGCATGGTCGTTCCCTCACAGTCTGTATATCTCTCCCGGGCGATGAGAGCGGCTCCGAATGCACCCATGATACCTGCGATATCCGGGCGGATCGCCTCGCAGTCTGCTATCTTTTCAAAGCTCCTCAGTACCGCATTATTATAAAACGTACCGCCCTGCACAACGATATGATTTCCGAGTTCGGAGGCGCTGGACACTTTGATTACCTTAAATAGAGCGTTCTTGATGACAGAGTAAGCCAGGCCTGCGGAAATATCCGCGACCGAAGCTCCCTCTTTCTGCGCCTGTTTTACCTTAGAGTTCATAAATACGGTACAGCGGGTTCCGAGGTCGATCGGATTCTGCGCATAGAGAGCCTCATGCGCAAAATCTTCGACAGTGTAGTTCAGAGACTTTGCGAATGTCTCAATGAAAGAACCGCAGCCGGAGGAACATGCTTCGTTGAGCTGTACGCTGTCTACCGTCTGGTTCTTGATCTTGATGCATTTCATGTCCTGACCGCCGATGTCCAGTATGCAGTCTACATCCGGCTCAAAGAATGCGGCTGCATAGTAATGGGCCACGGTCTCTACCTCGCCCTCGTCAAGCATGAGGGCGGCCTTGATCAGTGCTTCACCGTATCCGGTGGAACAGGAGTGAACGATCTCCACACCCTCCGGAAGCTGTTCGTAGATATCTTTGATGGCGGAGATGGTCGTTCCCAGAGGATCTCCGTCATTGTTGTGGTAGAAGGAATAGAGGAGTGTTCCGTCTTCTCCTACCAGTGCCGCTTTTGTTGTTGTGGAACCGGCATCGATACCGAGAAAAGCCCTGCCGCGGTATGTGGCAAGATCTTTTACAGGCACCTGATGTTTCGCATGGCGGGCTGTGAATTCCTCATATTCTGCATTTGTGGCAAAAAGAGGTTCAAGACGTTCTACCTCGATCTCCATCTTTACTTTGCGTTCCAGTCTGTTCTGGAGTTCCCGCAGGGCAACTACAGTATCTTTCTTAGAATTCAGCGCAGAACCGATTGCCGCGAACAGATGGGAATGGTTCGGCGCGATGATATGTTCGTCATCCAGTTTCAGTGTACGGATGAAGGCAGCGCGGAGCTCTGAGAGGAAATGGAGCGGTCCGCCCAGGAAAGCCACGTGTCCGCGGATCGGTTTCCCACAGGCAAGTCCGCTGATCGTCTGGTTTACCACCGCCTGGAAGATAGACGCGGCGAGATCTTCTTTTGACGCTCCGTCATTGATGAGCGGCTGGATATCGGATTTGGCAAACACACCGCAGCGGGCTGCTATGGAGTAGAGCGCTTTGTAATTTTTCGCATATTCATTCAGACCGGAAGCGTCTGTCTGGAGAAGAGATGCCATCTGATCGATGAATGAACCTGTACCGCCGGCGCATACGCCGTTCATACGCTGTTCCACATTGCCGCCTTCAAAATAGATGATCTTGGCATCTTCGCCCCCGAGTTCGATAGCAACATCGGTCTGCGGCGCATAATCCTGAAGAGCCGTGGAAACAGCGATAACCTCCTGGATAAAAGGAACTTCAAGGTTCTTCGCAAGCGTCAGACCGCCGCTTCCGGTAATGACCGGTGAAACATGGATCGGGCCCAGTTTGTAGAGGGCACGTCCGAGAAGGTCTGACAGTGTCTCCTGAATATTTGCATAATGTCTTTCATAGTCTGAGAAGAGTACCTCGTTTTCTTCGTCCAGAATCGCAATCTTGACTGTCGTGGAACCGATATCGATTCCCAGAGTATGTAATTCTTTCGGATTCATGAATAGATTCTCCAATCTTCTGTATAATTTATATGTGTTATTTCCTATTTAATGTGTTTCCACATTTTACAGCAACATACATTATACGACAGAATTTTTAAAAAGACAATTGTTATTATTATGAGGTATTTCAAAATAATTCCTGCCGGTATGGATAAATTATATAAAGATGATGTTAAACCAATGAAAAGAAATAACAACTGTTTGACAAACACTAAGGCGGAATGTACAATTGTATAGGATTAAAATGAGAAACTGCAGATAAAGAACATGTTTTGAAAGTGAGGAGTAATCATTCTTGAACTGGCTGGATAAATTAGAAAGAAAATTAGGACGTTATGCAATTCCAAATCTTACAGTATATCTTCTGGTGGGATATGTGATCGGTTTCGGGATCATGTACCTTATGCCGGAAATGATCGGTTATCTTACCCTGGAACCGGCGCTGATCCTGAGGGGACAGGTGTGGAGGCTTATTTCATGGGTTCTGATCCCTCCTTCGACTAATCTTATCTCACTTGTATTCCTTGTACTTTTATACTATTCCCTTGGAACAGCTCTTGAGAGGACATGGGGAAGTTTCCGGTATAATGTCTATATTTTTTCCGGGCTTTTATTTACTGTACTGGCAGTGTTTGGCCTATATACGTTTTATTATTTCGGGTACGGGGTAGAAGTGGCTTTGTCCACAGTCAGCCTGGTCAGTACCAATTATATCACGATGTCTATTTTTCTGGCATTTGCAGCTATCTATCCCGATATGGAAGTACTGCTGTATTTCATCCTGCCGATCAAGATGAAGTGGATGGCCCTCGTCTATGTAGTGATGGCAGCGTATTATTTCGTGCGCGGAGGCATTGGAACACGTGTGGCGATAGGTGCATCGCTTCTGAACTTTATCATCTTCTTCCTGTCCAGCCGGAATATGAGACGTTTCGGACCCGGGGAGCGGGCGAGAAAGGCAAAGTTCAAGCGTCAGTCAGCACCTCATATGAAATATGCAAACGGGGCGAAGCATCGCTGTGCGGTCTGCGGCCGGACAGAACTCGATGATCCGTGTCTGGAATTCCGTTTTTGTTCTAAATGCAATGGAAACTATGAGTACTGTCAGGATCATTTGTTTACACATGAACATGTAAAATAATATATGCCGGACAGTATATTGCAAAATTCAGTGTATGACAGCAGGTATTACATGATAAGGAGAGTATGATTTTATGAAAAAAACTAAAGTAGTATGTACGATGGGACCAAATACAAATGACAGAGAGCTGATGAAAAAACTGATGCTCAACGGGATGGATGTTGCCCGTTTTAATTTTTCCCACGGAGATCACGAAGAGCAGAAGAGCCGTATGGATCTGCTCAAACAGCTCAGGGAAGAGCTTCACACAAATACAGCAATACTTCTGGATACGAAAGGCCCGGAGATCCGTACCGGAAGGCTGAAGGACGGGAAGAAAGTAATCCTGGAAAATGGAGCGTCTTTTACTCTCACCACAGAGGAAATCGTGGGTGACGAGAAAAAAGTTTCCATTACTTATGCCGGGCTGCCGGAGGATGTGGACAGAGGAAGTACGATACTCATTGACGATGGCCTCATCGGGCTGCAGGTTGTTTCAAAGACAGATAAAGAGATCCGCTGTGAGGTGGTAAACGGAGGAGAGCTTGGAGAGAAGAAAGGCGTCAATGTTCCGAATGTGGCTGTGCGGCTTCCTGCGATCACAGAAAAAGATAAAGATGATATCAGGTTCGGAGTAGAGCAGGGAATCGATTTTATCGCGGCGTCTTTTGTGAGAAATGCAGAGTGTGTCCTGGAAATCAAAGCATTCCTTAAAGAACTGGGAGCACCGTATACACCTATCATAGCAAAAATTGAGAATGCAGAGGGGATCCGCAATATCGACGAGATCATCCGCGCAGCAGACGGTATCATGGTCGCAAGAGGCGATCTTGGTGTAGAGATCCCTGCGGAAGAAGTGCCATATCTGCAGAAAATGATGATCCAGAAGTGTAACAACAATTTTAAGACGGTCATCACAGCGACGCAGATGCTCGATTCTATGATCCGCAATCCGCGTCCGACGCGTGCAGAAGTAACAGACGTTGCAAATGCAGTTTATGACGGAACGGATGCGGTGATGCTTTCCGGAGAGACAGCTCAGGGGAAATATCCGCTTGAGGCGCTTCAGATGATGGTGCATATTATTGAGAATACGGAGCAGCATCTGGATTATGATACAATGCTCAATAAGACAGGCGAGCAGCTGAAGAGCGGTCTGTCCAGCGCGATCGGATATTCTTCCGTGCTGGCGGCTGCAAATCTGAATGCAAAATGCATTATCACACCGACGGTAAGCGGCGCAACGACAAGAGTTGTATCAAATCTGCGCCCGAAACAGGATATTCTTGGCGTAACTCCGAATGAGAGGACTCTGCGGAGGATGTCTATTTACTGGGGGGTACGCCCGCTCAAGACAATCCAGTATAATACGACAGACGATATGTGCAATGGGGCAATTGAGCTGGCGACGGTAAAACAGTATATTGAGCCGGGAGATGTTGTTGTGTTGACAGCCGGCATCCCGTCCCGGAATATAAGCCAGGAGCATACGGCAACGAGTAATATGATGCGGATTGCAACCGTAGAATAGACAGCGTAAATATATAAGGATCAAGAAAGTATCCCGCAGAAAATGAACTGATACATGAAAATCAGTTTTCTGCGGGATTTCTATTGACACATGAAATGAGTTGTAATATAGTGTTCCTGAAAAATACTACTAATTGTACAGACACAATATAAAAGAGGAAGGCGATATGGAAGACAGCAGAGTGACGGAATATCTGATGCATTTCGGCCTGTCGAGGCAGGAAGCGCTGATCTATGAACAGCTTCAGGCACATGGCAAGCAGACAGGTTATGAGATAGCAAGACATACCGGGATTTCCCGTTCCAATGCATATACGGCGCTCGCGGCCCTTGTGGAAAAAGGGGCGGCTTACCTTGTGGAAGAGACGGCTAAGAAATATATTCCGGTCTGTCCTGAAGAGTTCTGCGGCAACCGGATCCGGCGGATGGAAAAGGAGATGGAGTGGCTCGTGGAGAACCTTGCCTGCCAGAAGCCGGAGGAAGAGGGATATATCACGGTGGAAGGAATGGAGCATATCCGTGACCGTATCCGGAACCTTCTGGAAAAAGCGGAGGAGAGGGTGTATCTTTCCTGTTCCTGCTCCTGTCTGGAGAGTATGGAGGAAGAGCTTCAGAAACTGGTCAGAGCCGGCAGGAAAATGGTACTGATCACTGACCATCCGTATGATCTGAAGGGGGCTCTTGTCTATGTGACGGAAGATAAAGGGCACCAGATCGGACTGATCGCAGATTCAAGATATGTGCTGACAGGCGAGTACGGACCGGGAAGCATGAATACCTGCCTATATTCGGGACAGAGAAATTTTGTTGTGCTGTTTAAGACAGCTCTGGCAAACGAGATAGAACTGATAAAAATACGTAAAGGAGAAAAAGAGAATGAGTAAGAGACCATTTGTGACAAAAGAACAGGCAGAAGAGATTGCAAAGACATATCCGACCCCTTTTCATCTTTATGATGAGAAGGGGATCAGGGAGAATGTAAAAGCGCTGAAAGAGGCGTTTTCCTGGAATCCGGGTTATAAAGAGTATTTTGCGGTGAAAGCGACGCCTAACCCGTTCCTCATTGATATTTTAAGGGAGTACGGCTGTGGCTGTGACTGCTCCTCTTACACGGAATTGATGCTCTCGGAAGCGCTTGACATTACAGGAGAGGATATCATGTTTTCCTCCAACGATACGCCTGCGGAAGATTTTGTGCTGGCGGACCGGCTCGGGGCGATCATCAATCTGGATGATATCACACACATCGAATTCCTGGAGAAAGCTATCGGACATATCCCGGAGACGATCAGCTGCCGTTTTAATCCGGGTGGTCTGTTCAAGATCAGCAATGATATCATGGACAATCCGGGGGATGCCAAATACGGCATGACAGAAGAACAGATCCTTGAGGCGTATAAAACGCTGAAAAGGAAAGGGGCAAAAGAATTCGGCCTTCATGCTTTCCTTGCAAGCAATACTGTGACAAATGATTATTATCCGATGCTCGCGAAGATCCTGTTCGAACAGGCGGTGAAACTCTCCAAAGAAGCGGGAGTGCATATCAAGTTCATCAATCTCTCCGGAGGAATCGGCATCCCCTACAGACCGGATCAGGAGCCGAACGACATCCGTGCGATCGGTGAAGGTGTGCGCAAAGTCTACGAAGAAGTCCTTGTTCCGGCAGGCATGGGGGATGTGGCGATCTACACCGAACTGGGACGCTATATGATGGGGCCGTACGGATGCCTTGTGACAAAAGCGATCCATGAGAAACATACACACAAAGAATATATCGGAGTGGATGCCTGCGCGGTCAACCTGATGCGTCCTGCCATGTACGGGGCATATCATCACATCACAGTGCTCGGCAAAGAAGACGCTCCCTGCGATCACAAATACGATGTGACAGGATCTCTGTGTGAGAATAATGACAAGTTTGCCATCGACCGGATGCTGCCGAAGATCGATATCGGTGATTATCTTGTGATCCATGATACAGGAGCACACGGATTTGCGATGGGATACAATTATAACGGAAAGTTGAAATCAGCGGAGCTTCTGCTCAGAGAAGACGGAAGCGTACAGATGATCCGAAGAGCAGAGACGCCGGCGGATTATTTTGCCACATTTGACTGTTTTGAGATCGGGAAAAAACTGATATCAAAATAGAGCATGAATGAAAGTTAGTTGTTGCAATGTAATTTTATTAGTGATATAATCAAACATGGTCTCCGACAGGAGACCATCATAAGCCGCTGTGGCGGAATTGGCAGACGCACTTGACTCAAAATCAAGCGGAGCGATCCGTGCCGGTTCGAGTCCGGCCAGCGGCATAAAAAGAAGACAGCAGGAAAAACTGCTGTCTTCTTTTTATGTGATGATGAACAATACATTAAAATGTATACTTGTATACGATTTAAAAAATATTGACTTGCATATTGTAAGAGATAATGTTAAGCTAAGATTGTATCAGTATCTATATCATAAATAATTAATAAGGTGTAAGGAGGGAAGTATACATACGATGAAGAAAAACAAATTACTGATATGTGCGCTTTTCATGTCTTTGATCTTGACTGCATTGCCGGGCATGGAAAGTTATGCGGCAGTAGAAACGGGGGAGAATGCCGCATCATCAGGTCTCCAGGACGAGAACAGCCAGCGGCTTGAGACGGTTACTGCCATGGATGAAGACGGCAGTATCTATGAGGTGGGTGAGACTGATGGTACAGTAGATGAAAATGATGAAGAAGTACTGCCGGATAGCGGGATTGCTTTATTTTCCGCAAGGTTGGCAGGTTCTGTCAGCTTGAAGGTTGTGAACTTCAATACAAAAAGTAACGATACGACAGACTTTACTTATTCCGGAGGAAGCGGTTATACGAATGGTGATTACGGTGCAGATGCCGCATATCTCGGAACAGACGGAAACGGAAAGGTCCGTTTTATGCTGGCGGGTGTGACCGGAACGGTGAAAGAATCCGAAGTACAGGTGCTGGACTACAGTGATGTTGCGGATAACGTGAGTTATTATGAGGTATCAGGTGGAAAACTGATCCATTATATTTCTTATAATCTGAATAAGAGCCCAGGGTCTTCTATCAATAACGGACCTGCCCCTGCTTATCTTAGCGAAGGGACAAAATATTACAGCTATGACGGGCATTATTTTTACACGGATTATGAGACTATGCTCAACGATTATCAGAACGGCTCAAACGGTGCCGCTGCGGTGAACTCAGGAAATCCGTTTTATAATTATTTTCAGTTTCTGGATATGAACAGTTCCACGAACTATACCGGAAAAGAGCTGGACAGCATCCTGCAGGCTAAAATTACGTCTTCAAGTTCAAAACTTCTTGGTACAGGCAGTCTTTTTGTGAAGTATCAGGATATGTATAGTGTGAATGCGCTTCTTTCGCTGGGGATTGCAGTAAACGAGAGTGCCTGGGGGACAAGCAGTATTTGCGTGAACAAGAATAATCTGTTTGGTCTGAATGCAGTAGATAAGTCTCCTGGAGAAAGCGCAAATTATTTTGCAAGCGTGGAGGATTGTATACGTGAATTCATGTCAGAATGGATGGCAGACGGATATTTGAGCTCCAGCGACTGGAGAAATCATGGGGAACTTTTGGGTAATAAAGCAGAAGGTATTAATGTAAGTTATGCGTCTGATCCGTATTGGGGTGAAAAGGCAGCTGCAATTGCCTGGGAACTTGACGCAGCAGGTGGAAGCCATGATTATCTTGGAATAAGTTCAGATGATACCGATGAAAGTCCGGTTACTGATACGGATACGCCGTCTTCAGATAATATCCCGCCATCCGGCACGGAAGATTCGTCTGATAAGGACGAGTCAGCCGGAACGGAAGATACGGCCGGTGAGGACGAGTCAGCCGGAACGGAAGATACGACCGGTAAGGATGAGTCAGCCGGCACGGAAGATTCGTCTGATAAGGACGAGTCAGCCGGAACGGAGGATACGGCCGGTGAGGACGAGTCAGCCGGAACGGAGGATACGGCCGGTAAGGACGAGTCAGCCGGAACGGAGGATACGGCCGGTAAGGACGAGTCAGCCGGAACGGAAGATACGACCGGTAAGGATGAGTCAGCCGGAACGGAGGATACGACCGGTAAGGACGAGTCAGCCGGAACGGAGGATACGACCGGTAAGGACGAGTCAGCCGGAGCAGAAGATGCCGAGGACATGACCGATATTACAAAACCTGTTACGGACAGCGGTCAGGATACTACAACTACAGATGACAAAGCGCAGGCTGATGATGCAAATCAGACAGACGATAAGACATCAGACGATAAAATATCAGAGAGAGAACTGGCGAATCTTGATCAGGGAATCCGGGTCAGCGGAAAACTTTCCGGTGATGCGGTGCTGAATGTTAGAGCTATTGATCCGAACACAGATATCTATGATTCCTATGTATCAGCAGACCCGGTGAAAGGGAAAGTGATACGCGGTGTATATGATATCACGCTCACAGGCACTTTGGATGGAGAAGCAAAGCTTGTTTTCCAGGTTGGTTCTGAATATAACGGAAAGAATGTCGTCATTCTGCACTATTTGGATGATGGAAGTTATGAAACACATAGGACTACAGTGGAAAACGGACAGGCAGTGATCAGTGTGAGCAGTTTTTCCCCATATGTCATTGCGCTGGATGGTGAAAGTACAGGCAACAGGGCGCCTCAGACCGGAGATACAGGAAGTCCGGGAGTCTGGCTTGCCATGATGGGACTTTCGGCAGTGCTTGGAATGGCGGTGCTCTTCAGAAGAAAAAGCCTGAGATGATCTGATATTATAGAAAGTCAGACAGATGTGAAATAGATAAATGATACATAAAGAAGACCGGAACAACAGAAGGATCTGCAGTTTCGGTCTTTTTCTATTTAACAGGAAGCTTTGCTCTATGTATTTAGCAGGAGTGTATCGGAACCGGCGGGATTAAAGATACATTTTTGCAAGTTCGGAAAATGTATGTATGCGGGTGTCGGCATCAGGCACATCGCCGAATCCATATTCTGCAAAGATGAATGGAATTCCGGCAATCTTGCAGGAATCGGCGTCTCCCTGAGTATCGCCTGCATATACAGGAGATTTTAAACCGTTTTTCTTCATCAGCATAAGAATTGTCTCGCCCTTGGAAACCTGAGTCTCCCCAAAGCAAAGATGATCTTTGATATAAGGTCCAAGGCCGGTTGTCCGGAGCATGACTTCAATATAACCACATTGACAATTGCTGACAATATAGAGCGGGAACTTATTGGAAAGCTTTTTGATGGTCTCTGCCACTCCGGGATAGAGGATGCCGGGGTGGTCTTCCAGATAACGGTTTTCCTCATCAAAACAGATTTCGAGCAGTTTCATGCGCTCGTCGATATCCAAAGCCGGAAAGAGAGCGTCGGCAATCTCGGTCATGGTCTTGCCAAACACTCTGCTCAGCGAAACAGGCTCCAGAGTAAGGTTTAGTTTGGAATGTTCCCGGATTGCTTTATTCCATGAGGCTGCTACGGATTTTGTGGAATCCCAGATCGTGCCGTCTACATCAAAAATGATACTGTCCATTTCTTTGATCTCCTTTTTTCATATCAGAGTTGGTGTTCACAGTAACAGCTGTGTTTCTCATGATACCATAAAAACTGTTCTCATGATACCACAAAAACAGCCTTTAAAAAAGGAGATTTTTAGTGTATACTTGATTAATGGCTAAAGGCGGCTGCAGTTTGCAGTACGCCTGAACATAGACGGAGGCAGATCTGATGAGTGAAAAAATCGTACTGATAGACGGACACAGCATATTGAACCGGGCGTTTTACGGTGTGCCGGACCTGACAAATTCTGAGGGGCTGCACACGAATGCAGTCTATGGTTTTTTAAATATCATGTTTAAGATACTGGATGAGGAACAGCCGGAGTATCTGACTGTGACTTTTGATGTGCATGCACCGACTTTTCGGCATAAGATGTACGCAGACTACAAGGGGACGCGCAAGCCGATGGCAGAGGAACTAAGACAGCAGGTGCCTGTGATCAAAGAAGTGCTGCAGGCAATGGATATTGAGATCATCGAGAAAGAAGGACTTGAGGCGGACGATCTGCTGGGCACGATTTCCCATCTGTGTGAAGAACGGGGGATAGATGTATCCATCATATCCGGAGACAGGGATACGCTCCAGCTGGCGACGGAACACGTGAAGATACGGATTCCAAAGACAAAGCAGGGCAGGACAGAGGTCGAGGATTACAACGCTGCAGATGTTGAAGAACATTATGGCGTCACTCCGAAAGAATTTATCGATGTGAAAGCACTGATGGGAGATACTTCCGATAATATACCGGGGGTGCCGGGAATTGGAGAGAAGACCGCTGCGAAGATCATACAGCAGTACCAGTCTATAGAGAATGCATATGAGCATGCAGATGAATTAAAGCCGCCCAGAGCAAGTAAAAATCTGAAAGAGTACTGGGAACAGGCAAAGATGAGCAAAGTGCTGGCGACCATCGATATCCACGCTGATATTGATTTTGACCTGGAGAAAGCCCGCCACGGGAATCCGTATACAAGTGCGGCCCACGAGTGGTTCCAGAGGCTGCAGTTCAAGAATATGCTCAGCCGGTTTGATGTGGAAGCAGTGTCTAACGATGTAGAAGAATCTTTCCAGGAAGTGACGGACCGGCAGGAGATCGAATCCGTATTTGCCGAGGCAGAGAAAGCGGAGTGTGTGGGAGCTGCATTTTCCAAAGATCCGGGAAATGTGCTGCCTCTTTTTGCACATCCTTCGGGATACGGGCGAATCTCACTTGCATGGGGAAAAGACAAGATTGTTTCCATTCCCTGTGATATGGATATGAACTTTGAGATGCTGACGGAACGCCTGTCGCAGCTTGCCGGAAAAGTGAAGTGTTTTTCCATATGCGGGCTCAAAGAGTTCCTTTCCTTTCTCCCTGGCGTAAAGAGCGGCAGCAGTTTCGACGTGATAGTGGCGGCTTATCTGCTCAATCCGCTGAAAAGTGATTATGATTATACGGATGTGGCCAGAGAACATCTGGGGCTTATGATCGATGAAAAACTGGATGACACCGCAAAATCCTGCTATGAAGCATATACTGCGTATGCATCCGTGTCTGTCCTTGAGAAAAAACTGGCGGATGCGGGAATGGAATGCCTCTTTCGGGATATTGAGATGCCTCTTGTATTTACATTATATAATATGGAGCAGGCGGGAGTGAAAGTAGAGGCAGAAGCCCTGAAAGCATACGGTGATCAGCTGGGGACGAGGATCGTGGAGCTGGAAAAAGAAATTTATGATCTTGCAGGAGAAGAATTCAACATCAATTCTCCTAAGCAGCTTGGCGTTATCCTGTTTGAAAAGCTGGGGATGCCTCACGCAAAGAAGACGAAGACCGGGTATTCGACAGCGGCGGATGTACTGGATAAACTTGCCCCGGATTATCCGATCGTGGCAAAAATACTGGAGTACAGGCAGCTTGCCAAACTGAAATCTACTTATGCAGACGGGCTGGCGGTCTTTATCGGATCTGACGGGCGGATACACGGAAAGTTCAATCAGACAGTGACCGCGACCGGCAGACTTAGCAGTACGGAACCTAATCTTCAAAATATACCTGTAAGGATGGAGCTTGGCCGGCTGATCCGGAAAGTTTTTGTCCCGAAAGAGGGGTGCGTGTTTGTGGATGCAGATTATTCTCAGATTGAGCTGAGGATTCTGGCGCACTGCTCCGGGGATGAGCAGCTCATTCAGGCATACAGGGAGGCAAGAGATATCCACAGGATGACTGCGTCCCAGGTATTCCACACGCCTTTTGATGAGGTGACGGATCTTCAGAGAAGAAATGCCAAGGCAGTGAACTTCGGAATCGTATACGGGATCAGTTCTTTCGGCCTGAGCCAGGATTTAAGTATCACAAGGAAAGAGGCAGCACAGTATATCGAGCATTATTTTGAGACTTATCCGGGGATCAAGAAATTTCTGGATGACTCGGTAGCACATGCAAAAGAAAAGGGATATGCAGTGACCCTATTCGGCAGGCGAAGACCGGTCCCGGAGCTGAAATCCAGTAATTTCATGCAGCGAAGCTTTGGAGAACGGGTGGCGATGAACGCACCGATCCAGGGAACAGCAGCTGATATCATTAAAATTGCCATGATCGGCGTAGATGAGGAACTGAGAAAGAGAAATCTCAAGTCCAGACTGATTCTGCAGGTGCACGATGAGCTTCTGATCGAGGCTGATGAGAATGAAGTGGAAAAAGTAAAAGAGATACTGAAGGATAAAATGGAACATGCGGCGGAACTTTCTGTGCCGCTGATCGCGGATATGCATACCGGAACAAACTGGTACGAGGCAAAATAAAACAGCATGCGGCTTAAAGCACAGACGGAGAGAGAAAGACAGATAGAAAAACGGACAGAGATGAGAGGCGGGAATTGACAAGATGAAAGTCATCGGAATCACAGGAGGTGTAGGGTCAGGCAAAAGCAGGGTTCTTGAATATTTGGAAGATGTTTATGGCGCGGTTGTTTGTCAGATGGACGAGACGGCGCGTGCTCTGCAGAAAAAAGGAACTCGGTGCTTCGATCGGATCGTGGAGGCGTTCGGGACAGGAATCCTTGACGGACAGGGAGAATTGGACCGTGCAGCTCTGGGAAACATCGTATTTGCCAATGAAGAAAAACTGGCGCAGCTAAACGGGATCGTGCATCCGGAAGTAATCCGGCAGGTAAAGCAGGATATACGGAGCAAGGCGGAGGAAGGCAGAAAACTCTATGTGGTGGAGGCGGCCCTTCTCCCCGATGTGGGGGAAGAACTGTGTGATGAGCTGTGGTATATTTATGTGGATGAAACTGTGCGAAGAGAGCGACTGAAGGAATCCCGCGGATATACAGATGATAAGATATCTCAGATGATCGCATCCCAGCCGGAAGAGGAGCGGTTCCGCAAGGCCTGCAGCGTGGTGATCGACAACAGCGGAGATTTTGAAAATACAAAGAAACAGATAGGAGATAATTTGCAGTTATGAGAATGTGCAGCATTGCCAGTGGAAGCAGTGGCAACTGTATCTATGTGGGAAGTGACGATACGCATCTTCTCATTGATACAGGAATCAGCAAGAAGAGAATAGAGGAAGGTCTGAAGCATCTGGAAATCAAGGGAGATGAACTTGACGGGATTTTGATCACCCATGAACATTCCGACCATATCCAGGGGCTGGGGGTATTTAGCAGAAAATATGAGATCCCGGTCTATGCGACACCGGGAACCATTGAAGGTATTTTAAGCTATTCCGGGCTGGGACGCATGCCTGAAGGACTGCTCCATCCGATCCACACCGATGAATCGCTTGCACTCGGGGATGTGACGGTCAATCCTTTCGCCATCTCCCATGATGCCAATGAGCCGTCCGGATACCGCCTGGAATGCGGCGGAAAATCAGTGGCAGTGGCGACAGATCTGGGAAAATATGATGAGTATACGGTAGAGCATCTTCAGAACCTGGATGCGGTGCTCCTGGAGGCGAACCATGATATACATATGCTGGAAGTAGGGGGGTATCCGTACTATCTGAAACAGCGCATTTTAGGTGACAGAGGTCATCTTTCAAATGAATTGTCAGGGCGTCTGCTTTGTGATATACTACATGATAATCTGAAACATATCGTCCTTGGACATCTGAGCAAAGAGAACAATTATGCAAAACTTGCATATGAGACGGTGAAACTGGAAGTCACGCTTGCCGACAACGATTACCGGGGAGAGGATCTGGATATGTTTGTTGCCAGCCGTGATACTGTTTCGGATATTATTACCGTATGATCAGGGAGGAAAACAAAATGAAGAAATGCATCGTTACAGTGCTGGGCAAAGATACAGTCGGAATTGTTGCAAAGGTGTGTACTTATCTTGCAGAGAACAAGATCAATATACTGGATATTTCACAGACGATCATCCAGGGATATTTTAATATGATGGTGATCGCTGACGTGACGGATATTGATAAAGATTTTACGGAACTGTGCGACGAAATGGAGGCGCTGGGGCAGGAGATCGGTGTGAACATCCACTGCCAGAGAGAAGAAATCTTTGAGAAAATGCACAGACTGTAGATTGCGGGGGTAATGCTGTATGATCAATATGTATGAAGTGTCAGAGACAAATAAGATGATCGAGAGTGAGAACCTCGATGTGAGGACCATCACTCTGGGTATCAGCCTTCTGGACTGCATTGACTCTGATTTAAAGGAACTTAATCGTAAGATTTATGAGAAAATCACAACTACTGCCAGGAATCTTGTCTCTGTCGGACAGGACATTGAGAAAGAATTCGGGATTCCGATCGTAAATAAAAGGATTTCCATTACTCCTATAGCCCTGGTCGGCGGGGCGGCCTGCAAGACTCCGGAGGATTTCGTAGAGATCGCAAAGACCCTGGACCGGGCAGCAGAAGAGGTGGGAGTCAATTTTATCGGCGGATATTCTGCGCTTGTCTCAAAAGCGATGACAAAGAGTGAGGAAAATCTGATCCGTTCGATTCCTCAGGCGCTTGCAGTCACAGAACGAATCTGCAGTTCTGTCAATGTAGGATCCACAAAGACAGGTATCAATATGGATGCTGTACGTCTGAGCGGTGAGATCGTGAAGGCCACGGCGGAGGCTACAAAGGACAGAGATTCTCTGGGGTGTGCAAAGCTTGTGATATTCTGTAATGCGCCGGATGACAATCCGTTTATGGCGGGTGCTTTCCTTGGCGTTACGGAAGGAGATGCTGTGATCAACGTAGGAGTCAGCGGACCGGGAGTTGTAAAAAAGGCCCTGGAGAAAGTGCGTGGAAAAGGGTTTGAAGAACTCTGCGAGACGATCAAGAAGACTGCTTTCAAGGTGACCCGTGTGGGACAGCTTGTGGCTGGTGAGGCATCCCAGCGTCTGGGTGTTCCGTTCGGTATCGTGGATCTCTCCCTTGCACCGACTCCGGATGTGGGAGACAGTGTGGCGGAGATCCTTGAGGAGATCGGACTGGAGCGTGTGGGTGCGCCTGGAACAACGGCAGCACTGGCACTGCTCAATGATCAGGTGAAAAAAGGCGGTGTGATGGCGTCCTCCTATGTGGGCGGCTTAAGCGGTGCATTTATCCCGGTCAGTGAGGACCAGGGGATGATCGATGCAGTTCATGCAGGCTCTCTTACATTGGAGAAGCTGGAGGCCATGACCTGTGTGTGCTCGGTAGGTCTTGATATGATCGCCATTCCGGGAAAGACTTCTGCGAGCACGATTTCCGGTATTATTGCCGACGAGATGGCGATCGGTATGGTAAACCAGAAGACGACGGCCGTGCGTCTGATTCCCGTGATCGGAAAAGATGTCGGGGAGACGGCACAGTTCGGCGGACTTCTCGGATATGCTCCGATCATGCCGGTCAATGAGTTTGGATGCGAGACATTTATCAGCAGGAAAGGCCGAATCCCGGCTCCGATCCACAGCTTTAAGAATTAGGAGAGAAAAAATGGGAAAAATTGCGATTGTTACTGACAGCAACAGCGGAATCACACAGGAGAAAGGTAAAGAACTGGGGATTTATGTCCTTCCCATGCCTTTCTTTATCGACGGCGAAATCTATTATGAGGATATTACTCTGACACAGGAACAGTTTTATGATAAACTGGGGGCTGATTCCGATATTTCCACATCTCAGCCGTCTCCTGGAAATGTGATGGAACTATGGGAGAAGATCCTTAAAGATTATGACGAAATTGTATGTATTCCCATGTCAAGCGGATTGAGCAGTACCTGTGCTACAGCAACATCCATCGCGGCTGAGTATAAGGGGCGAGTACAGGTGGTCAACAATCAGAGAATCTCTGTTACACAGGAACAGTCGGTCTATGACGCTATGCACCTGCGTGATCAGGGAAAATCTGCAGCAGAGATCAAAGAGGTGCTGGAGAGGGAAAAACTTCAGTCAAGTATTTACATTACGGTAGATACGCTGAAGTATCTGAAAAAAGGCGGAAGAGTCACGCCGGCTGCCGCGGCGATCGGAACAGTATTGAACCTAAAACCTGTACTTCAGATCCAGGGAGAAAAGCTGGATGCATTTGCAAAAGTGCGTGGCTGGAAAGCTGCCAAAAAGACGATGTTGAATGCCATTGAAAAAGATTTGAACGAACGCTTTGCTGACGTGAAGGACAAGATGGTATTGGGAATGGCTTATACCTGCTCTAAAGAAGAAGCACAGGAATGGAAGCAGGAGATCATGGACCGCTTCCCGGGATATGATATCGTGGAAGGTCCGCTGTCACTGAGCGTGGCATGCCATATCGGCCCGGGGGCTATGGCAGTGACGTGCATGAAGAAAGTGTGAAATTCGTATTTGTCGGAGAGACATCCTATGATAAAGCGCCCGAAAATCAATCGG
>MHCFR00700__coassemble_439_pt1 | contig 51043 bp, 45 predicted proteins | sample MHCFR00700__metabat2_low_PE_034 | metagenome-assembled genome bin MHCFR00700 | reverse complement strand
GCGTATAAACTGACGGAGAAGCTGGATAACGGACGGGGTGTATATACGTTCTGCACGAAAAATCGCTGTATCCGCTAATCACAATGACTGGCAATTCACGGTTCATTTCTCTTAGCCTTTGTATAAGTTCAATACCACCCATTTCCGGCATACGTATATCGGTAATTACCAGATCCACCTGATGGATTCCCATAAAGGCCAGGGCTGTTTTCCCAGACTCTGCCTCATAAATCGCATCTATCCCCAGATTGTCCCTGTTAATCGCTTCTATAATCCCCTTCCTTACATTCTCTTCATCATCAACTATAAGAATCTGATACATGTATCTCTCCCTCTTCCGCTATACAAACCGGAATTCTGACCGTGATTTTCGTGCCTTCATTCTCTTTGCTGTATATATCTATCCCATATTCTTTTCCAAATATAAGTCGAATTCTCTGGTGGATATTCTTCATACCTATATGCCATGGCGTCTTACTTTCTGATTCGTTTTCCAACGAACATTTCAGATGTGCTGTAACCTCTTCAGACATTCCAATCCCATTATCGCGTACTTCAATAAGCAGCGTTTCTCCCTCTTTTCTGATTGTCAAGATAATCCTGCACAATGGCATGCTCGGAAGGAAACCATGATTCAAACTGTTTTCTACAATAGGCTGAAGCGTCAGTTTCGGAATTCTACAGTCACGCGTATTTTCGGGAACTTCTACAACATATTGCAGTCTCTCCCCATACCGATTTTCCTGAAGTTCAATATAATAATTCAGATAATCCAATTCGTCTTCCAGCGTCACTACATCAGGCTTATGCAAATTCCATCGATACATATCTCCCAAAACACTAATCATCTCTGCACTTTTCACATCACCTCCAGCTGCTACAGAAGCACGTATACTCTCCAGTGTATTAAACATGAAATGTGGATTCATCTGAAGCTGAAGGGATCGAATTTGTCCCTTTTTCAAGGCAATATCCGCTATGTATTTTTCATTAATATAACGTTCAAGTCTTTCTGTCATTATGTTCAGTCCACGTTCTATCACAGTAAATTCATCATTTCGGTCTATTTTAATTTTTTCACTTAACTGACCGTCACGAACTGTCCTCGTATATCGTACAATTCCTCCGATTCTTTTTCTTATCAAATAAATCGCAATTCTGATTGCAATAAAACATGCAAGTATACTTCCAAGCAATACTGGTAGAATGCTGAACAAAATTTGTTTAAAATTCTTGCTAAACACTTGGGATTTGTCCATGATATTAACATAGGTAAACCCACTCCAAGAAACCAACTTCTTACTTCTGATTATATATCTGTCCAACAGAGACTCTTCTCCCCGCACATATCTGTAATAAATATCCACTGCATCACTTCTGTCCAGTTCTGTATCTCCCGAATACAGAAGCTCATATCTATTGTTTACAATAAAAGTCTGCCCCTCCTGCTCTGCATCTTTATCATCGTCCAGCAGTTCGAACAATTCCTCTGTTGGAACTTCAACCAAAATTACTCCTACCATATCTTTGGGATTGCCTGATGTAAGATCTATAATTTTATGTCCAAATGTACATACATTTCGCTCCGTATTTACTCCAGGCATTTTGTGATCCCGTTGGAACAAGACTCCATTGGTACTTTCTTGTACTTTTTGTACAAATGGATCTCCAAACCAATCATAACTAAAATCTCTGCGCTGTGACAGGATATCTGAATAAAAATAAACTTTACTTTCCTTCGCATCCAATAGGATAACATCCGAAATATACGGACTACTCTGGATCATTTGCAGCGCAAATTCTTGAATACTCTGCTCTTTTAAATTTTCCGCTTCCCCTTTTAATAAAGTGGATATGCTTACACGATTTTCATCCATTTGATAGGTCTGCGTTAAAGCTGAACTTATATTAAGCAATTTTTCATTCAACTTATCAGCATCTCCACTCATTTTCTCATACTCATAATTACTTTGCGCCAACACATAGCTTTGTGCAGTTGCATATGAGATAATCGTTCCAGCCAATAAAAATCCTGCTAAAAGGACAACCACAAGAGCCCAGAATATTCTGATCAGCAGGCTATAGTAATGTTCTCGAACTCTCCACATAAAAATACCTCATCAATTCAGCCCGATCACTTAATACACAAACAAGTCTATCACATCTATTTCGCTATTTCAATTTTCCGACAAACTATATAGTTAAAGATTCTGCATTAGAAAGATATGAACATAAAACGGCTTCGCACATTCCTAACCAAGGATTATGCGAAGCCGAAGTTCCATATTATCTTCTCTATAAAATAATCTATGTATTATTCTAAGTATTCTATTTACGCTACTTTCCCGGCCTGTCTTGCCTTGATTTCCGAACGTTTCTTGCCATACCACAGCAGCACTGCCACATATGCTGCCGCTGCGACAACACCGATGATATATGCGCCGAGCCACGGGATATTGAAGCCGATCTGGGCATTTGCAATATATGTGATCGTAACAAATGTATACCATGCGCCCGGGATGAGCGGCATCCAGACAAACTTCGTCCTGCCTGTCTCGAACATCCATACCGTGATCGCAAGGAATGCGAACAAGGACAGACTCTGGTTGGACCATGCAAAGTATCTCCAAAGAATATTAAAGCCGTCTGCATTACTCTTTGCAAATACAAGGATCACTGCAACAAGTACGAAGATAACTGCTGCAAGACCGAGTCTTTTCTTTGTAGACTTCTGGTCAATGTGAAGGCCGTCCGCAACTGCAAGACGAAGTGCACGCAGCGCTGTGTCTCCGGATGTGATCGGAAGTACGATAACACCGAGAAGAGCAATAACGCCGCCGACCGGTCCCAGGATATGTTTACATACAACACCGATCGTAGCTGTTGCAAGAGATGCATTTGCCTCCTGAAGGCCAAGGTTATAAACGCCCATTGCACCTGCAGCCCATACCATAGCAATAAATCCTTCTACTACCATCATGTTGTAGAATGTCATACGTCCCTGTTTCTCGCTCTTCATCGTACGGGAAATGATCGCCGTCTGTGTGGAGTGGAATCCGGAAAGGATACCACATGCAACCGTGATGAAAAAGATCGGGATAAAGTGATTTGCACTGAAATAGTCACCATACAGAACACTGCCTGCATTCCAGTCATCCCAGATCTCTGTAAGCGGGAATCCGAGTACAAAGATACCGACAAATACACCGATTGCTGAGAACAGCAAGATCGCACCGAAGATCGGATAGATTCGTCCGATGATCTTGTCAATCGGGAATACAGTCGCGATCAGGTAGTATACAAAAATCACTCCGTAAATCACCCATGTGGACACGGATGTTACGGCGCCGTCAAATCCAAATACCTGCGTTGCCGCGATATCTCCCGGTGTATAGATAAATACCGCACCCACGAGGAGAAGCAGCAGGCTGCAGAAGATCTGATAGAATGTGTAGACACCTTTATTGCTGTACTTGCGGATCATATCCGGCATCTGTGTTCCGCCGTCACGCAGGCAGATCATACCGGAGAAATAATCATGCATCGCACCGCCGATAATGTTTCCGATCGGGATCGTGATAAAAGCGATTGGTCCGAACAGGATACCCTGGATCGGTCCAAGGATCGGGCCTGTACCTGCGATATTCAACAGGTTGATCAGGCTGTTCTTCCACCCTCTCATAGGTACATAATCGACACCGTCCTCTTTTGTATAGGCAGGAGTCTTCCTGTCGTCAGGACCGAATACTTTCTCGCAGAACTTTCCGTAAAGCGCAGCTCCCACGAAAAGGATCACGAGACCAATGATAAATGTGATCATTTAAAACACCCTCCTTTTCCTTAGATATATCTAAGAAACTTTAATACTCTAAAATAGTATATCAACGCAGTAAAAGGTTGTAAATGATGTATTTTTATAAATTGTTTATAATTTTCATAATTTGGTTATATTTGTGCAGATTAAAAAAGATCAAGATTTGATGTAAACCATCACAAAAACTTTGCTGTCATTTTCTGTTGTTTTCAAGTATAATAGCGAAAGAAAAGGAGATTTTCATCATGTTGAAATCATATATAGCATTTGACGTTGAGACAACGGGACTGAATCCGCTCGAAAATGAGATCATAGAGATTGGTGCTCTGAAAGTGCGAGACGGGAAAGTGGCGGAACGCTTCATGGAATTTATAAAGCCAACCACTTCCATCTCACCCGCAATCACATCCCTGACCGGGATTACCAATGAGATGGTAGCGGAAGCACGCCCGCGATGCAGTGTTGTCGCAGATTTTCTTGACTTCTGTGAAGAGGATGTACTGATCGGACACAATGTATCTTTTGATTACAGCTTTATGAAATGCAGCGCTGCCGCAGACGGACTGCCCTTTGAGAAAATGGGGATCGATACGCTGAAAATCGCCCAGAAAACACTCAAAGAACTGGATTCTAAAAGCCTTGGCAGCCTGTGCGACTATTATAATATTGAAAATAAATCCGCCCACCGTGCATACCATGATGCGCTTGCGACCGCCAAGCTTTATCAGACACTGGCTCACTATTTTGAAGAAAAAGACCCGAAGATTTTCAAACCGGTACAGCTTACATATAAAGTAAAGAAGCCCCAGCCTGCCACACCGAAGCAAATCGCATTTCTGAACAATCTGATACGTAAGAAACAAGCAAAACTCCAATGGAATCCGGAGACGATCACACGGAGTGAAGCATCCAGGATGATCGATGAGCTGCTGAAGGGATAATCACCGATCCATCTATTCGTTTGGTACTTTTTTGGTACAATTCGTTTGGTACTTTTTTGGTACTTTTCTTGATTTTGCACCAATACCATGTTATACTATCCCACGTTGCAAAGCCCGTAAAAAATAAGGTCTATAGGGCTTTCCGGCGGTCACCGCCGTAAAATGTGCCGAGTGTTCGAGACCTTCCACTCGTAAAACAAAACTAAAGGAGAACAGAAAAATGAAAAACAATCAATCAAGCAAAGTGCTGTTCATAGCACAGGCGGCTATGATCGCCGCGATCTACGTCGTGCTGACTCTTATCGGCGCGTCATTCAGTTACGGAGAGGTTCAGGTCCGTATTTCCGAGGCACTGACCATTCTTCCGGCATTTACCCCCGCAGCTATCCCAGGTGTATTTCTAGGATGCCTCATCAGCAATATCCTTGGCGGATGCATTCTTCCGGATATCATCTTCGGAAGCCTTGCCACACTGATCGGAGCAGTTTTCACATGGATGCTGAGAAACAAGAGTAAATATCTTGCACCGCTTCCGCCGATCATTGCAAATGTGCTCGTTGTACCGTTTGTGTTAAAATACGGCTACATGGTGCCGCTGCCGATTCCATTTATGATGCTGACGATTGGAATCGGAGAGGTGATTTCCTGCGGAGTGCTGGGACTGATCCTGTACACGGCGCTGAACAGATACAGAGGATTATTATTTAAGACAACTGTATAGTCTGTCATAAGAAAGTAATATTAAAAAGCTTCCCGGATGCGGATTTCTCCGCATCCGGGAAGCTTTTTTACTTAATACAGTTCAGTTCAAACTGCTACCTTATATATCCAATAAACACATTTCCGCTGCTCTCCGTCTGGCTTGCCATTGTACTCATTCCTACTGTATGGGATCCACCGTCATCCGGATCGATGTACGTTATATCTGTCGTTGTGTATCCTGTCAGCAGGACCGCATGATCCGCATCGATCAGCGCTATCACAGGGCATCCTCTGTTGATCACGTAAAGCACCTGGTCCAGCGTACATCCCGTCAGATCGATCTGGTGGGCTTCATACTGTTCCATATACCGCTCACAGGCTGCCAGCGAAGTCTCCCTGCTTTCTTTGCCAAATGCTGCCGCATCCGTGGAATATACAAGATCTCTGTTTCCTCTCTCCCAGACGTATTGCTGATTTGACGATATCACCACTCCTGATACCTCATTGGCTTTCTGGACTGCATATCCTGCCCGATCATATACCGCAACCAGTTCACCCATGCCATACACGTAGAACTTTTCTCCACTGTCGCCGCCGCTCAGAGTGACTGTCAGCGGTTCGCGGGAAGCAATCTGCCCCGGCTTTACAAGTTCCGGTTCTGCATTACCGATTCCGTCTGCAAATGTCATTCTCACCTGTGTCTCTTTCACATCCGTTGCATATGTCTCCAGTGAAACAGCTGACTCTTCCCGTTCCTGATTGTTTGTAATATATTCCTGAGAAGTAGAATTGTAGGTATCTCCTTCTTTCACAACCCGGTTAAGGGTCAGGAGATTTCCGTCTATAAGGATATCTGTTGTATAGATGCCCTGATCTTCAAATGAATACTGCGCTTCTGTTTTATTATCAGAATTTCGTATCTCAATCTCATACATCGGGCTGATTTCTTCACCGGCGACCGTCACGCCGGCATCTGCCGAACGCGCTTTCCCAAATACGAAGTCCCCGTTAATAAACCCGAGCGGCCGCACAGTTTCGCCTTCCCCAGCATCTATCGTATACGTATCACCGCTCCTCAGATTCATCACACAGAGCCCGGAACCGGCTGTATCTGTACCAGCATCCGCGTTATTTTCTCCTGAATTTTCTCCCGTATTTTCTTCGCTGTCTCCTGAGCTGCCGGTTGTCTGATATGCCATGAGATGTCCGTCATCGGATACAGCATACTGCTCTTCCGTGAGACCTTCTGCTAACGTCGTCTGCTCATCATTGTCCAGATCGATCTGATACAGGGTTCCGTCAGCAAGCACATAGAGCATGGACTGGTCGTGATTGTAGTACACCATTTTCCCGAGTTCATCTGCCGCGATCGCATAGGACTTGGTACTTGGTATAAATGCTTTCTCTTCGATGGCATTTGTGTCCACACTGAAATAATAGATTCCGACTCCGACTTCTCCTTCATGATAACCGCGGTTCATATATCCGTAAACTGCAAATGCCAGATTTCCGTCATCATCCATACTGATGATCCGGACTGCATGCTGGTCATTCCTGCTCCGCATATCGCGGCCTTCCTGATCTGAGAAGCTGAATACTTCCGTCAGTTCATCTGCCTCGCCATTATACAGCCAGAGATTCCTCTCCTGGACAAACGCAACGATCGTCTCATCTCTGTTTGTCTCATACTGGATATCATCCTGTGATGTAATTCCGAACAGTATCCCATTATCATCAAACTCCGATGCAGTTCCCTGGAAGATCTGTTCCATATCTCTGTTATAATCCAGCAGGTAGATCGTATCTACGAGGAAACGCACACGGAAGAATTCCTTCACATTGTAAAGGGCGGTATCGCCGTTTTCATCCTGGCAGGAAACCTGATACTTCGCCAAAATAGAAGTATATACCGTGTTGCTCTCCTTGATGCTCCACTCCACGTTTCCGACAATCTCAGGCGAGAGATCTCCCCACTGTACATGCGTGACATCAGAATGGATATTGACCGTCTGATACGTCGTATTATCGCTCTCTTCACCCGGCTCCAGATGGCTTTCCAGATCCTCTGTTCCTTCTTTATTTATCGCTTTGTCATGAAAATCCAACGCATATGCAAGACACTCGGATGTTGTCAGGTCCGACGGTGAAGCAATCCTTGTATAATAGCTGACTGTCTCCTCATCCACTGTCAGAATTATCTTGAGCACCGCCTCACGCACGTCACCGGAGAGAATGTTCCCGATGGAGAGGGCTGCCTGTTCTCCCTCTGCCGGTACATCTGCTTCACCATCCGTATACATGTCCTCTCCGTCCAGCGAATATACCTCATACCGGATATCAGAGATTTCATTTCCGTCCGCTTCTATATTCATCGTCAGCGAACCGTCCGGATTCAACGGTGTGATCGTATCCCGCATGGCTGTGATATCCATATCCTGCACATAACCGAAGAGCGGATTCACTTCTGTTCCATCTACCGTAAATGAAATCCGCGGACGCGTAGGCGCCCCCATATCAACGATCTCGTCATCTGTTCCACTGTTTATGACCAGGCTGCTGATCACAAGTGCCGCGATAAACACAGCGACCAGCACTCCCACTTTGATGATCCTTCTTTTCATCCTTATTTATTCTCCCTTTTATCTGAAAGCAGACGTCCCAATGTCAGGTCAGCCTGCAGAAACTGTTCACATTTTGCAATATCTTCTGCTGCTTTTTTCTCTTTTTTCTGGTCTGCGGTCCGGTTCCTGCCCGGATCTTTTCCGGCATCTGACACATTTCCTCCGGACGATTCTTTCTTCAGCGCGCGGAGCAGGATGTTCTTCGGCGTATGCTCCATATCGATAAATTCGAGCACCTGTGTCTCGTACCCCATATTCTCCAGATATTTTGCGCGCAGGCCGTCAGTCACAAGAGCTGCGAAACGTTCTCTCAGAAGCCCGTAGTCCATGACCGGAGCAAGCATCTCCGAAACCTCTCCTCTGATCTCCCCGCCGTTTCCATTCTCATGTCTGCCGGAATCCGAAAGCTGTATATTCAGTTCATGCTGACAGCACGGCACCGACAGGATCACTTTTGCATTCCAGCCGACCGCCTTTGCCAGTGCATAGTCTGTCGCCGTGTCACAGGCATGAAGCGTAACGACCATATCCACCTGATCGACGCCCTCATAATCCGCGATGTCACCCACCAGAAACGTCAGCTTCTCATAGCCGTATTTCTCTGCCAGCTTTCCGCAGTGCCCGATCACATCCTCTTTCAGATCCAGACCGATAATGCGGATATCATATTTTTTCAGCTCATGCAGATAATAATACATGGCAAATGTAAGATAAGATTTCCCACATCCAAAATCAAGGATCGTAAGCTCTCTCTCCTTATCGAGCTGCGGAAGAATATCTTCTATAAATTCCAGAAACCGGTTGATCTGGCGGAATTTATCGGTCTTTGTCCTGACGATCTTCCCGTCCTCTGTCATTACACCCAGATCTCTGAGGAAAGGCACCGGGATTCCTTCTTCCAGAATATACTGTTTCTTACGGTTATGGGACAGGTCTGCCGCCTGTGCCTTCTCCCTGCGCTGCTTTCTCTTGACCGTGATCTTTCCTTTCTTGCTGATGAGTACCGTATATATGTCACTCACAGTCTCTATCTGCATCTGGCGGAACTGCTCCGCATATTCGGCAAACTGTGCTTTTGCCTCCTCTTTTTCCAGATTCCTGTGAAATGCCTGTTTCGCCGTAAAAGCCTCGAACTGGAATAACAAATTTCCTTTCTTCTCCAACGGCCGGACTTTCACCTTTATTATGCCCTCTTTATCCCGCGGATTACTGAGCACCGCGCGGATAAAATCTATATTTAAAACTCTGTCGAGTAATTTGATGATATCTTCCATAAATTCTCCATTTCCACTATAACTCTATAAGAAATCCTTTTTCACGCAGCATGTTCCCGATCAGATCCAGCGTCTCCTCGCTGTCCGCCTCAACTGTATGATAATGGTAATCGGATGTAATATTTTTAAGCGGGCTGGATTTCCCGTTTTTTATATCGGCAATAAACTCCGCCACCTTCCGTCTGGAAGTAATGTTGAGTTCCGCCTCCAGCCGCCCGTATACTCTGTGGTTCACTATCACATCACAGACTTTGCCGCCCAGATCGACAATGGCATTGAGCTCCTCTTCCAGCTGTTCATCCGTGTGCCTCACTTTAAAGACACGTCTTGCCAAATGAGGCTCATTTATAATATATCCTCTGTTTGTAGATATAATGTCATACCCGGCTGCGCGGATCAGTGCAATATCCTGAACGATCACCTGCCGGCTCACATCAAACACAGCGGCAAGCTTCTTTCCGGATACAGGTATCTCACTGTTCCGGATGCGCTCTACGATCGCGCTCCTTCTGTCTGAACCTGTCATCAGATTTCCTCCTCGTATTATATGATGTTGGGGGGCAAAAGCCCCCAACTATGATGCCTACGGATTGTTCCGTGCTGCGCACTCCCACAATCCTGCCCAATATTCGCATATCGTGGGATATACATCCCACTTTTATGCTCATATCGGGGCGGGCCCCAAGGTCTTTCACCCACCTATGAGCAAGCTCATGTGGGTTTAGACCTTTTGACCCTGGCATCATTATATACCAGGAAAATTAAAAAATCTTCCCCTAAAATGAAAAGGGCGCGCAGAACAGATCTTCTCTGTACATGCGCGCCGCTGAAAGTTTCTGTTCATTCTCACTCTACAGCATGCAGGTTTTTCATTGAAATGTCAAGTATAGATGCAGAATGTGTCAGCGCTCCACTGGAAATATAATCCACTCCGAGCTCTGTCAGCCTTGCAATATTTTCTTTCGTCACATTGCCGGAGCACTCCGTCTGTGCCCGTCCGTCGATGATCCGGATCGCCTCGCGCATCTCGTCAGGAGACATATTATCAAGCATGATGATATCTGCTCCCGCCTCGGCCGCCTCGCGGACCATATCCAGATTTTCCACTTCCACCTCTATCTTCCGGACAAACGGTGCATATTCTCTCGCCATCTTCACAGCCTGGGCCACCCCGCCGGCAGCGCCGATGTGATTATCTTTCAAAAGCACACCGTCAGATAGATTATATCTGTGGTTGTATCCGCCGCCCACCCGGACTGCGTATTTCTCAAAGATCCGCATATTGGGCGTGGTCTTTCGTGTATCCAGGAGTTTTGTCCTGCTGCCCTTTAAAAGCCCTGCCACCGAATGGGTATATGTGGCAATCCCGCTCATCCTCTGGAGATAATTCAACGCCACTCGCTCACCGGATAAGAGGACACGGATATCTCCTCTCACCTTCCCCATAAGCTGTCCCGCTTTCACTTCATCTCCGTCGCTGCAGAAAAACTCTGCTGTCGTATCTGCATCGAGCAGTTCAAACACCCTGCGGAACACATCCAGCCCGGCTATGATCCCGTCCTGCTTGCAGATCAGATCCACCTCGCCGGCAACCGCCTCTTTCATCACCGCATTTGTACTTACATCTTCACTTGATATATCTTCCTTCAGCGCTTCAAGGATCAGATGATCTGCCTGAAGCGTCATTGTGATCTTGTTCATGATCGTTCCCCACTTTCTTCTGCTTTCTTATGCCGTTTCCTCCAGTTCCCCGGATTCCCTTCCTGCGGATTTTGTCTCTACATCCAGCCCGGCCGCGATTTTCTGCGCGGCCCGCTGCGCAAAAACAAGGCTCTCCAGCAGGGAGTTGCTGGCCAGACGGTTTGCCCCGTGAACTCCATTGCAGCTCGTCTCGCCCGCTGCAAACAGATGCTCCATGGAAGTCTGGCTGTCACTGTCCACCCAGATACCGCCCATGAAATAATGCTGTGCCGGCACGACCGGGATCCACTCTTTTGTCACGTCGTACCCTTCTTCCAGACAGTGCTCGTATATATTCGGAAAATGATTCAGTATCGTATTTTTGTCGATCCGTTCCATGGACAGCCAGACATGGTCTGTCCCGTCCTTTTCCATCTGTTCCCGGATCGCCGCCGTGACCACGTCGCGGGGCTGAAGCTCGTCCGTGAAACGCTTTCCGTTCTTATCGAGCAAAATAGCTCCCTCTCCCCTGACAGACTCTGAGATCAGGAATCTTCGCCCGGGTTTCTTAGAATACAGCGTCGTCGGATGGATCTGCACATAGTCCAGATGTTCCAGACGTATCCCGTGTTTTTCGGCAATACGCAGGGCGTCCCCTGTAAGATGAGGATAATTGGTAGAGTGCTCATACAGCCCGCCAATGCCGCCGCTTGCAAGGATCGTATACGGCGCATAGATCTTCAGTACATTTCCCTGAGCGTCCTCCGCAATGATCCCCGCACACTGCACACCGTTTTCTCCCGTCTGCACATCCGTTTCTTCTACAATGATATCCGTCATAGTAGTGTACTCCATGATACGAACATTTTCAAGAGAACGCACCTGTGCGAGCAGCTTACTCGTAATCTCTTTTCCGGTCACATCCTCATGGAACAGGATACGCGGTCTGGAGTGGGCGCCCTCTCTGGTAAATGCATAATCATCCAGAAAGTTTTCCTGCCCTTCCGTCTCCTGTTTATCCGGCTTTTCCGGTTTTTCCTGAGCCTCCGGCGCATCCTGTTCCGTGCCGCTGTCTCTCCGCTCAAACTTCACGCCATATCCGATCAGCTCCCTGATAATCTCCCTGGAACTCCGGATCATGATATCTACAGATTCTTTTCTATTCTCATAATGCCCTGCCCGCATCGTATCTTCAAAATAGCTCTCATAGTCCGACTCATCTTTGAGCACACAGATTCCGCCCTGGGCAAGGAAAGAATCGCTACTCTCGGCATCTTTCTTTGTAATAATAAGGATTTTCCTGTCCCGGGGCAGATTCAGGGCAGCAAAAAGACCTGCCGCACCGGTTCCCACGATCACTACATCCTCCTGCATTTCTCTCTCAGTTTCCATTTCCTCATTCCGCTTACTGTCCATTTTATCTCTCTTCTTTCTTCCTGTTGATCCGTTGCTGTTTCAGTCTTTCTTTTCCTGTTCAGCCTGCTTTGCCAGATTCAACATTTCTTTTAAAGGTTTCTCCGATTTTTCCCGGAGTCCTTCATCCAGCGTCACTTCATTTTCTCCGGTTTTTAACACATGCAGGATTTTTTCCAGAGTGATCAGTTTCATATCTCCGCAGACCGGCACTGTATCGGTGAAATAAAACTTCTTGTCCGGATATCTCTTTTCAAGCTCAGCTATGACTCCGTTCTCTGTGCATATGATAAACTCGTCTGCGCTGCTCTCCCCTGCATACTTGATGATCCCGGATGTACTGCCCACATAATCTGACATTTCCAGAACCCTCTGCATGCATTCCGGATGGGTCAGCACTTCAGCATCCGGATGCTCCTTCTTTGCTTTTCTGATCTGGTCCGTCTGTATATTTTCATGGACCGGACAGAATCCTTCGTTGAATATAAAATGCTTCTCCGGCACCTGTTCCGCCACGAAATGCGCCAGATTCCGGTCCGGGATGAAGAAGATATTTCTGTTCGGAAGCGCTTTTACGATCTGTACCGCATTTGCCGATGTAACACAGACGTCAGAATATCTTTTTAATTCCGCCGTAGAATTGATGTAACATACAACTGCCACATCCTCATACTTCTCTCTTACCCGCCGGATTGTTTCCGGATCAGCCATGTGGGCCATGGCACAGTCCGCATGGATGTCCGGCATGAGCACTGTCTTGTCCGGATTGAGCACCTTGGCACTCTCCCCCATGAATGAAACACCGCAGAAAACGATCGTCTGCTCCTTCAATCCCACTGCCACTTTGCTGAGATAGAAAGAATCCCCTATGTAATCCGCGATCTCCTGCACCTCCGGTCTGACGTAATAATGAGCAAGTATTACCGCATTTTTCTCTTTTTTCAATTGTTCGATTTCTTCTCTGACTGTCATGTGTACACCCCTTTATCCAATATTACACATTATACCGCTTGATTTTACACGTGACAAGACACATGAATTTACAAATATTTTACAAAAATCACACTCACTTTCGGCAATACATACAGAAAGGCCTGCCGCACCGGCCGAAATATTCCAGCCCGGTATGGCAGACCCCGTATAGACATTTTTGTTCTCACGCATTATTTTTCAAAGTTATGCTTCGAGTTATACTTCTTTTACATATACCGCTCTCGTCCGTTCCCCGTCATCCACGATTTCCACATCCGGGAAGCTCTGGATGTACTGCTTAAACTGGGAGAACCCGTAATCCCGTACTTTGAAATCCCCGAATTTCATCCTGATCCGGTTCCCGAGAGAACTGAGCGCGATTCCGTATTTGCCGCCGCTTCTGATCTGCTGCAGGATATATTCCTCCAGCATCTCTTTCCGGCTCTTATCTTCATATAACGTCACCGAAACTTTTGTCCCTTCCTGGATCAGTTTCAGCTTCGGCAGCGTCTCCAGGAATTTCGACAGAAGGCTGTAGCCGTAACGCCGCACATCAAAATCCGGATACAGCTTGACCAGACGGCTCCCGACCTCGCCCAGACCTGTCTCACGGTCGTCATTCTGGTTTTCTGTGATGATCTTGACCACAGCTTCCTCGACCTGTTCTTTGGATACGACGGTCCGCTTCTTCTGCTCTTTCCCGTGTACATGATGAACTGTGTTCTTTTCCTCTCTCTCATCCTTATCCATTGTACTGTCTTCAAGCAGCAGCTCAAGCTCTGTAAATATATCACAGGCCTTGCGGAACGGGGACGGCGTTTTGTCCTCCCCCATCCCGATCACCGTCTTACCGCTCTCGCGCAGACGGCTTGCCAGCCTGGTAAAATCACTGTCACTGGACACAAGGCAGAACCCTTCCAGATCGCTCGTATACAGCATGTCCATCGCATCGATGATCATAGCTGAATCCGTCGCATTTTTCCCATATGTGTAGCTGAACTGCTGGATCGGTGTGATCGAATTCTGCAGAAGTTCCTCTTTCCAGCTTGCATTATTCGTCTTTGTCCAGTCCCCGTAGATTCTCTTATATGTCACTTTCCCGTATTTTGAAAGTTCATCCAGGACCGGCTGGATATATTTAGCAGATACATTGTCTGCATCGATCAAGAGCGCGAATCGGTCTTCCATGTCATGTATTCCTCCCCTTGTATATTCTTCCACAGGAAACATCCATTCTCATAAATCATATAGCTGTGGGCAGAGCCCTCTTTGGGGATCGATACGGACCCCGGATTCAGATACCGGTATCTGTTGCCGCGCGTATCCGTAAGCTCCTCACATGCCGGTATATGTGTATGCCCGTTCAGCAGGATATCGCCGCCCTTCATCGGCGGAAGGTTATTGGGATGATATACATGCCCGTGAGTGGCAAATATACTGATGGTCTCCATACACACATCTGTCCGCTCCGGTTCCGCTTCCCGGTCTTTTGTCCCTCCTGCCGGAAGCTCCAGGAAACAGTAATCCGCCATGACCGGAAATTCCAGTACCATCTGGTCTACTTCCGTATCGCAGTTTCCCCTCACACATAAAAGATGCGTTTTCATCGGATTGAGCATAGCGATCACCTCTTTGGGTGCATAGCCCTCCGGGAGATCATTTCTCGGTCCGTGATAAAGGATATCTCCCAGTATCAACAGCCTGTCTGCGCCTTCTCTTCGGTATGCTTCCAGCATCTGCCCGCAGTAAAATGCAGAGCCGTGAATGTCTGATGCGATCATTAATTTCATATACTGCCTGTCCTGCCTTTCCCTTTTCTCAAGCCATTTCTATCCCTTATCTTAACACACCGGATTTTTCTTGTAAATCACCCCTTGACAACGGTGCTATACTGTAGGTGTAACAAAGAAATACACTTAACAACACCTATTTGTTAATACAAAGTTGAAGGCTGCTAAGCGTGATTCAGTGATTGGAGGAAAAGATAAATGAATACTTTAAAAGCTGAAAAAAGAGACATGACAATCAAAGCCAAGAAACTTAGACGTGAGGGATTTGTTACAGGCTGTATCTTCGGCCGTGAGATGAAAGAGTCCATTCCGCTCAAGATGACAAAGAGCGATGTGGAGAAACTTCTCAAGACAGAAGGTAAAGGCGGCAGGATCCGTCTGGAAGTTGACGGAGAACCATACGATGCCCTGATCAAAGAGGTTGACTACAATCCGTTAAAAGGCGGAGTAGATGAGATTGATTTCCAGGCACTCGTAAGCACCGAGAAAGTTCACTCATCTGCAGAAATCCATCTGATCAATGCAGACAAACTGGTAGCAGGCGTACCGCAGCAGATGCTCCACGAAGTAGATTTCAAAGCACTGCCGTCAGCTCTGGTTGAGAAGATCGAGCTGGATGTCGGTGACCTGAAAGTCGGCGATACGATCCGCGTAAAAGATCTTGACATTGCAAAAGATAAAGACGTTGATGTGACAACTGATCTGGAGGCAACTGTAGTTACCGTTACTGAAGTACATGTAGCTGCGGCTGATACAGAAGAGGAAGAAACTGCCACGGAAGAATAAGATTTATTCTAATTTATCTGAGAGACATTTCTCAGTAAAATACCCGAAAATCACTCGGATACAGTGGATTGACTCACGTATTCGGGACGGGCGGGGAAGGGGATGCTTCCGGCTCCGGTTACGGAACATAAGACAAAGTAACAAACCTGTGATACAGCTAAAAGCAATCAGGAAAATGAACAACTCGTTTCACTCAGACAATTTCATTTTCCTGATTAACGCTGCATCTCAGGTTTTAACTTTGTCTAATATTCCTGCACAGTCACCGTCATCATCCCTTCCCCCCCCATCCCAAAAGGTTCATCAAAAAGGCTGTATCCGACTGATTTTCTGCGTTCATCCGATTGGAAGTGTCTCCCCGATAATCACGGAATTTTCACAGCACGATATCATCCACTTTCTGGAACCCATCCATCGCAAAGGACTCCACCGTATTCCCATTCACCAGATAGAACCGGTCTCCTGCATACAGGCCGCGGACATCTCCGAATAATGTCAGCTCTCTTGAAAACACTTCCCGGAATCCATTTTCATCATAGGTAAAAATGAAGTATTTTGTTGTATCTCCATATGCCATAAATCCGAAAAGATTTTTTTCTACATCGACGAAAACTGCTTTATAGTTATATGCCACATCTGTGCCGTATAGGTCCTCCAGCACATAGTTTTCTTCCTCTTTTACATCGGCCGGGTCGGATATATCGAACATGGATATTTTTACGCCATCCGTCGTCACGCTCTCTTCGTCCACATCCATCCCAATCCCGAGCAGCTGCCCGTCTCCATAGGGATGGAGATACTCGGAGAATCCCGGTATCTTCAGCTCTCCGATAATTTGGGGAGCCGACGGATCTGATAAATCCACAGAGAAAAGCGGATCAACCTGTTTAAATGTCACAAAGTATCCCACCTCTCCCATAAAACGCGCTGAATATACGCTTTCATCTTTCGCCAGGTCATGGATCTCTCCGGCGATTTCCAAATTCTCATCCAGTACATAAAGGGAATTGCTGTCCTCCTGCTGCCTTTCCTCGGTATCCCCGTTGAAAAACCTTGCAATCCCGATCCCACCACTGCTGATCGGACTGACTGTAGTCACAAGCCTGAGGTATCCGTTATATTCATCAATACTGAAGGAATCATTCAGCGTTCCGTCCACCTTTGTCTGGGCTTCGCCCTGCAGTATGCCGTCCTTGTATGCAACTTTGCGGATTGAAGTCTGAGTGACCTCTGCATCATTCTGACCGTACCAGCCCTCTGTCACATAAATATTTTCTGTACTTACATAGCACATGCCGCTGCTTCCGAACACAGCTTTGCTGTCTGTCTTCTCCGACGGATCCTCGAGAGAGAAAGATGTGATCACTGTATACTGGTCCCCCATCTGTCTCTGCGGCATATAAATATCAGACGCCGCCATCGCACTTCCCTGCACTTCCGGAATATATGCAGCCGTATCCGCACGAGGCGCCGCTGTATCTGCGTAAAAATTACTGATCACATATACATAGCCATCTCGCACACGCATCGTATTATAATATCCGCTCTGGGAAATATTTCCCATTTTCACCGGGTTCGTCCGGTCACTTATATCATACACAAGCGCATTCGTATAATCTCTGTAATTACTGTAATATCCATCCTCGTCGACACTGTGTTCCGTCCTGGTATACATTATAACCAGTCTGTCATCCTGCACATAAAGTTCTATTATATAGCAGTCGTCCGCCATACGAATCTCTGCCAGTTCCTCCATTTCTGCCGACTCGATCCCAACGATCTCAACCGTCTGACCGTTCACAATATACAGGCTGCTGCCGTCTGTCTTTACGATGTCCGCTTCACCGACTCCTTCTTCTCTCATATTCGTATCAGAATAGCTGGTTCCTGAACCTCCCGCAGATGCTGCACTCCCGCTGTTCGAAGCACTTCCAGCCGATGCCGAATCCGCTGTTGAAGCCGACTCTTCCATAATTCCAAACCGGCTGGAAATACCGGCGTCGGATTCTGTCTGTTCCCGCTCTGCCTGAATGTATTTATATATCTCGTCATAGCTCTCTGCTGATGCGATCAGACTCTCTTCCGCTCCACCATCTGCAGACTCATCGCTCTCCGAGGGCACCCCGGCTGCACTGTCCATTGAGCTGGCCGCCATATCTGATGTCGCCGAAGTTCCCTGATAAAAATGCAGATAACCGCCTGCAATGCCGATCGCAATGCACAGACACGCGGCAGCCGCTCCGGCGATATATTTTCGTCTGAGTCTTCGTTTCTTTTCTGCTTTCGCCGCCTCAAGTTTTTTCTCCACAGCGTCCGGGTGGATCGACGCCGGGATTCCCGTATTTTCTGCCATTGAACGAATGAGTTCTTCCAATTCCTTTTCCCGATCTTCCATATCCATCCTCCTCTCCATCTTCACTATATTTCCGGCTCAATGATCTTTCTCATCTTTTCCAGCGCACGCTTTTTCTTTGACCGGACTGTTGCCGGGTTGTATCCCGTCATCCTTCCGATCTCTTCACTCTGATAACCTCCAAATACAGAAAATGCCACGATGATGCGTTCTTCTTCTCCAAGGGCGCCGAACGCCTCTCTCACATCATGCTGACCTGCATAATCCGGTTCACTGCAGAGCTTTTTCTCCATCTGAGGATTCTCTCTTTCCTCCCCCTGATCCGCCATCCCGGACACTTTCCGCTGTTCACGCAGGATCCTTCTGCACTGATTATTCAGGATCGTAAACATCCAGTTTCTGAAAGATTCATCTTTCCTCAAATATTTCATTTTCTCCCATGCAGTCATTACAGTCTCGCTCACTGCATCCTCTGCATCCTGACGGTGCCGTATCGTATAAAGAGCGAATTTATACAGCTCCGTATAAATCCCCGCATATAGCTGGGAAAATGCTTTTACGTCTCCCCTTTTCGCCCGCTTTATGAGCTGAAGCTCCTCCTGCGGCTCATTCCCGTTCCCACTCATCCGCACCCCTCCTCTCGTGCAGTATTTTCCTGTTTTATATTAGAGTCAGATCACATGTAGTTTGTTGCATAAATGTCAAAAAAAATGGCAGACCAAAAAGTCTGCCGTTCATCATATCCGCTCACGCGTAATGCCGCACTCTGAGTCCGATCCCCATCGACTCCGCCAGCCTGCGGCTTGCTTCAATGTCACTCTCCGATAATACATCCACCACCGTGAACTGCACTTTCTCAATACATTTTGCACATTCTGATGCAAATTTTAGCATACCTTCAAAAGCATTATCGAATTTCGGCCGGGTAACGGCCATATATTCTTCCGCTGTTGGTGCATTCAGACTGATGGATACACAGTCCACAACTTCAGCCAGCTCCGGAACCACGTCTTTTCCATAATAAAGGTTCGCCAGCCCGTTTGTATTCACCCGCACCCGGACACCGTATTTCTCTTTCGCATACTTCGCAGATGCGATGAGTATATCAAGAGCACAAGTCGGCTCCCCGTAACCACAGTAAACAAGCTCCTCATATCCTGTAAAATCAAATGCATCCAACGCATCCAGCACTTCCTGAAGCCCCGGATCTTCTTTGTGCCAGAGCGTATCCGCCTCGCCCACACTATCCTGATGGCTGCGGATACAGAATGTACATGCGCAGTCACATTTATTTGTCAGATTCACATAGACATTATTTTTATACGTATATAAAATATCTGCCACTTTCTTCCCCTCCTAAGCTTTCTCACATCCCAGCAGCTGCCGGATCTGTACATTGGCCCGGGACCGCTCAAGAATTACTGCGGCAGCATAGAACAGCATTGCGCTTCCGCCGGACTGTATCAGACTTCCCGCTATGGATGCCAGCGGCGCGGCAAAAGATCCAAACAGAATTGCTTCTGCCACATAGTATCCTGCTGCAGAGATCACACCGGATATGACCGGCGCCATCATGTTCCTCGCACCGAGAATTTTATTGTTCTTCTCCGAAAATGGCAGTACGATCAGCATTTTAATGATCACTGTCGCCGGCATCCACATCGGCGCGGTCAGCAGATCTGCAAGCCCGCCGCCGATAGCCGCAGCTGCAAATGCATAAGGCTTCGGCAGAAATACGGCTGCCAGATAGATCAGCGTATCTCCGAAATGAATGTATCCCCCGTTCGCTCCGTACGGGATATGGCAGATATATGACGTCATGACCGCGATCATCGCTGCAAATATACCCGTTGTCACAATTATTTTCGTCTTTCCGCTCATCCTGCCTCACCTTTCCTTTTGCCATCAGTTATCGTTTCCTTATTTTCCGCTGACCGCTTCCTCCTTGAACGCTTCACGGTTCTTCTCCCCGAGCATCCACAGATATTTTTCATAGTCCACGCCGTCATTTCTCGGCACATGATTCTCTACGGAATCCCGGATCGCCCGCTCGATCATCTCTCCTGCCAGTTTCATCGCATCCGCCAGGCTGTCGCCGCGCGCCCGTCCCCCTGCCACCACCGAGGCAAACAGATCCCCTGTCCCTGAAAAACTCTCCCCGATAAACGGAAATGCCGAGAATGAAGCCCCGTCTTTCGTCACTGCCAGATTCCCCATCATCTCCTGTCCGCTCTCCTCGCCAGCGAAACGGATTCCCGTGACAAGCACCTCTTTTGTTCCTCCTGCCATAAGATTTCTCGCCATCTGTTCCGCTGCGGTGACTAGATGTTTCTCCTCCGTCATCACCTTTATCATGTGGTAGTCCGTACCTGTCAGAAGGCATAATTCCGTCAGGTTAGGCGTAATGATATCGGCGCGGGAAACGAGAGATTTCATCTCTGCCACCAGTTCGGACGTAAAGATCGGATAACGGTTTCCGTTATCTCCCATTACCGGATCTACCAAAAGGAATGTATTCTTCTTATAAAATACATCCAGAAAGTCGAGCACTTTCCTGATCTGATGCTCGCCCGACATAAACCCTGTATAGATACCGTCAAAATGCACCTGCATCTTTTCCCACTCTTTATATATGAGTTCCATCCGATCTGTATAATCATCACAGTAATAACTCGGATATCCGGTCTGCGCACTCAGGACTGCCGTCGGGAGGGGGCACGGCTGAACGCCCATTGCGGCGATTGCCGAAATTGCCGCTGTGAGGGAACATTTTCCGAAACCAGACAGATCATTGATCACTGCTATCTTCTTCGTCATATCTTTCTTCCTGCTTTCTCTGTTTTCATCTGCGCTCCATGATATCACGCATCTGGACATTCCAAAACAGCCAGTTATTCTGTTTTTGACCAGTCCACAGAAAGAAAGTCAGAGCTGACGGCAAAAATGCCAATGCTCCGACTTTCCTGAAATCAATATTTATTTTTCTCCTAGAACCACGCCGGCCTCACGGGTTTGAGCACTACTGCCGAGTGACGCCCCATATTGAGCACGATCTCACCGTTTTCCACGATATACTCGTCATAGGCCGTTGTATAGCCTTCTTCATATGTGTAGATCAGGCGTTTCATCCTGCCTTCTTTGTGTACTCCTGACAGCCACACCGGCACTGTCACCTGTTTTAAATCCTTGCTGTTGTTGAGTACGACAACGATCTGTTCGTCCTCCTGGAATCTTGCATATGCAAGCACGTTATGATCCGCATGAAGGAGTTTGATAGAGCCCTTTCTCAAAGGCTTTTCCTCTTTATGTATCCTTATCATCTCTTTGTGGAACTCCAGGAGCTCTATATTCTCCCGCCCCCACGGATACGTTCTTCTGTTATCCGGATCTGTAAAGCCGCACAATCCGACTTCATCGCCATAGTAGATCGTAGGTGCTCCCACCCATGTCAACTGAACTGTAACAGCTTCGCGCATAACCGCAAGGTTTATCCCTTCCTCAGCCGCTTTGGCCCCGACATGTTCTGCACGTCCGACAATATGATTTGTCCGCGTCAGGAATCTTGAATGGTCATGATTAGACAGCTCGTTCATTGCCACTTGAAGTGACGGTGTGAGCATGCTGGCCATAAAATGGCGCATCGCGCCCACAAAGTTATCCGGATTGCCCCACAGATCGGTACGTCTTTCGTCACTGTGCTTTTCCATCCCTGTGAGAAACCAGGTCAGCGGTTCCATGAAGGCATCATAATTCATTACACTGTCCCATTCGTCGCCCTGAAGCCACTCGATCGGATCGCCGTAGTGTTCTGCAAGGATCAGCGCATCCGGATTCGCCTCTTTTACTTCTTTTCTGAAACGTTTCCAGAACATATGATTGTATTCGTTACTGCAGCCCAGATCCGCCGCTACATCCAGCCGCCATCCGTCTACATTATACGGTGGAGAAACCCATTTCTTTCCTATGTCCATGATATATTGCTCAAGTTCCGGTGAATCCTCATAAGCGAGCTTTGGCAGCGTATCATGTCCCCACCATCCGTCATAGCTTCCGTTATACGGCCACGCTTCATCGCGGTCATCATGGAAATGGAAGAACTCCCGGTACGGGCTGTCCGCGCTTACATAGGCTCCTTTCGGATACTCCGGCTGCGGCTCATAGATCCGCTCCCGGTCCAGCCATTTATTAAATGATCCGCAGTGGTTGAACACTCCGTCCAGGATCACGCGCATCCCGCGTTTGTGCATTTCATCCACCAGCTTTGCGAACAGCTCGTTGCTGGCCTCCAGATTGCGGATGTCCCCCACCCGCTTCTGGTACTTTGTGGCATGGATATTATCCGCGGCCCCTTCGGGCAGCGGCTCGCCTCCGTCCTCTACGACCTTCCCGTAATGGGGATCTATATAGTCGTAATCCTGAATATCATATTTGTGGTTGGACGGAGATACAAACAGCGGATTGAAATAAATCACTTCAATCCCCAGATCCTGAAGATAATCCAGTTTATCCAGCACTCCTTGCAGATCCCCTCCGTAAAAGTTCCTGATGTCAAGAGCCTCCGGCACCTGATTCCAGTCCTTTATCTTCCTGCTCGGAGCTCCTATATAGATATATTCGTTATCTTGTACATCGTTAGACGTATCTCCGTTATAGAAACGGTCCACAAAAATCTGATACATGACCGCACCTTTCGCCCATTCCGGCGTCTTGAATCCCGGCACGATCGTATAGGCATAATAGTCCTCTCTGTGGTCGGATACGCCATAGCGGTTATAAAACCAGATCTGCTCACCACTCTTTATCTCGAAAGAATAGTGAAACGTCTCTTCTCCCAGCTGCCACTCGATCTCATAGAAATCAAATTCATCTCCCGCCGAAATCTTCCACATGGAATACCTGCGGTCACCGGTCAGAAGGCTTACTTCTTCTACATCATTATGCGCCGTACGGAAACGCAGTGTGATCTTTTCATTTGCTTTTGGTTCCGCAGGGATCACATAATCCTGCGTACCGTCGCAGAACAGCGCTTCTCTGTTCATAAAATCAGGCCCCCTCTTTTTCGCTGTCCTCAAACAGAGCTTCAAACTCGGTTCTTGTGATCTTTTCTTTTTCGAGCAGAAGTTTTGCACACGCCTCAAGCACATCGTGATGTTCCTGAATGATCGCACGCGCTTTCAGATAGCACTCGTCAATGATCCTCTTCACTTCTTCATCTATCGTCCCTGCAACTTTTTCGCCATAGCCCCGCGACGTATGTCCGAAATCGCGTCCGATAAACACCTCATCACTATCGTTGTCATAGTTGATCAGTCCGAGTCTCTCGGACATACCAAACTTAGTGATCATGGATTTGGCGATCGCAGTCGCCTGTTTGATATCCTGGGATGCTCCCGTTGTGATATCGTCAAATATCTCCTCTTCCGCCACACGGCCTCCAAGAGCTACTGTGATCTCCTGCAGCATATGCCCCTTCGTATTAAACATATCATCATGCTCCGGCAAAGGCATTGTATAGCCTCCGGCACTGCCTGTCGGGATGATCGATACACTGTATACCGGTCCCACATCCGGAAGCACATGGAACAGGATCGCGTGTCCTGCCTCATGATAGGCCGTGATTCGCTTCTCTTTCTCAGACACGATCCGGCTCTTTTTCTCCGCGCCGATACCCACCTTTACAAATGCATGGCGGATATCCTGCTGCTGGATATATACACGGTTATCCTTCGCAGCAAGAATCGCTGCTTCATTTAACAGATTCTCCAGATCTGCTCCTGTAAATCCTGCCGTTGTCTGGGCAATCTGTTTCAGGTCTACATCTTCTCCAAGAGGCTTATTCTTCGCATGAACTTTAAGAATTTCCTCTCTTCCACCCACATCAGGGCGTCCTACGATGACATTCCGGTCAAAACGTCCCGGCCTTAAGATAGCCGGATCAAGAATATCCTTACGGTTTGTCGCCGCCATAACGATGATTCCCTCGTTTACACCGAAACCGTCCATCTCCACCAGGAGCTGGTTCAGCGTTTGTTCTCTCTCGTCATGTCCGCCGCCCAGACCGCTTCCGCGCCGTCTTGCGACTGCATCGATCTCATCGATAAACACGATACATGGTGCATTTTTTTTCGCATCCTGGAACAGATCGCGCACACGGGATGCTCCTACACCGACGAACATCTCTACAAAGTCTGAGCCCGAGATACTGAAGAACGGAACTCCCGCCTCGCCTGCAACTGCCTTTGCCAGCAGCGTCTTACCAGTTCCCGGAGGTCCCTCAAGAAGAACTCCTTTCGGGATTCTTGCGCCAACCTGCACATATTTTTTCGGCGCTTTCAGGAAATCTACGATTTCCTCCAGTTCTTCCTTCTCTTCTTTAAGACCTGCCACATCCGCAAATGTTACTTTGATCTCATTCTGGCTCGTCATCCTGGCGCGGCTCTTGCCGAAGTTCATCGCCTTGGCATTCGCACCGCCGCCCTGCCGGTTCATCAGATAGAAAAGCAAGAGCACCGCAGCCAGTGTGATCAGCAGCGGGAGCAGTACCGTTGTAAAGACCGAATCTTCCGGCACTGCCGACAGGCTGTATGCTACTCCGTTGTCATCAAGCAGGTCTTCTACAGTCTCCACGTTTGATACATTGACAGACCTTGCTTCATTCTCATCTTTCAGCATAAAGGACACCGTACCGGTAGGCACGGCGCTGTTCTGATCGATATATACGTCCGTCACGTTTTCTTCCTGCACTTGGGAGACAAAATCCGTATATGTCATCTCCTGCCGGTGTATCTGCATCCGGCTTGCCATCCAGAGCGCGGCTACCACGATCACGATGAACATCAATATCGTAGAGCCGCTGATACCCCTGTATTTCCTGTTATTGTCCAACTCTTATACTCCTTCCTATTCCAGTCCTTCCACCACGCCGATGTAAGGAAGATTTCTGTATTTCTGGGCATAATCAAGCCCGTATCCCACTACAAATTCATCCGGGATCTCAAATCCGCAGTAATCAACTTTCACGTCTTTGACTCTTCTGTCCGGTTTGTCCAGAAGAGTACACAGTCTCATACTGGCCGGATTTCTCTTTTTCAGCACGTCGATCAGATAATACAGTGTATTGCCTGAATCGATAATGTCCTCTACAATGAGCACTTCTTTATTCTCGATGGATTCATCAAGGTCTTTTGCAATGCGCACCACACCGCTGGATGCAGTTCCGTCCCCATAGCTTCCCACACACATGAAATCCATGGAAACCGGCACGGTGATCCGCTTTGCCAGCTCGCACATAAAGAATACGCCGCCTTTTAACACGCAGATCAAATGGACCTGTTTTCCTGCATAATCCTCACTGATCTGCTGCCCAAGTGCCCTGATCCTCTCGTCAACTTTCTCCTCCGGGATCAGTACCCTGATCGTTTCTGACATTTCTCTTATCCTCCGTTATCTTTATCTCAAGAATCTTCTCTGTCCTGTTACTGATCTGACAGGCACGGCTCATCCTGTGCCCGGGTATCCATACAATATGCTGTCCGTCCGCAACAAGAAGCATCTCGTCCCTCTCTTTTTGGGGGATCTTCTCATTGATAAACCAGGACTTCAGTTTCTGGCGGCTCCCTTTATCATCCACCACCAGATAGTCCCCGCTATGCCGTGTCCGCACAGAAAGATTACATTTTATTATATCATAATCAATCCATTTCGTGTAGCTTTTTTGTGGTATCTCTTTTGCTTTTCCGGCCTCGGAAACATCCACAAACCGGCAGGCCGCCTTATGGATTCCGTCGGGAAGTGAAGTGTTCCCCGGAATATTGAGCCTGATCTCATCCTCCTGCGCAGCTGCACGCCCCTGTTCCGATCGTCTGCTGATCACAACTCCGCGGTATGTCCGCTCTGCGGTCACATTTCCCGGCAGGTCCAGCGTTCTGCCACACTGTCTGTCAAATAGTTCTATAACTGCACGCAAATGTACAGCGCCGATATCTTTCTCGCTCCCGCGGACAGATGCAAGACACTCTTTTACGAGCATCTTCTGTACTGCAGGCGGCTCCTGTTTCAGACGGGCTCCGTCTATGCGCAAGCTTTCGCATCTGCTGCACACGCGGTCCACCCCTGTACCGCGCACGTGCTCCAGCGTCCGGCTCTTTTCTTCCCGCTCTTCCTGCCCTGGTATTTCCACACACCGCTCCCACGCAGCTTCTGTGCCCTTTTCCAGATACTCCCACACTTCCTGCGCCTGCACAGATAGTTCTTCCAGATGACGGACAACCCCCTCATTGACCTGGTTCCTAAGCACCGGCAGGATATTATGACGGATGCGGTTTCTCGTATACGCATCTTCCTCATTGGTCGCATCCGTACACCATGTGATCCCCTGTTCTGTCATGAAAGATTCAATCTGCTCTCTGTCGAGACCGAGAAGCGGACGGATCCATTTTTCCTGGACAGGACGGATCCCGCACAGTCCTTTCAGGCCGGTTCCCCGTGCAATATTAAGGAGGACAGTCTCTGCATTATCATCTCTGTGGTGAGCAGTTGCGATCTTTGTGCCGCCGTCTTCCCTGCACATTGTCTCAAACGCCTCCCGCCGGACCATACGCCCCGCCTCCTCTGGAGATTGTTTCCTTTTTTTTGCGATCCATTCCACATTTTCATGAAAAAATCGGCATGGTATCCTTAAACTCTCACACAGCTTCTTTACATAAGCCTCGTCTGCATCCGCCGCTTCGCCTCTTATGCCGTGATTGACATGACACGCTTTTATCTCAAATCCCAGCTTTTTTTGCAGCTTCGAAAGTATAAAAAGCAGGCATACCGAATCCGCTCCGCCCGATACGCCTGCGATCACGGTATCTCCTTCTTTGATCATACCGTGCTTCCTGATAAATAATTCCGTCTGTTCTATTATATTCTTCATCATATGTAAACTATAACCAATTCATTTCTAATTGTAAAGATAACAGTTCAGTCTTTCCATATTCCTGCTGTCATCACGGTCATATCATCCGCCGGCTCTTTCCCTGTCCATGCAAGCACCTGCTCCAGTACATGATGAGCCATCTCCTTCGGATTTGTGATCTCGGTGCCCTGTATGATCGTCTCAAGCAGGATATCCTGCTCTCCCACCGGCAGGGCATCAAGCACGCCGTCTGTGACCATGATCACAAAATCGCCGTCCTCAAGCTGACGTTTTACCGAGTCAATCTCGATATGATTCATCACACCAATGGGCAGACTTGTAGAACTCAAATGCTCTACACTGTCTTTCTTCTTGATAAATGTGGAGGAAGCCCCCGCCTTTATAATGTCACACTCACCGGTATACAGATCGAATACCGACATATCTACCGTGGAATAATGAATTTCTTCCCGTCCTATGACCAGAGTCGTATTGATCATCTGGATTGCTGTCTTTTCGGGAAATCCTGCGCTGAGCAGTTCCTCCAGAAGTTCAACGACAAGGGTACTCTCCCTGCACGCTGCTTCTCCTGATCCCATACCGTCTGACAATACTACAGCGTATCTCCCGCCGGGCATCTCCATGAGAGCAAAATTATCCCCGGATACCCGGGCGCAGTCCTTTCCTATCCTAGCCGTGCCATGCATGACATAAAACGACGGTCCCTCCACACACACCACCGTCATGTAGTCATTGCCGATCATCTGCGCACTGTCTCCTGGCAGGACGAACTTGCGCCCCACACACTCTGTGACCGCGCTCACGACTTCCCTGACTGTGACCTTCTGCTTTTTCATGCTCCTGGCCGTGACATGGATCTCATATTTTCCTTCTCCGTTCATAAAAAAATAAATATATAATACACGGAGCCCTTTCTTCTTGAGCGCCGCCATGATCCTCTTTTCAAGCCTTTCATCTGTAACGATGCTGTTTTCAAGCTCCCGCGCTGTATTCTCGATCATATCAGCAAAGGTGTCCATCTGGATGGCGCAGCTCTCCCTGCTCCGCGCGATCCGGTTGACCCACATAATGTTCTGTCTCGCGTCATGAAATCCTGCCAGCATCTCCCGAAGAAACCGCGGCGCCATAATGCAGCGCTGCATCAGCTTCCGCTTCACCTCTGTATTAAGTTCATTGCCATACTGATCCACTGCCGAAAGGATCTCATATCCCATCTGATATGTGTGCACAAAATTTTCTCCCCAGCACCAGCCGCATTTTTCACACTTTCCGCATACCTTTTCACGGACCCGCGAGAACATTCCCTCTATCTCTTCATTGGAAAAGGCCTTTTTCTTTTCCTCAAGCCCCAGAAATGTCCGAGAAAGCTGTTTCAAAGAATGTGCATATTTTTCTATCTGTTCCACATAGGGACTGCCGTGAAGTGTCTGTCCTTCACTCATGTTTTATCTCCTTTCCGACTATATAGACCTGCGCGATACCACGATCAGCTCACGGCACCGCCGTTCGCTGGTCTCCGGGCTTATCGCGCAAAAACTCCGGGAGGATTCTCCCGGAGTTTTCATTAGTACAATTCTTTTCTCTCATTTAGTTGTGCCCGCAATCTATTTTGACGGCTTAAATATGATCTCGTTCGGATCGACCAGCCCCAGCTTGTCCTCTGCGGTATCCTTTATATAGTCGTCCGTCTTGACGTAATCTTCAAATTCATCAATCTCTTTCGAGCGCTGTTCCTCTTCCTTTATCTGAGCCTGCAGCTCCTCCTCCTGAGCTTTGTACTCAGCATTCTTTGCGTTGAGGCTCATGGAACCGATCGCAAGCGCTCCCGAAAGAAATACGAGCACCATACAGATCATCAGTATACTTCGCTTATAATGGCGAAGTCTGGAATTCTTCTTTCTGTTCTGCTGACGGCCTGTTCCCTGCTGTCGTCTTGTCTTACTCATGTATACTCACCCTGCTTATTAATATTTTTTATACCCCATTGTTAAAATATTTTATCTGGTTTTCCTGTACTTTTCAAGACTTTTCTTTAATTTTAACCAAACAGTTCAGCAGACGGAATAAAAGATATCCAATGCCTGCTCCGCACAATACACCGAGCACAAAAAACCACCGGATACTCCCGTATGTTGTCTCATACATTTTCCGGAAAATATATATACTCACCGCAGCCCAGAATATCACGTCCTCTATGCCTGCCGCAAGATTACCGTGCCGTATCAGCTTTCTGAAGCATATCAGGATATAGTATGCACACAGTACAGTCATGCCGGCCAGTCCCGCATAAAGAAAAATCCCGCTCTCTGCACCAATCCCCAGTATCATACGCAGCCCTACTTAAACAGTTTCGACAGAAAGTTTTCTGCCTGTTTCCCGGCCGGATTGGCACTGGAATAGGCAATGCTGTCTATATTTCCCGACAGGTCCACCTCTCCCTTCTCCACGCTGAGCCGGTTCACATGGAGATCCGTTCCCTTGACCATGAGCATTCCCTGTTCTGTCTCAAGCAGTATCTCGTTCAGATCAAAGGAAAGGACATCGAGGACGCCTGTCACCATGCTTGTTTTTCTGTTATTTACCACAAGTTTGTGCGATTTTGCAATGCGCTGTTCTTCCATCCGTGCTCCCTCCCACTCTGTTTTTAAATATATGAGGGAATATCCAGAATTATTACTATAGATGGCGACAGTTCAGCACGCACCCGCACTGACATGCTTATTGCAGACGCTCAGCACGCGCCATTCGCAAAGCCGCACTGACGTGCTTACTGCGGCTTTCGCCGCTGCTTTGCTCATGTTCTGACGGACAGATGGCTGAACTGTTGCTACAAATATTTGAACAGATCTGCTGCTTCTTCTTTCTTTGTGGTATCCTGTAATTTCAGTACCTCAACCTTTACATTTCTCGTGCCGAACTGGATCTCGATCACATCTCCGGGCTTTACCTGTGCCGATGCTTTCGCCGGTTTTTCGTTAATTGTGACACGTCCCGCATCACACGCTTCATTTGCCACAGTCCGGCGCTTGATCAGCCTGGATACCTTCAAAAATTTGTCTAACCGCATTTTTCTCCCTTTCTAAAGCAAAAGCACTTACAATGCTTTTCATCGTAAGTGCCTGTTTTTTCTATCTCTCTATAATTAATCTGAGATTAGTTGATAGCATCCTTTAAAGCTTTTCCTGCTTTGAACTTCGGAGCCTTGCAAGCTGCGATCTTCATTGTCTTACCTGTCTGCGGGTTTCTTCCCTCTCTTGCAGCTCTCTTGCTCACTTCAAATGTTCCGAATCCAACAAGCTGAACTTTGTCGTCATTTTTAAGCTGCTCTGTAACTACGTCAACAAAAGCTTTAAGAGCTTTCTCAGAATCTTTCTTGGAAATTTCTGCTTTCTCTGCAATAGCTGCGATCAATTCTGTTTTGTTCATGGATTAATTCCTCCTCTTTATTGTACGTACATACAATTTCTATTCTGATTTTAAAGGGGAAAATGCCCCAAACAGCCGCATTTTCCGCCTTTATGTATTGTTATAACGGTTTCACCATGCTTTGTCAAGAATTTTCACCGTTTTTTACGGTATTATCCTATGCCATGACCGGTTTCAGAGCATCCGCCAGTTTTTCCTTTTCCTGCTCTGCTTCAGCTAAGTCTTTTCCAAGTGTTGTATAGTAGATTTTGATCTTCGGTTCTGTACCTGACGGGCGGACAATGACAGTCTCATTATTCTCCAATTTATAGATCAATACATTCGCTGCCGGGAGCCCTGTCTCTTCAGGTTTCTGATAATCTGTCACGGATGTAACTTTATATCCCGCGATCTCTGTCAGCGGATTATCTCTCAGGCCCTGCATGATGCCGGACATCTTGTCCATTCCGCTTAAGCCCGGGAACTCAAAGCTGTCAACTTTATTCAGATAGCGGCCGTACTCTGCATAGATTTCTTCCATCCTCTGCTTAAGAGAACTTCCGATGCTCCTGTAGTAAGCTGCCATCTCGCATATCAGCATAGATCCGATAACTGCATCTTTATCACGCACATACGGTCCTGCAAGATATCCGTAGCTCTCCTCGAATCCGAAGATAAAGCGGTCAACCTCTCCCGCTTCCTCGAGCTGTGCGATCTGATCACCGATCCACTTAAATCCGGTCAGGACACTGCGAAGTTCTACACCGTATTTCTCAGCCACTGCATCGGCAAGCGGAGTGGATACGATGGATTTCACTGCCACCGGTTTTTCCGGCATTGTACCTTTCTCAATACGTCCTGCGCAGATATAATCAAGAAGCAGTACTCCTACTTCATTTCCGCTCACCAGCTCATAGGAGCCGTCCGGGCATTTCATCGCGATGCCCACGCGGTCCGCATCCGGATCTGTCGCCAGCATCAGGTCAGCGCCGGTCTCTTTCGCAAGATTAAGTCCCTGCTCAAGCGCTGCAAAGATTTCCGGGTTCGGATAACTGCAGGTTGTAAAGTAACCATTCGGATACTCCTGATCCGGCACGATCGTGATATCTGTGATACCGATGTCTTTTAACACCTGTGTCACCGGGATCAGTCCGGAGCCGTTCAGCGGACTGTATACCAGTTTGAGTCCGGCTGTCTTGCAGAGGCCCGGACGTACCTGACGGGACTCGATAGCATCGTAAAGCGCTTTCTTGCAGTCATCGCCTACAAAGCGGATCAGCCCTTCCTCAACACCCTGTGCGAAGGACATATATTTCGCGCCCGTAAGCACATCTGTCTTCTGGATCTCTTCGTATACGATCGCAGCCGCATCGTCTGTCATCTGGCATCCGTCCGGTCCATATGCTTTGTATCCGTTATATTTTGCAGGATTGTGGGATGCTGTGACCATGACACCTGCATTGCAGTTATAGTACCGTGTCGCAAATGAAAGTGCCGGCACCGGCATCAGTGCATCGTAGATCCTTACTTTGATACCGTTGGCTGCGAGTACGCCTGCCGCTGTCTTAGCGAATACATCACTCTTGATACGGCTGTCATAGCTGATCGCAACTGTCTGCGTTCCGCCCTGGGTCTTTACCCAGTTTGCCAGTCCCTGTGTAGCCTGGCGCACCACATAAATATTCATGCGGTTCGTACCTGCTCCGAGGACGCCGCGCAGTCCGGCTGTTCCGAACTTCAGTGCTACCGCGAAGCGCTCCTTGATCTCATCATCATTTCCTTCAATCTTAGATAATTCCGGTTTCAGGTCCGGGTCTTCCAGATCTGCTGCCATCCAGCGTTCATAGTCTTTTTGATACATTTTTACCACTCCTACCATTTTTCTATTGATTTTTTCATGAAAAATCACAACAAATCCAGTACTAATATACCATGTTTCCGCTGAAACAGCAATAAATCTTTGCTAGATACTGATGGAAAAAATATTTTCCAGAAAAGCGCGTTTTTCCTCTGTCTGCCTTACCGCCAATTCTAATTTTTCCACGTTTTTCTGCGGCAGCCATGCTTTATTCGAGTGGTAATAGCTGCTTGCAGTTTTCCAGAACTTTTCCGGATAGGCGAGACGCAGTCCCACATATTCTTTTTCCTCCCAGCCGAGCTTCCGGGTGTTTTCATATGCCTCAAGGATTTTTTGTCCTGTTTTTTGTTTCCATGTATACTTTTCCATTATTTTTCTAATAAAATAATACAAATCATGCACTCGTATCCCGGCATGCATGTGTTCAAAATTTGTCACCGCCATGCCTGATTCCATCACAAGAATATTATGATAATTGTATTCTCCATGTGCCAGGCTCCCTCTTGCAAGCTCGGTCTGAAAAAGAGCCGGGCACCCCGAACTCTCAAGTCTGAACAGAACCTGTTCCGCCAGTTGATACATTTTCTCAAAATTCTCCAGGAACAGATATTCAAACTCATTCTTTGTAACTCTGCCGCGGATAAAACTTCTCACTTTTTTCAGTTCCCGGTTATGCCGCCGAATCTCATCCACGGGATCCCTCCCTGCCGGGAGAATCGATACCGGCAGGATCGGTAATCTGCCCGGGACTGACAGTTCCGGAGTTTTGGACTGTACTGCTGAATGTACTGCTTCCGGTGTGATCCGCTCCAGTTCATTATGCAGTACAGCGAGTGTCTCCACAGCCCGGAGTACTTCTTTTTCCTGCCGGACATCACACTCCCGCCCCTGATACCATTTTTTCAGCATGTACCGCCTGCCGTCCCGTGAATCCACAAGCAGTTCCCCGTCTCGTGTGAACACGGGAGTGTCAACTTTTACGTTTCCCCGTTCTTCCAGACAGTTGAGCACCATATATAATAAGGGAGCGCGCTGTCCGGATATCTTTGTCTCTTTCAGCAGCATCGTTCCCTCATCTGTATCGCAAAAAAACGCACCCCTTATCTTTCGGGTGCTCCTCACTTCTATATCATAACGATCCAATACTTCCAGTTCGTATTCTTCTCTCATGGCTGCCCCCTGTCACCGCGTATTCTGACTCTCTCTAATGTATGACGGGGGCAGCCCGAGTATGATTACAAATCCAGTTTTTCTTTTACATAAGCACAGAGTTTTTCTTTGGTGTTGCGTTCAGGATCATCGATCACATATTCCAGGAGTTCACTGAGCATACTGCCCAGCTCTCTGCCCGGCCGCATTCCAAGCTCCATCAGATCCCTTCCGCTCACTGCGAGCTGGCGCAGTGTGATACATTCATCATTGATAAGGATCTCCTGATACAGCTTTCTCACAGCAATGATATTTTCAATCTTCTCTCGTCTGCGGTACGGACTCTGCGCCTTGGCATCTGCCATCCTGACGGCAAGATAATAAGGAAAAAGCTCCACGCCGATCCGGTTCATGGCACGCCGGACATTTTTCGGCGTGGCCTCCATCCTGTAATCGTGATAACACACGAGCCTGGTCACTTTCTTTACCGTGTCGTTGTCAAACTTCAGCCTGCGCATAACCTTTCTGGCAATCTCCTCACTGACCAGCGCATGCCCTTTAAAATGATCTCTTCCCATTTCATCCGTCGTTCTGACCGCCGGTTTTCCCATATCGTGAAACAGCATTGTCAAACGGAGAATCTTATCCCGTTTCACATTTTTTAACGCATAGAGCGTATGCTTCGCCACATCGTATTTGTGATGCGGAGTATTCTGCTCCACTCCCGCCATAGCATCCCATTCCGGCAGGATGACTTTTGTAATTCCCAGCTCATACGCATCCTGAATGCGCTCCGGATGGGGTGATATGAGCAGTTTCACAAGCTCTGTCTGTATCCGTTCTGCACTGATATTGTTCAGAGCAGGCGCCAGTTCCCTCACAGCCTCCGCTGTCTTCGTCTCAATGGGGAAATTCAGCTGCGCGGAGAAACGCACTGCTCTCAATATCCGCAGGGCATCCTCGGAGAAGCGCTCCTTCGGGTCTCCCACACACCGGATCAGATGATGGTTCAGATCCTGCATTCCTCCGAATGCATCTACCAGACGTACTTCATCGTTGTACGCCATTGCATTGATCGTAAAGTCTCTGCGCCGCAGGTCTTCCTCCAAGTTATTCGTAAAGCGCACTTCTTTCGGATGCCTGTTGTCCTCATATGCTCCATCGATCCGGTACGTCGTCACTTCATAACTGTCCTTGCCCAGCAGGACCGTGACCGTACCGTGCTCGATTCCCGTATCTACTGTCCTGCGGAACAGCTTTTTGATCTCCTCCGGACGGGCGGATGTCGTGATATCCCAGTCCTCCGGTCTCCTGGCCAGGATCGAATCGCGCACACAGCCGCCCACCGCATACGCTTCGTAACCGTGGAGCTGCAGATTATTAATGATCATCAGCACTTTTCTCGGCAAATTTATCTTCATCTGAAACTCTTCTTTCTAAAACTTTATCACATATTGCGCAGGAGTTCTTTCTCCCGGCTGTGACAGGTAAATATTATAACCTGCTTTCCCTGTCCACTCAACCATTTTAATACAGATTCCAGTCTTTTGTCATCATAAAATGCAAATACATCATCCAGGATGACCGGAACGGGTTCTTCCGTCAGGATCTCCGCTGCCGCCATCCGGATACAGAAATAAATCTGCTCCACTGTTCCCCGGCTCAGGCGCCCGGCAGGGATTTTCCGTTCTCCGTCCCACACAGTGATGCCTCTCTGACGGTCCGTCTCAAGCGATCGATATTTTCCATCCGTAATAGCGGAAAATATTTCCGACGCCCGCCTGCTCATGCTCCGCTCCATACTCCCGGCAGTTACCTGTGCCGCTTTCTGCAGTTCCTCTGCAGCCAGTTCCAGTGCACGGCATTGCTCTTCCAGCCTGAGCTGTCTGTCACTTTTTTCGGATTCCTCATATTGTTCTCTTATATTTTCACGCCGGATTTCCTTTTCTCTTAGCTCCGAATGGATTCGCTCCAGTTCCCAGCGATGCTCCTCATCTGCCGCGGACCGGTTTCTGCACGACTTGAATTTTCTCACGCATTCTGCTGCCAGCAGAAATACACCGGCCACTGTGACCAGCACCGGAACCAGCACCGTCAGGATCGATACTGCAGACAGTTCCCCGCCTGATTCCGTCAAGCTCCACAGACTCCACAGCAAAAGCAGCCCACCTGCACATATTGCAGCAATGCCGCCAAGGATGAATCCTCTGCCTTTTCCTTTACGTTTCCTGTCTGAAGATCCAATGTCCTCTCTCGGTTTTCTTTTTTCACGGATATCTGTCCTGCTCTGAGCAGACAGCCCTCTCACCGTTCTTTCCTTTTCTTTATATTCCGCGTCAAGACGCCTGATATCCTCTTCCAGATAGCGGCTTTTCTGCAGGAGTTTCTTTCGCTCTGTCTCACCGGCAGCCTCCTCATCACGGAGTTCCCGGCGGACCGCCCGCTTCTTCTCGTCAAGACTTTTTAGAGCCTTGCTCAGATCATATTCGCCTCCACCTGTCTCATAATAATTCGCCGCATAGTTTGCCAGTGCGTCGGAGAGTTCCTGACCTGGCGACGCCTTGAGCTGACCGATAGATACTGTATTGTCGAAAAGCTCTGCTGTCATGCCTCCAAGCAGCATCTGCAGATCTCCGTGCTCTACCGACAATTCTTCTCCGTCATCCTCGCATACCAGTGATACCTGCTTTGTCTGGCGGGCAAAATTTCTTTCCAGCCGGAAGCTGCGTCCGCCGCAGGTGAACCGCATAACTCCCGCATAGTTTCCCGGATCGTCCCACGGTTCGTATCTGCTGAAATCGTCCTTCGACGCCGCTCTGCCGCGCCCCCTCTCCAGTCCGAAGAGCATCGCCCGGATAAAAGCGTGCAGCGTGGTCTTGCCGTACTCATTCTCTCCGCTGATCACCTGCACACCATCTCTTAAATAAAAATGCCGCTCCGTCAGCTTTCCGAAATTCCTGATATATAATTCTGTTATTACCATGTGTCTCTTTCCTCACTGTCTGCTGCCCAGCAGCGCCTCGACGCCCTCACACAGAGCCTGATACTCCACGCTTCCCTCCCTGCATCCGCGGAACCGTCCGATATATCTCCCCAGGATCGTGTCTTCATTTTCCTCGTACAGCCTTTCAAAATCATAGGCAGGACTGGTCCGGTCTATGATCTCGAGGATATTTTTCTCCCCTTTCATCCGTTCCGGATCAAGAAAGACATCTCGATTTCTTTTCCCTACTAGCACAATTTTGTAAATATTTTCATTTCCATATTCATTTATTTTTTTCTCAATCTGTTTCTTTACGCTTCCCGTCGTATCCTCCACTCCTACAGCAGACTCAAAGTGGATATACTCCCGGCATGCACACAGAACCCACTGCATCCGGGCGCCTTTCTCTGTGATCTCGCCCCTCACATATCCGTGTCTTCCTGTATCATTTTTATCGATCGGTTCTAGAGCGCCCGAATAAACGATCTGATCTTTTCTCATAATCTGAGGTTTATGAATATGCCCCAGAGCCACATAATCAAATCCGGATCTTTCCAGCTTCTGACGATCGATCGGGATATGCCTGTCATCTCCCCCATGAGCAAGAAGAATCTCAAAAGGCTCCCTGTCTGCTGCCTGCAGGCTGTCATACAGCGGCCGGCCAATCTCCCGGCTGTGGTAGCTCATCCCGTATACAGCAGTCCGAAGCTCCGGAAAGTCCACATACTGCGGCTTATCACTCAAAAGAGGATATACATTTTTACTCCACTGAAATGTAAGATAGTTTGAATCCGTTCTGATATAGTCATGATTTCCTGCGATAAGGACTACTTTTGTATGCGTCAGCTCTGAAAAAAGATAATCAACTTCCTTCAACTCCCGTACCAGAGGCTGACGGTGGAACAGATCTCCTGCGATCAGCAGAAGGTCTGTCTGCTCCTCCTCACATACATGAATCACGTGTTCAAATGTCTCCCACAGTTCCCGCGGTCTCTGCCGGCTGTACAGAGGTCCTGCATCCGGCTGTGCTCCAAGATGTACATCTGCTATATGGATAAATCTCATCGTTATGTTCTTCCTCTCCCTTTTCCGGTCCTCTCTGCTCCGGTCGGTGCTGGACGCGTGCCACTGGCACGCAGCACCCCTCCGGACGTATCGCACAAAAAGCAAGAGGGCGCATGCCGGGGTTCATATCTGCCGGCTGCCATGCGCCCTTGTCTGTCTGTAACATTACATTCTTTTTATTCCATTTTACAGTTCACAGTTGTTTACTGTTCTCGGGAACGGGATCACGTCACGGATGTTTGACATACCTGTCAGGTACATCACGCATCTCTCGAATCCGAGTCCGAATCCTGCGTGTCTGGTGGAACCGTATTTTCTCAGATCGAGATAGAAACTGTAGTCCTCTTCCTTAAGTCCCAGCTCTCTCATCCGGTTCAGGAGTTTGTCATGATCATCCTCCCTCTGGCTGCCTCCGATAATCTCACCGATTCCCGGCACAAGGCAGTCTACGGCTGCCACAGTTTTCCCGTCGTCGTTCTGCTTCATATAGAACGCCTTAATCTCCTTCGGATAGTCTGTCACAAATACCGGGCGTTTATAGATCTGCTCGGTAAGGTATCTCTCGTGCTCTGTCTGAAGGTCGCATCCCCATGATACTTTATACTCGAATTTATCGTTGTTCTTCTCGAGAAGTTCGATCGCTTCTGTATAAGTGATACGTGCAAAATCAGAATTTGCTACATTGTGAAGCCTCTCCAGAAGCCCCTTGTCCACAAATGAATTGAAGAAATTCATCTCTTCCGGCGCATTCTCCAGCACATAGTTGATGATATATTTCAGCATATCCTCAGCCAGATCCATATCATCCTCCAGATCCGCGAACGCGATCTCCGGCTCGATCATCCAGAACTCCGCCGCATGGCGTGTTGTGTTAGAATTTTCCGCGCGGAATGTAGGACCGAACGTATAAATGCTGCGGAAAGCCTGGGCGTAAGTCTCACCGTTCAGCTGTCCGCTGACCGTAAGGCTTGTCTCCTTCCCGAAGAAATCCTTTGTGTAATCCACTGTGCCGTCCTCATTCTTCGGCACATTTTCCATATCCAGCGTAGTCACGCGGAACATCTCGCCGGCCCCTTCACAGTCACTCCCTGTGATCAGCGGGGTGTGTACATAGACAAACCCTCTCTCCTGGAAGAACTTATGGATTGCATATGCCGCCAGTGAACGCACACGGAATACCGCCTGAAATGTATTCGTCCTCGGGCGCAGATGAGAGATCGTCCTCAGATACTCAAAGCTGTGGCGCTTCTTCTGAAGCGGATAATCCGGCGCGGACGCACCTTCAACCTGTACTTCATCCGCCTGGATCTCAAAAGGCTGCTTTGCCTGCGGTGTCGCCACGAGCGTGCCGGTCACAATGATCGCTGCTCCCACGTTCAACTTGGAGATTTCCGCAAAATTCTCCATCTTATCATGGTAAACAATCTGAAGCGGCTGGAAATAAGAGCCGTCATTTACCACGATAAATCCGAATGTCTTGGAATCACGGAGACTGCGGACCCATCCGCCGACCGTGACCTTTTTATCAAGGTATTCGTCCCTGTTCTTAAATAACTCCCGAATCGTTGTCAGTTCCATATCAAAAACTCCTTATCGCAATATTCACACATTAGTATAACACCGGAAAACCGCGGCGTAAACAAAAGATTTCAGCGCCGGACGGCCGGCGCTGAAATCCTGCTCATATCTGCATATTTTCTTCCATTACCATCTTTCTTCTTCCCATTTCAGGATATTCCCTGTGTTTGCATCAATCTCGAATTCATACTCCATGCCGTCATACACGATGTCCCCTTCATATATATACCAGCCATCGTCCTCATCGAGCTCAATCGATATATTCTGTGCCGCAGCCCCTGGTACTCTCTCAAGCGCAATATTCTGCGCTTCCTCCAGTGTGACTGCCACGCCGGATATGCTGCCGGTATTTCCGGAAGAACTTTGTGTACCGGTCCCGCTGTCCGCCGCCTGCCCGGCATCTGCCGGGTCAGTCGAGCCGGTATTCTGCTGGTCCTGACTTCCCTGACTGCTTTTCAGATCGTCGATCTCCTGCTGAAGGGCGTCGATCTCTTCCTGAAGCTCCTCCTCCCGCTGCGTGCTTCCGTCATCAGAGGTCTGCGTCTGCCGGACTGTCCTTCTCATCCCGCACCCGGATAATAGTACGAACATTAATATAACGCCCGCAAATATTACAAAATACTTTTTCCTCATTTGCAATCCCTCCTTTTTCTGCGTAACTGTATTTTACATGAAAAAGATTAAAGGAACATTAAAAAAATTAATTTTCTTTCCATATCAGCACATTTTCATCAGGCGCACATAAAACTCCACGGTCCTCATCAGTGTCCTGACCGGCACTCTTTCGTTATTTCCATGGATCATGCCGCGCTCTTCCTTTGACAGTTTCATTGCAGAAAACTTGTAGACTCTGTCCGTAATCCGGCAGTAATGCCATGAATCACTGCACGCCATCATCAGATACGGTGATACGATCGCATCCGGCCATGTATCTTTCACCGCCTGACACAGTCTTGTGTATTCTGCGCAGTCCGTATCCGACTCGGCTGACGGATTTCTTCCCTCGTAGACCGACACTTCAATATTCGGGTTGTTGATCGTCTTCTCGAGATATGCTTTTGCAGACTCCACGGTATCCTTTCCCATCAGCCGGAGATTCATGCCCACGGAAGCCGCGGGCGGGATCACATTGAATGCCTTACCTCCCTGCATTTTCGTCACGGCACAGGTGGTGCGCATCATCGCATTGAGTTCACCGCCGGACGCCCGGCATACTCTGTCGAATAACGGCTCCAGACACCACAGGTTCGCAAAAAGTATCTTATAAGCGAATCCGGAATGTCTCCCAAGTATATCCAGCATCTCCCGTACCGGCTTGGTAAGCTGTCTCGGAAACGGATGGTTCTCCACATCGACGACCGCCTGCGCCAGTTCTCCCACGATCGTGTGTACCGGCGGCATAGAAGCATGGCCTCCTCCGCTCTTTGCCTTGAATTCAATATTGGTAAGACCTTTCTCGGCAATACCGATCAGGGCACATTCCCGGTTAACTCCCGGAAATACATTTTCCACAACCGCGCCGCCCTCGTCAACGACGAGAGCCGGCCGTATCCCTCTCTTCTCGAACAGGTCCACAATCGCCGGACAGGACGGTCCGTTGATCTCCTCCTGTCCCGAAAACGCCAGATAAATATCATGCTCCGGCACGAAGCCTTCTGTGATCAGCTTCTCCGCGGCTTCCATGATGCCGCAGAATGTCCCTTTCGTATCAAGAGTTCCCCGTCCCCAGATCACTCCGTCCTCTATGATCCCTTCAAAAGCCGGCTTATCCCACAGCTGCTCTTCCACCGGGACCACATCATAATGGGCCATCAGGACGACCGGCTCTTCCGGGCTCTTCCCTTTCCAGCGGTACAACATACCGTTCACTCCCACGAATTCCCTCGGACAGATTTCATGCACCTTCGGATAAAGCTTCGGGAGGAGGTCCTGAAATTTTCTGAACTCCTCTTTATCAATCAGACTTTCATCATTATAAGAGACAGTTTTGCAGCGGATCATCTCCACCATATCGTTAACGATCTTCTTCTCGTCAAGCTCCACTTTCTCCCCTGACGGGACCAGCTCCGGATGCGGCCGGAACAGCGCCGCACGGATCAGGATCACTGCAAGGAAAAACACTATAATTGCTGGCACGATATATAATACGATCACGTTGTTACAACTCCTTTCACAGTTTTCCTTTGTTATACAGAATCCTTGCCGCTCCAATAGCAATGATCGCACCTACAGGCACAAGAACCCCCACCGAGCCTGACAGGGATGGAACGCAAAGGAAGAGAACCACCATAAATACAAGCGGCGCAATCGAGATTTTCCAATTCTTACTCACATACACTACTGCAAGCCCTCCGAACAGTGCCGGCAATATATTATCGAAAGCAGGTTTGAGGGTCGGAGAGTTCAGGATCGGGGTCAGCGGCACAAGCAGAGCTACTCCGACGGCGATGATCACGGTCGTTACAATAGAGGACGTAGCCACCGCGATCGTTGAAATCACTTCACCTTCCTCCGTCCCCGGCTTCACCCGTGCATTTTCCATGGCTGTCAGTGCTGCCGGTACTTTCAGATTGGTCAGATTACCTGTGACAAATGCAAGATAGGAGCCTGCTGTTCCCAGCATGGGCACGAACGTCAGCACCTCAATGAGACCTACTGTCCAGAAGATCGGGGCAACGCCGATCAGACCCTTGAGCACAGGAACGATCCCCGGCCATGCATCATAGTAAATGCATGCCACGATCGGATAGGCAAAGATCATACCAAGAGCACTCAGGATCCAGATCCTTCCGTACAGATGTGTCATATCCTCATAACTGCGTCCGCCTGCAGGATTTGATATCTTTGTATTTTTTTCTTTCATTTTTCATTCCTCCTTCAAGCTCACACGATCAGCGGAGTGATCACGACTGCAAACGCCATCGCACACAGCATACTGATGGGCAGCGCATAGTTTTCCAGCCACTTCATGCCGCATTTCTTCACTAAAAGTCCGCAAATTCCCATAACAAATGCCGAGAACAGCAGGACGAAGATCGGAATCCATCCGGCAAGCCCCGACCGAATATCCGCAAATACCATCCCGAGGAATGCAGAAATCATACCGAGGAAAAGCGCGGTCATTAGAATATCTCCCCACTTGCTGTCTTTGTTCTTGATCTTCATGAGACCGCCCTGTATCTTTCGAATAAAAAGCGGCACCCAGATGAGCCCCGGGAAGATTCCCAGTGTCATGACCCATGCGATCGCTGTATAGACCTGCGGGTCTGTGATCGTCTCGGATAATGCCGTGATTCCCAGTGCATTTGCCGTTGTAGTCGCTGCCGGCAGTTCATAGGTAATGGCGCCGATGACGCTCAGTCGCAGCCACGGAAGCGGCAGCCCCAGAAATTTAGAAAGCGTGATGACTCCCAGCAGGATCGATACCGCCGGAGCAAAAGTAAAAATCGCAGTAGAGATGATCGTCTTCTTGATCTGCTTCATATCCATGCCCAGAGTCCTGCCTCTGCGCCACGCCCTGACAAGAAAAAATACCGACTGGGCAATCACGAAAACAATGACAAGCCCTGCCAGAACAAAAAGAAAAACACTGTTTGGATCAAACATAATATCCCTCCATTCTCATTTTATTAGACGGTTACTATTTTAGCATACCACAGACCCTGAGTCACCCGATTTTCTTCCGGGAGCCCCTTCGACATGAGAAGCGGCATCCATTCCGATTTTGCAGACGTTCACAATGATATTGCCGCATTCAGATCTGTCTTGGTATTCAAACACATAAAAAAGAGAGAAACACTGTTTTTCAGTATTTCTCCCTCTTCTGACAAGAGGCGCAGACCGGATTTGAACCGGTGAATCAGGGTGTTGCAGACCAGCAAAAAAATCCTCGGAACCCGCTAAAACTCTGGGGAATTTTAAATGTGTCCACCTTATTTCCACCCTATTCCACTAAATTCAAACCGAGCAGTCGTGCCAACTAAGGTATTTTAAAAGTCCGACCTCTGCCATTTTACTGCTGATTTTCTGCACCTACAAGTTACGCACTCATTATAAGCTATAAGTCTGCCTTTCGTCTACGTTGTTTTGAAACTTTTAATATTTACATTACATATCAATCCATTTGGAGGACTAAACATATGAAATATCAATTAGAAATCAAACAGCTTGTGGATTATCCACGCTGCCGGATCTACCGGTCATTTATCCGAAATCTTATGGAAGATAGGAACATCCGTACCAACGGAGGCTCCTATCTTTTTTATTATATCGTTCTCTGCTCATATGCGAATTACCGAATGTCCAGAAGAAGACTTGAAGGTATGTCATATACTCTGCAGGCAGGTGAATGGATCTGCCCCATTACAGAATTACAGGAAGCATTTCGTTTCCGCTTCCATCACCAGGTAATCTTAGTGTTGCAATTTCTGGAAGAACAACATTATGTTTCCTATTCCATCCTCGGTAAAAATCGGCTGGTCAAGTTCTCAATCCTGGACTGGAAAACAGAAAATACGATTCTTGGATACAGTTATCCCTGCCAGAAAGACAGCGGATTCTATTTCTTTCCGATTACCAAAGTCCATGAACTGATCAGTATTGGAAAATGCTCTGAAATGGATATCCTGCTGGATCTCTGGATACACGCTGTCTACAACGATGTTCAGGTGCAGGGATCGGATCTGGGGCCGGTGGTATATTTTCGGAATCATACCGGAAGTCCGATAACAAATTATACTGAACTTGCAGAGCGCTGGGGCCGATCACGGGCAACAGTCTGCCGTATCCTGAAAAAACTGGATTCCTTAGATCTGCTGACCTTAATTCCTTTTACCGGCTCACACGGCAGCATCATTTACTTGAACAACTATCTGTCTACTATGTTCTCCATCAGTGATGTCCTCATTGACAAAGAAGAGGTTGCGCTTGCCTTAAGCCTTCCCATTCAGGTGCCGGATGATCCGGATAGCGTTTCAGAACCAGACATTACAGAGCAGATCAGCATTTCAGATGAATCCGATAGCGTTCCAAAACCGGTGATTCGTTACGTCGTTGGAAAAGTGGCAGATTTACTGCAAACACAGGGGCTCCCATGCTGTCAGTGCAGGAAAGCCCGTTACCAATTATCTCGGTTATCAGACAGCAGGGGAGGGGTAAACAGTATCTATAGTCTTGAGATTATCTGCCCCTATGGGAACATGGCCTATCGGTTTGAACTATCCATGACACCGCAGGAAGATCCACCCACACTGTTCGCCGAGATTCCTGCTGTAGCATTGAAAGGAGGCTCCGCCCATGCCTAGAACAAAGAAAAATCATATCGCCCAAAATGAAGATCCAAGATTCCATAATACCTATCAGTTTTTAAAGCACTATCGCGACGCCACATACAGTCTGAAGGTGGTGGTTCACCAGCTTGAAACGCAATTCCAGATTGACTATGGAACATCCATAGATCATTTTCTGGATTCCATCTATGCTGCAGGGGCGGATTTGAACGGCTCGGATATCGAAGAGCGGGCAAAAAGTATCGAGAGGAGTAACAAAATGCTCAAACTCCTTGACTCTGCTGTTGATCTGCTGAGGAGCAATCATAAATACGGGGAGCAATACTACTGGATTCTCTACTACACCTTCCTCTCCCCGCAGGAGCTGAGGAATACCGACGAGATCATAGACCGGCTTGCGCCGCATATAGACAGGCTTTCTTACCGCACCTTTTACCGGAGACGGCACGCTGCCATAGAAGCGCTCAGTGCGATCTTATGGGGATTTACTGCCAAAGAAACCATTCATCTGCTGGAGCAGTTTTTCCCCGAAGAGGGAACGTCACAAGATGGCAGTACATTGGCACAGAGATGCGATTGAAGGGGTAATCCGGCAGTGCTACAATAGTCATGCTTATAGTTTTCACATTTTATCAGCACCCGTAGAAGGTGCTTTTTTTGTACATGTAAACCACTGACTATCCCGAAAACTGCCAATCTTACACGTAGACTTGTACGTGAACAATACGTGCAGAGTATCACGTACTGATTACGTGTATCTGCACGTACAGACAGAATAACAAGGAGATTCAGAAATGAAGACGAGAGAAGAAATCTACAGCCAGGAAGGTGCTTCCCTCCTGCACATTATCACCACTTATCATGCATTGACCTATGAACAGGTTATCCGCAGTTTCCGCAAAAAGCCGGATACAATAAGTCACCTGATTCAAAATCTTTTGAAACAGGGGCGTATTTACTACGATCCTGACAAGAATCTGCTTTTAGATCGTCCGGAAGCTGCTGACGAAGCCAATGCTGGGATTATTGCAGCATACTGGGTTATGCTGGACTTTGAGAAGGCAGTCGTGTATCACACCAGCGGAGAATTTCCCGTTACGATTAATTTTTTCTCCAATGCAGAGGAATATGAGATCATTTATGTTCCAGAAGGGAAAGAATTCCTTTTAAACCGTATTCTTGCCAAACAGAAGACCGATGCGAACCGGTTGGTTATTGTTTCGACTCCAGATCAGGCTCGGGAACTTCATATTCCCCATGTACTTGCTTTCTGTACGGTGGCATCAGATGGAACGGTCAGCTACTACCAGAAAGGAGGAGATCACTCATAGACTCTACAGAACTTCTACAGCGGATAGAGACAATTGAGGATGGAATGGATAAGCTCAAAAACACAGTTTTTGCAATGAAAATGACCGACATCCGAAAATATCCGGCCAATTATGAAGAACTCAGTACCGACGCTGCACTGCGGGCAGAACGGCTGGCCTGTCAGCTAAGGAATATCATTTTTGCCACAGATATTCTTCCAAAGCCGGAATATATGGATCGTGCTGCCAAAGTTCAGGGAATCCAGTTTGATACGGACGGCAGTATCCTGACCATTCGCCTGCCCGGGCTGCTTCCTAAGCGGAAAGTACGCACAAACATAGGTTACATTAACGATCCTCTGTACTATAGCCTCAAGTCTTACCTTGCTGAGCATCCGGTTCCCGTTTTTGTAAACTGTGTCGTTTGCTTTATCCAAGTATATGACCGCAAACTGCCCCTTAGACGTATTCGTGACTACGACAATATGGAATTTAAACAGATCCTGGATACCATTTCACCGTTTGTTCTAAAGGATGACAGCGGGCTTTACTGCGACTCCTACCATACAACGGAATTAGGGAATGAGGACTATACTTCTGTCAACATTATGGAGAAATCCGTATTTCCCGCATGGCTTCGGAGTATGAAAGAGCAGATATCTGACTTGTCGGAAATTTCCTGATTTCAGCCGATTTTTTACCGACATAGGTAATTATGCCAGATAACCGCTGATTTTTCTGCTTCGCTGCTTGATGTCAGCCCGCCGGATTTACCCAAGTCGGGAGTCTGATGGGTATTTTTTAGGAGTGATGCTTATTCTAAAAGACTCAACACGTTATCATCTTCTGGAGCTGACGGCACTTTGCGGAGAGTTCCCGGCTGATCAGTTATATCGGCTGATCCCCAGTTCATCCTATGCTGAAAAAGTAATTACTCAGCTTAAATCGGAAAAATTGCTGCGGGTTCACTACCGGGATAAACTGAGGGGATACCGTCTCACTAAGCGCTCCAAGGAGTATCTCTTACAGGAAGCTCCAAAGCGCTTCGCCCTGTATCTCACCGGTAATGCAGACACAAATCAGATCCGGTCAGAAAAAAGTCGGCGTCTCCGGCTCCATCTCAGGGCAGAAGGATATCTTACATTGTTTCATGCGGGAATCCCTGTTTTTCCTGATGAGAAGCCGGATCTGTTTTTCCCCGGCTATAAAGCCGGTATCTGGAATGTGCGAAGCTATCCATTGTTCTATTCCGCAAGAGAAATCAAACGACTGGGAGATGATACAACAAAAATCCGTAATTCACGGTGCATGGGAATCGTGCTCACGTCAGAATGCATCTTTGCAATCTATAATACCGGAAACGCCCTGATGAAATGGGAATATCGGACAGAAATTCGCGTCAACGCATTTTTGCAACAGTATTTATCCGGGAATCCCTATCCCGGCATTCCAAAGGTCCGAGCGATTATGCTGGGCCGGGATATGGACATGGCGTACCGACTGTTGACCAGCACGGGCGGCCACAAGAAAGCCTTCTTCTCATTGGACACTTCCTATGAGCACTTTCACTATGTTCCTAACACACCGGAGGGAGAGCTGCTGTTAAAAGTATTGTGCAGCCCTCTGCTCCAGAAAAGATTAAATCAACTGCTCAGATCAGACTTGCTGCCGCCGGATCGCCAGCTTGCCATTGAGCATGATGCCCTTACTTCTGAAAAAGATGTTGTGCTGTTTGCGTATGATTTTGACATGCTGCGCATCAACAAATTCAATACTGCATTAAAGCTGTTTGGCCGTCGCGGTGTTCTCATCGCCTTCGACTTTCAACTTCCTGTACTGAAGGCTTTCCTGGGAGAAGACCTCCAGTATTCCAGTATTGACCTTCTGAAGTTTAAAAGGGGTTTTTTACATGGACCATAAATGGTGGAAATCAATTTTTCTTCTGCCAATTATCGGCTGCACTCTTTATGCCGGAGGATATGTCGCTCAGTTTATACGCAACTATCAGCTCTGGGAACGGGAAGGGCATTTTGCAGGGGATGGCACAAATCCCCTTCTTCCCTCCATCGCTCCGACAGAATGTTTCGCAGCCTTAACTGACTTCCCGTACAATCTGTATGGGATTTTTATTTGTCTGGCAGCCTTTGCTCTGCTGGCTTTCCTGCTTATGCGGATGGGCCTTGACAGAAACGGAGGCGTATCAGACCGAGAACGGAATCTAAGCTATTCCAATAAGGGGACCTATGGCACCTCCGGCTTTATGACACCGCAGGAGATGCACCAGGTTCTGGAACTTGTTGACAATGTAAAGCATACGAAAGGACAGATTCTCGGCAGACTCGGGAACAAAGCAGTCTGTCTTCCGGAAGAAACCAGAATGAACCGCAATGTTGCGGTATACGGCGCATCCGGATCAATGAAATCCCGCGCCTATGTACGAAATGCAGCCTTTCAATGCGTTGCCCGCGGAGAAAGCCTGATATGCACCGATCCAAAATCAGAACTTTATGAGGATCTTGCAGTCTATCTGGAAAATAAGGGATATATCGTAAAAGTCTTTAACCTGGTAAGCCCTGAAAACTCCGACAGTTGGAACTGTCTTATGGAAATTGATGGTTCTGAAACAATGGCCCAGATATTTGCGGATGTGGTCATCCAAAATACCGGAACCGGCAAAGGGGATCGATTCTGGGATAACGCGGAGCTCAATCTTTTAAAGGCGCTGATCCTTTATGTGGAGCAGGGCTACCCGCCTGAAGCAAAAAATATCGGGCAGGTATACAAACTTCTGACCATGAGTTCCGAAAAGGAGCTGAATGCTCTTTTTGACCTCCTTCCGGTCAGTCATCCGGCAAAGGTGCCATACTGTATTTATAAGCAGGCATCCGAAACCGTGCGAAGCGGCGTAATCATCGGTCTTGGATCACGACTCCAGATCTTCCAGAACAAAATTATCCGGCAGATCACCTCATATGATGAGATTGACCTTACGCTGCCCGGCCAGAAAAAATGCGCTTATTTTTGTATTGTGAGCGATCAGGATCATAGTTTTGATTTCCTGTCCTCACTTTTTTTATCCTTTATTTTCATCAAATTAGTACGCTTTGCGGATATCCACGGTGAAAATGGGCAGCTCCCTGTGCCGGTCCATATCCTTGCAGATGAACTGGGCGCGGCTTCCGGAACAATCCTGGATCTTCAGACGAAGATCTCTGTGATCCGCAGCCGCCGTATCAGCATTAGCTGCATCTTCCAAAATCTGCCCCAGATGCAAAACCGCTATCCGTATAATGCATGGCAGGAAATTTTAGGAAATTGCGATTCCACAGTCTTTTTAGGCTGTACAGATCCAATTACTGCCACTTTTATATCCGAGCGCACGGGCATTGCCTCCGTCAATGTTTCTTCGGAGGCCAAACAGCTCAATAGCTGGCGTGTTTCTGATTATACTCCGGAATATCGCCGCACGGAGTCTATCGGCAAGAGAGCTGTACTGACTCCGGATGAAGTGCTGAGGCTGTCTCTGGATGAAGAACTCATTATCCTGCGAGGGCAGAAAGTGCTGAAAGCGAAGAAATATGATTATACAAGGCATCCCGAATCAAAGAAGCTAGTGAAACGGAAAGCCGCCAGTCATATTCCCAAATGGCGGGAGCTGCAGACGGAAGAATCCGACTATGCTCCGGCTGTACCAAAGCCTAAGCGCCCCGGCCGGAAAAAGAAGCGCCCGGATTTCCCTCCTGTACCTTCAGAAGATATGAATGTGCAGGAGCCGGAACCCTATTTTTCTCAAGAAACAGAGTTTGATGACCTGCTTTCTGAAGAGGATGATTTTCTGACACCCATAGATAAAAATTCAATTATGTCTTAAAGAAAGGATACAAACTATGCCAAATGAAATGAACAATATTTTAACTCTGGAAAATGACGCTGCAGTTGAAACACAAAAATCTAAGGAAGATCTGATATGGCACGAGATAACCAACGCTTACCGCACCCGCCGGATACTGACCGGGATGCTTGGCGGAATTGAAAAGCTGGAGGGCGGAGCTACAATCACGATCGTTTACTACAAAAACTTCCGTGTTGTCATCCCCATAACAGAAATGATGATCAATCTGATTGAAGATGAGACGCACAATTATGGGGAGCTGTCTCTGCGGCAGAATAAGATCGTAAACACAATGCTCGGCTGCGAGATTGACTTCATCATCAAGGGTCTGGACAGTAAAGAACGAAGCATTGTCGCAAGCCGGAAAGATGCCATGCTCAAGAAACGGCAGATCTTCTATTTTGATCAGGATTCATCCGGAACTCCGAAAGTCTATCCGGATCGGGTGGTGCAGGCCCGGGTGATCTCTGTTGCGGAAAAGGTCGTTCGCGCGGAGATATTCGGTGTGGAGACATCCATTCCCGCAAAGGATCTATCATTTGACTGGCTGGGTGATGCCAGAGAGCGTTTTCACGTCGGGGATCATATCCTTATCCGGATTCAGGAAGTAAAAGCAGAAGATCCGGAGCACATTTCCGTCCGGGCAGATGTAAAAAGTGTAGAAGGGGATACCAGCAAGGCAAATCTGGCACTTTGTAAGGTACAGGGAAAATATGCCGGCACGGTTGAAGATATCCATAACGGAACAGTATTCGTCAGGCTTCAGATCGGTGTCAATGCCATTGCCCATACCTGCTATGACAGCCGGACTGTAGGAAAAAAGGATGATGTTTCTTTTGTTGTTACTCACATAGACTCTGAGCGTAATGTGGCACTTGGGATTATTACAAGGATTATCCGGCAAAATCTATAACAATCTAGGGGGCAACTTTGCCCCCCTTTCCTATTTTAATTCATTATTATTATCAAAAAATGTGCAAAACTCATCATTTATTTTTATCATATACTCGATGAGTAATAGCAATATGTAAAAATAGTATTGATAATGTACTCCTTCATCATTACTGTCTGATTGTGTACCATGCATATATTTATTTCGGATATCAAGCCCATTATTATATTTTGATTTATTGAGTAAATAGTCTATCCAATTCTGCTCTGGAAGTGAAAAAAGTGTGCTTTCCATCTTAATTATTCTTTTATCATAAAGTAAGTCAAATAATCTCCTAAACTTTGGGGAATAATAATA
>MHCFR00700__coassemble_431_pt1 | contig 54879 bp, 60 predicted proteins | sample MHCFR00700__metabat2_low_PE_034 | metagenome-assembled genome bin MHCFR00700 | reverse complement strand
CGCTGTCTAACGTCTCGTTTTCTTTAACGATTACATTTGACATAGTCTCACACCTTACCTCCCCTCCAGCCTTGTATTGTGCATAATACGACTGTTCGGGTATTTTTATTGCACTACCAAAGATTATATCATATTTTTCTTTCCCGTCAACCGTTTTCAGCCAAAAACTCTGAAAACGTTGTAAATGCGCTGTTTCGAAGACGCTGTACAGGTTATTTGATCTGCGATCCAAGCACTTCCGGCGCCTTCGCAAGGGCGTCCGGAATTCCGGCCGGATTTTTACCTCCCGCCTGAGCCATGTTCGGGCGTCCGCCGCCACCGCCGCCGACGCATCCCGCGATTGCTTTCACAAGATTTCCGGCATGTGCGCCCTGTTTCATTGCGCCGTCTGTAGCGGTTACCATCAGGCTTACTTTTCCATCGTTTGCAGACGCGAGCACAACAACGCCGTCTCCCAGTTTAGCTTTAAACTGGTCGCCGAGATCGCGAAGGCCGTTCATGTCGATACCGTCAAGCCGGGCAGCAAGCAGTTTTACGCCTTTGATCTCTGTCACCTGATCCATAACATCTCCGGCAGCTTCCTGCGCCATTTTGCTCTTCAGGCTTTCTACTTCTCCGTGAAGTGCTTTATTCTCTGCCATCAGATGGGTGATCTTGTCTGCCAGATTCTCCGGAGTTGCTTTCACAAGATGCGCTGCATTCTTTAATGTTTCTTCGATCTGTGCGTAATACTTCATCAGTCCGTCGGAAGTCAGGGCTTCGATACGGCGGACACCTGCAGCTACGCCGGTCTCGGAGATGATCTTAAACGCCATGATCTCAGAGGTGTTCTTCACATGAGTACCTCCGCAGAATTCTATCGAGAAGTCGCTCATATTTACTACGCGTACGATATCGCCGTACTTCTCTCCGAAGAGTGCCTGTGCCCCCGTTTTCTTCGCCTCTTCCATCGGCATATTCTTCACGATGACATCAAGTCCTTTTGAAATCTGTTCGTTAACGATATCTTCTACTTTCTTAAGTTCTTCTGCTGTCATCGCCGAGAAATGAGTAAAATCGAATCTCAGTCTGTCTTCATTTACACTGGAACCTGCCTGCTCGACATGTGTGCCGAGTACGGTGCGCAGTGCTTTCTGGAGAAGATGTGTCGCGCTGTGGTTCCTTGCGGAGAGAGCACGTTTCTTTGCGTCTACTTCAAGTGTTACTTTATCTCCTGATTTGATCATGCCTTTTGTCATGACACCGATATGACCGATCTTACCACCCAGAAGTTTTACAGTATCTTCTACTCTGAACTCACCCTCTACAGTGCGGATATATCCTGTGTCAGCTTCCTGACCGCCGCTCGTGGCATAAAACGGTGTCTCCTGTACGAAGATCGTACCTTTCTGGCCCTCGGAAAGCGCCTCGACTATCTCATCTTCTGTTGTGAGCACCGTCACATCGGATTCGTATGTCAGATTGTCATAGCCGACAAATGTGCTTGTTACGCTCGGATCGATAGACTCGTATACCGTTACATCTGCACCCATGTAGTTTGTCACTTCGCGGGCGTCACGCGCTTTCTTTCTCTGGATCTCCATGCATGCATGGAATCCTTCTTCATCCACATCCAGGTCTTTCTCTTCCAGGATCTCTTTTGTCAGATCCAGAGGAAATCCGTATGTGTCATAGAGACGGAATGCATCTTCACCGTTCAGAGTCTTTATGCTTTTCGCTTCCATATCAGCTATCATATCTGACAAGATTCCGAGCCCCTGATCGATCGTCTTGTTAAACTGTTCTTCTTCTTTGGAGATGACTTTGAGAATAAACTTTCTCTTCTCCTCCAGTTCCGGATATCCGTCTTTCGAACCTGCGATCACACTCTCGGCCAGCTCCGGCAGGAAACCCTTGTGTATACCGAGCAGCCTTCCGTGGCGGCATGCCCTTCTCAGAAGACGGCGGAGCACATAGCCGCGTCCTTCGTTGGACGGCATGATTCCGTCAGAGATCATAAATGTTACGGAACGGATGTGGTCTGTGATAACACGGATAGACACATCATCTTTATACTCTTTTCCGTACTCTTTTTCTGCAAGACGGCAGACATGATCTCTCAGAGCCTTGATCGTATCAACATCGAAGATGGAGTCTACATCCTGTACGACACTTGCGAGACGCTCAAGTCCCATTCCGGTATCGATATTTTTCTGCTCCAGCTCGGAGTAGTGCCCCTCACCGTCATTGTCAAACTGGGTGAACACGTCATTCCAGATCTCCATATAGCGGTCACAGTCACAGCCTACCGTACAGTCCGGTTTGCCGCATCCATATTTCTCGCCCCTGTCATAGTATACTTCCGAACATGGACCGCACGGACCCGAGCCATGCTCCCAGAAGTTATCTTCTTTTCCAAATTTGAAGATCCTCTCCGCCGGGATACCCATTTTCTTATTCCAGATTTCAAACGCCTCGTCGTCGTCCACATAGACAGACGGATACAGACGGTCAGGGTCCAGTCCCACTACATCCGTCAGAAATTCCCATGTCCACTGGATAGCCTCTTCTTTAAAGTAGTCTCCGAAGGAGAAGTTCCCAAGCATCTCAAAGAACGTGCCATGACGGGCAGTCTTTCCGACATTCTCGATATCTCCTGTGCGGATACACTTCTGGCAGGTAGTGACCCGTTTTCTCGGCGGGATCTCCTGTCCTGTAAAATATGGTTTTAAAGGTGCCATACCTGAATTGATGAGCAGTAAGCTCTTGTCATTGTGAGGCACCAGAGAAAAGCTCTTCATGGCAAGATGTCCCTTGCTCTCAAAGAACTCCAGAAACATTTTTCTCAGCTCGTTTACTCCATATGGCTGCATGACTATAATCCTCCTCTTTCGCTCAAAAAGCCTGTTTTATAATATATCACAGCAGGATATATTTGTAAAGATTTGTAAAGCGGACGCCTGTTTAAGCGTCCGCTCTGCCATTAACGTTATTATTTACATCTGGATTTATCTGTGCATTGAGAAGGAATCTTCGTCATAATTGCTCAGATTTTTGTAAATACCTCTGTCATCTGCCTCTTTGATCAGGGCATCTCTGGATTTCTTCGCCATCATCTGATCTTTGAAAGAGCTCGGTCCGCCGACACATCCGCCGTCACACGCCATACCTTCGATGAAGTCTTCCGGCAGTCTTCCCACTTTCATGAGCAGGAGTGCCTTCTTACATTCTGCTGCTCCGTTTGCCTTGTATACTTTTACATCGATATCGTTGCCTGACTCTTTCAGGCTCTGCTGGACTGCTGCTGCAACACCGCCTGAATTTCCGAATCTCTTTCCAAATACAGAAGCTTCCTGATATGTATTTTCTACCGGCTCTAAAGCCACGCCCTTTGCACGCATCATCGCACGGATTTCGCTGTATGTCATGGCATAATCTGCGTTGCCTTCGATTTTCTGGTCAACGATCTCTGATTTCTTTGCCAGACAGGGACCGATAAATACGGTCACAGCTTCCGGGTCTTTTGCCTTGATCATACGTGAGACACCGCACATCGGAGATACTGTCGTAGAAACTGCATCGTTCAGCTCCGGATAATGTTTGCGGACCATATTGACAAATCCCGGACAGCAGGAAGTAACTTTCTTCTTGCCTTCCTGATATGCTTCACGCCACTCTTCCGCCTCGTATTTTGCAGTCAGGTCACCGCCCAGGCCCACTTCAACAAACTCTGTAAAGCCAAGCTCTTTCATGGCTTTTCTCCAGCTTGCCATGGTAATGTCCGGACCAAACTGGCCTTCAGTTGCAGGTGCGAGCATTGCATACACATGTTTTCCTGCATTGATAGCATTGATAACATCCACGATCCATGTCTTGGATCCGATCGCGCCAAACGGACAGCTGTGGATACATTTTCCGCAGCGGATACATTTTTCTTCATCGATCACGGAAATACCATACTCATCATAGGAAATTGCGTCTACAGGGCAGCTGAACTTGCAGGGCCTCTGCAGATGGGCAATGGCATTATACGGACAGGCATCAGCACATTTTCCGCATTCTTTACATTTGGACGGATCAATATGCGAACGGTGGCGGCCTGCCTCGATCGCCCCGAACTTACAAGCATTGATACATGCTTTTCCAAGGCAATTCTGGCAGTTTTCTGTCACTGTATAACTTGAGATCGGGCAGTCCTCACATGCCGAGCTGATGACCTGAATAATATTACCGTCATCCTCTGTCCCCGGCGCTTTACCTTCCGCAAGACGTACTCTCTGGCGGATGATCTCTCTTTCTTTGTAAATACAGCAGCGGAACTGCGGTGTCGGACCCGGGATCAGCTTAAACGGGATATCATCCTTGCGCTCTTCCAGTTCTCCGGCAAAAGCCAGACGCGCAACCTCTTCCAAAACTGCATGTTTGATTTTGATTACATTTGCATCTGCGTACCTCAAAACTCTTTTCCTCCATAACGATAATCTTTTTCAGTTACAAAGTACGGTAACCCCTTACTTTCCTTTCACTAATATATCATGTAGAGCCGATTTTTCATAGTGATTTTTTTAACAAGCCTGTACTAATTGAGATACAATCGTGTTACAGTTCACATGAGGGTGGCGGACAGGTGCAAACTGCCTCTGCTGATATTCAGCCGGCAAACAGTTCCTGCGCATATCGGACAGACTGCATTGCATCTTTGCCGTAAAAGTCGGCCCCTATCATATCGGCATATTCCTGATTAAGTACAGCTCCTCCGACCATCACCTTACATTGCGGTGCCTGTTCCCGGAGCATACGTATCGTTTCTTCCATACTCACGACAGTAGTCGTCATCAGTGCACTGAGCCCTACCAGCTTCACATTCTTATCAAGCACCATATCTACGATCTGTTCCGGAGCAACATCTTTGCCCAGATCGATCACGTCAAAGCTGTAATTCTCAAGAAGTACTTTCACGATATTTTTTCCGATATCATGGATATCACCTTTTACGGTGGCAAGGATAATTGTTCCGATCTTTTCCTGCACTTCTCCGCTTTTATCCATTTTATCTTTCAGGATCGCGAAAGCGCTTTTGGCCGCCTCGGCACTCATAAGAAGCTGCGGGAGAAAGAGCGTCCCCGCTTCAAATCCGTCACCCACATGGTTCAACGCCGGAATGAGTTCCGTATTAATGATCCCGAGCGGCTCCTGTGTCTCAGAGAGTTCTGACGTGATCAGGGCAGCGTCTTCCTTAAGTCCTTTTTCGATAGATTCTCTCAGACTGACTGCTGTTTTCCTTCCGTTTTCGGAAGGCGCAGCATTAGCCGTCTGTACATTACTGTAATGATCGATATATGACTCACAGTTTGCATCCAGTCCCATCAAAGCATGATATGCATACCATGCTTTCATCATGTCCTCTGATGACGGGTTGATGATTCCCGCACTCAGCCCGTTCATCATTGCCATTGTATAGAACGCAGCGTTTACAACGGGGCGGGCAGGAAGACCGAAAGAGATATTAGATACTCCGAGCACTGTATTGACATTCAGATCGTCCCTCAGGCGGCGGAGCGTCTCGAGAGTTACTTTTGCTCCGTCAGGTTCCGAACTTATCGTCATGGCCAGTGCATCGATCACGATATCCTTTTTCTTAATTCCGTATTTTGCCGCTTCGGAGATGATCCGTTCAGCGATACGGACACGCCCTTCTGCATCTCCGGGGATCCCCGCTTCATCCAGTGTCAGCCCAATGACAACGCCCCCGTATTTACGGATCAGGGGAAAGACCTTATCCATGGATTCCTGCTTGCCGCTGACGGAATTGACCATCGCCTTACCATTATAGATTCGCAGCGCCGCCTCCATTGCAGCAGCATCCACCGTATCAATCTGAAGAGGCAGATTAACGACACTCTGCAGTGCCTGCACGGTTTCTTTCATCATAGATATTTCATCAATATCAGGCAGTCCTACATTAACATCAAGGATATGGGCTCCGTTGTCCTGCTGGGCAATCCCCTCACGCAGGATGTACTCAAGGTCATGATCTTTCAGCGCCTGTTTGAATTTTTTCTTTCCGGTCGGATTGATTCGTTCTCCAATGATCTTTGAACCTTTTCCGAGAAAGACGCTCTGGCCGTAGGAAGATACGATCGTATCGTTTTTTTCGGATGGCGGAATGATGTCCAGCCTTCTGCAGAAGTTTGTCATAGCCTGTATATGATCCGGAGTAGTCCCGCAGCACCCGCCGATCACACATGCACCCATTGAAACGATCTTCCCCATATATCCGGCAAATTCTCCCGGTGACACATCATAGTAAGTATGTCCGTCTCTTTGCTTCGGGAGGCCGGCATTCGGTTTAACGATCACGGGAAGAGAAGAATATTTTATATACTCTTCAACCACCGGAAGCATCTGTTCAGGTCCCATCCCGCAGTTAATGCCCAGAGCATCTACCCTGAGTCCTTCAAGAAGAGCGATAACAGAAGGAACATCCGCACCAGTAAGCAGTTTCCTGCGTTCATCGAAGATGGCAGTAGCAAATACTGGAAGTGAAGTATTCTCTTTTGCCGCCAGGACAGCTGCTTTCAACTCATAGGTATCACTCATGGTCTCTATATGGATCAGGTCGGCCCCGGCCTCTTCTCCCCAGACCATTACTTCCCTGAAAGCCTCGTAAGCGGTTTCAAAATCCAGGTCACCCATAGGTTTTAACAGTTTCCCTGTGGGTCCGATGTCAAGAGCTGTATATACGGTGCGTTTTCTGCCTGATATGCCGGAATGGCCAGATGATATTGTATCGGCTTCATCAGCAGCTTTCTTAGCTAGATCCACAGCTGTTTTTACAATATCCTCAAGAGAGCACCTTTCTGCATGAAATTTCAGCGCATTGGCCCCGAATGTATTAGTGAGCACAATGTCGCTTCCGGCTTCAATATATCTTTTATGTATTTCTTTGATCACTTCCGGCCGGGATATATTCCATGTTTCCGGGAGTTCTCCCGGAGCCAGCCCTTTTTCCTGCAGAAGTGTTCCCATTCCTCCGTCAAAGAAAAGTAATTCTTTACCTAATCTGTCTGTGATCATATGTAGTCCTTTCTCATCTTGTCATAAATTTGTATATTTGAGTTGAATTTCAACGTTCTATCTACGGTACTCGCAATCGGTCTTATCACACGCCTCGCATCCTGCAACGGGACATCTCTCTTTAACCGGACTTATTCCGATCAGGGCAGTAACAGATTTGGATGGAGTCATCATATAACTGTCCGTCATTGTAAGTCCGATCGATTTTGCACAGTCCAGAATCTGCATAAGTTGTTTCTGGTAATGAATGTCAAAATCTCCGTATCCCGGACTGAAACGCGGTCTGAGATAGAGCCCGTCTTTTTCCAGCTCCTCTCCGAGCTCCGTCTGTTTTTCATCGCAGAATTCTTCGAGGAGTGTGGCCGCGCATGCCTGCTGGATCACGGCACGGCTCATATCTGTCAGCGAAGTCCTCCGGATCAGCTGATCCACCCCCGCGCCGAGAGTCGCACCGAAAAGTACGGCTTTTATACAGCCTTTCAGATTCCTCGAAAGGCTGCGGCTCTCGATTGAAATATTTCCTATCATTATCCTGCCGTCCGTAATCTGTTCTATATCAAAAATGCGGCAGATGGATTTGGGCCCCGATGCATTTTCCACATCAGAAAATGCGTCTTTGATCATCATACGGGTCCTCTCATCTGCCGTATTTCTTCCATATCCCAGATAACGGACGGCTTCCTTCATCCGTCTGTCTGTCATTTAAATCTCCTAAGCCTTAATGATATCTGATAAATTGCCTATGATCGCCGCAGCTACATCGGGTCTGTTCATCGAATAAATATGTATGTTTTTTACACCATTGGCGAGCAGATCGATGATCTGGTCCGTTGCATATGCGATTCCTGCCTGTTTCATAGCTGCCGGTGAACTGCCGAATCGATCCAGAATCGCCAGAAACCGGCGCGGAAAGACTGTACCTGAGAGTTCCTGGCTCTTCTTCATCTGGGCAGCGCTCGTGATCGGCATGATACCCGGAAGAACGGGAACAGTGATTCCTGCCTCTCTGATCCTGTAAAGAAAATTATAATGGATATCATTATCAAAAAACATCTGAGTCGTAAGGAAGTCTACCCCGCTGTCGACTTTCTGCTTCAGATAACGGATATCATCTGTCTTGTGCTCATTCTCTACATGCCCCTCGGGATAACACGCGGCCCCGACACAGAAGTCACCATGCTTTCTGATTTCTTCTACGAGTTCATAAGCATATCTGAACCGGTCTGTATCCGGGAATGTCAGACCTTCAGGGATATCCCCGCGCAGCGCAAGAATATTTTCGATACCGAGTTCTTTGAGCCTGCCAATCACCAGCCTTACTTCCTCCTTTGTCGAGGAGGCGCATGTCAGATGGGCAAGACTTAATAAATGCAGGTCATTTTTGATGTGTGAAGCAATTTTTGCAGTATTTTTACTGGTGCCTCCCCCGGCGCCATAAGTAACACTGATAAATGCCGGATCCAGTGTGGCAATCTCATCAACAGCATGGATCACCTTATCGTAATCCTCATCTTTTTTGGGCGGAAACACTTCAAAGGATATATGTATCCTGTCTTCATTCAATCTGTCAATTATTTTCATCGGGCCTGAATACTCCTGTTTTCTTATGAAGCCTACTCGCCGATCAGGCTCTTGTAAAGCTCCTCGTACTGCCCTGCCGAGTTCTTCCATGAGAAATCCTGACTCATGGCGCGCTCAATGATCTTGTTCCAGTCGCGTTTTTTATCGTAATAAATTCTTTCTGCATAGCGTACTGTATTCAGCATCTCATGTGCATTATAATTGCAGAAGCTGAAGCCTGTACCGGTCTTTTCATATTCATTGTACGGCTCAACCGTATCTTTAAGTCCGCCTGTCTCACGAACGATCGGGAGTGTTCCGTAGCGAAGGCTCATAAGCTGGCTCAGTCCGCATGGTTCAAAGAGTGAAGGCATCAGGAATGTGTCGCATGACGCATAGATCCTGTGTGAGAGTTCGTCGGAATAATAAATATTCGCCGAAACACGGCCGGAATACTTCCATGCAAAGTGGCGGAACATGTTTTCATATTTTACATCGCCTGTACCGAGCACTACGATCTGTACTGCGTCCTGGCACAGCTCATCCATAATATAGTCGACCAGATCGAATCCTTTCTGATCTGTCAGGCGGGATACCATACCGATCATCATTACTTTCGGATCTTTCTCCAGTCCGAGTTCTTCCTGAAGAGAAATCTTGTTGAGCGGTTTGTTCTTTCTGAAATCATCGATCGTAAAGTTCTTTGCGATACGGTTGTCAGTCGCGGGATTCCAGTCGTCGTAATCAAGTCCGTTCACGATACCGCACAGATCACCGGATCTGGCAGACATGAGCCCGTCAAGTCCTTCTCCGTAGAACGGAGTTTTGATCTCCTCTGCATAACTGTTGCTGACTGTCGTTACTTTATCAGCATATACAATGCCTCCTTTTAACAGGTTGGCATCTTTGTACGCTTCCATCTTATCCGGTACAAAGTAATACTCCGGGAGTCCTGTGATACCTCTGACCGTTTTTGTATCCCATACACCCTGGAACTTCAGGTTATGTATCGTCATGATCGTCTTGATCCCGCGGTAATATTCTCCCAGATATCTGAAGTTATCAAGATAAACAGGGATCAGTCCTGTCTGCCAGTCGTGACAGTGGATGAGATCAGGCCTGAATCCGATCACAGGCAGTATACTCAGGACAGCTTTTGAGAAGAAAGCAAATTTCTCGATCCCCCACTTCGGATCGCCGTCGTACGGTGCAAATCCGCTGAAATAATGTTCATTATCAATAAAGTAGAACGTAATGTCATTGAGTACGGTCTTCAGTACGCCTACATACTGATCCTGGCCTGCTATATCCATGTAGAAATGTGTAACATATTCCATCCGGTCTTTCCATTCCTGTTTCATACAGGTATATTTAGGCATTACTACACGGACATCATACTTCGATTTGTCAAATTCTTTCGGGAGCGAGCCGACAACATCGGCAAGTCCTCCTGTCTTGATAAACGGGACACACTCTGATGCAGCAAACAAAATGTTCTTCATATTACGATCCTCCATTTTCTGCCTTTCCTCGCCGCAAAAGGCATCTTATCACTTGCTATTATACCCCATTCCCCGCATATTGCAAAGGATTTTATCAGCTTTTGTGACGATATTCCAGCTGGATCGTATCTGCAATCAGTGCAATGAATTCGGAGTTCGTCGGTTTTCCCTTTCCTGTGCTTACCGTATAGCCGAACAGTTCGTCCAGTGTGTCAAGTTTCCCTCTGCTCCAGGCTACCTCGATGGCATGCCGTATGGCCCGTTCCACACGGCTGGAAGTTGTCTGATACTTTTTTGCCACCGTAGGATAGAGTATCTTTGTTATTGCATTTAAGACGTCCATGTCATTTACTGCCATTATAATGGCGTCACGCAGATAATGGTATCCTTTGATATGAGCGGGGATTCCTATCTCATGGAGCATATTTGTGACACGGCTCTCCAGATTCTCTGTTTTCAGAGTATTATCTGTCGTAATATCGTCATTCTTCCTTTCCGTATTTCTTGACAGATTTCTTATGGATTTTATCCGTTCAAGCAGCATCCTGTTGTTGAACGGTTTCATAATATAGTAATTTGCGCCTTTGTCAAATGCGTCTTCTGTGATCTTTTCCTGGCCGACCGCTGTGATCACAATAAAATACGGATGTTTACTGACAGAGTTGTCCTGTCCCACTTTCTCCATGACGGTCAGTCCGTCCATTTTCGGCATGATCAGATCGAGAAGAACAACATCCGGTTTCCTGTCCTTGATGATCTGACACATTTCCTCGCCGTTTTTGGCCTTTCCGACCAGATCCAGCTCTTTGTCCGTGCTGATGATTTCGTCAAGAACATCCAGTATTTTCTGGTTATCATCAGCGATGGCCACACGCAAATGCTCCATTTTCTCCTCTCCTTTAGAACTGAGCACCTTCCTTAAAACGCCACTCGCTTATTATATCCGCGTGAAAATGCAGAATCAAGAATATTTTGTAGCACTAATTCGACACTATTTTCGACGAGTCAGACGATTCGACCTGGTTCAGCATATTTTCAATAAATATGCCATATCCCATTGTCGAATCCTGCACGAACACATGTGTTACCGCTCCGATAAGCTTCCCGTTCTGTATGATCGGGCTCCCGCTCATTCCCTGGATGATACCTCCTGTTTTTTCGAGCAATTCCGGATCTGTAACCTGTATCACGAGTCCTTTATTTATCTCGGATGATGTCATGTCGATATCTGTCACCCTGATATCATATTCTTTTATCTCATTGTCGATATAACAGCGGATTTTAGCATCCCCGATTTCAATCTCCTCTTTTGATGCCGTTTCGATGGGAATCTGCTCATCAAAAAGATCATCGATCTTATCAATCGTTCCGTAAATTCCGGCTTCGGTATTTTTGTCGATGGTGCCAAGAATATTATATTTATTATATATGATGATTCCTTCCATTGTTCCCGGCGAACCGCTGTAACCTTTTGTAATATCCTGTATGCTCGTCCGGTACACCCTCCCATTATCGATCGTCATGAGCATGTTAGTGTCCGTGTCGCTGATCCCGTGTCCGAGAGCTCCGAATCTGCTCTGCTCCGTCAGAAACGTGATCGTGCCCAGTCCCTGTACATTGTCGCGAACCCAGATTCCCAGTTTATATTCTCCCGTTTCGCATTCAATAGGGCTGATCGTCCTGTCCAGCATATCTTCACCCCTGCGCAGTGTGAGGACAACATCGCCGCCGTCGATCTGTCCGACCGCGCTAAGAAGGTCTGCCTTTCCCGAGATTTCATGATGGTTTACAGCAGTAATGTAATCACCGGATTTAACTACATCCTCTGCAGGCTCGTAATCCTTTCCGTCGATTCCCTCGATCTTCTCTGTATTTAACACCAAGACACCGTCTGTTTCCATGTAAATACCCACGGGCATTCCTCCGAGGAGGACTGTATCATTCCCGGCTGATGATGTGCTTGCCTCTGTCTGCCAGAGAGCCTTTTCTTCCTGCAATGTCTGTATTTGATTCCATACAACAACGCCGGAAAGAAACAGAAAAGCCCAAAGTACCTTTTGGCACTTCCGGTGATTCCGGCTTAATGCCATATTTTCACATCCTTTCCTGACCTGATGTATATGCAAAGCGCCTCTGCATACCTGATCGCGCAATACTTCGCTCAGCTCACGGCATAAATCAGACGTATCGCGCAAATCGCAAAAAAAGAAACGGATACTCATTGCGTATCCGTTTCTATTATGTGTGTTTTTTTCTGTTTTCACACTGGTATTATCTTTCACCCATTGCCAGTTCTTTCATTTCCTTTGCACTTTTCAAAATGGAGTCTGTTACTTTTGACCCTCCAAGTATCCGGGCCAGTTCTCTTACGGAAGAATCCTGATCCAGGCGTTCGATCCTTGTTTTTACAGAATTTTGTTCTGCATTTTTTTCGATCAAAAAGTGGACATCGGCGGCAGCAGCGATCTGTGGCAGATGAGTGATACAGATAACCTGGCGGCTCTTACCGATCAGGTGAAGCTTTTCTCCGACTTTATCAGCCGTAATGCCGGATATTCCTGCATCAATCTCATCGAAGATCAATGTGGGCGTATCTTCCTCATCGGCAAGCACCGTCTTGATCGCGAGCATGATTCTGGAGAGTTCACCGCCTGATGCAATATCCGCCAGCGGCCGGAGTGGTTCTCCCGGATTCAGTGCGATATAGAATTCAGCCTCATCCCGTCCGTTTGCACTGCATCGGCCGGTATCTACAAGACGGATTTCAAGTCTCGTGTCCATGAAATTCAATTCCTGCATCTGCTTTTTGATTTCTTCAGAAAAGATACCGGCATACTGTGCACGTATCTCATGAAGAGTTTCCGACACTTCATCTGCCTCTGCCTTCGCTTCCTCTAATTTTCTTTCCAGCTCCTGCATAAAAGCGTCATAATCATTCAGCTCTTCTATTCTCTGTTTTTTTCTCTCGCAGTATGCAAGGATATCACTTACTGTTTTACCATATTTTGCTTTCAGATGATTGATCAGGTTCAGTCTTTCTTCGGTCTCATTGAACTCTTCTTCGGAGAATTCAAAGCTTTTGGCATATTCGGAGAGTTCCCGGTTAAAATCATTGAGAAGGCTGTCTGCATCCAAAAGCTGGCTGTAAAGCTGCGAGGCGCTGTCATCAAAGTCCGAGATTTCCTGAAAGGCCCGGATTGCCCGGCTTAAGCAGTCGCTGGCATTTGCAGACGAGTCCTCAGATGTATACTGATAGGTCCCGGCAATGGCTTCCGTAACTTTCCTGCTCTCGGTCATCCGGCGGTAAAGCTGTTCCAGCTCGTCATCTTCTCCTTCTGTCAGAGCAGCTTCTTCGATCTCATTCACCTCAAACTCGGCAAGGGAAAGCTCCCTTCTTTTACTCTCATCATCAAGAGATGCCTCTTCCATCTGTCTTTTGATCTCCTGATAAGTATGATAGGATTCTGTCATACGTTCTTTTACAGGAGCTGCCTCTTCTCCCGAAAACAGATCTAAAAGTGCAAGATGATTTTTTCGGTTCAGGAGAGTCTGGTTGTCATGCTGCCCGTGAATATCGATCAAAAGGGAAGCCGCTTCTCTGAGTGTTCCCATGCTGACAGTTTCTCCGTTGATCCTGCTGATACTTCGCCCTTCCATGAGCCTGCGGCTCAGAGTGATCATATCATCCTCCGGGACGATGTCCAACGACTTTAATTTATCCCGGATTCTGCCATCCTCGACCGTAAATGTAAGTTCGACAAGACCGCTTGATGCTCCGTTCCTGAGCATGTCCGCACTATATCTTCCGCCAAGTGCCAGACCGACCGATCCCATAAGGATAGATTTGCCGGCTCCGGTCTCCCCGGTGAGTATGTTCAGGCCCGGACCGAAATCCACTTCTGTCTCATCGATCAATGCGAGATTTTTTACATGAAGATTCTGTAGCATAATTTATTCCTGTACTCCTTTTGAAACGATCCTGCGGATCTTCTCCATAACAATTGATGTATCTTCTGCCGTACGTATCGCGCACATGATCGTATCATCACCTGCAATGCAGCCGACGACTTCATGCCACTTCATGGCATCTACAGCAGCCGCAACTGCCATTGCCATTCCGGATACAGTCTTGATGACAAGGATATTCTGCGCCTTGTCCATTGAGACATAGCCGTCTCGCAGTACCCGGATATATTTTTCATTCATTTCGGGCTCTTCCTGTCTATGAATGACGTATTTCTGTTTGCCGCCGCTGACTGAAACTTTTGTCAGCTTCAGGTCGCGGATATCTCTGGAGACTGTTGCCTGTGTCACCTTGAAGCCTGCATTATTCAGATATTCTGCCAGTTCTTCCTGTGTCTCGATATCATACTGGCTGATCAGTTCAATAATTTTTGCATGTCGGCTGACTTTCATCTTTTTCTAATTTCCTTTCATTTTTCTGCGCATCGTTATCATGAAGCTCTCGCGGCTGAGCTTGATGAGCCTTGCTGTCTGTTCTGCTTTTCTGATGCAGACTTTCTCGCCTGTTACAAGCGTTGTCTGCTCTGCCCCGTCAAAGCAGAGTGAGACCTGCTCCTGTCTGCCATAACGTCCTTCACATATTTCAACCTCGATCGTATCTCCGGCTGAAAGAACCACACTGCTGGTGTTGAGTGCGTGGGAGCAGATCGGGGTGACCACGATCAGTTCAGCCGTCGGTTCAACCACCGGCCCTCCGGCAGAAAGGTTATAACCTGTACTGCCTGTAGGAGTGGAGAGGATCACGCCGTCTGCATGATAGGTATTAAGAAGTGTACCGTTTACATAAATGTTAAAGCTGACGATCCTTACTTTTCCCTCTCTTGCAAGCACGATGTCATTCATGGCAATATCTGTCCGCGAACCGCGGAAAGATCCCTCCAGCATCATACGTTCTTCGATGTCGGGTTCTCCATCAAAAAGCCGTTCCAGAGCCGGTTTGAAATCTTTGAGTTCTACATCTGTCAGATAGCCAAGCGTCCCCAGATTGATCCCCAGAAGCGGCATCGTGTTTTCACCCAGGTCCCTGACTGCGCGGATCAGCGTACCGTCTCCTCCGAGCACAAGGCCGCACCGTGCATCTGCAGGAACAGTTCCCGGGATAATATGTCCTTCGCTGTCTTTTTCCGAGACATAACACTTTTTCCCGCTGCTTTCTATATATTTCCTGATCTCGTTTGTGATCGCAAAATCCGGATCTTTTAATTTGTTCGTAATAATATAAAAGCCGTCCATCCTATACCTCTTGTAGTTTATTTTGCCAGTGTTTCAAACGCTCTTCCTACGACTGTATCCGGGTCGATCCCATGATTTGTCCCTGTTTCCTCTGTACATTTTCTGAGGTGGATCAGATACTCGATATTTCCCTCCGGCCCTTTGATCGGCGAAAAGTCAAGAGCGCACAGGTCAAATCCGATGGACATGGCATGATCCATTACTTTCCGGATCACTTCCAGATGTGTGCTCTTCTCCCGCACAACACCTTTCTTGCCTACTTTTTCTCTGCCCGCCTCAAACTGTGGCTTGATCAGCGCCACGATTTCTCCATTGTCTCTCAGATAATCACGGATCGGTGTCAGTACCTTTGTCAGTGAAATAAATGAGACGTCGATAGAAGAAAAATCGACAGGTTCCCCGATATCATCCGGCGTGACATAGCGGATATTTGTCTTTTCCATGCAGACGACCCTCGGATCGTTCCTCAGTTTCCAGTCCAGCTGGCCGCGGCCTACATCAATGGCAAATACTTTCCTGGCACCGTTTTGCAGCATACAGTCTGTAAATCCGCCAGTCGAAGATCCGACATCAGTACATACTTTATCCTTAACATCCACATCAAAATTTGCCAGGGCTTTCTCAAGTTTGAGGCCTCCGCGGCTCACATAAGGAAGGGTATGCCCGCGGACTTCGATAGTTACTTCCGGAGCGAATGTACTGCCCGCCTTGTCTTCTCTCTGACCGTCAACAAACACATTTCCCGACATGATGACAGCTTTCGCTTTCTCGCGTGATTCCGCAAGATTCCTCTTTACAAGTAATACATCCAAACGTTCTTTCATATTATCTGTCCTTTATCATCAAATAGTCAGAGACCGCCTGCTTCACGATCGTATCACAATCCAGGCCGACCTCTTTTCTGAGGATTTCTACATTTCCATGTTCAACATAATCATCCGAGATCCCGATATTGCGGACATGTACATCCAGTTTTGCAGAAGACACATAATCCAGCACCTGCTCTCCGAACCCGCCTGTCAGTACATTTTCCTCGATCGTCACAAACAGACAGTGGTCTTTTGAAAGGTATTCCAGCATTTCTTTATCAAATGGTTTCACGAATCTTGCGTTGACCAGGCTGCAGCTGTATCCTGTCTCCTTGATCTTCCGCCTGACACGATCTGCCAGCTCCGACATATGTCCTACAAAGATGATTGCTATATCCTCTTCTTCATAGAGGATCTCACTTTTCCCATATTTTACCGGTGCCCTGAATTCCCGCATTCCTTCATATGCACTGCCGCGCGGATACCGGATCGCGATCGGATACCGGAAGTCAACGGCAAAGCGCAGCATGTCCGCCATCTCCCATCGGTTCTTCGGGGAGATGATCGTCATGTTCGGTATTGTTGACAGGAAGGACAGATCAAAAACTCCCTGGTGTGTTTCACCGTCGCTTCCCACAAGACCGGCACGGTCCACCGCGATCACGACCGGAAGGTTCTGGAGGCAGACATCATGAAGTGTCTGGTCATATGCCCTCTGCAGGAAAGAAGAATAGACGGCAAACACCGGTTTCATGCCCCCTGCAGCAAGTCCTGCCGCAAATGTCATAGCATGTTCTTCAGCAATACCTACATCGAAAAAACGGCCGGGGAAGTGTTTTGCAAAGGTCGACAGTCCTGTGCCGTCCGCCATGGCAGCCGTGATGGCAACAACTTGATCATCTTTCTTCGCAATATCCGTGAGAACTTTTGAAAAAACCTGTGTATAACTGTCTGTTGCGCCGGTTTCTGCAGGCTCACCTGTCTCGATCTGAAAGGGGCCTGTGCCATGAAACTTCGCGGGGTTTTCCTCTGCCGGAGGATAACCTTTTCCCTTTTTAGTTATAACATGTACGAGCACTGCATGATCTACTCTTTTTGCCTCATTGAACACTTTCACTAATTTGCGGATATCATGTCCGTCTACCGGACCAAGGTAGGTAATGTCCATATCCTCAAAAAACATACCCGGTACAAGCAGCTGTTTAATTCCGCTTTTTGTTCTCCGGATCTGGCTGACGATTCTTTCCCCTTTTCCCGGGATTTTTTTCAGAGTATCTTCGACTCCTCTTTTTATGTCCGTATATGCCTGTGCAGTCCGGATCCCGTTCAGATATCTGGACATGCCGCCCACATTTTCCGATATCGACATATTATTGTCATTAAGGACAATGATAAAATTACTCTTTAGTCTCGAGGCGTTGTTCAATGCTTCATAAGCCATCCCGCCTGTCAGGGAGCCGTCCCCGATAACAGATACAACACTATGCTCTTCCCCTTTGAGCTCCCGTGCAGCCACATAGCCGAGTCCGGCGGAAATAGATGTAGAGCTGTGTCCGGTATCAAAGGCGTCACATTCGCTTTCTTTTCTTTTCGGAAATCCGCTCATCCCGCCGTATTTACGCAGACTGTCAAAGCCGTCACGGCGGCCTGTGAGCAGCTTATGCGTATAAGACTGATGTCCCACATCCCATATCAGTTTATCTTCAGGGAAGTCAAGGGTTAAATGCAGCGCCATCGTAAGTTCGACGACTCCCAGATTGGATGCGAGATGTCCGCCTGTACGGCTGATCTTCTCGATCAGGAACTGACGGATCTCATCTGCAAGTAGCTTAAGCTGTTCTCCGTTTAATTTTTTTATATCATTTGCCTGACGGATCATTTCAAGTACCATGACGATCCTCCTTGTCTTCCCCGTTTATTTTTCTCTGTATACGAGCCATTCAAGCAGTTCATTTAAAAATGAATTCTCGTACTTCAGACCTTTAAGTGTATCGAGAGCCTCTGATGTCAGATGTTTTACTTCCTTCTTTGATTCTTCTATCCCGCTTAATGTTACATAAGTCATTTTTTCGTTCTTTTCATCACTGTGTACCGGTTTTCCCAGCATTTCCGTAGTGCTCGTGACGTCAAGGATATCGTCCTGGATCTGGAATGCCATGCCCACTTTTCCTGCGATCTCTTCAATCTTCAAAGTCTCTTCGTCGGAGGCCCCCGCAAGGACAGCACCTATCATGACAGATGCCTCGATGAGCGCTCCTGTCTTCAGCCGGTAGATAAAATCAAGCATATCACCGGTTATTTTGTGACCGGACTCTTTCACATCTACTACCTGGCCGCCGATCATTCCATAGATTCCGGACTTGCCGGCAAGAATTTTGAGAGCTCGTCCGATCACAAGACTTTTTTCAGGTTCCAGTTCAAATGCAGAACATGCCGTCTCAAATGCGTAGTTCAGAAGAGCATCTCCTGCAAGGATTCCCATATCCTCCCCATAGACTACATGGGTCGTCTTTCTTCCGCGCCGGTAGTCGTCATTGTCCATTGCAGGAAGGTCATCATGTACCAGGGAATAGGTGTGGATCATCTCGATCGCAGCCATAAACGGCTCGATCACTTTTCCCTTGCCGCCAAATAGTTCAAAAGATTCCCGCATCAGCATGGGGCGAAGGCGCTTTCCTCCTGCCATCAGGCTGTACTCCATGGCTTCCATGATAATTTTCTGATACCCCTGCTGCACGGGCAGATATTTCTGTAATATATCCTCGATCGATTCTATTCTTTTTTGATATTCTTCTTTAAAACTCATGAGTCTCTCCATCTTCGTCCAGAACAAGGACTTTCTTTTCTACTTCATCGATTGTCCGGCTGCATTCCTTTAAAATCTTCATTCCTCTGTTATACATGTCAAAAGACTGCTCCAGCGTCACGCTGCTCTCCTCCATTCCTTTGATCACTTCTTCAAGGCTTTGAAACATCTCTTCCAGGTTCTCTCTCTTCTCCGTTCCCGCTGTATCTTCTGCAGCAGGTTCAATTGCTTTACTCGCAGTATCGCTCACTTTGCGACCTCCTTATCCCGTTTATTTGATTTCTTCTCCTGATCCGGTTACCAGTGCGCGTATCCTGCCGTCACTGACATAGATCTCCAGGGCGGTCCCGTCACTGACCTGCCGGATACTCCTGATGTTTTCACCGTTCTGATTCTGTATATAGGAATAACCGTGACTGAGTTTCTCCAAAGGTGACAATCCTTTCATTTTTTCCACACACAGCGCCAATCTGTGTTTTTCCCTGTCGAGCCGGTTCTGCATCAGCAGTCTGAGACGGGTTTCCAGATCCGCAGCATATTGCCTGCTCTCGTTCAATTTCTGCCTTGGATGTGCATGATCGAGTCTCATCCGCAGCCGTTCAAGCACGGAGCGCTTCTCTGATATTTTCAATGTAACCTGCCTTAGCATCGCTTCCTGATATGTGCGTATCCGTTCTCTTGCTTCCCGGTGATCATAGACCGCAAGCTCCGCAGCCGCCGATGGTGTCGGTGCGCGAAGGTCTGCGACAAAATCTGCGATCGTAGTATCTGTCTCGTGACCGACCGCAGAAATGACCGGTATACTGCACTCAAAAATCGCCCTGGCAACAGCCTCTTCATTAAACGCCCAGAGATCTTCGATACTTCCGCCGCCCCTTCCTACGATCATCACATCTACTTTTTTCTTCTCAAGCGCACGGATTCCCCTGACAATACTTTCCGCGGCACCTTCCCCCTGCACCTGTGCAGGATATAAAATGATCTGTACATATGGATTCCGGCGTCCGGCAATGTTGATAATGTCCCGGACAGCAGCCCCTGTTGGCGCCGTAACAACTCCGAGTGTATGGATATACTTAGGGACCGGCTGTTTGTACTCCCGGGCAAACATTCCCATTTCAGCCAGTTCTTTCTTCAGCGCCTCAAACTTCTCATAGAGTGCACCGGCGCCATCCAGTATGATTTCCCTCGCATAGAGCTGATACTGGCCGCTCCTTTCATATACGCTGACCGAGCCGAGTACGATCACCTGCTGTCCTTCCTGTAACCGAAAAGAAAGCCCTGACCTGTGGCCTGCGAACATGACGCAGGCGATCGTGCCGGACTCATCTTTTAATGAAAAATATATATGCCCTGATGTATGATATTTACAGTTAGAGACTTCACCCTTGACATAGATGCGGTTCAGTATGAAGTCCTGCGTGAACATATTCTTGATATAAGTATTGACCTGCCTCACAGTGTAGACATTTTTCATTTTCAGGACTCCTGCTTTGCGACTTTACCGAGCACACCGTTGACAAAGGAAGAACTGCTGTCCCCGCCAAATTTTTTGGCGAGTTCCACAGCTTCGTTGATCGCGACGCCTTCCGGCACTTCATCATCCCATTTCATCTCATAGACGGCAAGGCGCAGAATCGTAAGATCTACTTTATTCATCCTGGCTGTCTTCCATCCTTTTGAAGCAGCGTTGAGCAGACGATCGATCTCTTCTACGCGGGAGAGCACTCCTTCGTACTTTTTCTGTATGTCATCCTTATTCTTCGTGCTGGCGTTCTCGATAGACTCGAAATAATACTGCAGATGCTCCGGCATCTCCGCTTCGTCATTAAATTCAATCTGGAAAAGCATCTTAAAAGCATGCTCTCTCAGCTCTGATCTTGTCATAGTAATTTTCTCCTTCTGTCATAACTATAGAAAAAGGATGTCTTGCGACATCCTCTATTATACAACACAGGGTGCATAATTTGCAATAACACCCGAAACGGATCAGTCCTGTTTCTCCATCTCGACCCCGGCTACTTTAATATTGACATCAGCAACCTCAAGGCCGGTCATATTTTCGACGGCATTTTTCACTTTCTCCTGAACTTTTCCGGTCACATCGACAATGCTGTAATTATATTTGATGTTAAGTGCAAGGGATACCGTTACAACGCCCTCAAGAACATCTACTTTAACACCTTTTGAAAGGTTCTTGATCCCGAGTTTTCCGATCACCTCATTGGTGATATTTCCGGCCATGGAAGCGACCCCTTCAACCTCTGTAGCCGCCAGTGCCGCAATGATCGCAACTACTTCATCGGCAATCTTCACTTCGCCCAGACTTGCCTCGTTCTGTATCGTATAAGTGTTCTTTTCGTCCTTAGCCATCTTCAAAACCTCCCGTTTTGTCTAATCTCTTTTCCCATTATAGCAAATATCCGCTCATTTGCAAAGAAAAACCTTTTATGAACGCCCGAATTCAGAGAGGATAAGGCCTTCGTTGCGTTCCTGCGTCATGCGGATGCTCCATTCATGGACAAACAGGAGCAGCGGACGGTCTTTCAAATCTTTGATCTTCTTCATATCCGAGGTTCCGCTGACGTGATCGAGATCGATGTTTTCATTTTCAATCCATCGAATATGTTCATAGGGCAGATTCTCCAGGATGATCTCAACATTATACTCATTTTTCAGTCGATATTTCAGTACGTCAAACTGCAGTACGCCCACAACTCCGACAATGATCTCCTCCATACCGGTGTTATACTCCTGGAAGATCTGGATCGCGCCCTCCTGCGCGATCTGATTGATGCCTTTTACAAACTGTTTTCTCTTCATTGTATCCACCTGGCGTACTCTTGCGAAATGCTCCGGTGCAAACGTGGGAATTCCCTCAAAGGCAAACTTTTCTTTCGCAGTAGTCAGGGTATCTCCGATGGAGAAAATCCCCGGATCGAATACGCCGATAACGTCTCCGGCGTAAGCCTTATCGATGATCTTTCGTTCGCTTGCCATCATCTGCTGGGGCTGTGAGAGCCTTACGTCTTTGCCGCCCTGTACATGATAGACTGTCATTCCGGCGTCAAACTCACCGGAACAGATCCGCATAAAGGCTATCCTGTCTCTGTGTGCTTTATTCATATTAGCCTGTATCTTAAAGACGAATGCTGAAAAATCCTCCTCATTCATCGGATCGATCGTCCCTCTGTCAGACATACGCGGAAGCGGCGATGTAGTCATGGCAAGGAAGTGCTTCAGGAATGTCTCAACTCCGAAGTTTGTCAGCGCCGAGCCGAAAAATACAGGTGAGAGCTGCCCTTTATCCACAAGTTCCTGGTCAAATTCCGCTGACGCGCCGTCCAGGAGCTCGATTTCCTCCTCAAGCGTGACCTTTGCCTCTGTTCCGATCAGCCAGTCCACTTCCGGATTATTAATGGATACTTTCTTTACCTCGCCCATGGATGTACCCTTCCTGGTATCAGAGAACAGATCCACCTCTTTCTCCTGACGGTCGTAGACGCCTTTAAACGCCTTTCCCGAGCCGATCGGCCAGTTGACCGGACAGGTCGGGATTCCCAGCTCTTTTTCGATATCATCCAGCAAGTCAAATGTGTCTTTTGCATCCCTGTCCATCTTATTAATGAAGGTAAAGATCGGGATATGTCTCATGGCACATACCTTGAACAGCTTTCTTGTCTGTGCCTCCACACCCTTTGATGCATCGATCACCATGACCGCCGAATCCGCTGCCATCAGAGTACGGTACGTATCCTCCGAGAAATCCTGATGTCCCGGGGTATCCAGGATATTGATACAATATCCGTCATAATTAAACTGCAGTACAGAAGAGGTTACGGAAATACCTCTTTCTTTCTCAATTTCCATCCAGTCGGAAACAGCATGCTTTGCCGTAGCCTTGCCTTTAACCGATCCTGCCGTATTGATGACTCCGCCATAGAGAAGGAATTTCTCTGTGAGCGTTGTCTTACCTGCATCCGGATGAGAGATGATCGCAAATGTTCTTCTCTTTTTTATTTCATTTTTAATATCAGACATACTAACTTCCTTTCTGACACTATAGCAGCGCCGGCTCTGTCACCGGCGCTCTATAAACTTTCCGGAGACAGTCTCCGGACATGCTTATTCAGTTTAGCATATCTGAAGCAAGACTTCAACTACAACTCCTCACTCATGAATCGGGGTGATCACGATATTTTCCGGCGCTATATCGGTTTTCCTTGTCACGATATCCTCAATCTGCGCCCGGTTTGCATCAGTCAGTTCATCCGCTTTCACAACGATATCCGCAGAATCGTCATCCAGACTGACCACCGACTCTGAAAATCCTTTCGATGACATGAGCGTTTCGATCGCTGCCTCCTGCTCGGCTATTTCCGTGATCCTGACCATCTGGTCTACGGCATCCTGTTTCTCTGCATCACTCAGATTCGTATTGTCGATAATAGCCTGCAGGGTTTCTTTGTTTTCTGCCCGCACCTGCTCTCGAGTTACTTTTGCCTGGGCTACAGTTGCTTCGGCGGTACCGCTTGTAAGAACCGCTTCGCCGGGAGTACCTTCTACATCTGAATCATTGCTTTCAATATCTTCTGTAGAACTCTCAATGTCGTCTTGAGAAATATCGAGCAGTTCCTGATTCGCGAGATCTGCATTTGCCTCCGTCGTACTGTCCCCGTTCTCACCGAAGAGAATACCTGAATAGTTCAGATATCCGGCAATGGCGATCATAACCGCCAGTGTTGCGATGATGATCTGATTTTTTTTGAATAATCGTTTCAATTTCCCATCCTCCTTTTATGTATCAAGCCCGTTTCATTATTTTTATCTTATGCGCTTCTACACCGAATAATGCCTGAACTGCTTCCGTAATATTCTGCGCTGTGACTGCGTTTCCGCCTCCATCTGCGATCACCACTACTCCTTCGATCTCCGGCGACAGTTCCTTGCTCACATAAGGTGTGGATGAGCCGTCGGAATCCTGTTCATAAATGCTCGTCTTATCTGAGGTACTATCTTCCACCGTGCGTTTGCCCCCCTCACTGTCCTCCTCTTCAGTTGTCTGGGAAGAACCGGACTGGTCTTTCTCTATGATCTTCTGCCCCCCTGATCTCAGCGTGATCATAACCGTCACGTCTCCTACTCCGTCTACCTGTTTCAACACATCCGCAGTCTTTTCTTCAAGATAAGCTTCATACTCTCCCAAGGCTGTGCTGCTTTCACCTGATACAGCTGCAGAAGTGTTTTTGTCTGCATCCTGCTCCGCCTGTCCTGAGGCCGGAAATGGAAATACGGCAACAAACAGCAGCAGTCCCACAAGGAGCAGGATCAGAAGATGATTTTTCTTGGGCATTTTTTCACCTGACCGAATACTTTGAAGCAAAGCTTTCAATTTACTATTGTCCAATCTCTATCTCCCCCACCTCTATCCGGCTGTTTCCTTCTTTGACGCCGTCTTCCTCCCGCTCTTCTTGTGACTGGAAATAGCCTGAAAGTGCAGACTCTTTATAGAGCTCTTCTACGCTTTCGATTTCCTGTATTTCCAGTTCATACTCATTATTTTTGTAAAGTGTTTCGAACTTTTCTTTCATCCCTGTCAGATTCAGAAGCGGCGTTGCCAGCAGAAGAATGAGGATCAGCCCGGAAAAGAAACGTATATATTTCCCATAGTCTTTTCCGGGTACAGCATGCATAACAGCAGCCGTAATGATCAGATACACTGTGATATTCTGTATCCATCTGTAAATCTGTTGAAACATATAAGTCAGCTCCTCTCCGTGTGATCATGAAGTGGATGCAGCTACGATCGCTATTGTGATCATGAAGAGTAATCCGGCAGTAAAAATCACTTTCACCATGATCTCATAACCCTCGCTGATCCCGCTGATACATGTAGTGATCCGTTTATCCGAAACCGGCTGTACGAGCGCGGCAGCAAGTTTATACATAAATGCCATGATCAGCATCTGCAGGATCGGTACTGCACAGATAGCTATAGTGATCACTGCTCCCGCCATACCGATCCCGTTTTTTATCAGGACTGCCGTTCCCAGCACGACCTCGGCAACTCCGCCCACAGCATTTCCGACCCAGGGCAGAGCTTCAGCCGTACGTGTAAGAGCACTTCTCTTTACCGCATCAATGGCCGGAGCAAGCAGTCCCTGTACTACATTTACACTGACAACACAGATGAGAAGCGTCTTCAGGATCCAGGATACTGCTTTGCGGATGAGGTCGGCAAATTCTGAGAGAAAATCTTCGCCAGTCAGATTTCCCAGCACGCGTACCATGATGTAAATATTTACGACCGGGAGCAGGAACCGGACGATCACCAGTTCCACTACATAGATGAGAAACAAGATCACATTATAAAAAAAGAGTGATGTCACGCTCCCTGATGCAAATGCCACTGCCAGAAAATAACTTGGACAGAGTACTCTCATAAAATCTACCAGAGCGTTCAGTCTGTCTTCCAGTCCTTCAGCAGATATCCTGAAAGAAGTAAGACATAAAGTGATAAGCAGCATATACATAATATAAAAGCTGATATCCGAGATCTGCCTGCTCTTAAATGCGCCCGCAAAGTTACTGAATACCGCCGCAGTCAGCGCTGTCATCAGGACAAATACAAGACTTCTCCGGTTGTAATCAAATTCGTATGATATCTGATCTGTCAGAAACCGCAGAAATATGCGTATCGTTTCTGTCATATTCCCTGACATCAATGCGGAAAACACATCACTAAATGATATCTTTTCCTGAGGGAACATCCGGTCCAGATTTTTCTCGATCTCATTGAAATCAAATTCTGCAAGAAGTGCATCCTGAATTTCATCCTGCAGAATGTCCGTTTCCGAACCTTCTTCCGCATTTACAATCTTTGTTCCCAGCCCGAAGACGATCAAGACCAGCAATATCGTGAACAGGAATCTGCCCTTTCTGCCACTCATGCCAGAAACTCCTGGATAGTCTGGAGCAGTGCGAGGAGCACGGGCAGCCCGAGCACAAGGATCGTCAGCTTTCCAAAGATCTCAATCTGCCCTGCCAGAGTCTGATACCCTGCATCCTTGCAGATTCCTGATGAAAATTCTGCGATATATGTGATCCCGATCATTTTGAACATAGTAGACAGATATCCTGTATCCAGGTCAATATAGGATGTGATCTGCTCCAATGTACTGATAAAGATTCCGAGCCTGTCTACGATCAGCGAAAACAGGATCACGCCTGTTGCGACACAGACATAGATACCATATTCCGCTTTTCCTGCTTTCAGCTGGACTGCGAGGACTGCACCGATCACACCGATGACCCCCGCCTGTATCATACTCATTCTTTTCCCTCCTGTTCTTAAAACGTTAAAGCGCTTTATAATGCAAACAGTTGACGGATTGTCTGAAACAGATCGTAAATATAGGGAAGCACCCACGAAAGTACCAGGATCAGGCCGGCCAGGCTTGCCAGAAATGCCTGTTCTTCCCTGCCGCTGTGCTTAAGTACCTGACTGAGGATCGATACAAGTATCCCGACCGCCGCTATTCGAAAAATCAGATTGATATCCATGCTTCCTCCCATCTCAGATCAGGATCACTATGAGAAAAATCCCGCTCATCACCCCCAGGCAGCTGCCAATACGCGTTTTTGCCGCCAGGCATTCCCGGAGCTTTTCAATCTCCAGATCTAACCGGTTCAGATACATTTGCAGTGTATGATCCAGTGTATTCTGCTCAAGGCTTCCTAAAAATGTACCTGGTTCTTTCATCAGAATCGAATGTTCCTGTTTTAATCCCAGTGGTTTCAAGTATCTGTCCACGCACCGGCTCCATGCTCTTGCAAACCCGCTCTCTTCTCTCATTTCTACCGCTCGGGCAGTTTCAAGAAGCCATGTACGGTATGGTTTTTTCACTCGTCTTGCCACCTCTGTAAATATTTCCGGCAGAGGAGCATGCGTATAAGCGATCTCGCCTTTGATCAAACTGAAAATATATCTCAGATAAAGCATTTTTTCCAGATAAGCTTTCAGCTCCCTGCAATAAACATATCCGGCTCCGGTTGTCGCGGTAAGGATCAATATTCCGCCTATTACTCTCTGCACAGCACACTCCCCCGCTCATCATAGATTCCACGGATCTCTCCCGGGTGTTCTCCATTGCCGAGCACTACATACCGCTCGAACATCCTGCGCCGGATCAATTCACCAAGTACTGGTTTTTTCTTAGCCTCTTCCATATCAAGGCCGTGTACACTTGCGATCAGTTTGCAGCCGCACTGCATTGCATATTCTACAGCATGGATATCTTCACTTGTACCGATCTCATCCACAGCAATAACCTGCGGCGACATTGAACGGATCAGCATGATCATCCCCTCTGCTTTCGGACAGCAGTCCAGAATATCTGTCCGTGAGCCCAGATGATTCTGGGCAATACCCAGATAGCAGCCGCCCAGTTCAGACCTCTCATCTACTACACCTACAGAACACCCCTTTACATACTGGTTCCCGTCTGATATCTGTCTGATCAGATCACGTATAAGTGTCGTCTTGCCACAGCAGGGCGGCGATATGATCAGAGTATGACATACTTGTTTATTCTTTGTGATATACGGAAGCAGACTGTCAGCACACCCGATCACTTCATGCGATATCCGGATATTTACTGATGATATGTATTGAATGTTCTTTACCTTGTCCCTCTCCATGATCACTTTCCCTGCCACGCCTACTCTGTGCCCTCCTTTGATCGTCAAAAATCCCTGCCGCAGTTCGTTCTCATATGCGTAGAGGGAGTAATGGCTGATGTAGTCCATTGTCTCCCTCACTTCTTCTTTCGTAATAATATGCGGACTCGCTTCTGACGGCAGGATCTTCTCACTGTTGCCACGTACGATCCGGACAGGCTGCCCTGTCCGAAGCCTTATTTCCTGCAGACTATCAAGGCCGCCTGTATCCTCCTGTATGATCTTTCTGACATTCTTTGCCAGAATGTTTAGTATCTGTCCGTTTCTATTTGATTCCTGTCTTCTATCACTTCTTTCCATCTTGTCCACCTCTTTACACAATATATGTGGACCCACCAAAAATATGATTGAAATTTCGTATTTGTCGGAGTGACATCCTATAATAAAATCATCCGAAAATCAAGTGGATACAGAGGAATGACGACGTATGTATTCGAATCAGGCAGGATTGTAATGCTTCCGGCTCCGGTTACGAAAGGAAGATAAACTAATAACCCTGAAATATAGCTAAAAACAATCAGCCAGACGAACAACTCGCAATGCTCAAACAAGTCCGTCTGGCTGATTAACGCTATATCTCAGGGTTAAAGTTTATTTAGCCTTTCTTCACAGTCACCGTCCGCATCACAGTCCCCCTGATCCGAAAGATACATCATATCGGCTGTATCCGTTTGATTTTCTGGGCTCATCCAATCGGAAGTGTCTCCTCGACAATCGCGAAATTTACGGGAAATCGGTTGAAAGGGTGAACTTTATCGACTACGTCCCCATTTCAACCGTTTTTTCTAACTTTCGGCTTTGTCGGAGTGACTGCCGGATTCGATGAAGTAGAAAACTGACGGATCATATATCATCGACATTCAGTCCGATAAAGTAGAATCCCCTGCACTCTTTCAGCAGCACCTGATAAAATTTACCGATCATGGAAGCATCACCCGGGAAATGGACGAGCAGATTATTGCTCAACCGCCCTGTCACGAGGCTGCTGTCATGATCATTTACTGATTCTACCAGAGCGGTCTGCACAGTCCCTTCATGGACAGCGCACACTTCTGCGGAGATATCCTGTACTTCTCCCAGCAGTCTGTTAAACCGGTCTTTTACGACATCTTCCGGCACCTGATCTTTCATTACTGCGGCAGGCGTACCGGTGCGTTTAGAATAGATAAACGTAAAAGCGCTGTCATAGCGGACTTTCCTTACTACATCGAGTGTCTCACGGAAGTCTTCTTCTGTCTCACCTGGGAAGCCTACGATGATATCCGTGGTCAGAGAAATATCCGGTATAGCTTTTTTGATACGGCTGACCAGCTCGAGATATCCTTCCTTTGTATATCGGCGGTTCATCATTTTAAGAATCCTGGTGCTGCCCGACTGTACCGGGAGATGCAGATGACGGCAGATCTTTTTTGATTCAGCCATAACACGGATCAGTTCATCCGAGAGATCTTTCGGGTGTGAGGTCATGAAGCGGATACGTTCCAGTCCTTCGATCTTCTCAATTTCTTTCAATAGTCCGGCAAATGTGATCGGATGCTCAAGTGTCTTGCCATAGGAATTTACATTCTGTCCAAGGAGCATAACTTCAACCACACCGTCAGCCACGAGATGTTCAATCTCCCGTATGATCGCCTTCGGATCACGGCTCCGTTCCCGCCCACGCACATAAGGTACAATACAGTAGCTGCAGAAATTATTACATCCGAACATGATATTGACTCCGGATTTAAAGGGATATTTTCTCTCTACAGGCAGATCTTCCACAATCTTATCTGTATCTTTCCAGATGTCGATCACTGTGCGTCCGGATTCCATGCGGGTTGCCAGAAGTTCGGCAAATTTAAAAATATTGTGGGTGCCGAAGATCAGGTCTACAAAACGATAGCTCTTTTTTAATTTTTCTACCACTTCGGGCTCCTGCATCATGCAGCCGCACAGTGCGATCATCATGTGCGGATTTTTCTTTTTGATCCTGCCGAGCTGTCCCAGGCGTCCGTATACTCTCTGGTTTGCATTTTCACGGACCGTACACGTATTATAGATGACAAAGTCAGCCTTTTCTTCTTCAGGTTCTTCGATGTAACCGATCTGCTCAAGAATACCGGTCAGTTTTTCCGAATCACGCGCATTCATCTGACAGCCAAATGTAGTGACACAAAAAGTGAGCGGCCGGCCGGCCGCCTCGCTCATTTTTTCCAGATATTTTTTTGCTCTGTCTATAAAATAATACTGCCGCTGAGGTTCTGTTAACGGGATTTCCACATCCTGTCCGGCAGCGTTCCATATATTCTCCATACTATCTTCCATTCTTATGTAATCTTCCTGTATTGAAATCTGTCGCGCAAACTATCTGTATCATACAAATTGATTGCGCCCCGCATCATATGCATAATCTATCAGATCCAGCTTGTCCGCAAGCTCTTTCCTGTCAATCTGCATATCTTCGCAGAGTGCATCCAATGTCGGATAATAATCTCTTAATTTTGTGTTAATGACACTCAAGAGTATTACCGGGTCTCCCGGAAGTCCTGTGAGCATATGATCAACTCCTTCTCTGTTACAATCATATCAACCTTTATATCGGCGGGAGCAGCCGGTATCTCCGGCGCGATCTGGACAGAATAGGCAAGAGCCGCTTTTATACATTCGGCATGTCCTTCCAAATATGTATCATAGTAGCCTCCGCCATATCCGGCCCTTGTGCCGTTTCTGTCAAATGCGATACCGGGCATAACGACCACTGAATCTTTAAACGGTGCAGGAGCCTTCGGACACCACGGACCGGGCTCCTTAATCCCCATAAATCCGGGCTTCAGGTCCGCCGGGCTCTTGATAAAACAGAACTCCATCCTCCGTTTTCCCCTTACCCGGGGCAGAGCCACTCTCTTACCGTTTCGAAGCGCCTCTTCTATGATCATATTTGTTCCTGCTTCATCTTTTAAAGACGCATAGCAATAAATAAACCGGGCATTCTGGTAAAATGCACAGTCGAAGAGCCGCTTCGCGATCATTTCATCCGCACTCTTTCGCATTTCAGGCGGCAGCGCTTCCCTGATCCGCCGGTATTGTTCCCTAATTTCCTTTTTTGTCTGTTTTATTTCCGTACTTTTCACCTAAATTCACTACCGTTCCGTCTTTTTCTTCAATATCGATATTGTTAAGCTGTCCCCTGAGGTTGCGTTTTACGGATTCCAGATATTCCATGCGGAGAATTTTCTGTTCATTTTTTTCCGCTTCCGTAAGCCCCTCTGCTTTTGATTTTCGGTACAGCTCATTGATTCTGTTTATCTTCTGTCTGTCCATGCCCGATCCTTTCAATACATATATTATTAATGATCTTAATCCGGCTTTATCTTTCGCCGGACTGTATTATACACTATTTCACCGGGTTCGTCCAGAATATCCGGCTGTTCAGCTCGAGTAGTTTTCCAGGAAGCCATATAATTCATCCCTCGCTGAAACATATTTCCCTGCAGCGATTTCCTGCCGCACTTCCTCCGGAAGGTCTGAAAGAGGGATTTCTGTCATTTCATAGATTGTCTTTCTGTCACTGAGATATACCACTACAAACCCCTGCATCTCACAGAGATAATAGCCTTCATCCTCTTCGGTATCTTCAGCCGCGGCGTCTCCCTCGGCCGTTATGCTGCGTGTGTCTGTAACCTCATTTCCAGGCGGTGAGCTTCGTTCTGCAACCCTGTCATAGGATATCTGATATCCGGCTGTAAGAAGCACTCCAAAGATCAGTATCGCAGCAAAAAAGCCAACAATGTATTTTGTCTTCATGGTTCCCACATCCTTTTTTCATACAGTATTGGCTTTTTTAGCTTTTTTATTCAGTTATATCCTCATCAGCGTCTTCTGCTTCAGGGACAAGATGGAACTTCCGGCTGTACCGCAGTATTTTTCCTCCCAACGGGAGTGAAAGGATATCGTCTTCTGAAAGCGTTCCCATTTTGAGTATCAATATTATGTAGACAAGAATAGCGGCGCAGATTGCGATCACCGTCGGGATCACCCGTCCTCCGATCAGAAGATCCAGAACAAACCAGATAATGTATGTAACGACTCCCATCACCGCCGCCGCGATGAAAGGTTTCAGGAACATGTGCCTGATATTTATTTTATAGCCGCATACTTTCCGGATCTTCAACTGGTTCAGAATACACATGATAAGAGCAAATACTATGTTACTTCCAACCAGTGCATACACATTCATACGGAAAGCCACAAGCATGACTACAAAAGCAATCAGATGGACTACAAGCGCAACGGCTGCATTCTTTGCCGGACTGGACATATAGTTAAGCCCGTGCAGTACGGAATTTGTGATCGAGGACCAGCCGTACAGCACTATAACGATAGCTCCAAGCATGAGAAGATTGGCCGGCGTTGCACTTGAGTCATTGTATAAGAGCACCATGAGAGGAGATGCAAGCACCGCTATACCTACACAGCTTGGGATGGTGATGATCGTTGCAATACGAAGCGTCTGATCGATCTGATAGTGGACTTTTTTCTTCTGTCTGTTCATAACCGCTGCAGTAAGTGTAGGAACGATCGATGCACTGACTGCTGAGGGTATGGACAAAGGAACATTGATCAGGGGATCGTATTTTCCTGTATAGATCCCCTGCAGCGCCATATACTCCTGCTCGGAGAATCCCTGCCATGACATGATATGGTTAAACACTGTAAGATCTATGATCTGGTTGATATTATAGATTGCCGTACTGAAGATCACGGGAACTGCAGTAAGTATGAGAGCTTTCAGTATATGGGAATATGCCTCTTTCTTTTTTGAATGGTCACGCTTCAGCTGCCTTTTGATTCCGCCTCTGAAAAGCCAGAGTACGAACAAAAGAAACAAAAGTCCTGCAAAGGCACCCGTCACGGTACCGAGTGTGCCTCCGGCAGCGCCATATGCAGGTCCCAAAAGTTCCTCGCCTGCCTCCTGGCCCGCACGTGTACCAATCCCGAACAGCACTCCGGCTCCTACGATACTAACTACTGCATTGATGAGTTGTTCGATCACCTGGGAGACGGCGGTCGGCATCATCGTACCAAGGCCCTGGAAATATCCCCGGAGCACAGCCATTACGGCTACGATGAACAGACCAGGAGCAAGCACTTTCAGCGCATAGACGCTGAGCGGCGCCTTCATGACATGTTCTGAAATTGCCCCGGCCCCGAAGAAAATAGCGACCGCAATAATAAATCCTACAATAATGGCAAAAACAAGCGAACACAGGAACGCGCGGAATGCATTTCTTCTCTGGCCGACAGAAACCCGCATTGATACAATCTTTGATACAGCAGTCGGAAGACTCAGTGAAGAAATCATCAGCGCAAATGCATATACCTGATACGCATAGCCGTAAAAACCGTTTCCTTCATCACCCAGGAGATTGGTCAGCGGGATTCGATATACAACACCGATCACTTTTGTGATCACAGCTGCAGCTGCCAGGATCGACCCCTGGACAATATAGTCTCCTCCCCTGGATTTTGTTTTATTGTTCCTTGGTGTATCAGACATGTAAGTCCTCCTTGTTATCGCAGAATGTTGATCTTCTCCAAGATCGTTCTCTGTTTCTGTTCCATCTCTTCTCTTTCATCGGCTTCCATATGGTCATATCCGCACAGATGAAGCATACTGTGGGCAATAAGGAAAGCATATTCGCGCTTCGGTGAATGTCCGTATTCTTCAGCCTGAGCCATAACTTTATCCGCAGAGATCACGATATCCCCAAGCATCAGCTCCCCTGTCTCCGGATCAAATACATCCGACATCTCTTCGTCGATTCCCGAAAAATCACCGGGGATCTCAAATTCCAGCATGGGGAAAGATAATACATCGGTAGCCCGGTCTATCCCCCTGTGTTCCCGGTTCATTTCATGGATTTCCTCATCGTGCGTGATCAGAAGACTGACCTCCGCCTCATAAGGGCACGCTACATATTTCAGTGCTGCATCCACAACCATTTCTGCAGTTTCTCTCACATCAAAAGGGAACTCAATGTTCCCTTCTGTCTCTATATAAAGACTCATGATCGTTTCCTCCTGCCGGTCCCCCGTGACTTTGCAGTACTTTTCTTCTCGTATTCCTCATAGGCTTTTACGATCTTCTGGACAAGCGGATGACGGACTACGTCTTTGCTCGTCAGTGTACAAATACTGATTCCTTCCAGATCTTTCACAACTTTAACTGCCACATCAAGTCCGGAGGTAGTTCCGGAGGGCAGATCTTTCTGTGTGGCATCACCCGTGATCACAACTTTTGATCCGAAACCAATCCTGGTCAAAAACATTTTCATCTGGGCAGGAGTCGTATTCTGTGCCTCATCTAATATGATAAATGCATTGTCAAGAGTACGTCCCCTCATGTACGCAAGGGGTGCCACCTCGATCAGACCTTTCTCTGAATTTTTTACAAAGCTGTCCGCTCCCATGATCTCGTACAGTGCATCATAGAGAGGTCTCAGATAAGGGTCGATCTTGCTCTGCAGATCCCCCGGCAGAAATCCCAGTTTTTCTCCCGCCTCGATCGCGGGACGGGTCAGGATGATCCGGTTCACTTCATTCCGTTTAAATGCTGTGATCGCCATTGCCATTGCGAGATAGGTCTTGCCGGTTCCGGCCGGTCCCAGCCCGAACGTGATCATATCCTTTCGTATCGCATCGACATATTTCTTTTGTCCCAGGGTCTTCGGTTTGATCGGTTTGCCCTGAAGTGTATGGCAGATCAGTTCCCGGTCGATCTCAACGATCCCTTCCTCCTGATCTTCGAACACAAGGGAAATCGCATAGTCTACATTCTGCTCTGTGATCGTATTTCCTCGCTTTGACAATTCCAGAAGCTGTGTCAGCACCCGCTGGGCTTTCTGTGCGGCATTTGTCTCGCCTACGATCTTTGTAGCTCCATCGCGTGCGATCAACGTGACATGGAACGTGCGCTCAAGTTTTTTTACATATGTGTCAAACTGACCGAACACATTTGCCTCATGTTCAGCCGGTATATCAATCATCAGTTCCGACAGGCTCATCCGTTTCTTTCCTTTCGATCGTCAATATTTCTGTATCTGCCTCTTCTGTGATCCTCTCATTCAAATAGAGGGTGCCCGAAGCGCTGGCAGAATCGGCATACAGATGTATTTTAACACTATTTTCTCTGATTTGAATACCTTTTTCCTCCAAATCTTTACAAAACTGCTGAAAATTTCCGCTCAGGATCCTCCTGATTTCTTCCTCAGTATATGTTTTTTTCTGAAATGTATAAGATCTTGCTTTCTTTATCCCCCAGGAAAAAGGCAGATAAAAATTTTCGCCCGCTTTCAGTGGATGCTCAGTTACAGAAAGTTCTCTGTTCTCGGAAACAGACCCGACCGATATCCTGACCTCTCCGATTCTTATATAAGGCTGATACCTGCTTTTATCATCATAGACTTTTTCCTGATAAGTACGGGCAATACTGTCGGTATATTCAAGCTGAGTATCGGCAAATATATCAGCATCCGACTGCTGATATTGATAGCCGGTCACTTCTCCGCTGTCATTGACCACGTCTACCCGGCCGAGTACGAGGATATCTCCTTTCTTTACTTCGTCGCCCACATGCACCTGCGGAACCCCGGAACGGGTCACGATACTTGTTATGACACCGTCTGATGTGGCGATCAGATCAGTCGGACTTTCTTCTCCGGCAGCAGATGTTTTCTCGTCTCCGCCTTCGTCACCGGTCTCGTTCAAAAGAGTGTCATCATTCTCTTTGATCTGTATTTTCAGGCGGCTTCCGTCAACTGACGCGGAAACCCAAACTATATCATTATATTCTTTCCGGATATTTTTTACAATACCCGGGCAGTCAACTTCACTCTTCAGCATGAGCGGGGCGACCCCCTCGCTTTTCAGATACTCGGCAAGAGTTTCATCCGGCCACTTCTCATTTCCTTCAAAATGAATATCCCATATGAACAGGGAGTATGTCTTTAAAAGGATAATACATATAAAGAGTCCGAAAAAAAACAGCTTTCTCTTCCTGTACCGGAAAAGAAAGAACGGAAAACCACAACGTTTGATCAGTGTGACTTTTGAGTGCGTTTTTCTTGCCAACGGTTTCAGCCTCCGGAAATCGGCGATACTGAGATACATTTCATATCCGTTCCCGGCAGGAGCCAGTCCCCAGATATAAATGTCATGATAGGAGCACATATTGAGAAAGCGCTCCGGAGAAAAGCCCTGTATCCGGATCTTCACATAACCTTTAAGATAACGTATGAATGAACGGATCATTCTTTGTTCCTCCCGTCAGCAAATTCAATACACTCAATCTTTCCGGTAATCTTCATCTCGTCGTTTGTATAATACTCTACCTTCAGACGTTTCCCGGTCAGACGGATCTGACCTCCTTTTGTCTGTACTCTGACAAGGCACTCAGTATATTCCGTTATCCCTCTGTAATTTTCGATACATACTTCAAAATTCCCTAATGCGGTAAGAACTGCCGCTTTCATGACAACATCTTTCGGCATACTTGCAGCCGATGCAAGCCGTTCTCCAAACTGTTCTTTTTCCATAAAAATGCCACACATACGCCTTTTATAATCAGTATATGTGCGGCATATAATGTCCTATTCCATTTTCGCCGGCCCTTTCCCGCGAGCCCGGATCCTACTCATAATCCAGGCATGCACGTTCTGTCACATACGGTCTGACATACGTGTCTGCAACAGCTACATGAGCCGGGTGTGTCGCGTAAACAGCAATATCTTCTGCCTTATCCAGCGTTGTCACAAGTGCGATGTCATGTGTGCTTGACGGGATCGGATCTTCCACAAACTCAACGGTAAGAAGCCCCGGTACTTTTCCGACAAGGGCACTTAAATTTTCAGTCATTGCCTTTTTCAGTTCCGGCTTCTTTGCCTCCTCGATCTCCGGTTTAAATTTCCACATTACGATATGATGTACCATTTTATATTCTCCTTTCATTGACAAACATTCCCTCGAATCGCTCAACTCCGAATTTTTGTACAAACCAGTCACATTTACACAGGAACAGATAATAAATATTGAGTCCGCACCCGTGTATGGTTTCAAAATTCCCCTGGCCTTTGGAGAGGATCACATTTGCTGTTTCTATTTCATTCCGTGCTTCATCACTGATGTCATCAAGATCTGTTCCTGCAATGCCGCTTCCATTATCAATCACTTTCACTACACGGTCAAGCCCTATATAGCGGGCTGCTTCAAGATCTGCATCATTTACCACAGGTTCGCCCCGGACAATGGCCGTCACTTCCAGATCCGGATATCTCTCCTGTATGATCTTAAGCGCGATCTTGTCAAGAACGACTTCTCCGCAGTTATCAGTCAGATAGACGAGCTTAGACGCCTTTTCCATGTCTTTCAGGAATGACTCATATTCATTTTTCTCAAGACCCGTCTGCTCCTGCTCTTCAAAGAGCTCCAGCAACTTATCTTTCGAGATATCCTTTACCGCGGCATAGTCGATATAGTTTCCGGTCCGTGCAAAGCAGAGCGCGGCTTCCAGCGGATCTTCATGTTTCCGGATCTGTTTTTCCAGCTCTGTTTCCATGGACAGAAGAAAGTCGTTGAATTCCTTCTTTACTTCGGCCATGCTGTCCCTCTTGCCCCAGTATTTCTCATATATCCTTGCCAGCGGCTTTACAAGCGCAGGCGCGGACAGATCCGGATTACATGACGAAAGGAATGCAAGTATCTCTCTCATATATCTCATTTTCTTCTCTTCATCATCAAACTTCCGTATCTGTGACTCCTGCATCCGGATCAGACAGGCAAGGCAGAAAGAGTTGATCTTCATAACGCTCCTCCTTCCATGAACATACTTACAAGAATGAGTATGAACACTATGATAAATATGATCTGGACGACACGCCCGTTCCCCGCTGCTGTCTCTTCAAATTCAAGAGGCCTGCCGTCAAATATCCCCGGATCACTCATGCGCTCCTTGAACCTGAAGTCCTCGAGATAATACTTCCATCCGCTCCTGTCTGTATAGACGCGCACCTGTTCCGAGGCAAGATAACGATGTATCGGTTTTCGGTATCCCTGACTCTGGATCGTATTGGTCACACCTGTGACCGGATCTGTGATATCCACTTTAAGATAATAGTATCTGTGGTATCTGAGAGTCCTGTTTTTGCCGGAATAATACGGGACATCCTGCCTTACCACTCCCTGGATGCGCCCGGGCTGTGACTGTCCGTATGCTATTGCATCTGCACGCTGTTTCCTGTAAAAGAGTGCTCTCCTCACCATAGTCACTGCCGAATACACCGGGAGCAGACCTGCAACAAGGAACAAAAGCACTGTAACGCGGATTCCTCCTGCCGCTATGGTACCCAGAAGCCCGGAATACCACAGAATTACAAAAAAGACGATAAATGCTATATTCCCGATTTCCTCTTCCGCAGGGCGGATCTTTCGTTTCATAAGTTTCTCCTTTTCATCACTGCTCCCCGCAGCAAATGACCCTTCTTTTTATTTTTCCAGGACTTTTACGATCTCTGCAATATACATCGTATGATAATCCTTCTCCGGATACCATTTCGTGTCGCACTCTCCGTCGATAAAACATTCCGGGAGCATCTCCTGGGCATATAGCTTTCTGCACACGAAGATTTCTTCTGCCTCTTCCACTGCAGCCGTGCCGTCGATCTCAAACGGATGCAGGCCTGCTTCCTTCCATTTGTCCTCAACATTTCTGCCAGATACGGAACCGCATATATTTAACGATCTGCGGTATTCCTCCGGAAGAAATGACAGAGTAAAGTACCCGTTTTTATCAATGAACTCTTTTGTATACCTCTGCGGACGTATGTAAACTGTTGCCACAGGCTTTCCCCACATGATACCTACTCCGCCCCAGCTGGCTGTCATGGTATTGCATGAATCTCCATCTCCCGCCGTGACGAGCATCCACTGTTTGCTGATCTTGTCAAACGGATTAAACTCCAATGATGAAATATCTGTTTCTTTAAATGCCATTTTTATATCCTCCCGTCTTCGTCTGTTTTCCTGTATCATTACAGAAATGTTTTGTAATCTTCGTAATTTTTTGCCAGAAGTTCCGGTGTGTTGAGTCCGTACGGACATTTCTTCATGCACTGTCCGCAGTGCAGGCATCCTTCGATTTTTTTCATTTTCTCCTGCCACTCTTGAGTAAGCCACGCTTCGCTGGGGGCACGCCTCAGCATCAGACTCATTCTGGCACAGTTGTTGATCTCGATTCCCGCCGGGCACGGCATACAGTATCCGCATCCGCGGCAGAAGTCACCGGTCAGCTGTTCTTTGTCCTTTGCGATCTTATCCTGCAGCTCCCCGGAAAGCTCCGGCGGACAGTCCTGGTAGGAAAGGAACTCGTCAAGTTCAGTTTCCCGCTGTATCCCCCATATCGGTGCCACATGTGAAAACTGCGGCTGGTTCATATATGCATAAGCGCATGCCGAATCATTGATCAGGCCTCCGGCAAGACCTTTCATCGCGATAAATCCCATATTTTCTTTCCGGCACATCTCTACGATCTCAAGATCCTGTTCCGCAGCCAGATAAGAAAAAGGAAACTGCATCGTCTCGTACAGTCCGGATTCAACTGCTTCTTTTGCAACAGCGATCCGGTGATTCGTGATGCCGATATGCCGGATCTTTCCTTCCTCCTGCGCTTTCAGCGCGGCTTCATAAAGTCCGGTTCCATCTCCCGGCTTCGGGCAGAATGCCGGATTGTGGAACTGATAGATGTCTATGTAATCCGTCCGGAGATTTTTCAGGCTTTCTTCCAGGTGCCTGCGCATTTCCTCTCCGTTCTGTGCCTGTGACTTTGTACTGATGATGATCTTATCCCTTGTATACTCAAAGGCAGCTCCCATCTTCTCTTCGCTGTCAGAATAGGCCCTCGCCGTATCGAAGTAATTGATACCATTGTAAAATGCTTTCTGCAGAAGATATACCGCTTCTTTCTTCGTTACCCTCTGGATCGGGAGCGCCCCGAATCCGTTTTTATTGACTTCAAGTCCGGTCTTCCCTAATACAACTTTATCCATAGCCGCTCTCTCCTTCATTTATCATTCTTCAATCTCAGCCATCTCTTTTCCGATCTCAGTCTCACAGGACTGCATGGCTCTCAGGGTTTTGTCGAAGAGATCATTCAGTTCCCAGCCCAGATTCTCCGCGCCGCTGCGGATGATATCTCTGGAGCATCCGGCTGCGAATCGTTTATCTTTAAATTTTTTCTTCACACTGGAAACTTCCATATCCGACACGCTCTTCGACGGGCGCATAAGAGCCGCGGCCCAGATCAGCCCGGTCAGCTCATCCACGGCAAAGAGTACCTTCTCCATCTCGTGTTCCGGTTTCACATCGCTGCAGATCCCGTATCCGTGAGAACAGACTGAGCGGATCATATCCTCTCCCACTCCGGCCTCCATTAAAAGCTCCGGGGCTTTCCTGCAGTGCTCCCCGGGGTACATTTCAAAATCGATATCGTGCAGAAGTCCGGTAATCCCCCAGTAGTCTTCCTCGTCGCTATATCCAAGTTCCCTGGCAAACCATCGCATGGTCTTCTCAACTGTGATCCCGTGCTGGATATGAAACGGCTCTTTATTATATTTTCTGAGTAATTTAAGCGCTTCATCCCTTGATATTGTACTTGTCATGATCTTTCCTTCTTTCTGCTGAAGCGCCCTTTTCCAAAAAGAACAAATCTTTTGAAAAAGAGCGCATTCTGTTTTTGCTCATTCTATTATACACAGTGCCGCCGGAAATTACAATAAAGCTGTAACTTATCAAAAAAAAGTACATCCGTTTTTTTACATTCATGTTCGGAAGAAATAAAAAAACCGTTGAAATGTGGCGTGATCCCCAGCGCATGCATAGCTTCTTATACATCAATCTGTAAATTCATCACAATGATCCCGGAAAAATGTATAGTACGCCCTTACATTTTCCAATTCTGTCCATCTTTTCACATCCGCCGGGTCTTCATCCAGATCATAGATCTTTGCACCTCTCATAGCCAGGAGAAACGGTGAATGCGTAGAGATCACAAACTGACAGCCAAAAAACCTTGCCGAATCTTCCAGGAACTTTACAAGCTCCTGCTGTCTTGCAGGAGACAGGCTGTTCTCCGGCTCATCCAGCAGAAACAGCCCGTTTTCAGTAATCTTTTCCGAAAAGTAAATAAATGCACTTTCTCCGTTGGAATATTCCCTGATATTATCCATCAGCTCTGACCTGACATACCTGGACTGCGTCAGGCGTCTTGCTTTCGTGACCTTTTTCAATCTTTCGTAATCATCCAGGGAACGCATCTGAAAGTCTGCATACTTCGCATCCAGATAATCCTCGAAGAGCGATTCCTTCTTCCTGTCTATCCCCTCATTCATACTGCGGATATTCAGCATATAGTCAAAAACATCGTCGCTTGTAATAACGCGGCTGTTCACGGGAAGCCGCCCTTTCAGTTTATAGTCGCAGAGATCCAGATAGTCCTGAAAAAAATTAGACTTATTAAATACACTTTCCCTCGAAAGCTGAAGTTTTTCTCCGATCACATTCAGAACCGTCGTTTTCCCTGATCCGTTTCCTCCATACAGGATCGTAACCGGCTCAAAATCAATCCGTTGGAGGTGATGCCTTGAAAGGATCTGAAAGGGATAAAAAGAGTCATAGCACGTCCTTTTCTGATTTACAAAAAAGTCAAATTCCCTGTCGCTGTCAGGAAAAGTAAAATACTCTAAATAAATCATCTGCTGACCTCTCTATATCTTTTTTGTCTTATCCAGAACCACCAGATCAAAATTCCTGCTGTTCCGGCAATGATGATAACCGGAATGACCAGAAAGACTACAGAAAATCGTCCGCTTACTTTCACGGCGTCAATCTGTGACGCGTCAATTTCCTGCGCAGGGATCAGTTCATGCTCAACTCTCTGCGGAATGCCGGTATCTTCCATATCTGAAAGACAGATCCAGATATCTCTCGTGCCGTGCATATACGCCCTATATCCCCACAGACGTCCATCGGGATCCTTATAGAATGTCGTAATTTCATAATCGTCCGTTGCAGAGGCATCAGGCCGGTCTATAACGCCGGATTCCGGATAAGACCATGATACAAATTCTGTTCCGTAGGAAAGCAGATATGGCTCATCTTCATATATTTCATTGGAATGTTCCTCCATAAATTCCGGAGTTCCGTATTCCAGATACAGATCCGCCATAAGAATCCATTTATCCAAGGATTCTGCCAGCCCCCACTCAATTCCGTCCTTGTCGGTATAGACAAAGGAAATATAGATTTTTTCTCCCTCCTGTGCTTTCCGGTCGCCTGTTACCAGATTCGGAGCATCCCACAGATATGTATCCCCTCCCGCAAGGCAAGATCGATCAAAATACGAGCACTCGTCACTATGTCTTTCGTAGAAATTATTTTCCGGCTCAAAAATAACGTCCGCCGATGCCGAAAGCGGATGCACCAGGACAAATACAGCAATGCAGACAAGCATTACCATTTTCAAAATCACTTTTCTTTTTCCGTCATGTACTTTCCTCATAACCTTTCCTCCCTTTTACAGCAGCATCGATATAACTAACCCTGTGCCAAATGAAATCGCATTCAGAACAAGCGCAATTTTCCATGGGCCGTACTCTTTTTCCTGCCATATCATACATTTCCGGAACAAGAACCCCTCTGAAATAAAAACAAGCGCCTCTGCAGCCAATACTGCCGCGTTAAACGGAATCCGGGTGTAAGCAGGAAGCATCAGGCTGAGAAGGACGGCTAAAGGATTTGTGACAGTATTGACGAGAAGGAGAAGTATCTGCTCTTTTTTTTCTATACTGAAGAAAAGTCTGGCCGCCCCGCCTTCAACCACGACTGTCAGTATCCATGACAAGATAAATAAAGTGAATAAACGGATCATGGCATTTCCCTCCTGTTTCGTGTATACAGCTGGTTTATTTTTCTTCTATGTAATGGAAAACAAAGCCCCACCGTGATCAGGACCAGAGAAATCACTGTCAGGATTGTATAAGACGCAGGCGAACGCATCCATTCCGGTACTCCTGCAAATACAGGCAGCACTCCGAGATACAGCGCGAAAGTCAGGATACCAAATGATGCTGCCGGATATTCCGGGAATTTCCGATACAGTGTGCTCAGGGTAACCGGCATTGTCATATTAAAAAGGACAACACCCGCAAGACCTGCGCCCATCTGGTCCGACATTCCGAGAAGCAATGCGGAAACCGCAAGAGATACTGCTGCTGTTCTACAGCCGCCAAAACGGTCAGAGGACATACCACCCAGCATTTTCCCGAGAAATACAGCTCCTGTCAGCGCAATTCCCGTATAGATGCTGCTGTTCCAGGGAAAGGCAAATACAGAACCTTCAAAGGAGCGGAAAGCTGCTACAAGAATCAGACAGGTCACAGATATCGCCTCCTGAACGGCTGATAATGAAAACTTCTTTCTTACACGCACATTGCCATGGTATTCTGATCTGTCTGCAGGAGGTTTTTCTTTCTCTGACAATATCAGTATTATTGAATACGCGAGCAGAGCTGATAAAATCACGCCGGCCGGAACGTAGAGCCGGTCTATCATGGGAATTACAGAGCCTGCATAGATCCCGAACGCTCCGGTTGATACAAATATCCCCGGCTCCGCGGCTCTCCCTTTATACAGCTTGAGGATCCCGGCTCCGCTTCCCACATGAAACAGTGCATTCCCGATACCCGCGGTTATCACCAATGTATGGGAATCCGCTCCCGAGGCAAAGGCGGCAAGGCATAACAGGCATCCTGCAGAAGCCGCTGCACTTGTCGCTTTTTCCCATTCGGATGCAAGACGGTCAAGAATAATTCCCGCCGGAAGCTGGCCTGCAAAAGCCAGAAAATTATATATCAGCATTTTCACAAACCATGCTTCGCTTCCGGGAATTCTGTTTATGATCATCCACGCACAGATAAAATCAATCATAAAATGTGAGGCGGATGCCCATACCAGTCTTCTGTGTCTCTTCATTGGCACTCTCTCCTCTCTCTGTTTATAAGAGTGTCACTCGGACAGATTTGTTGCATCTTAATCAAACATTAATTTATCGTCGGCAATCTTCCCTGATAAACGGCTCTTCCACTCCTGTTTTTGTCAGCACCCCGTATTTCAGCGGATGACGGTATGTATTGCCGTGCACTTCGTTTTTACGGTACTCCCGCAGCTGCTCAAGAGCTACACCGTCAAAAACTGTAGATCTTCCGTTACAGTCCGGAACACTCTCCGGATAGTTGCAGGTGGCAACTGCAAGCATATTCTCGTACGCTCTTGCCCGAAGCTGGCAGAGCCTGTTTATCTCCATTGGGCAGGCATTGCTCCACATTTCCGGGAATAAAGCAATATCCGCACAGAGTCATCAGATCAAATCAGAGGCTGTTCACGGAGTAACAGCATATTTGATAACATGATCTTTCTTATTCTCAAATACATCATACGCCTCCATGATCTCATCCAGTCTACAGCGGTGGGTAATGAGAAAGCCTGCATCAAGTTTTCCGCATGCGGTCAGGTCCATGATCTCCTGACAATAACTTCCATCCACACCGCCAGTCTTGAATATGAGGTTCTTGCCGTACATATCCGGCAGTGGAAGTGTCTGTGCTTCCTCATACATCGCCACGATCACAACGACAGCATTGGGTCTTGCGATCTTCCAAGCCGTCTGGAACGTATCTTTCCCTCCTGCGACTTCAAATACCGTATCAGCACCTCTTCCGTCTGTAAGCTCTCTTATCCGGCCTTCTATATCGTCTCTTCCGGGGACAAGTGTGATATCTGCCAGACCTTTTTCTTTTGCCAGATTCAGTCTGTATTCATCTGTATCTATAGCAATGATCTTTGCAGGAGTATACAGTCGGGCACACAGCATTGTACACAGTCCTGTCGGTCCCGCTCCGATCACCGCTGCTGTATCTGCGGGCCTGATCTCTCCGATCTTAGCCGCCCAATATCCGGTAGAAAGTATATCGCCGTTAAAAAGTGCCTGCTCGTCCGTTACGTTATCAGGTATGACAGTCAGGCCGTTGTCCGCGAACGGTATCCTTGCATATTCGGCCTGTCCTCCGTCAATACGGCATCCAAGAGCCCATCCCCCATTCTCATCCGTACAGTTATTTACATAACCTCTTTTACAGAAGAAACACTCCCCGCAGAACGTCTCCACATTCACTGCCACGCGGTCGCCAGGCTTTACTTTCTTTACCGCACTCCCCGCCTTAACAACTCTGCCGACAAACTCATGCCCCAGTATCGTTCCCGGCACTGCTCTGGGTACAGCACCGTGTTTAATATGTATGTCACTCGAGCAGATCGTCGTCAGGGTTACCTGCACGATTGCATCCCTTTCGTCAAGTATCTCCGGCATGGGACGATCCGTAAGAATAATCTGTCCGTTTTCCTCATATACAACTGCTTTCATATACATCCCCCATTCTCTTATTGAATCATATCCTCAAAATCGTGATCCATCGATCGCTGCCATTATTATATCATCTTTATACATACAGGGGATACATTTTTTCTCCGGGTAACTTGCTATTTACCCGTATCAGAAGTACAATGGACTCTATAATAAATCATTTTTGGAGAACTGTATCATGATCCATACTGAAGAAAAAAATAATGATAAGAGCTTAGATAAAATCACCATAAATTATTTCAACAAGCTTGTTCAGATCACCTGTGACGAGGCACTGAAAAATTATCTTGAGGAACCGGGAAACGGAGCTGTCGAGCTCAGCGCCCATATATTGAAAGAATATAAAAAACGCCAGAAATCCGAACTGAAAATCAGTAAGGATTCACTGGCAATTGAAATACTGGCTCATACATATGCGGATACATTTTCGGAAACAGTATCCTCCGCAGAGTTACATCTCCCCGCCGCCCTGTCAGAAGCCGTGCTCGGACTGATGAAAAAAGTTCATGCGCACACAGAGATCATAGACTGCGGAGAATCAGACGTAGACAATAACCGCTGGATATGGGATGGTCTTACTGTCTTTAAAAAAATCATCTATAAAGCATTAGGCGACCGTGCGTAAGTGTACACTCCACGGTCTGCCTGTTATCTTGACAGTCATCACAACAGATCCGCATTATCCTGAATCTTATTATCCTGTATAAGCATCATCTGCGCTGTTTTTAAAATTCTGTTTTTCAAGCCATTCCTTTTCTTCTTCTGTTTCCGGGATATCAATTCTTTCAATCTTGAAGATCACAGGCCTTGTACCGTCATTACAACATGCGATCATCATTCTGTCGTCATTTGTCCAATTGCGCATGATGGAGCCGCCCTGCAGCGCGGTATATACATACCTGCTGATCGCATCCCATGCCTCACCGCAGAATTTTCCATTCATCAAATGATAGAAATCGTCCTGTTCGCTGGTCCTTTTTAAGAGGAACGTATCTCCTGCCTTGAAACAGGGACATGGTCCCGACTTAGGATCGGCAAGATATTTTTCCTGATAATCCGCAAATACTTTTGTCTCCAACACTGTTATTTTACATTCATACTGCATAAATGCTTACCTCCCTTAATCTGTGATCCAGCCGCCTGATCAGCATCCCCGGCTTTCTGTTTCCTTTCATGCCTGTTTTTTCAGATCTTCTGCTGCAGGAAATCCATAAGCGCTCTTTGCGCTTTTCACCGCGCGGATGATGGCTTCACTCATCACTTCTGCCGTCATCATCCCTGTCAGATCCATATCTGCGGAGACATTTCCGACTGATACCGCGTAGATACTGTCTCCGTCTGCTGATGTATGTACCGGTCGAATAGAACGGGCATATCCGTCGTGTGCCATACCTGCGATCTTGCACAGGCGCGTCTTGTCAAAAGCTGCATTCGTAATAACAACTCCGATCGTTGTATTCCCCGTAAATTTATTATCCACCGCTCTTGTATCCGCACACATCAGCTCAGAAGTATCACGAAAGCTTCTCCCATCCTCCGCAAGTAAGCCGGCAATCTTATCCCCGGTCTTCCAGTCAAAAATATCGCCCAGCGCATTTACGGCCACAACTGCTGCGATCTGCAGTTCGCCGATCTGCACGGCACAGCTTCCGATCCCCGATTTCATACAGTATCCCATTCCTGCAAATTTGCCTACCGTGGCGCCGCATCCCGCTCCATAGTTTCCATTCCGGTAGTTTCCGCCATTTTCAGAATTCAGGCACGCCGCATATCCCATCTCCTTATCCGGACGCACATAAGGATCACCTACTGTAAGGTCAAACAGATCAGACTGGCAGACAAGCGGTACCTTTACAGGCAGACCGACGTCAAAACCGATCTCTCTCTCCTCAAGATACTGCATCACACCTTCAGCCGCATTGAGACCGAAAGTGCTGCCTCCGGCCAGTACGATCCCATGGATAACCTGTGCGGCAGCAAGAGGATTTAAAAGCTCCGATTCACGTGAAGCCGGACCGCCGCCTCTGACGTCCAGACCTGCCGCCATCCCGTGATCTGACAAAAGCACAGTACATCCGGTTCCTGCATCTGTATTTTCAGCTTGTCCGATTCTTATCCCTTTGATTTTTTCCAAACCTATCTCGTGTCTTCTGACCATCACTCGCAATCTCCTCCCTGCTTATTTCCCGATTCAGCCTTTCTTCTTTGCTTAACAGCAATATTACATCATAATCTCTCTGATTCAAATGCAAGCAGTATCCCGATCACAGTCTTTGCATCAGCCAGTTCTCCTGTCCGGACAAGTTCATATGCGTCATCCAAAGCAATCCATTTCTTTTCAATATCTGCTTCCTCATTTTCTCTTTTGAATTCTGGAACTTCTTTCAGATTTTTTGCCAGATAAACATAAGTTTTTTCATTTGTCCATCCTGCCGAATTATAAAATATAGTCAGTAGTGTAATGTCTTCGGCTGTTGTATCTGTTTCCTCCTGCAGTTCACGGATTGCCGTCTCTTCCGGCTTCTCTCCGCAAATATCCATCTTTCCCGCAGGAATTTCCCAGACCGGCTGCCCCATTGGGTGACGGTACTGGCGTATCATGAGTATGCGTCTCTGCTCATCTATTGCCACGACCGCAACTGCATCACTGGATACCGCCGTCTCCCTGATAAAATTCTTTCCATCCCCGCGCGTCAGTGTATCCTTCCTGATGGAGATGATTTTGCCTTTATAAACTTCTTCTGAACTTAATACTTTCGGAATATTCATCGAAAAGCCTCCTGCACTATTCTACAAATAAGATTTATTTCTCTTCATATCAGTTATCAGCTCCGGATTCTCCTGTCTCATTCTTTCTATCAGCAGAGAAATGTTATCATGGTCTTTTTTAATGGCATTAAGCTCCTCTTCGGTTATTCCGACAACCTGGATAAACTCAACCCGTCCATGCAGTGTATCAAGTGTCTGTGCCGAAGTATCATTTACTGTAATAAGTGCCGTTATCGATGAATTTGTCCCCACATGAAGAGGAGTTCCGTTTCCGGGCACACATTGCCCGGCTTCAAAGAACCTTTCGGTTGTATATGTATACCGTGCGAGATTAGACAGCATATCGATCGCCCAAAGACAGTCTTCTGCCTTATCTTCCTTCAGTTTTATGGTCATTTCATAGCCCCATCTGCTGAATTCTCCTCCAAAAGCCTCTTCGGAAGTATAAAGTTCACTCATCCCGTATGTTACAATATGCTGATAACCTTTTCCTGAATCATAGACAGAATAACCGTCAAGATAATTATCCCCGCCAAATATAGCTCTCGCATGGATTTCTGTACCATAATGAGCAGGTTCCTTCCCCGGATATAACCGGCCAAACTCTGTCTCGACCGCATCCCAGCCGGGAGCCCATTCAGCATCTGAATTCATTCTTTCTACATACTCTTCTCTAGTCATTTTAAAACATTTCCTTTCTTTAGAGATTTCTTATTTCCTGCGCAGCTTTGTTTTCCTGTCAGCGCTTCTTCTTCGTGATTATTTTTTCTTTATCTGTATGACGCATAAGATACGCGTCCATATCCTCGATCCCTGTCATACTCTGATTTAATGATATATGTCTGTTTTTTGTATGAATTCTGATCTTATCAATTTTTTCCCAGCCGGAATCCATTTTAATTTTCCGTACGATTCCGGTTATTTCGTCCACAGAGAAAGTATTTTTATATCATTGTTCTTTCCATATCTGGTTGCCCTGTAGATCAGATCGATCCTGTCCTTATCTGCAGCTTCACCCTTATGCCTGATCCACTGAACAGGTTCGGCATCTGCATAAAATACTCCCAGGCAGGCTTCCCCGTCAAACCGTGCAATATCTCCATTATCATCTTCAATCTGTATGTAACACTTTGTTCCTGTAATCTTCATAATCTATATCCGTATCCCACTGTCACTTCTGCAAACTGTTGATTCTTATTATATCATTCAATCATTTATCTGTCATTTGCTTTTCTGCGCATAACAAAGAGAAGAACAGTCAACAATTATACTGTTCTTCTCCAAACTCTATGCAAAAATGCTTTGCCGGACAATATACTATTTTTTACACTTAATTCGCCTGTAAAAAGTTGTACCTGTCAGTGCTGCGCCTGCCGCCAGCACAATAGAAAACCAAAACAGAATATTTGAAGAATCACCGGTTCGAGGAGATTGGGTGTTTCCTCCGTCAGTGTCTGATTCTGCTGCTGTAGTGCCGGTGTAAGCGCGAATTGTCACCTCGGCAGAAGCAGAAGCCAGTTTTGTTCCCTCTGCTTTCACACGTACAAGATATGTTCCCGGCTTAAGTCCGGTCACAGTCTTGCCGGTAACAGAAATCCATACATCTCCGTCTGCTGCCTTATACTCCATAGTGTTGTCAAGTCCGGTGAGCATACCGTCATTTTGAGAAGTTGTCGTACAGTCTTTCGCCCACACTGAATCAGGAACAGACGCTTTTGTCACGGTAATGATCTGAACAGCAGAGTCGTTTGTTTCATGCATATCTCCCGGCATATAGACCTGAACCCCGTTTTCCGGAGTCACTCCAGACAGCGAAACGGTGGTATCGGTAATATCCATCCATGTTACACCGCCGTCCAGACTGTACTTCATGCCTGCCGCAACGTCGGACAGCACGCCGCTGTCCTCGCCGTCCGCATTAAATACAGCGTTGGGCTCCGCAGGAACAGCCAGCTCCCAAAGGAGACGGACGTCGCCGGTCTGGGAATCTGCAAACCAGGTGTTCGGCGCATAGGCACTGAGCTTCTCAAACAGTTCCGTTTTATCCTCTGCTTTCTGGACATTTGCGTCCTCTCCCTCCAGACAGTAGTTGCCGCTCACCTTAACATGACCGCCCACATCCGGAGAAAGCGGAGATGTATCTCCCGAGGAAGAACTAAGGGTACCGATGGAATAGCATCCGTTTATGGCAGAAGCATCAGAGTAATTATCTCCTGACCCTTCCTTTGCATTTAAAATTCCGCCGATTCCTCCCGCATTTGCGGTACCGGAACCTGCAGCGGCCGCAGAAATTGTTCCCCAGTTGTAGCAGCTTTCAATAACACGGGTTTTCGTATAATTCATGTCATAAATGGAACCTATAATTCCTCCGGCATAGATGCCTCCCGCTCCTGTAAGGTCAATGGTGCCCTTATTGAAGCACTGACGGATCGTGCCGCCGCGCATATGACCGGCGATACCGCCTGCCTTTGCGCCCCGGATATTTCCGTCAATCGAGCCGCTGCAGCCGCAGTATTCCACAACGCCGGGGGCTTTGGCATCGTTGTCTATCTGACCTGCGATTCCGCCAACATTGGGCGCAAGATTCGCGCCTTCCTCAAAGCGGATATCCACGTCCGAACTGCAGTGCGTAACTGTGCCTCTGGTATATCCGCAAATACCTCCCACATTCAGGTCTGCAATTGTAACGCCGGCCGGAACGCTCACCAGAATATCACCGGACACATTCAGATTGGAAACGGTACCCCTTTGTATTCCAAACAATCCGAAATAATAGAACTGTTGATTTACATCATTTGTTGTGACCATGCCTTCCCGTTGTGTGTACACAATGGTGTGTCCATTGCCGTCAAAACTGCCGTCAAACCGGAAAATGGGGTTCCAGTCAGCAGCGGTCAGCTCCAGGTCAGCAGTCAGGACAAAGTATTCTCCTGCACCGTTGTAATCTTCTGATTCCATCTGCCGGGCAAAATATGCAAACTGCTCGGAATTGGCAATCACATAGGGATTGTCCTGCGTGCCGTCGCCGCTTTCATAGCCGGATGCCACTGTCACTCCGTCCCACTGATCTTTGGTGCCGCGGTAGCCCGGCATGGACAGAGTAACATAGACATCTGCTGTCGGGATACCAGAAATCGTGATTTGGGTATCACTGTTTCTTGTAACGGTAATGCCGTTATTGCTCAGATTGTCGCAGTAGTCCTCCGGGAAATAGTAATCCTCCACCGTAGAGTAAACGATATCCGTAATGGGAGCATTATCCAATGAAACCTGATTTTCCGCACCGGAATTCTCATCCCGCACCAGTTTTGTGTTGCCAGTGATGCTAACGCTGTATGCACTCACCTTATCGGCATACGAAGCATAGGTCAACATAGCGTCTGCATCTGTCTTTTCTAACCAAACTTTACAGTTTTCAAAGGTGGTGATCTCGCCGTCGCTGATGTCAGAAGCGGAGAAGGTCATATCACCAGAAACAGCTTTCGCCCAGGCACCCTCGCCGCACTGCGCCACCAGATAGGTCCCCTCCGGCGCATCCTCCACCGTTACATACTCTTGTGCGGTTTCTGTGACATACGCCTTGCCCAGATTGTTCGCTTCTAGCCGCAGGGTGAATATCTTCCGACCGTATGTGTCTTTCTGTTCTCCCTCCGCAGTGACCCCTTTGTAAATGGAACCGAACAGGACGTTAGAAGTATCCAGCTGGAATACAGGAAGATACCCCCATCGATCATCATCTGCCATCCTTTGTTCAACACCAAGGGACGTATTCAACAACACTCTGTCGTCATAGTCGCTATAAGGGGAACGAGTGAACGAATTACTGACATTCTCTTTAAGGCTGACCTTTAATTCGGTTCCCAATTCCTCCGCACTATTGGATCCCACGGTCACAAACTGAATCCGATCAGAAGAGGGTCGGTAATCTGTTGAATAAGTGGGATACAAAAGCTCCATAGAATGATAGACGCGGGGATTCCCGTCATTATCCGCATTATAATAATCCGCGGTATAAATGTTTGTGGGGATGATCATACCCAGTTGAGCGTCTGTAAAAAGGCAGGCGCTGTTACCGGATTCTGTATAACTTTGGAAAACCGTACGCATTTCGCTGGCACCGTAATTGTTGGAAGAAACCTTCTCAGGTACAAACCCATCCTCATACTCAATCCCCCAAGCCGGGTCATAATCTTTGATATCAGTGTTGCTGGAAAAATAGCTCCGATGCACAGGAGAATTTCCAAAAAGCAGCACCAGTCCGCCGCCTGCCGGATCGACGCCTGCAATAGACCATTGCCAGGTTTTATTTCCGAAGTATAGCTGTTTGAAAGTCTTGCTGGTCGAATCATCCATATCAAATCCAGTCTGCAGCTGTTCCACCGTGGCAAAGTCCTCCACCGCAGGAGCAGTATTCTCTACCGGGTCGGCTGCAAAGGCTGTCGCCGGCATCAGTCCGCCCAACAGCACCAGCGTCAGCAGCACCGCAGATACCCTTTTGAATAATTTTAATCTCATGATCATTCCTCCTTAAGATGTCACCTGTCTATGTCCAATTTTACCATTTTAAAAAGTACAGGGCTATTACCCATTTCAAGGTGAAAAATGGGTAATAGTCCTGTACTGTAGACATTTCTTTTATTTAAGCATATATTTTTTTAAATCTTTTCTGTTATCGATATGTAACTTCTTCATAGCCTGCGAGATATGATGCTTCACTGTATTTACGGAAATATTCATATGCTCCGCGATCTCGGGATTCGTCCAGTTCCGTGCTGCCAGCATGGCTGTCGCGAACTCAGTCGTGGTCAGATCGTCTGCTACATTATGACCAGTCACCGGATTATGTATCTTTCTCCATCCGGAGGAAAATTCATAGGTGATCGCGATGATACGCTTAAAATCCTCCGGCCACTTCTGCTTGATCACTGCCTCCAGCATTCCGCCCAGCAGTCCGTGATGTTCACCAAAGCCTTCGATCAGGTCATCCGGACGCGCCAGTTCCCATGCGGCTAACAGATGTTCTTCTGCTTTATCCGGCTGTTTTAAACTCATATAATCCATGACAGCCGCCAGATGAAGATAGATGGCCGGAATCGGATATTGATCCGCGCCCATAGTCAGTGCAGATTCTATGATGCCGATACTGTGTTCATATTTTTTCTGGAGATAGAGATAATGCGCCTGTACATACAGTGCAAACGCTCTCAGTCCTATAGGAAGTAAGGGCATGAACTCCCGCGTATCCGGCAGCTCTTCCGGCAGCGGAAGATGCAGCAGGACTGCCGCTGCCGCTGAAATAAACCCTTCGATCGATCTGGCATGAGGAGTTCTCTCTGTATCTGCTTTCAATGTGTTCTTTATCTCTTCTAATCCACATCGGGCTTGCTGTATCTGCCCGATAGACAAATTGGAATATGCATAGATCAGGCAGGCAGAGAGACGAAGTTCCGGATCCGTACAGGTCAGGTACATCTCTGTCTCCTGCGCAGCTTCATTGGGATGTCCGCTGAAATAGTGATATTCTGCAACTGCAATATCCTTTTTCGGTCCCTTTTTCATCCCGTGGATATATTCCAGACACTTTCCCGGCACAAATGCCGTGTTCATCAGAGGCATAAGGTTCGGAAATACCGGATTGCCGTAAGCAGTCTCTCCTTCTTTTTTTCTTCTGGGATCCTGTGGTTTTACCGTTCCCGCCGGAATTACCCAGGCATTTCCGGATTTGCTTGCCCCGTCAATTCTTCCTTCCGCACAAAGTCTTTGGATCAGGCGTACAGACACCTCCCACTTTTTTGCAGCTTCGCGCACACTCATATATTCCATTTTGTATCTCCTTTATCGCGAACAGTTTTATCTTTGTTCGCAGCTTTTATCCGTAAACTTTTAATGTCCTTTTGCAGATTTTCCAAAATCCGCCCATTTCAGATACCGTTCATTGAATACATCCAAATCTTCCACGTACAGAATATCGCAGAAACTGGCTCCCCCAGCCTTATTCTTCACAATCGTATTAACTGCAATCGTATCTTTGTGCCGCCTGAAAGCAGATTGCTTATGCAAGTGCACTCAAGCAGCTTCAAAAGTAGAACAAATTTTCAAATTTTTTATCCAGGGCAATACAGAGAATAAGTGCCAATTTCGCTGTGGGATTGAACTGGCCGGTTTCGATAGAGCTGATCGTGTTCCGTGAAACACCAACCATATCCGCCAGTTGTTTCTGTGATAATCCTGATTCTGTCCGTGCTTCTTTAAGACGGTTTTTTAATATTAGTTTATCATCCATATATCCACCGCCTTATATGATAGTGGCAGATACAATAATGTCATAGATATGGTATCCGGACATTACTGAAACAAGTATCGTATAAACGATTGCCAGCGCAAGCTCAAACTTACGGCGGAGTTTAATATATTTCATCCAGTTAATGGTCATATTTGCGCTGAGAACAATCGCCCATAGACCCCAGTTTGTGCCTCCTCCGGCAAATATCTGGGTGACGAAAAAGATTGTCGCCAAAGCCATCTGAACTACTACTGCGCTTTGGCTTGCCTGTTTTAGGACCTCCTGCTCATATACGTCCTTATTCCTGTTTTCCGCTCTGCTTTTAGCTAAAATTTCATCCTTGTTCATAATGAAAACCTCCAATTATGATTGCCAAGTTTTATTGTCATATTTCTGTTATAGCATTGCCAAGTATACTTGTCAATAGTTTTTACTGGATTTTCCTGGATACCTCTGCCATTTTATTTCTCACTCGCGACAAAAGAGAGTGGAACATCAGCTGTCCACTCTCCTCCAAACTGAGTTTCATCGCTTAGTGTCATAAAAGGATACATCATATTATCAATCCTCCCTACTTCTTACACGATACT
>MHCFR00700__coassemble_428_pt1 | contig 56142 bp, 59 predicted proteins | sample MHCFR00700__metabat2_low_PE_034 | metagenome-assembled genome bin MHCFR00700 | reverse complement strand
TCTTACCAAAAAGGAGCTATTTTTTACCAAAGCCACAAAGTTTTTTACACTACCCAATTCTGCGATTTCTTCCCTGGACCTGCCTTTCTTTATCATATTTTCAATAACACGTTTCAATGCTGCGTGTTCACCCTTCTGTATTCCCTGTTGTATTCCTTGTTGTATTCCCTGCTGCATCCCACGCTCCAATCCCTGTTCCATGCCGCGTTTCAGTCCCCGCTCCATACCTTTTTGTTCTCCTCGCCGTAAAGCACTGCTCATCTGTGAGTTATAATCTCTGATGGCGCGTTCACGCGCTTCATACTCCAGTTTAGCCCGCTCATCCGCACTCAATTTTTCCAGTTCCTTGTACGCCTCTTCAATGTATGAATCCGTTTTTGCCATAGCCGCAAACTCCTTCCTCGACTTCCCGCCAAAGAATTTCATCCATTTAATAAGGTCATCTCCACTCCTGATATCCGGAGGCAGCTTTTTGAGTTCCAGAACCTGTATTTCCATAAGATCAGTATATTTCTTCCCGGTTTTCTCGTCACAAAAGCATATCGTACGGTAACATTTTGTATCTTTTTCAAAATGAATAAAGTCCAAAATGCTGACATGTATGCATTTCTTGAGATTCTCGTAAGGTTCTCCCTTCTTGAGCTGACCGGCAAATATCTTACTCAGATAAAAGAGCACCCGGGCATCCCAAGTTTATCATCCTGATACTCCTGACCGAGCACGGTAGGAAGCAGCACAGTCTCACGAATTGTCTCCGGATCTTTCTTAAGGAGTGCCGCAATAAATCCTTTTCTCACTTTCGGATTATTCATCAGACCCTTAAAGCAGAAATCCACAGTAGGAAGCATTATAAAATTGTCATCATTTCGTTCGCCGTTTTCTCTTATATTGTCTGGCTTCATAATTATTTCTCCTTCATCTTATCATATCTGTTAAAAATAAAAAAGTGGAATTCAACTCGATGATCATCATCCCAGACTGTCCGGACAGTGAAAGACATCCGGGGCAAATCTGCTCCGGATGTCCTCAAAATACCATAACATTTTCAGACTTACAATAAAGAATTTATTAAAAATGATGCCAGGGTCAAAAGGTCTAAACCCACATGAGCTTGCTCATAGGTGGGTGAAAGACCTTGGGGCCCGCCCCGATATGAGCATAAAAGTGGGATGTATATCCCACGATATGCGAATATTGGGCAGGATTGTGGGAGTGCGCAGCACGGAACAATCCGTAGGCATCATAGTTGGGGGCTTTTGCCCCCAACATCTTAAAAATACAGTTACTAACAAACTTACACTGATTATAAAAAGTTATCCACTGATTGTTCAAAATCAGCAGCCCTCTTTTTTAGTTTTCCGGGTTATCCTCAATCTCTTCCTCCAGATAAAACACTTTGAAGAAAAGCTCCAGTGATTCGAAGAGCTCTCTTTTCGTGTGCTGAAGTTCCTTGATCTTCAGCACACTTCCAATCTCATCAAAAAAGAAATCATTCTCTTCATGATCTACTTTCAATTCCAGGTTTCCGTCCTCGTCAAATACAAGCATCAGGATTCCGCCCACATCTTCTGTATACATTACACACATAATCTGCAGCTCCTGCCTGATATTCTCCGGCAGGGAATCAAACTCCGGATTCAGGTAAAATTTCTGTTCATATGCGCTTGCCGCGCAAAGCACGATTTCATCGCTCATAACTTTCTCCTCTCTATGCTGCATACTAATACTTATTACGTGTACCCGTACACTCCCCGCACAGATACTTCGCCTGCATTTATTTTTTCTATGCTCCCGTCTTCTCTGCGCACGATCAGCTCCCCTGTGTGGTCGATACCGATAGCATGTGCCTGATACGTTTCTTTTGCTCCGATGATCTGAACATCCCGGTCACAATTAACCAAAAGGGCATTATATCGATCCAACAGACCGGACAGATCTTCTGTCTCTAAAAATGTCTCATAATTCTCTTCCAACCGCTCCATGACTGCCGCGATCAGAGGTGCTCGTTTAACTGTATGCCCGCACTCTATCCGCAGAGAAGTAGCTGTCTGAGCAATTTCTTCAGGAAAGTCTGTCGTATTCACGTTGATTCCCACACCTACAGTCACATGGTTAATATAATCAATCTGGCTGCTCATCTCTGTCAGAATGCCAGCCAGCTTCTTCCCGTTGATAATGATATCATTGGGCCACTTAATCTGGATTCCCGGAATATCCTCTCCACTCCCCACGCACTCCCTGATTCCTTCCACTACGCTGAGCGCCATCACAAGAGTAAGCATAGACGCTTTATTCGGGGCAATCTCAGGTCGCAGCAGAATGGACATATATATACTGCTGCCCGCCGGGGACTCCCACGTCCGCCCGCGCCGTCCGCGTCCCGCTGTCTGCCGGTCCGCCACCGCAAGAGTACCGTGAGGCGCACCCTCATCGCCCGCCTGTTTGATCCTTAGATTTGTAGAGTCCGTCACATCATAATACAAGATATTTCTTCCCGCCCATCGGGTGTTCATCAGACTGGCAAGTTCCTCCTTCGTCATCACATCCGGGCTGTCCACGATATGATAGCCCTTATTGCGCACAGCTTCTACCTGATAGCCGTCCTCCTGAAGCTGACGGATCACTTTCCACACGGCAGTCCTTGACACGCCGAACTGCCCGCTGATCTGCTGCCCGGACACATAGCCATCCGTCTCCCGGAGCAGTTTTAAGATTTCTGTCTTCATTTTCATTCACTTTCCTGCAATATACTGATACGTTATATATACGCAAGTATTCTAACACAACAAAAAAGTAAATGCCATCGCTTTTGGGAGTAAACTAAATATGCACCTGTGTACATACATGAAGACTGCGCCCTGTGGTTTTATCCTACAGGGCGCAGTGTTATAGGTTATTAACTGTATTTTCTCTTGTGGCTGTAAAGGACGATACCGATCAGTGCTGTGCCCGCAGCCAGCATAACCGCAATCCAAAGAGCGATATCGTTATTATCGCCCGTCTGCGGAGAAGTGGTATCACCTGTCTGGCCGCCGGTTGGAGTATTGGTATCTGTCGGCGAATCAGACGGTTTCTCTGATGTTCCTGTCGCCGGAATTTCTACCGCCGGCTTTTCATAGCCACAGACGGTGCATTCCTCATGCCTGAAACCTGCTTCAACTGCCGTTGCTTCCTTATCCGTTATCCACACAAAGCTATGTCCAAGAGCAGCGATTTCTTTCACTTGTCTATCTCCGCAAATCTCGCAGACACTTTCTTCATAGCCTGCTTCTGTACATGTAGCCGGCTTTTCATCTGTCACTTTGTATTCATGTTGATGTTCCGCCGGATAAACCACATGATCGCTTGCCGGTAATCTCACATCTGTGAGTACGTAAGCAGAACAATGCGTCAGGTTCATTGTTACCCGATCGTAAACGGTGTTAAATTCGCCGACATACTCTAACCTGTTTTCATCTACATTGTGGTAATACAAATAGGAGGTTTCTTCGAATTTTCCCGCAGGAAGTTCTGTCATGAAGCTGGTTCCTGCCGGGAGCACTCCGCTGTGGGAGAATTCAAAAATCTGAGTGGCTGTACCCTCTGGTATCAGATCGGAGATTCCCTCTGCTGTTTCACGCATCGTAACCCCTAAATTGACATTTCCGTCTACATCTGTAATTGTACCTCCACTAAATGTCCATTCGGTCTCATACGCACCCGCATAGCTTACAACCAGATTTTTTTGGTTTGCTTTCAACTGGTTAAGCACAATTCCCGGCAAAATATTCTCCGCTGAAATCCCGTTTGTCATATGCACTTTTATTGTAGTTGCCTGGTTATCAGTGACTGCCTGAAGAATCTTGTCTTGAGCTTCTTGCATACTGCTAAAGTACCCAATATCATTCGGCCATGATTCATCAACTGTCAGAGGAAGTATTTCAACCTCACAATAGGCCGGTAAATTGCCAACGGAATCATCATTCAGATTTTTTAAAGAAAACTGTATTTGTGCAGTTCCGCCCTTTAAATCATTCCTATTCTGAAAAAATTCTCTAAGACCGGATTCCGGTATCGTAACGGTCTTATTTGTATTGGAAATCATGATTCCGTTCACAATTACCGGATCATACCCCCATGCAAACATAGCATTGTCTATGATCACATAATCGGGACAGTCAATATCAATAACGATATCCCCATTCCCGTTCCAGGTATCACTTCTCGGTATCGTATGGATCTGATCTATGATGTCGTCCCAACTGCCGTTTCCTGTTTTTGGATCAACCTGATCCGGTACATCCTGTGTCTGTGCCACAGTATTGTCTTCAACACTCAGCACGCATTCGCCGTCATGTCCTGCTTCTAATGTACAGCCTTCTGTCACTTCACAGGAAGCTGATGGTGTTCCCGTTTCTGCTGCCAATGCAGCACCGGGAATCAAAACGACCGACATAACCAGCGAAAGCAGCAATGCCAGTATTTTTTTCTTTGTTTTCATTCCTGTTCTTCCTTTCTGCGGACTCTTTTTCATACCATTACTATCCCTCAATAGAGGAAACACATTGTGTCCGCTCTTGTGGAAGAGCATATCATATTCAGATTTGAGAATTTTCAACTTTTTTCCGGTTCATCTGCGGAATAATATCATGCATGGCTCTTCTCCCACAGCTTATCCGCCGTCGGTTTCCAGTTCTCGGCATAAGGGTCGCATCTGTCGCACAGATCATCCACACTCTCCGGGTCCTGGTAGTCCGTATTCACAGCGCCGGTCTCTTTGACCAGTTTCCTTAAGCGCTCCGGATTCTCCAGCATCGGGCACGGGCGCAGATGGTTGTCATTGAACGGCTGATTATCATGATATGCCTGGAAGATCGGGCTTCTCAGCGCATCCAGCAGTGAGACGTCATGAATATTTACATTGGAGTAATGGATAAATACGCACGGTTCCACATCGCCCTTTGCATTGATATGCAGGTATCTTCTTCCTCCTGCAATACATCCTCTGACATACTCGCCGTCATTCTGGAAGTCCATGCCGAAGATTGCTTTCGTCTCACGGAAATGACGGATACGGTGGTACATCTCTTCCCTCTGCTCCGGTGTCGGAAGCAGGTCTGTTACAGCGCCGTGTCCTACCGGCATGTAGTGGAAGTACCATACGAACAGAGCGCCGCTCTCGATCATCATGTCGTAGAATGCTTCGCTGCTGACATCCTCAAAGTTCTGGCTCGTATAGCATACCGAGATACCGAACGGAAGCTTATGCTCTTTCATCAGCTCCATTGCATGGCGTACTTTGTGATATACCCCATCACCACGGCGTCCGTCGTTGGCTTTCTCGAATCCCTCAAGGCTGATTGCCGGAACGAAGTTCCTGACTCTGAGCATCTCCTGGCAGAAATCTTCGTCGATCATCGTTCCGTTTGTAAATGCGAGGAACTCACAGTCCGGATGCATCTCGCAGATCTTAAAAATATCTTTCTTGCGCACCGTCGGTTCTCCGCCGGTATAGATATACATATAAGTCCCCAGTTCCTTACCCTGACGCACGATGGAGTCAATATCCCCGAGGCTCAAATTATACTGATGGCCATATTCTGCAGCCCAGCATCCCGTACAGTTCAGATTACATGCGGTAGTCGGGTCCAGCAGGATTGCCCACGGTATGTTACAGTTATATTTCTCCATCAACTCATTCTGGGTTGCACTTCCTTTCAGACTGGCATTCGTAATGAAATTCTGGAAGAACGCCTTGCGCACACCCGGATCCAGTTCATAGAGCCTTAAGATAAGCTGATACCAATTGTTCTTCGCTTGTATAGCGCCTCTGATCGCATTTCTCTGGCTTGTATACCAGTCCTTCGGCATAAAACGGTCCACGAACGCCATCAATTTCGGGATATTCTCCTCCGGATTTCCTTCAAGATAGCTAAGAGCCTGATTCACTGTAAATTCCTGCATTGTCTCTTTGATTGACTTTCCCATTTGTATTTCTTCCTTTCTGTTCGTCTTCTGTAAAATGTATTTGCTGTTTTTATGATTTATCACCGTTATGCGGCGTTAAGTATGTTCATAAATTCCTCACCGGTAATCGTCTCTCTGTCGTAGAGATAATCCGCCAGCTGATCCAGTTTTTCCCTGTTGTCCGCAAGGATCTTCGCAGCTTTCTCATGCTGCTTTTTCACCAGTTCTACCACCTGGCGGTCGATCTCCGCCTGTGTTTCCGCCGAGCAGCTCAGTGATGTGTCGCCGCCCAGATACTGGTTGTTCACAGTCTCCATAGCCACCATATCGAAGTCTTTGCTCATGCCGTATCTGGTGATCATAGACCGGGCAAGCTTGGTCGCCTGCTCGATATCATTGGAAGCGCCGGTGGATGAAGGACAGTACCGGCGACATCTGCTCGATGATCTGCCCCGAGAATTTTGCTCCCGATGCGTACAGCCTCTCCGTCATCCCCGGATCCTCCACCATTCCGGTCTTGTAGATCTTATCTCCGTCTTTATTCGTAAAAATGACTTCATTATCCTCCTGGTTGATCTGGACCTGTCCGATCTCCTCTTTCTCTGTCATTTCTATAAATGTGTCATATCCTACTTCCTGTACCTGCCGTTCCGCCGCCCACGGCATAAGCAGGAAATTAAACAGGAGCAGGACTGCCAGCACGATTGCATAATAGTAGATCAGCGGTTTTCTCGGTTTCTTTACTTCCTGCATATCATCGTCTCCTCTTTTCTATAATCTTTTCTTCCATTGTCTGCTTTCCCACTGTTGTCCGCGTTATCTCTGTTGTCTGCTTTATCTATATCAGGCAGACACTGACTGTCCAGCGCGCTCAGGGCGGAGATCAGCGCCTGCTGCATGGCAAGCGTGGCAAAATCCATTGCAAACTCCGCATAAAGCATTCCTGCCTCGCTCTTGTCCTCGTCCGGACTGCTTTCATCAGAGTGCAGATCCGATACGACCTGCTTTTTCAGTTCCTCTACCTTTCTCCTGTAATCAAGCTGCACCTGTGTCAGCCTTGCCACGGCAGGAGACCGGCACGACCTTGCCTTTTCTTCCAGCAGCATCGAATTTTCCGCATATTCTTCTCTGGCTCTCTCCAACTCGGAATGGATCTTGTCCTTTCCTCCCCGCTCGCAGGTCCGGATCCTGCACTGCAGCTTACCGTACTGCTCTTCCATCTCATATAACTTATAGGCAAATACGCTTTCATCAATATTCATCGAAAGACGTCCTCCTTTCTGTGTTTTGTGGTACAGACATCTTTACGTCTTACAGAACCCACATTTTTTATATAGCAAATGCAGCACCTGATTGCGACTCTCAATTTTTAAAATCTATATTGACAAATACCGCGTTTTGTAAACATTTCTGACAGATCCGGCATTTTGTAAAGACAGGAACAGAGAATTATAAGTGGCGTCTCCGCCTCGAAACAGCTATATTGAAATTACCGGAAGGGGAATAAACTGATAACAAACAACGAATAAATAGATAAAGGAGAAATGACATATGAGATGGTTTGATTCTGATTTTGATTATGTACAGGAACTTATAGATACATGGAACAGCAGAAGAAAGAAAATGCGCGCCGCATATATTATCATAGCGGCATTCCTGCTCATCGCAGGCATACTGACCGCCATATTCCCGGTCGGCATCTTTGCCGTCATACAGTATTTTGCGGCTATCGCGGTGATCGCGGTCGGTATCTGTCACTTTGTGGCATTTGCATCCATGACTTATTATTTCAGGGATTATATGTTGCTTCTTTCAGGAATACTGAATGTACTGATCGGTGTTATGCTGTTCGTTATGCCGGTTACCCTGACAGTGCAGGTTATTACTTTCCTGCTGGCCTTTCTGCTGATCTTCAGCGGCGCGGAGAAGCTCTCACTGGCATCAAGACTCAGATACTTCCGTATCCCTCACACCGGAAGCACTACATTAAGCGGCGTGCTCAACATCATCCTTGCAGTCGTATTTCTGCTGCTGCCCTTCGTCTCGGCGCTGGCGCTGAACTATATCCTCGCCGCCTATCTGATCATCACGGGGATTGCTCTTCTGATCGAGGCCGCGGGTATGAAAAGCAGAATTTAAAGGAGTTATATTCAGATGAATGAAATGGAGCAAAGCAACGTTACGACAGATGCGGTACACCGCACACAGGACCGGCAGGCGGACCGTATCCAGATCCTGACTACCCTCAACGAAACCTATCTGCCCCGGCTTCAGGTGCTTCTCACTTCCATACGCGCCAGCCAGCCGGAAGAGACGGCAGATATCTGGCTGATGCACAGCGGTATCCCGCAGGAGGATCTGGAACCCGTCGCCCGCCAGTGCGGCGATATGGGATACGGATTCCATCCACTCATGATCGACAGCACGGCTTTCGACGGCGCGCCTGTCAGCCGGCAGTATCCCCGGGAAATGTATTACCGTCTGCTGGCGCCGTTCTTCCTGCCGGAACACCTGCACCGCATCCTGTATCTGGATCCGGATATCCTTGTCATCAATCCGCTCCGGCCTCTCTGGGAGACGGATCTACGGGGGAATCTCTTTGCTGCCGCCGCACATACAGGAAAGACGGAACTGGCGAACAATATCAACCAGCTCCGTCTCGGGACAGACCATGCTTATTTCAATTCCGGAGTACTGCTGATGGATCTCGGCCGCGGAAGGGACGAGATCAGCCCGGAAGATATTTTCACTTATACAAGGGATCACGCAAAGGAGCTTCTCCTGCCGGATCAGGATATCCTGAACGCTATGTACGGCCGCCGCACGCTGGAGATCGATGATTCCATATGGAACTATGACGCCCGCAACTACAATACCTATCTGTTACGGAGCGGCGGCATATGCGACATGGACTGGGTGATGGGAAATACCGCCGTCCTGCATTTCTGCGGGAAGTCCAAGCCCTGGCAGAAAGGATATATCCACAGGTTCGGGATCCTGTATAAGCACTACGAACAGCTCACCCGGAAATGGACATAGCGCCGGCCGCTCTTTACAGCTGATAACCCGGCTTTTTATTTTTCAGCCAGTTTATGTATCTTTTTCTTCCCGCTTTACCGCTGACTGCAATGCCCGCCAGCAGGATCAACGGGAAGATAACGCCTGCCAGCACCCCGGTCTTCAGGTTGTCGCCCACCGCTCCGGACACCATGCCTACCAGCGTAGGTCCTCCCGTGCAGCCGACGTCTCCGCCCAGTGCAAGAAGGGCGAACATAGCTGTTCCTCCCTTCGGCAGCGCAGCGGACGCCCTGCTGAATGCCCCCGGCCACATGATCCCCACTGACAGCCCGCAGACGGCACATGCGATCAGGCTGAACTGCGGTACCGGCACAAGCGATATCCCCAGATAGGACAGGATGCACAGAATGCTGCTGCCGGCCATAAAGCGCTCCAGATCGATCTTATCTCCATACTTGCCGTAGAACGTTCTGGACAGTCCCATCAGGACCGCAAACGCCATCGGACCTGCAAGGTCTCCGGCTGCTTTCGTGATCCCCAGCCCCTTTTCGGCAAATGTGGAAGCCCACTGGCTGACCGCCTGTTCGCTCGCCCCGGCACATACCATCATGACCATCAGGATCCAGAATATCCTGCGGCCGAGCAGTTCCTTTAACTTCAGCCCCTGCTCTCCGTCCTCTATGAGCGGCACGAACGGCACTCTGGTAAAAATGATCGCGTTGCAGACCGGAAGGACCGCCCACAGAAGGGCAAGTATTTTCCAGTTCTCTATCCCCGCCGCCTGAAAAAACACGGTTGAGATCAGCACGACTCCCGCGTATCCCCAGCAGTAAAAGGAATGCAGCATACTCATCGCCTTCTCCTTGTTATCAGAGGGGCACGCTTCCACGACCGGACTGACAAGCACTTCCAGAAGTCCGCCTCCGACCGCATATGTCATGACCGAGATCAGGATCCCGGCAAACGGGACCGGCAGCAGCTCAGGCAGAAATGTGAGCATGACCAGACCCGCCGCCGAAAAAATATGCGCCGCGATCATGCACGCACGATATCCGATCCTGTCCACAAAGCCGACAGAGAGCAGATCGACCAGCAGCTGTATACCGAAGTTAAAAGTCACCAGCAGCGTGATCTGCGATAGCGGGATCTGGTAGCTCTTCTGAAAGAACAGAAACAACAGCGGTGCAAAATTGTTGACGACCGCCTGCACGATATATCCGACAAAGCAGGCGGTTACTGTTCTATTATATTTATTCTTCATTTGCATTCCCTCATCTCCAAACAGTAATTTCACTTAGACTCAGAGTCTTTCTATATCACACAGATGGGATTATATAACATACATCCCGCAGATTCATTGCATAAAATTGCTTATATATGGTACAATATCACAAAACCAATCGCAGACGCCAATCGTAGAGTTCAATTGCAGGGTTCAATTATATATGGAGATTTCTATGGACACATATAAAATTACTACGGACGACACGCTCCGTGAAACACTCCCTCACGGGACCGCCCGCTATCCTTTTGCCTATTATCCGGAAAATATCTGGCAGTTTGATTTCCACCGCATCGACTGGCACTGGCATCACGAATTTGAATTTCTCATTGCCGCCGAAAGTAAAATATGCTGCCTTGCCGGGACCGATAAGATAGACCTGCCCAAAGGCTGCGGTATATTTATCAACAGCGGAGTCCTCCACCGGTATGAAGCATACGAAAGCGCCTGTGCGCCGAATATCGTCTTTTCCGCATCTCTTCTGGCAGATGAAACGAGCCTGCTCTATGAGAAATATATCGCTCCTGTCATAAGCTCCTCTGTCCCGTATCAGATCTTTGATCCGCAGATGCCATGGCAGGATGATATCCTGCGCCTTTTGCAGGAAATTTTTGCGCTTCAGGAGAGTAAAGCGCCCCGCAGTGAACTTAGGACCGTGCGGCTTCTTCTGCATATCTGGGATATCTTATCCGGACATCTGCAGCCGGCTGCCCGTCAGACAGCGCTTTCCCGGCCGGACCACAGACAGGCCAGGCTGCAGACTATGATGCAGTACATCCACGACCACTATGAAGAAGAGATCACGCTCGACATGATCGCAGCGTCCGCCTCTCTCAGCAAAAGCGGCGCCCTGCATATATTCCAGTCCGGCATTCATATTTCTCCGGTGGCATACCTTATCCGCTACCGGCTCTCCCGCGCAGCCGGGCTGCTTTACACGACGCAAAAAGCAGTTTCCGTCATTGCCTCTGAGACCGGCTTTACAAGCGCCGGATATTTCTGCCGCAAATTCAGGGAGTATTATCATATGAGCCCGGGCGAATACAGGCAGAAGAAAAGCAGCACATGATCCGAAAACCGGGAGCAGACATAACGTCCGCCCCCGGCATCTTTCATCCTATATTGAATTATGTTTTCCCGGGAACATCTTTCCCGTAATGATCCTTTCCATCTGGATCACAAGCTTCTCCTCATTCAGGTTCGGCTTATCGACATACTGGAGCAGGACGCCCACCATCCCGCATGCATAGAACGTCAGCATGACTTCCAGATCATCAACGCTGAGCTCTATACCCGGGACTCTGTTCCGCGCAAGTTCTGCCAGATAGACGGTCACCGCTTCCACGAGCATCCCCTCTATCTGAACCCAACGCCGGGAATATATAAGCTTCTTAAGCTTCGTCCTGTTCTGCCGCACAAAAGTGATATAAGCGGTCAGCGCTTTCAGACGGTCTTCCGCGTTCAGGCTTTGCTCCACCAGTTCCTGCGTCGCCCGCCGGAATGTCCATTCGAGGACATCCATGATATCCTTAAAGTGATAATAGAATGTCTGCCTCGAAATATGGCACTGCGCGATCAGCCTGGTCACCGTAATTTTGTCTATGTCTTCCTTCTCCAGCATTTCGGAAAAGGTATCTGCGATCACTGATTTCATGTCTTCCTTCATATAAACACCTCTTCTGTGAAGTATTTTAGTATACCTTTCCCTAAGAAACAAGTGATAATTTTACTATTTAACTTACTATTTTGCCCATTGTGAATACAACTCTTCTATAGACTGAAAGATATAATCCGGTCCATACTCACATTGATCAGCATCAGCTCTTGTTGCCTCGCCTGTAAGTACCAATGCGGTGTCTACTCCTGCTCTGTTCCCGCAGAGAATATCCGTATAAAGCCTGTCACCGACGATCAGAGCTTTCTCCTTGGGGAAATGATTCAGCCTCAGCGCACATTCCACCATTGCTGTTCCCGGTTTTCCCATATAAAGAGGCTTTCGCTTCACAGCATGCTCCAGCATCTGGCAGATTGCACCGCAATCTGGCACATAGCCGAACTCAACAGGACAGACATAATCCATATTGGTAGCAAGATAATCCACCTGCCGTGTACTTAATATCTGGCAGGTATCCTGTATCTTTTCATATGTAAGCTGATTATCATATGAAATAAGTACACAGTCTATATCAGGATCCATACAGTCTGTTGTAACCCGTATTTTATTTTTTTTCAATTCACGCATCAGAGATTTAGTCCCCATAACATAAATTAATTTTCCGTAGAAATTTTTCTTCAGATACTGAACCGTTGCAAAAGATGCAGTAATAAAATTCGTATAGTCCGTTACGATTCCCAGTTCCTGAAAAGAAAGTATATAATCGTCAATGCTCCTCGTGGAATTATTCGTGATAAATACAAACTGTCCCCCGCAATCCTTTACAGCTGTCAGGAACTCCTTTGTTCCGCTGATCAAACGCCGCCCTATACATACAGTTCCATCGATATCCAGCAGAAACAGCCTCTTATCTCTGAGCATCCTGCACCTGCTTTCTCACGACCACTGCTGTATCCGGGTAATTTGTTATTATAGCTTCCAGATCTTCCTCAATAAATTTTTTCATATCACTTTCTTTGTTGACCGTCCACACACGGACTTTAATTCCGCTTGCTTTATATCTCTTAAGGAAATCCGACATATATAAGTGATATACTGCCGGATGCAGACCGTCTACTCCCGTATCCGCCGCATATTTTTCCACATCCAATATCACATCACTGTACAGATATGCAGTCTCAGCCTTATTGTCCAGACTTCGAATCTTCTGCACACTGTAATGGTTAAATGAAGAATAAATAACACGTTCTTCCATCTTTGCATCCTTTACAACCTGCAAAGTCTTTTCTTCAATCCCCGGATACCAGAATATTCCCGTCTTAAGTTCAATATTCACTGTCATATTTCCCGCTCTGACCAGATCCAGGACCTCCTCAAGTGTAGGGATCTTCACCCCGCTGTATAATTCCATATGATTGCAGAACGACATCTTTCTGAGCTCCGGAAGTGTATAATCCCTTACAAATCCTTTCCCTGTACTCGTTCTGTCAATCTTTTCATCATGAATAACTACCAATTTCCCATCCTTCGTAAGCTGCACATCCAACTCTATCCCGTCGGCGCCCTGTTTCTCTGCCATAGCAAATGCGGGAAGCGTATTTTCCGGTGCGTATCCGCTTGCTCCTCTATGTGCAAATATCTTTGTCATAGCCGATTCCTTCCTGTTTCTTCTATTATATTATATGAAAGCGAAAAGCCGCCGCACATATGCGGCAGCTTTTTACCGTCTCTGTTTATGATTTCCGGAAATGCCTAACCATTTACCAGATTATACTCCTCAATTGACTTGTTGATCGTATCCGCCATATTGGTCACTGCCTCATCGACATCAACCTCACCGTTTAACATGCTTTCAATCTCTGATTCCACAGTAGCTCTTGCTTCAGAGAATACACTCAGAAGCGCGCCCACATACTCCGGCGATGAATCATGAAGCTGATCGATCGCTGTCTGGAACTGCGGATATTGTGCGATATTGTCTTTGAATACCTGCTCATCCTGAGCTGCCGTCGTTACAGGGAAGTATCCGGTCTGTGCATTCCAGTAAGCCTGTGATTCCGGGGAGATAAGGAATTTTACGAACTCCCATGTTGCTCTTAATTTCTTCGGATCATTATTGTTCAGTGCCCACAGGGAAGCGCCGCCGATTGATACGCCGCCTTCATCTTCATCTGTGATTGACGGAAAATACGCTGTACCGACTTCAAATTTTCCGTTTACATCCTGAAGGATCTGCTTTAAGGAAGCTGTGGAAGCCAGTGTGATTGCGGACTCTCCTGCGGAGAAGTCTGCAAGACCTGCATCACCGCCCTTTCCTACGATCGGAGCATATCCCTTGTCATAAAGTGATTTCCATGCATTAAGGATATTTGCCGCGCCCCCATTCTCATCAAAAGCAACTGCTGTAGCAGCCTCCTCGCGTCCATTTCCGTTATTTGCATAATCAAGACCCTGTTTTCCTAAAAACTGCTCGAAGAACCATCCGTAGATTGATAAAGACATAACCTCGCCTGCTCCGCCTTCATTTAACAACTGGTCTCCAATTGCCTCAATCCCCTCAAGACTTGTCGGAATTTCTGTTATTCCTGCCTTTTCAAAGATATCTTTATTATAGTACATCAAAGGCGTAGATGAGTTAAACGGCATAGAATACAGCTGATCATCGATCGTATAGTACGCGGCAAGGTTCGGTTCGATCTGTGACAGATCATATCCGTCCTGATCTACCAGCTGCTGCATCGGGATGATCCAGCCGGAATCAATCATGAATCTCGTTCCAATCTCGTATACCTGTACAAGATCTGCACCCATGTTTCCAATCTGCGCGCTTCTGAGTTTATTCAGCGCATCATCGTATTCGCCCTGATACTCGGATACTACTGTAATCCCGAACTCGTTTTCTTCATTAAAGCGGCTGACAAGCTCGTCAATCGCCTGACCGTTTACACCGCCCATAGAATGCCAAAACGTGATTTCCGTCCCGTCCACTTCGTCAGCGGCAGCCATTGCAACTTCCTCTGCCGCTCCGTCTGTCGTCTCTTCGCCGCCCTGTGCAGCCGTCTGATCTTCCAGACTTTTCCCGCCGCAGCCTGCGAGCAGGCTTACTGCCATAACTGCTGTCAATAATATTGATACAACTCTCTTTTTCATATTTTTCTCCTTTTTCTATCTGTGATCAACCTTTTACTGCACCGGAGAACATGCCCCGGATCAACTGTTTCTGACCGACAATAAAGATTGCGATCGAAGGAATGATGATCATTACAACTCCTGCGATCATCATAGTTATGGACTGGGAGTCCACACTGTTGAGCATACTGATACCAATCTGTACTGTTCTCATTTCATTTGAACCTGTTACAAGGAGCGGCCACATATACATGTTCCATGCATTAATAAATGTATACACTGCCATTGCGCCGATCGCTGATTTTGTCAGCGGTATCAGGATCTTTACAATAAATCTCAGATTTCCGCAGCCGTCGAGCTTTGCAGATTCATACAGAGATTTAGGGAATGTCATATAAAACTGACGGAACAGGAAAATTCCCATTGCCGACGTCAGGTACGGTATGATCAGTACCGGGTATGTATCAAGCATTCCAAGATTTCCGACTGTCAGATAATTGGAAATGATCGTCGCCTCTCCCGGAACCATCATCGTTGCCATGACAAGCATAAAGAGGATTCCTTTTCCTTTAAACTCAAGAAAAGAAAAGGCAAAAGCGGCCAGCGAGCAGGTGATGATCTGTCCGATCGTGATACAGCCCGCCATGATAAATGAGTTGATAATAAACCGCAGAAGAGGTACATTCGTAAACGCATCTGTGAAGTTCTGAAGCGTCGGATGCTTCGGCACAATATTCAGATCTGTCGTAAACAGTTCACTGGACGGCATAAACGCAATACTGACCGCGTACAAAAGCGGAAGCAGGATAAGAAACGCGACCACGATATTCGCTGCGAGAAGCCCTCCTGTACGCATCCGTCTTTTGGTCAGCGCTTTGACATTCATCTGCTTTTTCAATGCCAAAAGCTCTTCTCTGCTGATTGTTTTCTGACCGTTGATGGTCATTGTATCTGTCTGGCTCATTAATAGCTTACTCCTTTCTTCTCTATGCGGAACATCACAAGGGTAATCAACATTACTATAATGAATAAGATAACCGACTGCGCTGCGGCGCTTCCGAACCGATAGTTGAAGAACGCATCTCGATAAATAGAGTATACGATCACGTTCGTCGCCTCATCCGGCCCTCCTTCGGTCAAGATCTTGATCTGTCCGAAAGACTGAAAAGCCTGAATAATATTAACGACCAATGTGTAAAACATGATCGGTGAAAGTCCAGGCAGTGTAAGGCTGAAGAATTTCTGTACACTGCTTGCTCCGTCAACAGACGCCCTCTCATATATCGTCTCATCGATATTTCCGAGGCCTGCCGAAAAGTACAGGAAGTTGATACCGCTGTTCAGCCATGCCGTAAGGATTGCTACGCAGATCAGGGCAGTATCGGGATCATTCAGCCAGTTGACGTCCAAGCCCAGAAGTTTATTTACAATACCCACAGTCGGATGAAGCATGATCTGAAATACCATTGCCGCAGAGCTGGATGCTATTGCCATCGGCAGCGCATACGCCGTACTGAATATCCGTATTCCGGGAAATGCTTTGTTGCAGAGGACGGCAGCGATCAGTCCCAGCAGCATGCCACCTACTACAACGATCACCACAAAAATCAATGTTACTTTAAGACTGTTTCTGAAGGACTCAGAACTGAGAAGTTCTATATAATTCTGAAGTCCGACAAAAAACTTGGCCTGTCCCATCCTGTCTGTGAGGAAAAGACTTAAAAAGATAGTCTTAAAAAACGGATAGAACAGAAATACAGCAAATACCAGCATACATGGAACAAGGTAAAAATACGGAAACATATTCCATTTTTTCTTTTTACTTGTATTCATTTCTGTACCCCCTCTCTGTAAAATATATTTTCTTCTGTCTCTTTGTCGAAAATGTGTACCCGTTCCGTGTCAAAATAGAACCTGATTTTCTCTCCTGTACAGGTGTTATTCTCCGGTCTGAGTCTGACCGCATGCGTTTTGCACTGTGCGTCAAAATAGAGAAACACTTCGGCGCCGAGCATCTCACGGGCAGTAACAATCTCCTCAACTCCCTGGGTATCTTTCTCGATCCCCCGCTCTTTTGCCTCCTCATATTCATAGATATCCTCCGGCCGAACTCCCAAAACGACCGGTTTATTCATAACTTTCAGCTTCGCCATCTCAGCCTGATAACCTTTCAGGTATATTTTCTTTTCCTGATTTTTCCCGCCCAGCCAGACGACTACTTTTCCATTTTCTTCCCCGACATATGCATCGAAGAAATTCATAGACGGAGAGCCGATAAAGCCTGCTACAAACAGATTAACCGGATTATCGTACAGTTCAATAGGAGCTTCTACCTGCTGAACCACCCCGTCTTTCATAACCACGATCCGCGTCCCCAGGGTCATTGCCTCCGTCTGGTCATGTGTTACATAGATGATCGTTGTCTCTAACTCCTTGTGGAGCTTCGCAAGCTCGATTCTCATCTGAGCCCTCAGCTTCGCATCCAGATTGGATAGCGGTTCATCCATCAAAAACGCTTTAGGCTTTCTAATGATCGCACTCCCGATCGCCACCCTCTGTTTCTGGCCGCCTGAAAGAGCAGCAGGCTTCCTGTCAAGAAGATGTTCGATTTCCAGTGTTTTTGCCACCTTATGTACTCTCTCATCTATCTCCTTTTTCGGGACTTTCCTTATCTTCAGGGCGTATGCCAGATTCCCGTAAACTGTCATATTCGGGTACAGGGCATAATTTTGGAATACCATGGACAATCCCCTGTCCTTAGGTTCATAATAGTTGCATAATTCGCCGTCAATCCATAACTCACCATCACTGATATCTTCCAGTCCTGCTATCATACGAAGTGTGGTAGACTTCCCGCATCCTGATGGTCCGACAAAGATAATGAATTCACGATCGCGGATGTCCAGATTAAAATCTTTTACTGCAAAGTGACCTTTTTCAAATTCTTTGCACACATTTCTTAAAGTAATCTCTGACACAGCGTCTCTCCTCCCTTGATACTCTGTCTTGTATTTTTCTACATGTTCTAACTCTCTTTTGCTCGCGCCTCCCCATTTTAAAATACTTTTTCAGGTGCTAACTATCTCATTTCATCAAAAATTGCGTAAAATAATTGTTAAGGATCAATAATAAAAAATAAAGAGCCTCACCTCTGCATGCCTGCAGTCGGGTAAAGCCCTTCTTCATAATACCTCTTCTACTGTTAAAAATATTCCTTACGGAAAATCTATTCCTCAATTCCCAGCGTCGCCATCATCACAGCCTTGATCGTGTGCATACGGTTCTCCGCCTCGTCGAATACTTTGGACTGCTCTGACTCGAACACTTCGTCGGTCACTTCCATATCTTCTATGCCGAAACGCTCGCCCATTTCTTTGCCGATCTTCGTCTTCAGATCGTGGAATGCGGGCAGGCAGTGCAAAAAGATCGCGGTGTCTTTCGCGTTTGACATCACTTCTTTTGTCACTTTATATGGAGAGAGTTCTTTGATCCTCTTCTCCCATACCTCGTCCGGCTCTCCCATGGATACCCATACATCTGTATAGATGACGTCGGCGTCCTTTGTTCCTGCTTTCACGTCAGACGTCAGCGTGATCGTGGCTTCGGATTCCTTTGCATACTCCTGGCACTGTGCGACAAGCTCTGCATTCGGGAAATAATCCTCTGTCGTACATGCCACGAAGTCAAGCCCCAGTTTGGAGCAGGCAACCATCAGGGAATTGCCCATGTTGTAGCGTGCGTCTCCCATGTAGACCAGTTTCAGCCCTTTCAGGGTGCCGAAGTTCTCGCGGATGGTCAGCATGTCGGCAAGCATCTGGGTCGGATGGTACTCGTTCGTCAGTCCGTTCCACACCGGCACGCCTGCGTATTTCGCCAGTTCTTCCACGATTTCCTGGCCGAAACCCCTGTATTCGATTCCATCGAACATCCTGCCCAACACCCTCGCTGTGTCCTCAATGCTCTCTTTCTTTCCCATCTGGGAACCGGTCGGCCCGAGATATGTCGTCCCCATCCCCATGTCGTGCGCAGCCACCTCAAAGGCACAGCGTGTCCTTGTGCTGTCCTTCTCGAAGAGAAGCGCTACATTTTTTCCTTTATAGTTGTCAACCGGTATCCCGTTTTTCTTCTTCTCCTTTACCTCGGCGGACAGATCGATCAGATAGGTGATCTCCTCCGGTGTGAAATCCTTTAATGTAAGAAAATTACGTCCTTTTAAGTTCATGATATATCCCTCGCTATCTTATAAATTATTATCCTTTCATTCATGCCATCCGCATCGTTTTCTGACGTTCTGCGGCAACTTTACTATGCAGTAATCTGTATGAAACATGACTTATTATACATACTTATGCATAAAAATGCAATAGTTATGCATAAATTTACATATCAATGCGACAAAGGCAGGATCTTCCCGGAGCATATCCCGTTCAGATCCCGCCTTTTATACTTATCACACAAGAGCCTGACAGTTCAGCTTCTGCGCTGTCTGCCCGCTTCAAACATAAGCAGCGCAGCAGCAACCGCCGCGTTCAGAGACTCTGCCTTTCCCTGCATGGGGATAATAACGTAGTGGTCCGCACATTCCGCCACTTCGTCTCTAAGCCCGTTTCCTTCATTGCCGATCAGGAACGCACTGCCTGTCCTGTAATCTTCCTGGTCATATGCGAGCTCCCCCTTCAGATGAGCCGCATAGACTTTGATCCCGGCTTCTTTCAGCCCGCTGATCGTCCCCGGCAGGTCGTCCACGTACAGGAACGGCATACGCAGCACCGCCCCCATGGTCGAGCGCACTACTTTCGGATTATAAATATCCACACAGTCACGGCTCAGGATGATCCCCGTCACCCCGGCAGCCTCCGCTGTCCGGAAGATCGTCCCGAGATTGCCCGGATCCTGGAGATTGTCAAGGACAAGCACCAGGGCATTTGCCGGGTCTGCACCGAGTATATCGGACATATCATAGTCCCTTCTTTTCACGACAGCGAGTATGCCCTGCGGTGTCGTTGTCCCGGACACATGAGCGAACACCGGATCTGAAAGTATTTCCACCGCGGCAGTGTCCTCAAGGGATTCACACTCGCGCTCATTTTTTACGGCATAGCTCTCCGAAAGATAAATCTTCTCAATTTTTGTGCGCCAGCCCGGGTCTGATACCAGTTCGCCCGCCATCCGGGGACCTTCGATCAGGAACACCTGCGCCTCATCTCTCGCACGGCTTTTTTTCATCAGTTTTACCAGCTCTTTTACCTGGGTATTTGCGGTACTAGTGATCATTTATCTGCGTTCCTTTTTTGTATCGAATTTCTGCAGGACGTCATTGGCTCCGATCATAATGAGGATTCCATTCACCGGAAGCGGCTCATTCGGATCAAATGTAACGTCTACCTGCTTGTTGATGATAATACCTACAATGTTGATCCCGAAGCGTTCACGCACCTTCAGGTCTGCAAGGCATTTTCCCTGCCATGGTTCCGGGACCACAGCCTCAACCATGCTGTAGTCTTCCGACAGCTCGATCCAGTCGGAGAACTCTTTTGCGACCAGATTCTTAGCCACACGGCTTCCCATCTCTATCTCCGGATATACAACTGAATCCGCGCCCACTTTCTTAAGGATCGTTCCCTGGAGCTTATCTTTTGCTTTTGCCAGGACCATCGGAATTCCCATTTCTTTGCAGAGCATCGTCGCCATGATGCTTGCTTCAAAATTCTCAGAGACAGCGATCACTGCTCCGTCCAGATTCCTGCCGCCCAGTGCTTCCAGCGCCTCCGGGTCTGCCACATCTGCCTTCAGCGCATATGATACCTGCTCGGAAATCTCCTGGATCTTCTCAAAAGATTCGTCGACAACAAGGACATCTGCCCCCATCTTCTCGAGGGTCAGCGCCACACTCCATCCAAAACTTCCCAATCCCAGTACAGCAAATTGTTTACTCATTTTCTTACTCTCCTGTTTTTATTATTTTGTGCTTAACCAAGCATGATCTTCTTCTCGGGCAGTTCCCTGAATTTATCACTCTTATTTGATTTTCCGGCGAATACAAGCGCCATCGTAAGCGGTCCGATTCTTCCGATATACATCAGAAGCATAAGTACCACATGGCTTGCACGTGTCAGATGCGGCGTCAGGTCAGCCGACAGTCCCACCGTACCGATCGCGGATGATGCCTCATACATCAGATTCAGGAATTCCGTCTGAGGATCAAATATCGACATTGCAGCTACAGCCGCAAGCCAGCAGGTAAATGTGATCAGTGTGATCGTAAGTGCCGAACGGACACTGTCCATCTCAACTCTTCTTCCAAAGCACTCTGTATCCTTATGTCCTCTCAGGACAGAAATAATTGTCAGGACAAGCATGGCAAAGGTTGTCGTCTTGATACCGCCCGCCGTACCTGCCGGTGAACCTCCCACAAACATCAGGATACATCCGAGCAGCCTGGAACTCTCTGTAAGTCCCGACTGTGAAACCGATGCAAAGCCCGCGGTACGGGTCGTCACGGACTGAAACGCAGATGCCAGCAGCTTCTCCGGGACACTCAGGTCTTTCATCGTCTCCGGATTGTTAAACTCCAACAAAAAATATCCGACTGTACCGAAGATAATCAGGAATGCGGTCATCGTAAGTACAATTTTACTCTGGAGGCTGAGCCTTGTAAAGATTCTTCTCCGCGCACCTTTCTCCCCTGCCCCTTTCTTCGCTGTCACAAAGATATCGTGCCATACCGGAAATCCGAGACCGCCCATCACGATCAGGAACATCGTTGTCAGGCTCACCAGCGGTGAATCTACATATCTCATAAAACTGCTGTCTCCGATAATATCGATTCCCGCATTACAGAATCCGGAGATGGAGTGGAAAACACCGTACCAGATTCCTTTCGCCAGTCCGAACTCCGGTACAAACTTAAATGAAAAAAGCACTGCGCCGATTCCTTCTACTATGAATGTTCCTCTCACAATGCGTATAATAAACTTCACAAGTCCCGACAGCGTATCCAGACCATATGCCTCCTGAATCAGGATCCTGCCCTTCATTGATATCTTTTTCCCCAGCAGAAGAAAAAACAGTGCCATACATGCGATCACTCCCAGACCTCCGATCTGGATGAGGATCATCACTACCACCTGCCCGAACAAGGTATACTGTTCTGCAGGTACAACTGTGACAAGTCCGGTCACACAGACCGATGTCACGGATGTAAACAGCGCATCGATAAATTCGATGGGCTTCTGATTACAGATTGGCAGCCACAGGATTACGCCGCCCAAAAAAATCACTCCAAAAAAGCCCAGGGCTACAATCTGCATTGTATTCAGTCTGACTCTTCTGGGGCTTTTTTCCCGTCTATCCATAACATCCTCCTAAATATATGCAGCAGTCCGGTCATCAGGGATGAACTGTTACAATTACATTCACGCGGATCTTCCCTGTCCGCTGTGCACTGCTATATTAACACAGGCATATGTAAGATTCAATTTAAGGATGTGGTTCTGCACATTTCTTTGCGACTTCTTAACTGTAAAGCATCAGTGTAACTCCCCTCATACTGCGCCCAGTACTTCCACTTCCCCGAACGCTTTCAAGAACTTCTTTCTGCCATATCCCCTGAACTCAGCCTCTATCATCATATCGTCCTCTGAAATCAGGATGCCCTCGCCATATTTCCGGTGTCTTACCCAGATTACTTTCGGCTCTTTCTCCTTCTTTTGAACAGATTCCCGCTTCAGACGGATCTGTTCCTGTACCTGTTTTCTCAGCTGATGAAGATCACTCTTTCTTCCGTCTCCGCCTTCGCTTTCACCGCTCCTTTCACTTTCCGTCTTTCCCGAGCCCTCACGGTCCAGAAGCTGTTCCGGGATCATGCGCAGATACCGGCTCGGTTCTCCTATAGCGCCCGGCTCTCCGGGATTTGTATACCAGGAAAGTTCCAGATTATTCTCCGCCCGCGTGATACCCACAAAGAACAGGCGCCGTTCCTCTTCCTCCTGTTCAAAATCCTTACACCTGAGAGGGATCATACCCTGGTTGACTCCGATGATAAATACCGTTTCAAATTCCAGACCTTTTGATGCATGGAGCGTCATAAGGTTCACTTTGTCCGGCGATGCCTCCCGGTCTTTCTCATCTGGTTCTGTTTTCATTCCGTAGAGAGCCGAGCTGTTAACAAACTCACGGACTGCCGAATTGAAATCTCCTGCACCATTTTCCGTCTCCTTATTACAGGATGCACACATTTTCTCCAGAAAATCCATCACAATGCGCTCATCCTCCTGATATCCGGCAGATGAGGGATGAAGCGCTTCTCTAAGTCCGAAGTATACAAAAAGCTCTTCCGCTGACAAGCCTGAACTTTTCCCTGCATCTTCTGAGAATTCTGTCATCCGGCGGCATATGCTCTCATCACCGTACTGTGGATCCGCGAGAACCTCTTCCTTCGTCTGCATGTCGGCAGGGTTGACTGACGCCCGCAGCACTTTCACAAGCCAGTTCAGCACCGGGATATCTTTTAATGTTTTTTTCACTGACAGTTCACAGGGAATGCCATGTCTGGCAAATACCTTTTCCAGTATTTCAGACTGATGCTGCAGCCGGTAAAATACGGCGATCTCCCTGTACCCCTTTCCGTCTTTGTGAAGCTTCTGTATCTTCTCAGCCAGATACTCCGCCTCCTGAAACGGGTCATAATGATTTCGCACCGTGATCCTCCGTTGCTCTTCCCTTGTTCCCTGGATCCTGTTCCCAAACTGCAGGAAACGGTTCGCCGCTGCAAGGATCGACGCATTAGACCGGTAATTTACCGGAAGAGTCAGTTCTTTCGCCCCGAAGCGGTGCTTGATCAGGTAAAACATATTATCTCCCGTCCCACGCCAGCTGTAGATGACCTGATTCGGATCTCCCACGGCAAAAATCTTCGCCTTTCCTCCCCGCAGGGCATCCAGAAATTCAATCTGCATCAAATCGCTGTCCTGAACCTCATCCACAAGGATCCATGCCGGGCCGCTTTTCTCATCTCGCTTCTCCGCACCGGAGTCCTCCGCCTTCATCCGCAGAAGTCCCATGCCCGCTCTCAGAAGATCTGCAAATGACATCTTGTTCTGCCGCTTCTTCTCTTCTTCCAGGAGCGGATAGAGCCGGTACAGGTCATCCCGGTACCGGCTCTCCGCCTTTCCTGCCAGCCAGTTCTGATACTCCTGCTCCATCCGCTTTTTCAGGCGATTCTTATACTTGATCTTAAGGCCATGTTCCGAGATGATCTTCAGCGCCAGATCCGTCTCCTCGTCCGGATCCATGACCGTAAATTCTTTTGTCCATCCGGCATCTTCTACCGGGAGACTGTTTTTGAGCATCCTCAGTGCGACACTGTGAAATGTCCCGAATCCCCGTACCTGATCAGGCGCGATGTCCGGTTTTATCTTCCGCAGGCGTTCCACAATCTCATCAGCGGCTTTATTTGTAAAGGTCAGCACAGTCATCTTTTCAAGAGGTATGTTCCTGTCCAGATGCAGGTACAGGATCTTACCGATGAGCACCGTCGTCTTCCCGCTGCCCACATTGGCGTTCACCACACATGCCGGGCTCTCGTCTAACACCGCCGTCTTCTGATACTCATTTAACCTGCAAAATTCCTCCGTATGCTGAAATCCTTCCGTCTGATACGCTCCAGCCGCCTGCTGAAGTCCGTTTGTCTGCTCACTCATGAAAGTCTGTCCTCATATCTCCGCCTTAATTTGCCTTTTATCTTATCCGTTCTCTCCCGGTTTTCCAGAACCCGCACCTCGATCCGCATATCCGGCGGGCAGACTGCATGGTACCGGACTGTATTTTCCAGCCCGTGTATATTGTCAGGATCCATAAGCCATCCCTCATAGAATGAACTGCCCACAGTCAGGATCAGCCGGTGCCCGTTTACTTCGATCTGCTCCACCGTCCGCAGGAAGGCGCCTCCGCTTTCCCCGTTCTGCACGACGCTGTCACAAAATGCTTCCCACTCCAGCGGGAGTCTATAGAAAGAAAAACCTTTCTGAACAAACGGACGGAATTCCTCAATCTGCTTTCCTTCAAACCCCGGCGGTTCGCTCTCTTTGAGCAGGTTCTTAAGGCCCCACAGCACCATCTTCTTGTCCAGATTATAATCTCCCACACATGCCGGGCAGCCGCTCTCGCAGGAACAGCCCTCCACCATGCGGATGGCATTGTCAATGATCTGTGGCACCAGTTCATAGATTTTCTCAGAATACCCTAATCCGCCCTCGTATTTGTCATAGATATATAGAGAGACTACCTGTTCCTCCCGCGCATCCGGTATGACCGCATTGTTTGAGACCACTGCAGCGATATCGTCCCGCTCGGTCATAGTCGTCATCATCGCCGCATTCTTGACCGCATAGCAAAGCCCCTCAAAATGGTCGTTCAGCACCAGTTCTCCCATACGGTCCGGCACGAGCAGGCTGCGGTAGATTTCCGCTACATTTTTAGGAATATCAATCCACGTACTTTCCGTGTCATACGATTTCTGAAGAGGCTGCGTCAGTTCCACATACCCCAGATTCTGATGATTATGGAACTGCAGTTTCTTGTACATGGAAATCACTTCATTTACATTGATATCACCGAAATGAATCCTTGTCCGCCCCATGTCCTCTTCCTGAAATGTCTGCAGGATGCGTGTCTCCTCCGTTCCGGACGGAACGGTATAATAGTTGCCGTCAAACGGCACCGCCTCAGCCGTCCTGCTGACCAGATCCAGCTTCAGTACCTCATACAGCACACCCTCATGCATGTACACCGCACCCGGATGCAGTTCATGATAAGCCTGGGACTCATCCATCTCCGTCACTTCCCTCCCGGGACCTTTCGCCTGCCTTCGCCCGTCCACAAACTCCACGTCATCTTTCACGATCAGCTTAAACCGGGTCTTGTCCATATTTCTCAGACTGTAGTCCCCTGCCGGAAATGCAGGTCCCGCCCATGCAAACCGTCCGGCAAGACTCTTCACCTCATCCGCAGACATAAGCACAGGAATCACCTCGCCCAGATCCGGGAACAGTGCGGCGTCATCCAGGGACAGCGGCATCTCCGCTGCCGCCGCCCGTATATGAGCCAGCTCGATCAGCAGATTGTCCGGATCAACGATCGCATTTTCACTTTCCTGCGAGAACAGCCACTCCGGATCAATGGCAATATACTGGTCAAACGGCTGATTCTCCAAAATTAGATAACTAACACACTTCTTCGTCTCTTTACTCCCGCTGTTCCTGCTGTTTTCACTACCGTCTGCATTGCTGCCACCGCTTCTTCCGGCACGTCCGCTCTGCTGCCAGAAGGAGGCTCTCGTTCCCGGATAGCCGACGATCACTGTGGAATCCAGACTTCCGATATCGATTCCCAGCTCCAGCGCATTCGTAGAGACAAGACCTGAGAGCTCGCCTTCCGTCATCTTCCGTTCGATCTCCCGTCTCTCCAGCGGTGTGTATCCCCCACGGTATCCTGCAATCTTCCCGCTGTCTCCATGGCTTAAAAACCCCGCCGCATCCAGCTTGTCCCGGGATTCCTTTAAGATAACCTCAACATTTCTCCGGCTTCTGCCAAATGCAATAAAATGACGTTCTTCCTCTACCAGCTCCGGAATCAGGTCCGCCGCAACTGTTGACGCGGACCGCCTGCCATAGATCTTGTCATTTTTCCCCTTGATCTCCGGCGGCTGTATGATCCGGTACTCTTTCTCCGGTGCCGCAGATCCGTCCCTGTCGATCAGCACAAACTCCTCCCCGCAGATCCTCCCGGCAAGCTCCACCGGGTTTGCAATGGTAGCCGAACTGCACAGAAACTGCGGATTTGACCGATAGTAACCGCACACCCGCTTCATCCTGCGGAAGATATTGGCCAGATGAGCGCCGAATGCCCCTCTGTAGCTGTGAAGCTCATCGATCACAACATATTTCAAATTGGTAAAAATAAAATCAAACCCGTACTTGCTGTGATTCGGCAGGAACGCCGCATTCAGCATCTCCGGGTTGGTCAAAATAATATTTGCACTTTTTCGGATCCGGCTGCGCTCCGCCTGCATCGTATCGCCGTCATAAACTCCCGCCGAAATCCTTCCCTCTCCAAAATAATCAAGAATTGGCTGGAGCGCCCTGTATTGATCCGCCGCAAGCGCTTTCGTCGGGTATACAAATATTGCTCTGGTGAGCGGATTGTCCAGAACCGCCTGCAGCACCGGAAGCAGGAAACTCAGCGTCTTCCCGCTGGCTGTTGACGTAGTGATCACCACATTCTCACCGGTCTGCGCTTTCTCGAACATCTCCGCCTGATGCGTGTACAGACGGGGAATATTGTGAGAGGTCAGATATGTACGGATATCCGGGTGGAGTACAAACGGAAAGTCCGCAAAAGACGCCGGGTGCGCCGGTATAGTCTTTGTGTATATGGTCAGATCCCGGATACCCTTCGCGTTATGATCCTGATATTCTTTCATAGTAAACTCCTTTGTTGCATATATCTTATCTGTGTTGTCTGTTCCGTCTGCAGTCAGTAAATTTTTTCGATATTTTCCGTGATCCCGTACTGCTCACGGAAAGCCTGAAGGTCCGACTCATTCCGGATCAGCATGACTTCCTCGAATTTCCCGTCGGAAAGGTTTTTAAACCCCGCCACCTGCTCTCCGGTGCAGATGCTGCAGCGGAGGGCAGGGCGTTTGAGGGAGGGGTCGTATGCTGTTAATGCCGCTTTTTTCTTCTTTGAAAACCCAGGAAACATTATAAGACCTCCTCGTTAAAGATAATTCTTTGCTTTATATGAATCCTTTTTAACGCGTAACCCTTTTGCTCATCTCAGTGCTTCATAAGATATCGTTTTATCTGTTCAATAAGTACTTTATCTGCCGGCAGCCAATCCACATCGTCTAAAGTCTCAACCGTCAGCCACTTTGCAGCTTCATGCTCTCTCAGGACAAGATCTCCCATCTTGATCGTACAGAAAAAGCAATCCATAGACAGATGAAAATTCGGATAGTCATACTCTACCGTCTCAAGATAATCTCCGACTTCAATCTCCGTATCCAGCTCTTCTTTGATCTCGCGGACAAGTGCCTGTTGAGGTGTTTCTCCTGGTTCGATCTTTCCGCCCGGAAACTCCCAGCCGTCTTTAAAGTCACCGTATCCACGCTGAGTGGCAAAAATGCGGTTGTTGTGTATGATGATTGCTGCGACTACTTTTACTGTTTTCATTGAGTTCCTCCATTAGTTGTTCACAATATATTCGTAAATATCTTCACGAACGGGAGTGTCCAACTCCCATTCTATTTCCACTGCTGTTTTGTCTGTATTTGCCATAATAAATTCTGTAGCTTGTCCCGTTGCCTTCATTCTTCCCAGATAATAAAATTCTTTTGAAATCTTGTCGTCTTTATTCTTTCGGACAAACAGCTCTACATCTATTCCCCGCTCCTGTGCATGCAGGAAATTCTGAACATCTTCCGAATCCTTGGTCCTGCTCTGCTTCGAAATAGCAATCAGTCTATTTGGACTCACAAAATGATCCTCATACTTGATCGTATCCTGAATATCTTCTTCCTTGTCATAATTAATAAACACAGGAAACGTCTTCGTTTTGAAGAATATGTTTTGTCTATATAAGCAGTATTAAAACCATCTTTCATTTGATCAGTTAATATAAGTTTCATAATACTTAAAAATCCTTATTGTTTTTTAGCTATACATGCCTGTTTTATATAATCACACCACCGCTTCCACCAGCAGTTTATCCCCCACAACAATCTCCTTTACACCAATCTCTTTTTTCTTATTGAAATTAAAGCTGATCATATACCCTTTCTTCAATCCATAATATTCCAGATACTCCGAGATCTGCTTTTCTCCTCGCTTATTATAAGCATCCCCATGCCATATCTTAAGCTCGACAACAAACTGCTCTCCCCGGTAGTCTACAACCAAATCCATTCGTTCCCGGTTTCTCGTCTCCGGTTCCACATAGCAGTTTCCCGTTCCGTTAATGATTGGTTTTAAAAACAGCATAAAATATCTGCGCCCAGCTTCTTCGAGGAAGCTTTCATTCTGATCACCATACAGATATTGAAAAGTTTCGACAAATTTTTCCAGAACTCTTCTCATATCCAGATGCCCTCCGCTTATGAACTGGTTCTTTTCCCGCAGTCCGGCATCATATATCTTGCTGTTCATATATTCTTCCGATATAAAAAGATTATAAAGCACGGCTTCAAAAATTCTGTTTGAAATCACCGCACTTCCATTTTCATTTTTAATAAAACCAAACATTTCCGCAGTTTCAATATATTTATTTAACGGATTATAGGGAATTGCCTTTCCTGTAAAAAGCAATTCATACAGAACATCCTTCAATTCCGGATAATCTGTAAGTTTATTCACCAATGATTCAAATAACGTATTTTTATCATTCATCAGTAATTTTTCCGCTTCAAGGAAACCCGCTTTTGTCCATGCAGACCTCCTGTCCGGGAATTCACTGCTACCTGAAATATCTTCGTCAATACATTTGCACAGCCACGACACAAGGTAAGGATACCCTGACGTATAATCATAAATCAACCCTGCCATTGTATCGATGTCCATGCCAGTATGATAATCCGCCTCATATTCTTCCAGCATCCCTGTAATATCTTTCTGCGAAAAGCTCATATCAACACGAAACTTTGCCGCAATGTTCCAAGGGCTATTATTCTTGTGATCCTCGTCAGATCGAATTTTTCTTTTTATATTTTTAATGTCGTACACACCTGCAAGTATTACGGACTGAAAAGCCGGGGTCACATCTCTATCAATATAATACCCTCTAAGCTGAGAAAGAAAATCCAGAAAGACCTGATTATTCGAAGCGCTGTCCACTTCATCGATAATCAGGACAATTGGTTTTTTTGATATACGGCACCATATACTCAAAATTTCAAACAGTTGCCCCAGCGCCGCACCCTGACTATCCCCGATTAACTCCTGGAGATCTCTTCTGATTTCAGCAGGCATAGCCTCTTCCCCGCTGACTTTCCTAAGGATCGCTTCTGAAAAAGCTTTTACAAAGGCCCCTTCCTCTGCAAAATCTTTATGGCTCATCAACTGAAAATCAAGACTTACAACAATATAATCCTGTACCAGATATTTTGCCAGCGCGCGCAGGGTCGTGGTTTTTCCATACTGCCGGGCACGGTTTATTGTAAAATACTGCCCTGCATCTATCATTTTTTTAATCTGCTCAAGGCGATCCGTTATATCCACCATATAGTGAAACGACGGCTTACAGTCTGCCGTGATATTAAATGTTCTGCTCATCACACATTCCTCCCCGCTCTGATTATTTTTCCTGAAAACACGTCGGATATATGTATATACTATTCTACCATTGCCTCACCCAAATAACAAGCAGACCGCCTTTCTCAGCAGACCGCTTTCTCATCCTTCATTTTCATACTCCCTGATCACTGCTCCCACCCATGCCTTAAACTCCTCTTTCACATCCTCCGGCCCCTCTATCACAACGCCCTTCCCAAGCGCCACAAGCCATCCGAAAAACTGCGGGCTTACATTCACCGCCGCGCTTACAGAAAAATGTTCCTCATCAACAGAATGCATCATGACATCTCTCCCAAAGCGGTCAATCATAGCCCCGGCCAGATTATTCTCGCAGAGCATCTTCACAGTACGCTCCTCTCCGCTGAACACACCGAACACTTTCTTAGCGTAATTTGCAAGATCAAATTTTTCGAAGTGTTCTTTTCCGCTTCGGGACTGATCCGTTATTTCTATATCCAGCATCTTATCCACCCGGAAATGTTTGATCATTTCCGCCTCGCCGTCATAACCGACCATATAATAATTTTCATCGTCCCAGGTCAGTCCCCACGGGCTGATTTCATAGGCCTTCCCGTTCCTTCGCAGATGCATTTCTTTCTGCGGCGTCCACTCATAGTAGCGAAAACGAATTAGCCGGTTCTGAGAGATCGCCTGGTTTATCTTGTCCACATTATAATAGATGCTTTCGTTCATCGTCTTAATGCGGTTTCCGACGAACACCTGTCTCTGGAGCGTCTTTGCCTCATGTACGCTTGCCAGCTCTTCCAGCTTTCGAATCAGCTCATTTGACTTCTTCGCTGTAATAAATTTCGATGACTGAACCGCATCGACCAGCAGCTTCAGCTCCGGCAGCTCAAAAGTTCTCTCCGCCACATAGAAGCCTGACGGCTTAGACCTGCGGTTTTCTATCTCCATACCAAACTCATTTAAGACCTTAATGTCATCATAAATACTTTTGCGGTCCGCCTGTATGCCGTAAGCGTTCAGCCGTTCTGATATTTCTGTCTGAGAGATCGGATGTTCTTCGTCCGAATACCGAAGCAGAATCTGCATCACATATAACACTCTTAATTTCTGGCTGTATGATTTAACCATGGCTTAATCTCCTTTAACTTCATAAAGTCATTGTAGCATATGCGCCGCTTTGTTAAAACTCAGTATCATCAATCGCCTTAAGCTGTCTGCTGATCCTGCTCTCCATATCTTCTTTCCTGCCCTCTTCTACTTTGCAGATAATCTGATTCGTACAGATATACAGCACGCGTATATAGAACTTCTTCTTAACCTGGTCATACGCCCGCCCGGCGCTTAAAGTCCCTTTCGCTACAGTATACGGGCTGTTTGCAATATAGCCGACTTTTCCGTATACCGGAAGCAGCACCTGTATAGCCTCTGCATCATATTCATTCCCGGGCTCTTTCCTGCAGCGGAGAATATCGCCCACATGAAATACCCCATTACCGTAATAATGTCTCATCCCTGTAAGCGTCAGATTGATTTCTTTCATAACACCCATCCTTTCTGCCCGGAGTTCCGGACATTAAAAAACTCACTTTTTGTTATACTTACCTTAACAAAAAATGAGTCCAAAAATACGGGATGAAGCATCCATATCCATTTTTTACATCATTCTACTCCATCATAACCGAGATTAATTTCTTTAATCTTCTCAAATAATGCATCTTCCGTCCCGACTTCATACATTCCTTTCAGATTATCATCCGTTTTTTCGCGTCCCCTCCTGTTCATCCACACTGTATTCCATCCGGCATTTACCGCGCCTTTCATATCCAGCTCATATGAATCCCCGACAAACCATATTTCCGCGTCCTCCAGCTTCATCATTCGCTTCGCATGATCAAAGATCTTCTTCTCCGGCTTCTCCGCGCCCACATCTCCCGATACAAATATATTTTCATGAGGGATCCATCTCTCCGCCCGCAGGCTTTTCACCTTATTCCACTGATGCGCTGACGGGCCATTTGTGATAATCCCCAGTTCCGCTTTTCCAGAGCAGTAATCCAGTATCTTTTCCATCGTCTCCGACATATGGATATGCCTCTGGCGGTCCGCATATACTTTTTGAAATGCCAGCGCCTCTTCAACTGTAATTATAATGTTATATTCTTCAAATGCTTTCTGTACTCTGTATATATACAGTTCTTCCATCGTGATCTGTCCCGACATAGCCTGTGAATACACCTGGTCGCTGTACTTTCTCGTGACAGGGTAGATCACCTCCGCCGGTATCGCCGGCTCATTTCCGAAATATTGTGCATACGCTTCTTTAAACGGGACCGTCTGGTCGTACAGTGTATCATCCACATCAAATAATATTGCTTTTTTCCCGGTGTCTTCTGACATCTCAATTTCCTCCCGTATCTGACAATCCACAGATTGTCCCTGTAATTTCTACATATCTATTATCTGACCCTACATTTGTTTTCTGACAACCGCGTATTCATCACCGTTCCGATAATACGGACACTGATAATATCTGTCTGACATGATCCGCACATAATCGTCCTCATCCATATTCATATCACACAGATAAGCACCGTACTCATCATCATATACATAAAATGCACAAGTATCACAGCTCGCTCTCTCTTTTCGCTTCATTCCGGCTCCTTCCTTCTTTCGATTGTTATATATCATTCCCGCAGGTTTATTCCGCTCGAAAATGCATCGCTTTTTTATTATAGCATTTATAAATAGTTCCGTCTCCTGTCTTTTTTATATCATCTTTCCATATACACTTGACATTCCGTCTCAAGTGTGTATATACTGTATATATAAACATATACAGTTGTGTTCCTTTACGACTGAAAGGAGGGACGCCATATGAAACCATTATTAGAAATCTCCCATCTCGACAAACAGATCGGCACCTTGCATCTGCAGGATATCTCCATTACGCTTGAACCGGGCTACATCTTCGGACTGATCGGGCGCAACGGCGCCGGCAAGACTTCACTGATCCGCACGATCATGAATCTGTACCACAAGGATTCAGGCAGCGTCATTGTAAATGGATACCCTATGGATACCATGGAACGGGAGGCCAAGAATCTGATCGGCTTTGTCCTCGATGAATTCCTGTTCGAGGAGAAGCTGAGTATCGCGGCCAACGGAAAGCTCTTCGGCGCCACCTACACCGCCTATGACCATGAACTTTTTCTCAAATTCTGCGGCCGCTTCGGACTGAATCCGAAGCAGAAGACAGGTATGCTGTCCAAAGGACAGAAAGCCCGCTTTCAACTCGCCTTTGCCCTGTCCCATCAGGCAAAACTGTTTATTATGGATGAACCCGCCGCAGGACTTGATCCTCTCTTTCGCCGCGAGCTGACCGGATATATGCAGGAACTGGTCGAGGACGGTACACGGAGCATCCTTTTCTCCACACACCTGACCTCGGATCTGGATCAGATAGGAGACTACATCGCACTGATCGACGAAGGACGGCTCTGCTTCTGCATGGATATGGAAAGCCTGCAGGAACGTTTTGTCCTGCTCAAAGGTACTGAGCAGGAGATCTCAGCTCTGCGCAGCCCGCATATCCTGGCTGCAGTACACGAACCGTACGGCAGTACGGCACTGGCGGAATATCCGGATGAATCTCTCATTTCCGGACTGGACATTTCCCGCCCGACCCTTGCCGAACTGCTCTTCTATCTCCAGAAAGGGAGGTGTATCTCATGAAGAAGCTTGCATTCTACAGACTTATGCTGTCACTCAGGCGGAACATACTTCTGTTTCTCCTTTATGCGGTATGCTATCTTGTACTTTCTATAGCAGTCATAAACCATGTGACATACTGGCTTGCGTTTGATTATCCTGACTTCATATCCATAGTCAGAACCGGCGACCGGACTTTGCTCCAAGAGCTTGTCTTCCAGATCATTATGGAAAACCAGACGGTATATCACTGCATATCCGCTCTGTTAACGCTGGCACTCATCTGGCTTTTCTCGCTGCGCCTGCCTTTACAGCTGCCATGTGCCCTGCATGTGTGTCCTGCGGGAAAGACAGATAAGCTGCACTACCTGAGACTTTACCTTACGGGAAAGATCACGCTTCTGGTGCTCCTTCTCCTGATGATCACATACACCGGCTGGGGTGGATTCTTCTTCTATCTTCAGCCTCCCGCTCTTGCCGTGCAGCTCAGTCTGACAGCCTTCCTCTTCCTTGCTTTCAGCCTGAATCCGGATCCGGGCAACCGCAGGGAAGCATTAAAAAAATGCCCGGATATCGTAACCGAACGGAGCAGCAAGACATTTGTATCTGTTTACTGGAGCGGACTGCTTATACTGGAAAATACCATTTTCTATTCCGCACTGTATGTGAAGCCGGATTTCAGCTGGATCGATACCCTGTGGTGGCTGCCCGCCCTTGCATTGAATATCTGGCTGGCCAGAAGGCATGTGACACCGGTACTGGAGATCATGCTGGATTATGAGAAACTGTATTTCCCGATCAAAGAATAAGGAAGCGATAACGTGAAGATATTTATTAATGAAAACAGTCCCCACCCGATTTATGAGCAGATTGTACAGGCAGTCAAAAATTCCATAGTAAACCGCGAACTTCAGGCCGGGGATATGCTGCCCTCGATCCGTTCTCTCGCGAGAGATCTGGGTATCAGCGTGATCACCACCAAGCGTGCATACGAAGAACTCGAGAAACAGGGACTCATCTACTCGGAGCAGGGAAAAGGGTTCTTTGTAAACAAAGTAAACCAGAATCTGCTTCTGGAAAGTCGTCTGAAAGAATATGAAAAAAGGCTTCGTGATATAATCCGCGAAGCAAAAGGACTGGGGCTCTCTCCGGAAGAAGTTTCCGATATGGTTCAAATGTTCTGGGATAACGGAGGTGAAAAGTAATGACCACATTTTCCTGTACAAATATCACCAGACGATACAAAAGTTTCTGTCTGGACAATGTATCTTTCTCCATGGAGACCGGATATTTCTATGTGCTTGCAGGTGTAAACGGCTCCGGGAAAACAACACTTCTCGACTGTATCACCGGAGTTGACAACGGTTTCCCGCACAGTTTTTCAGGGGACGCACAGATCGGTGACGTCTCACTGAAGACAGACCCGGAAGCATACCGCCGGAAACTCGGTTATATCAGTGAAAAATGTCCCTTTTTTATGGAAGAGTCGGTCGCATCGAACGGCCTTATCTACGGTGAATTCTATCGTGACTGGTCGGTTCGGGATTATTCCGCTTATCTGGCCAGACTGAATATAAGTCCGTCCAAACGGATATACGAACTCTCCAAAGGGGAATTTATGAAGCTTCAGATTTGCTTCTCACTGGCACATCATCCGGATTTTCTTATCCTTGACGAGCCGCTTGAAGGTTTCGATCCGGTATTCCGCCATGAGTTTCTCTCTCTGCTTGGAGAACTGCTGGATCAGGATATGGGGATTCTGCTGTCCACTCATATCACGGAAGATGTGGATCGTCTCGCGGACTATCTGCTGATTCTGGAGAACGGCCGTCTCGTCGAATGTGCGCCCAGAGAATCTCTTAATGATAAATACAAAGAATCCACCGGCAAGGCAGCTCCGCACATCAGGGATCTGCTGGATCTGGAACACACGAATACCATAAGCTCAAAGGATAAATGAGGAGGTGCGCCATGAATTATTACAAATATGAAAAACAACACCTGAAATGTACCACTTTCCGGGTATTGCTGATTCTCGCTTTCTTTTCTCTCTTTTTGAGGACAGCACTGGATGCCTCTGTGGCGGACAATGCATCCCAGGCCCTTCAGAATACCGGGACGTCCGGTGCCGCAATGGAATCTTACACTTTTGATCTTGCGTGGTTTATTCTATGCTTTGCGATCACCCTGCCTCCGCTAAACAGCGCGCTGTTCCAGATGAGTGAGCAGGGACGCGCACTGCCTGTTCTCAGCAAATACCACTTTGTCCCTGTGGACATCACAAAAATGTTCCGCGCAAAAGCACTCGTGCTCCTGCGCGGCGCGGCTCTTTTCTATATAGGCAGCCTGATCATATTTCTTGCAGTGACATTCACAGTCTTCGGACCCGATGCGCCGGTTGCACAGACGATGCCCCGGCTCGGTTATGCCCTGCTTTTCTGTATTGTCTTCACAGGCACGCTGCTGATTTCTGACTGGCTGCGTTACCGTCAGTCGCTGCATTAACTACTCCTGTCCCTGACAAATACGCCAGTCGCTGCATTAACTGTTCCTTCTCCTGACGAATACGTCAGGCGGTAAGGAACAGATAAAAATAGAACAAAACAATTACTGCCGCTATGATTCCCAGAAGAATAAGTAATTTCTTTTTCACAGTAACGACCTCCTCCGCTTATTTATCTTTGAATATTATTTCATACTCATCCAGATCGTACACATTTCCAAAGAATCCGGTGAGTATCGTCTCTGCATTACTGCGCGCATTTTCCAACAGTCCGTTTGCAATGGCATCATCCTCTGCACTCTGCCGCATGGACTTCAGCGCTTCATTGTTTTCCGTCATGGTGATTTCGCGGAAAATACTTTCGTCTTCAAGATATAATTCAAAAGAGTCCAGATCAATCTCACTGCTCAGGATCTTCGCTTCGGGCAGCCTGACTTCAATCGTATTTCCGCTCTCACTCCACTCAATTTCGTTGAAATCAAATCCTGCTTTTATCACAATATCATAACTGTATATATATTTACTCTGAGTAAAAGGGATCGTAATGCCAAACAGTTCCCTTGCCGCTTCCGTCACATTGACCTCCGTACAGTATGCTGACTGGGTGGCCAGTTCCCCGATATCTTCAAATCCTATCTTTGTTGTTTTGCTTTGTGTCTGAAAATACTTTGTCACTCCAAATATAAGTGCGGCGATAACTGCTATGATCAGGACGATCTTAAATAAATTCCGGGCAAGAAACAGCTGTAAGAAGCCGGACGTCCCTGATTTTTCTCTTTTTCTGTTGTTCATAACATTTTCCCTCTGTACCGTTATTTACTTTTCAATCCGTGGCCTGCCGGTATAATCCCTGCACAGCAGGGCAGACCGCCGTAGCCGGTCTGGATTGCGCTCTGCGCAATCATTATACCACGTGTGCAGAAAAGGAAGCGGCGCTTTAGCGCCATTTACTTTTCAATCCGTGGCCTGCCGGTATAATCCCTGCACAGCAGGGCAGACCGCCGTAGCCGGTCTGGATTGCGCTCTGCGCAATCATTATACCATAAAAAAACAGGAAACCATAGAAAATACCAGAATTCAAGATTTTCTACGATTTCCTGTCCTCTATACATTTTTTTCTATTATTTTTCCGCTTTCTTTCTGATCAGCTCTTTTCCGGAGGTGACCACGATCGTCACTCCGAGGATCATGAGAAGTACGGCCACAATGAGCTGAAGTCCCTCAACCATGAACACTCCCGTTCCGGCTGAGAAAGCTTTTACAAGAGAAATCAATCTCTGCACCAGTGCCGAGAATGTCACGATCAGCATGATCACGAACGGCGGAACAAGCGTCTTAAGCGTTCTGCCTGTCACTTTCAGGAATACGCACAGTGTGATCAGGACAAGTGCGCTCAGCAGCTGATTGGCACTTCCGAACAGCGGCCAGATATTAGAATATCCTACCTGTGTCAGTATGTAGCCGAATACCAGTGTGATGATCGTCGCAAAATATTTATTACAGAGGACTTTTCTCCAGCCCTCAGCGTGTTCCATGTCATCCACGCTGAACAGCTCCTGGAAGGACATACGTCCGATACGCGCAACAGAATCCAGCGTGGTAAATGCCAGCGCGGATACACACATCGTCATGAAGCTCTGTGCCACATAGACCGGGATACCGAACATCTCAAGGAATCCTGCAACTCCTGATGAGAAGATCTGGAACGGTGTTCCCACTGCCGCTGTCCCGTCCGCTCCTGCCGCTGCACCAGCCACGCAGAGAGCGATAACAGCCAGAAGACTTTCCAGTACCATTGCGCCATATCCGACTTTCAGCATATCTTTCTCATTTGAAATTGTCTTAGATGAAGTACCGGATGATACCAGACTGTGGAATCCGGATACCGCACCGCAGGCAACCGTTACAAACAGGATCGGGAAAAGTGTCCCCAGGCTCTCATTCTGGAATCCTGTAAATGCCGGAAGGTTCATCGTCGGATGCGCGAACAGAAGGCCGAGCACCGCACCGGCGATCATTCCGACAAACATAAATGTGGACATATAGTCTCGTGGCTGCATCACAAACCACATCGGCAGCACCGCTGCAAGGAAGATATAGATAAATGCAATGTATACCCACATATCTTTTCCCAGGATCACCGGGAAGTTCATACCAAATACAAATGCAAGTACCGTACATACCAGTCCGAATACCACTTCTTTCCATCCGGTAAAGTGTACTTTATGCTGTACTACACCGAATACCACCGCGAACAGAATAAAGAACAGGGAAATACTTCCTGCCGCACCGTTTACAGTAGCATTTTCGGAAAGCGTCTGCACTCCGTCTGTCACTACATATGCGTTAAATGTATCAGCCACCATATCTGCAAACGCGGCGATAACGATCAGACAGAACAGCCAGCAGAACCCGAGGAACAGCTTACGTCCTGCTTTTCCGATATATTTCTCGATCAGAAGTCCCATGGATTTACCGTCGTTCTTCACACTTGCGTACAGTGCACCGAAGTCTGTAACAGCACCGAAGAAGATACCTCCGAGGATGATCCACAGAAGGACCGGCAGCCATCCGAATGCAGCTGCCTGGATTGCTCCGGTGACAGGGCCTGCACCTGCTATTGACGAGAACTGATGGGCAAATACTGTCCATCCGTCTGTAGGCACATAGTCCTGCCCGTCATTATGAAGAACTGCGGGTGTCTTTGCTTTCGGGTCGATTCCCCATTTCTTCGCCAGCCATCGTCCGTACAGCGCATACGCTGCGATCAGGCATACAGCGGCGATCAGCACGATTACTAAAGTGTTCATAATCCTCTCTCCTTTGTTAAAGAAAAACTGTGATAAGTTAGGAAATATCTTTTCAGACATTTCCGGACCAAAGCCAACTCCCGATAGGCATTACTGCCTTCCGGCACAAAAAAACGTCCTCTGCCAGATTACTCTGTCAGAAGACGAAGCTTTTCCTCCGCGTTACCACTTCTGTTACCGGATATTTCCCGGTCTCTCTGTCCTGTCTCCCGCATATGCATCCGGATCATCCGGTTTTGTACTGCGGTTCAACAGATTTCCCTATAACGGGGGAATTCCGGTCCGGGTTAATCAGTTCTGGCATTCCTGTTTATTACAGATCTGCCCTGATTCCTTTCGCCCTGACTGCTCGCAGGTGATAGCGTCCCTGACCATGCTGTTTCCTCACACCATACGGAAACTCTCTGAAAGCACACCGGTCATGGAAGTCCTGTCCTGTTCTTCGCATTGGCTTTTTTCAATCCGGTTTTATTATAGCTCAAAAATCCGATTTGTCAATAGAAAATTAGATTGCACTCTGTTTTTATTTTGGTTTTCAAATTACTTTACCATGTTTTTCACTCTGTTCCGCCTGTTTTTCATAATCTTCCGTACCACCGCCAGTATCAAAAGTCCCGCCAGCGCCCCCGCGCTGTCTAGTATCACATCAGAAATCTGTCCGCTCCTGCCCGGCACAAAAAGCTGATGGAATTCATCCGTCGCAGCATATGCCGCTGCGATCGCCCATGGGAGGAACAGCTCTCTGCCAATTTTCCCCTGTCTGCTTTTCATCGTCCTGCCATATCCGGCCTCTTCCGGTATCACCTTCTCAGCTCTCCGGCTCGCTGCTGCCGGAATGCACACCCCCGCTGTGAGAAGTCCAAGTACTGCATACTCCGCCGCATGTGCTGTTTTGCGCACCGGATGGTCGATCTTCCCGGCAAACGCCTGCTGCTCTTCCGCACTCCACTCATCAAATCCCGGTACAAAAATATCGCCTACCATGGTCCCCACGAGATAACTGTCTTCTGCCGATTCATCTCCGGAACGCGAGGAAAATGCAAAAATGCCTGCCATCCATAATAACATCATCACTAAGAATATTTTTCTCCAATTATACCTCATAAAGAAAATTGGCACCGTTTCCCTTCTATATTTTCAACTAGCTGATCGACTTTCTCTATTAAATCGGTTATCATATCTACTGTAATATTATGAAATTCATTTTCTTCAGACTTATTTTTTCTTCCGTTTCTGTGAACTATATCATGCCTGATATTTACAGCCTTACTTAGGCACTCCAGCATTCCATCTTCTAAGATATCTATTTCGAGCACGTCTTTATATATTTTTTTTACCTTGGGAAGATTATGAAAAATTAATTCATTTAACTTTTCCTGGACTTTGATATTCATATTGTCATATGTTTCTTTTATATCCTTCATACTTACTTTTTGATTATTCCAATTAATCTTATTAACAAAACGCCAGAATATTGTTTCATCATTTAGTACTGCTGCAGCCAAAATTTTGGATAAATATGCTTCCATTGCAGCTATTATATTTGCATAAATCATCCTGTAAAGATACTCGGACAATTCTGGATTCTCGATTTCTTCCTTCAACAACTTCGAAATTTGTCCTATGGAATGTATGTATATTTCATAAGCATCATACTTATCATTTATCCGTTTTATAAAATCACCGATATTATTCTCTCTGTATTCGATCAGCTCCGGACGATTTAAATGCATCAATAAAATCGTACTTTCTCCAGATTCTGTCAGTCCATATGCCAGCCCGTCTTTTCCAATCTTTATTTCTGACCAATAATTACTTTTATAAGGATGAAGAATCCGGACCTTTCCACTTTCTTCTATTGGTTCTATATTTCCTTTTATAGCATTACAAGCACGGCAGGCCAAAACCAGATTATCTTCCTCCATATTTTTATGCGAACTAAACGGCAGATAACAATCTACTGTCAGTATCTCGGCAAAAGACGGCTCAATCCCGCAGTAGCCACATTTATTCCCATATCTACTTATTAGCTCTTCTTTGATTCTCAGCAGTGTTTGCTGTTTTCTTGTCTGCATTTTCATAATTTATCCCCATGATTTTTCATTTGTATTGCTTAGCTTCCTCATTTAGGATTATACCTTCTATTTCCTATTTTGTACATTTAATATTCGCCTTTATTTTTTCAGACTTTTCTGTACATTTTAATTTTATAAATCTTTTATCAGATTTTATATTGACATTTCTTTTGTTGCGAGTTATTATAATTACATCAAAAGAGAAAAAGAAAATAAATAAAAGGAGGACGGACCACCAAAAACTTAATCGAAACTCCATAATATAAAAGAAAAGAGGTATAGTCCAATGGGAAGGTAAACAAAAATTCGAAAACACTATTCAATGAATAGTTTTATATAGATAAAAAACTAAATAAAGGAGGCAGAATCCAATGGATGTAATAATCTGAAAATCCACTGTACGAAGAAGAAATCGATACAGTGGATTTTTATTATGCACTTTTTTATCATTATAATTTATTCTTGACATATTCTTTCATCCTCCTATAATAGATATTGCCGTTTAATTTGAATTCAAACTATTTGTTTTCAAATAATCTATTATAAAAGGGGGACACGCACTATCATGAGCAGTTCTTTTCACTATCTTGTTATGGCTGAACACTCCATGTTTCAAAAAAAGCTCCTGGCAAAACTCAAAGGCACAGGTCTGACCAGCGGACAGCCAAAGATACTTGACTATCTGAGCGATCACGACGGCGCCAGCCAGAAAGACATTGCGCACGGATGTCATATCGAACCGGGTACTCTCACTACACTCTTAAACCGCATGGAAGAGATCGGACTTGTAGAGCGCCGTATGCTCGGAGGCAACCGCAGAAGTTTTTATGTTTTCATGACAGATCTGGGAAAATCAAAGTTAAAACTGGTAACAGACGCCTTCAGCGAACTGGAAGAGGAAGCTTTCCGGGGTATCTCCACTGATGAAAGGGCAAAATTCACCGAGCTGTTCCAGAAAATTTATAAAAACACAGCCCGTTTGTATCCAAATGGGGAATAATACCCGTTTTGCACATATGTAAATCATGCGTACAAATCTGTAAAGAAAAGGAATGACAAAAAATGGAAAAACTAAAACGTTATATTGTATTTCTGATCGGGCTTTTCATAAATTCACTGGGAGTCAGTCTGATCACAAAGGCGAATCTGGGAACCTCTCCAATCTCTTCGATCCCTTATGTACTCAGCCTGAATTTCCCGTTTACGCTCGGGCAGTTCACGATTGCATTCAGCCTCCTGCTGATCCTCATCCAGCTCATCATACTCCGCAGGAATTTTAAGGTGGAACATCTGCTGCAGATTCCGATTTCGATCCTGTTCGGATACTTTATTGACCTGACCATGGTGATGCTTTTTTTCGTAGTTCCGCAGTCATACATATCAAGTATGATCTATCTTCTAATCGGATGTCTCATCCTTGGATTTGGTGTATATACGGAAGTGCTGGCCAATGTGGCTATGCTGCCGGGTGAATCCTTTGTCCGGGCCGTTTCATCCACATGGAAGACTGAATTCGGCACGACCAAAGTCGCTTTTGATGTATCGCTGACTGTCATCGCGGCTGTACTCTCAATAATTTTTGCCCGCCGCCTGGACGGTGTCAGGGAAGGAACGGTTATCGCTGCGCTTCTGGTCGGTTTTATCGCCAGACTGTTCGGCAGAAAGCTTTCTTTTCTGGATACATTACTCTTTCATTCAGGCGAAAGCCTGCAGCAGTCCACTATTTCTGCTCCTGCCGGAAATAATGCCGCGCCGGATATCATGTCCGGCAGCGCTGCCGGCAATGCCCGTCCTGTATGCCGCCCTGTCATTGTGATCGGACGGCAGTATGGCAGCGGAGGGCACGATATCGGAAAAGCACTTGCCGAAAGACTGGGATATAATTTCTACGATAATGAGATTATCCAAATGACCGCAGGCTCTACCGGATACGATCCTCAGTTCATCAAAGACAGAGAAGAGAACATGACCAACAGCTTTCTTTACGACCTTATGAGCCAGATGTATGTGTATTCAGAAACTCAGGAATCCCCTCATGATGAGATTTTTGAATCCGAGGCCAATGTCATCCGGAATCTGGCAGAGAAAGGAAACTGTGTGATCGTAGGGCGCTGCGCGGATTATGTGCTTCGCGACCGGCCCTGCACCCTGAAAGTTTATCTGCATGCATCGGAAGTTTTTCGCACAAAGCGAGTCATGAAAGCAGAAAATCTTTCAAAAGATGATGCCCTTCAGAAAATCCGCAGAATGGATCACCGGCGTTCCGACAACTACCACTACTATACAAGGCGCATCTGGGGACGGGCGCAGAATTATGATCTAACCATCAGTACTGAAATAGGAACAGAAGCTGTTCAGAATATGATCAGAGAATTGCTCGAGATAAAATTAAATGAGGCAGGAAGCCCGGCATAATGCCGGAGCAGCCCGCCTTTTTTCCGTCTAACTTCTTTTTCTCATTGTCTGCACAAGACCGACAGCCATCATAAGGATTGCAAATATATGCAGCGGATAGCTGATAAACGATGAAACAGATTCATCTATCATGATCATACCACTGTTGAGCAAAAGGCCGATCGGAAGCAGTACGGAAATATATCTGCTGTTCTTTTCTGCCGCAATCCCGCTCTTTCGTTCCTCTAATTCTGCAATCACCTCGTTTGTCCGTATTACCGCATTTATACATACGAGAACCATGGCTGCAATAAGAACGGCAAACGCCCACCCGAACATATTTCCGGACATCCCGCATCCGATCTCTATAAAAAGCACTATTAATTCCAGCATTGTTACAGCTTTAAACATCCTGCGTATTTTCGTATAGTGCTCGATCATTGATTCGGGATCCGTGTACAGCTCGAACGGGCCTTCCGCCGCGGGCTTGCGAAGAATGATCCAATATCCCCAGAGCGCAACGATCTCGGCACCGATATCTTCCATCAGTCCGCGGTATTCATCGCTTACATTGTATAATTCATCTCCAAAATCAATCTGATATGTATACTCTCCCGGCTCACATTTTTCAAATCTGTAGAATCCCGCAAAAAAACCGTTCATCGCCCATCCGCATCCAGACATCTCATTAAGCCATGCCGTTTCTTTATCTTTATCAAAATACAGTCTAAATCTGATCATCGCACTCCACCTCCATGAGCCTTGCATTGTCAAGAAGTTCCGCGAGCCGGTTCCTTTCGGCTTCAAATACACTCCGGCCTGTATCTGTAATAATATACTCTTTCTTTTTCCTTGATTCCATATCCTGGCTGTAGATCCTGATCCACTCTCTCTTCTGCATGGTCTGCAGCGCTCCGTACAGTGTACCGGCACCGAGGACCACCCGGCCTTTTGTCAGTTCCTCCACTTCCTGAATAACACCGTAACCGTGGTTCGGCCGCCTGAGCGCCAGTAAAATATAGAAAAAAGCTTCTGTCAACGGTATTTCTTTTTCTGACATCATCCCACTCCTTCCTGTTAGAATTCTCTATAACCATTTAATCGTTTTTCGGCTTACAATATATCGTCAAATGATATATTGTAATTATAATGTATCGTGAGATGATATATTTGTCAAGTAAAATCAGCCGACTTCTTCGGTACGAATCCCAAACACCGCATCTTCCGCGTTCAGCTCCAGCAGCGTCTCCTTGTCGGCCACACAGGCAAATCCATAAATCTGCAGTCCGTTTTCTCTGATATAGTCCGCAGCCTCAGCGTAAGTTTCCGCGGCCTGCTCTCCCATCATTCTAAGGAACTTATCCTGCTCGGACATATAGTCCAGCATTACGGCAAAGTGCTCTGCTGCATATGCTTCATCTTTGATCTTCTCCTCAGCCTCGTCCCAATCTGACATATCGTCAAAGGCCCAGAGTATCAGATCCGGATATTTCTCACGGTCCCATTCCCGCATCGAAGACTGTTCCAGCTGAATATAAAATCCCAGATTTGCAGGTCTTCCTATGGGCATATGAGAATCCACCGCAGTCCTCGGTACGCACCAGATATCCGACATCTGTTCCGAATATTTTTCCGTGAACCTGATAAAGTCGTCATAGGAAAGGATTTTATCCAACGTCACATATGCAAGATAAAGCTTATTGTCGTCCAGCTCCTCCAGATATTTGGCTGACTGCTCTTTACTTTCCGGCGTATAGGCAAAACTGCCCACTCCCTTTTCCACCTGCTCAGTCAGAGTATCTTTCCGGTCCATATTCATCTGGAACCATCCAAAGCTATTTCCTGACGATATATTGAACAAGTTGATATCATACAGCCTGAGATTGTTTTTCTCTATCCGGCCTGCCACATGATGGAATTCCCCACTCCTGCTCACGCTTTGATAGATAGTGATATTATAGTTTCCGTACCCCCTGTCTTCCACCTGTACATTATCCCTGTAAGTGCCCGGCAGGGCGAGTTCCGTATACACTGCCAGATCGAGGCTCATCTGATTAGTTGTTCCCCCATAGTTATTTTCGCTCACGATACGACCAGGGTCATAATAAAAGTTCGAGACAATGTTCGGGAGCACAAACAGGATCAGAAGGACTACGACCAGGGTCACGGCACATACTGCTGCTCCCATCTTAAGAAATGCACGCCGGATCGCACGGTTCACGCGTTTTGTAAAATCATCTGCCGTATCCCTCTCCTTTCCGGCAGTCTTGGCCTTTATCTCAGATCCTTCCGGCTTTTCTGCGGGGCCCTGCAGAATATCCGCCTCTTCCATTTCAAACAGATACTCGCTGATCGCCTCGTGCCGTTCAATATCCTGCTCCACCATCTCCCGCTGCTCTTCTCCGAGTTCCTTCTTTTTGTAAAGTTCCAGTAATTCACGATACTTCATAACCGTTCACCTCCATTATCCTCCGCAGTTCTCTCTTCGCCCGCATACTCAGGATTCTTGCATTTTCATAGGATATGCCCATGATCACAGCCGCCTCCTTCAGCGTAAAATGTTCAAAATAGCTCAAGATCAGGATCTCCCGTTTTCTTGTATCCAGCGTTAGGAGTGCCTGTCTGATGATCTCGCGTTCCTCTTTCTTAATCGTCTCATCTTCCGGATTTCCTTCGGATACGCCGTCAAAACCTCTCATTCTGTCTGTCGCCCTTTTTTCCGGCTCTTCCGAATATATCTGCCTTTTCTGTTTTTTCATTTCATTGAGCAGAAGATTTCTGCCCACCATATAGAGCCACGCCCGGGCATTTACATGACTTGAGGGAAGTGAGATGAGGGCTTTGCAGAATACGTCCTGCATGATGTCCTCAGCCATAAGCCTGTTCTTGCATATAGCATATAAATATCTGTATATTTCCTGCCCGTATCTGTGGTACAGTTCTTCCAGCAGTTCCTTTTCCAAACCCTCACCCCCTTTGACTGTTAACGTTTATCTTCCCTTCCTGTACATTACTTCTTCTATTAATATAACATCCGGGGCTTGTAAACTGTTACACTTTCTCCTGAAAAAGCTGTTCAGTCTGCACTTTTCCCATAGCTTCACCATTACCGAAAAAAATACCGCCCGGTCATACCACAACTGGTATTGCCGGACGGCAGATGTCTGTTTTATTTTGCTTTATACTTTAAACCGATATCCCACACCCCAGATTGTCTCAATATACTGCGGGTGTGACGTATCATACTCAATCTTCTCCCTGATCTTCTTGATGTGTACGGTCACTGTGGCGATGTCTCCGATGGACTCCATATCCCAGATCTCTCGGAACAACTCTTCCTTTGTATACACGTGGTTTGGATGGCCTGCGAGGAATGTCAGCAGGTCAAATTCCTTTGTGGTAAATGACTTCTCCTCACCGTTTACCCACACGCGCCGCGCCGTCGTATCAATCTTCAGGCCCCGGATCTCAATGACTTTATTCTCTTCTACGTTGCTTCCGATCAGCCTCTCATAACGGGCAAGGTGTGCTTTCACGCGTGCGACCAGTTCGCTCGGGCTGAACGGCTTTGTCATATAATCATCTGCTCCCAGCCCCAGACCTCTGATCTTGTCGATGTCATCCTTCTTAGCGGACACCATAATGATCGGTGTATTTTTCTGGTCACGGATCTGACGGCAGATCTCAAAACCGTCAAGACCGGGCAGCATCAGATCAAGAATGATCAGATCAAAGTCGTCTTCAAGCCCTTTCTTAAGTCCCGTCTCTCCGTCATTTGCAACTTCCACCTCAAAGTTGCTCAGCTCCAGATAGTCTTTCTCCAGATCAGCGATACTCTCCTCATCTTCAATGATCAAAATACGCTTACTCATCAATTGGTACCTCCTGATATTTTCTTATTACAAAATACATTGTCGTACCAGCGCCCTCATCACTGGTGGCCCAGATGTTTCCTCCGTGCTCCTCGACGATCTTTTTTACAATGGAGAGGCCGATGCCGCTTCCGCCCTTGGATGAATTTCTCGATGCATCCGTCCGGTAGAATCTGTCGAATATATACGGCAGATCTTTTGAGGCAATCCCCTTTCCGTTGTCGCCCAGTTCAATCTGGACAAAATCTCCCACATCCTTTAATTCCATCGTGATCTTTCCCTTTGGTTTATCCATATACTTCAGGGAATTAGATACGATATTATTGATCACCCTTCTGAGCTGTTCCGGATCAACGATCACTTTGCAGTCATCCTGCATCGCATTGCGGTAAGTGAACGAAACACCTTTTGCTTCCAGTTCCATATGGAGATCTTCCGCACAGTCTTCAAAGTATTCTTTCGCGGAGATTGTTGCGAAATTGTACGGGATCCTGTTTGTATCGATCTTGGAATACAGCGTCAGCTCATTGATAAGAAGATCCATCTCATTAGCTTTATTATATATGGTCTTGATATATCTGTCCATCTTTTCCGGTGTATCTGCCACACCGTCCATGATTCCCTCCACATAACCCTTGATAGCAGTGATCGGCGTCTTCAGATCATGGGAAATATTACTTATAAGCTCTTTATTTTCCCGGTCAAACTGGACCTTCTCCTCTGCGTTCGCCTTCAGACGCAGACGCATCTCCTCAAAATCCTGACAGAGTTGACCGATCTCATCGTCAGACTCCTGTCTGATCTCAAAATCCAGATTTCCTTCTTTGATGTTTCGGGCGGCCTTCTGCAGCTTTGCAAGAGGAACCGAGACCGACCGGTAGATCCAGTAGATCAGAAGCGCCGTGGTAATAACGACAAGCATTATATACAGCTGCATCACTTCTCCGCTTTCACCTCTGCCGATCATATGCACCCCTACCGTTATAAAAATCATCGGCAGGATCATTACAACAAGAAAAACAATGACAAGTTTTGTTTTGAGTTTCATCCGGGGCTCCTTTCTGATAAAAAGTACCGGGCACTTTTTGCAAAAGTACCCGGTACTTTTGACGATCATTTTCAAAATATTTTACAAATATTTCTTTAAATCGTCAACCTTATCCAGTCTCTCCCAAGGGAGATCCACATCTGTACGCCCAAAATGACCATATGCTGCCGTCTGCTTATAGATCGGTCTCCTCAGATCCAGCATCTTGATGATCCCGGCCGGACGCAGGTCAAAATTATCACGAACGATCTCTACCAGCTTTGTATCTGACAGTTTTCCTGTTCCGAATGTATCAACAGAGATCGAAGTCGGCTGTGCTACTCCGATCGCATAGGAAAGCTGGATCTCACAGCGTTTTGCAAGCCCTGCCGCCACTATATTTTTCGCCGCGTAACGTGCCGCATATGCAGCGGAACGATCCACCTTTGTACAGTCCTTTCCTGAAAATGCTCCGCCGCCGTGACGTGCCATGCCGCCATATGTATCAACAATTATCTTACGTCCTGTCAGCCCGCTGTCTCCATGCGGACCGCCGATCACAAATCTTCCTGTAGGATTGATGAAGAATTTTGTCTCCCCGTCGACCATATCTGCCGGAATAACTTCATCAAACACGTATTTCTTAATATCCTCATGAATCTTTTCCTGTGTCACATCCGGATCATGCTGTGTGGAAAGCACGACTGCATCCAGACGTTTCGGCATATGATCTTCATCATATTCTACTGTCACCTGCGTTTTTCCGTCGGGCCGCAGATACGGGAGAGTGCCGTTTTTTCTCACCTCGGTCAGACGGCGTGACAGTTTATGTGCCATTGCGATCGGATACGGCATATACTCCTCCGTCTCATCGGATGCATAACCAAACATCATTCCCTGATCTCCTGCTCCGATGGCCTCAATGTCATCCTCTGACATTGTATGCTCTTTCGCCTCAAGAGCTTTGTCCACGCCCATCGCGATATCAGCGGACTGCTCGTCAATTGTTGTGATCACGCCGCATGTATCCGCGTCAAAACCGTATTTTCCTCTTGTGTATCCAATCTCGCGCACTGTATCGCGCACAATCTTCGGGATATCCACATATGCTTTTGTAGTAATCTCTCCCATGACCATTACCATACCTGTCGTACAGCATGTCTCACACGCTACACGGCTCATCGGATCCTGCTCCATGAGTGCGTCCAGGATCGCGTCCGAAATCTGGTCGCACATCTTATCCGGATGTCCTTCGGTAACCGATTCAGATGTAAACAATAATTTCTCCATACAATAATTCTCCTTTCAACTTTCTCCGCTGGATCGTTCGTCCGTTGCCGGCAGTTCATTGCGGATCACCCGCACAGGCAATCCTGGCCAGACAAAGAAAGCAGCCCGCAAAAAGCGGACTGCCGATATTTCTCACAACAATCCTCTTATTGTTCGATCACTCGCTCAGGTTGGCACCTTCCTTATAAGGGGTTGCCGCAGCTTCACAGATCCTTTGTATCTCCACTGCTCTGAATAAGAGAAAGTTTCTATAATTTAATTTTTGTTCCAGTAAAGAACTTTACAGCGTATACGTTAAAATGTCAATAGAATTTATAATTATTTTATCCAACTTTCAATTTGAACTTCTGGATATCTTTCTCACTCGTCACTTTTTCTATAACACCGCCGAGACTTCTTAGTTTCTCTTCAAATCTCTCATATCCTCTCTGGATATAAACAATGTCATCTACAATCGTGATGCCGTCCGCTGCCAGACCTGCAATACACAGCGCCGCTCCGGCTCTCAGATCAGGTGCGCTCACTCTTGCTCCGGAGAATTTCTCAATGCCCTCAATGGTAGCAGAATTTCCCTCGACTTTCGCCTGAGCTCCCATACGGGCCAGCTCACCCAGGTATTTAAAACGATTTTCAAAAATACTCTCCGTGATCGTACTTGTACCTTTGGCAAGCGCCAGGGCAACACCGATCTGCGGCTGCATATCTGTCGGATACCCCGGGTACGGAAGTGTCTTCACCTGGGTACTTCTCAGGCGGCCTTTCGCCACAACACGCACCGCATCGTCAAACTCCTCGACTTCACATCCAATATCTATAAGTTTGGATATCGTTGCATCAAGATGTTTCGGAATTACATTCAGGACAGTTACATCACCTTTTGTCGCGGCAGCGGCAAACATGAACGTACCCGCCTCAATCTGATCCGGAATAATGGAATACTCCGTCTTATGAAGGGAATGTACACCTCTGATCTTGATCACATCAGTGCCCGCGCCTCTGATATTTGCTCCCATACTGTTGAGGAAATTGGCCACATCCACAACATGCGGCTCTTTTGCCACATTTTCCATAATGGTGAGCCCATCAGACATGGCTGCTGCCATCATCACGTTGATCGTAGCGCCCACGCTTACAACATCAAAATAGAGATGTGTACCGCGCAGACAATCTGCTTCAGCTACAATCTTACCATGTTCGATATCTACATCTGCGCCCAGCGCCCGAAAGCCTTTCAGATGCTGGTCGATCGGTCTGCTTCCGATATTGCATCCCCCCGGGAGCGCCACCTCCGCATGCTTATATTTTCCAAGCAGAGCGCCAAGCAGATAATAGGAAGCTCTTATCTTCTTGATGTAATCATACTCGATATTGAAATTTCCGATCGTGCCTCCATTGATCTTGACGGTATGTCTGTCAATCCTCTGCACCATTGCCCCGATCTCGCTGATTGCCTCAAGCATTACGTTGATATCATTGACATCCGGCAGATTCTCGATCAGAACTGTCTCGTCTGTCATGATAGCTGCTGCCAGTATGGCAAGAGCAGCATTTTTAGCACCGCCGATCTCCACTTCTCCCACGAGCGGATTTCCGCCTTTGATTATATATTGCTCCATTTTGCACCTCGACCTCGATCTTATTATCTTATTTGTATTTCCCCTCTGTATCTTAATGTCTGTCGTTTACGTCTGTGCAAGGGAATTGCAGTAAACTGCACCCGCGCGATCATTATACTGCGCGCGCAGAAAAGGAAGCGCCGCACAGCGGCATTTACTTTTCAAGCCGCAGCTCCCGATATAATCCCTGCGCAGCAGGGCGAAGCGGTTACATCGCTTCGGATTGCGCTTTGCGCAATTATTATATCATAAACCCCGTTATTTTTAAATCGGTTTTTGACCGCAGGTCTTTACGGCCCCCGGCTCAACGTCTTATTTTAGTTTGCTCTTTGGTACATTGTCAAGTTTTTTCCTGAATTCCGTCGTTTTTCTGTACTTTTTTACAGCATTCAATACATTTTTTATGGTATCTTCTATACGACATCCGTCCTCACATACCGTTATATCGGCATATTTTTCAAAATACGGAACTCTTTCATAATACAAATCTCTCAGAGACTGTCCCTCTTTCAGTACTACGCCTCGTTTCTTCGGATTTTTGATCCGCCTTTTTATTGTCTGATAAGACGCTTTTAAATATACTATCGTTCCGATTTTTTTATAATGCTTCATTGCTTCTTTGCAGTAGATCACGCTGCCGCCAGGCGATATAACGGAATTTTTCGCGTTTACTGAAGCATTAACCTCGTTTTCTATCTCCAGAAAGCCGTCCTCTCCTTTCTCAGCGATTATCTCGCGAAGAAGTTTTCCCTCCCGCTCCTGGATAAGGAGATCCGTATCAACGAAACGCATCCCCAGACGCTTTGCCACTACAATACCGACTGTACTCTTTCCTACGGCCGGCATGCCTATAAATATTAAATTTCTCTTCATACATCTTCTCTCTTTATTTCGTACTCTCACACAATTTCATATGCGTGATCATTTACTGCGTGCGCAAAAAAGGAAGCGCCGCGCAGTCATTATACCATGGATCATCTTATTAGTAAAATCTTCTGCATCTCCTTCTATGGTCACATCTGCGCTTATAGAGCTCCTGATAGAGCATTACCTCGATAAAATCACGCAGAGACGGGGATTTGCTTCTGCCATCCCGGTCGTGCTCACGCTCCCGGGCAGTCCCGGAAATACCGGTTTCCTGATCGCCATCCAGCCCGGACAGCCCCGCATCTTCTTCATCCCCGAAAAACATACGCTCATGCTTTCTCACATTATCATACACTCTCCTGCACATCAGTCTGAGCTGAAGTTTATCCGGGCACTGGTCATAAACCATACTGTTTTCATATTCCATACGGTCGCATTCCTCTTCCACATAGGGCAGGATCCTTTTTGCCGTATCCGGATACATGCTCTTCATATATTCAAAGTCCATCCGTTCTGTTCTCTCGTCATCGTATGAAAATGGTATCGGGTACGCCATATAATAAGGCATTTTTGCATCCATGAATCAATTCACTCCCGCAGAGACATTATATGGCTATTATATGCAGCGCAAATATATTCTGTTCTGCATAAAAAAACATCCGGACCGATTATCGTTCCGGACGTTTTTTACTATGACTCGCTTTCTCTCAGGATTCTCTGGACTTCCAGCCGGGTCTCTCCGATGCCGATGATGTCATCTCGCTGTATCACCACCGGACGGTCGATCCGTTCTCCATTCAGATAAGTCCCATTTCTGGATCCTTCATCTTTCAGGTAGAGTTTATCCCCCTTGTGGATGATAGCACAGTGCAGTTTTGACACTCTGCCGTCTCCTATGATCGGAAGATATTTTTCGTACATGCTTCCGTCTTTTCCCCTGCCGATACCCACAGTATCATAAAAAGTAAAAGTGTATTTATCCCAGCTGTCAATATCTTCCAGAAGGATCTTCCACTGGCGCTTCTTCCTGCGCTGCCGCTTCTGCGGCTGTTCTTCCGGTTCCTGCTCCGGACGTCTCCTTCTCCGGGGCGGCGCATCATATGCGTCTTCTTCCTCTTCTTCATCCCGGCGTCTGCGTCTCCGGCCTCCGCCCTCTTCCCGCGCTGCCGCGATCGCCTTATTTTTCTTTATACTGCTGAATGACACACCCAGCATGCCGATACTTCCGGCAATGAGGATGAACATTACGATCCAATACCACATAAAAATATCTCTCCTTCGGATATTAATACTACTATACTTTTCACCTGCGGGCAAGTAAAAATAGAGGTTTTTGTCGAATCGCGCGGTAGTAAAAGCCTTTCAGCTGTGTTAGAATATCCATGGTAAAGAACGTATTCCGTATAAATTATTTAAAAAGGAGATTATTTATGAGTACTATACGCCCCTTCAAAGGGATACGCCCGGCTGCCGATCTGGCCGCCTCTATTGCAGCGCTTCCCTATGACGTATACAGCAGCAGCGAAGCAAGGACAATCGTCAGGGCAAATCCTTTGTCATTCCTGAAGATCGACCGTGCGGAAACACTTATGCCGGAAAATACTGACATCTATTCCCCCGAGGTCTATCAGACAGCCCGGCGTACTCTTGATGCTATGATCACAGACGGATCCTTTATACAGGATAATACGGAGTGTTATTATATATATGCGCTTACTATGAACGGAAGGACACAGACCGGACTGGCCGGATGCGCCGCTATCGATGACTATCTGAATGGCGTGATCTTAAAACATGAAAATACACTGGCTGCCAAAGAAGAAGACCGTGTTCATCATGTTGATGCCTGCAGCGCCCAGACCGGACCTATCTTCCTTGCTTACCGTCCCTGTACAGCGCTCCGGCAGATCATCAATAATATAAAAAATAATCCGGCTCTGTATGATTTTACCAGCGATGACGGTGTACGGCATCAGGTATGGAAAGTTGACAACAGAGGATATATCGATAACATTTCTCAATTATTCAAGGAGATTCCGCATCTCTATATTGCTGACGGACACCACAGAGCTGCTTCTGCTGTCAGAGTCGGACAGATGCGCAGAGCCGCAAATCCGGACAATACCGGCGCAGAGGAATACAACTACTTTCTCTCGGTCCTCTTTTCCTCTGATGAACTGAAAATCTATGACTATAATCGCGTAATCATAGACAGGAATGGGTGTACATTTGACTCATTTCTTGATAAGATAAAGGATGGCTTTAAGATCAGAAAAATCGGGACAAAGGCATACCACCCGGCGCACAAAGGGGAATTCGGTCTGTATTTCCGGAAAAACTGGTATCAGGTCATCACTTCTCCCGAACTGATGTCTGATGATCCTGTAAAGGGTCTGGATGTGTCAATCCTGCAGGATCATATCCTGGCACCTGTTTTCGGCATAACCGACCCAAAGACCGATCCGCGCATCCGGTTTATCGGAGGTATCCGCGGACTCGGGGCGCTTGAGGAGGCTGCCGACGCCTCTGACGGAATAGCATTTTCCATGTATCCCACCTCAATGGACGAACTCCTGTCCGTGGCAGATGCCGGAATGCTCATGCCGCCAAAATCAACGTGGTTCGAACCGAAACTGCGAAGTGGTCTGTTCATCCACCGTTTCTGATCCGTTACACCTGCAGCAGCATTCCTGTACTGCTGCCCGGCAGTTTTGATCTGCCACTGTACAATAATGTAATTAGAGGAGATGTATTTCATGGAAAGAAATGACCTATGCTGGTGCGGCAGCGGCAAAAAATACAAAAAATGCCATATGCCGATCGAAGAAAAGATGCTTTTGCATGCAGAAAAGGGTGAGATCGTGCCTACCCGTAAACTACTCAAAACACCGGCCCAGATAGAAAAGATAAAAACGAGTGCCGCACTTAACACTGCCGTACTCGATGAAGTTGCAAAACACATCCGTATCGGAATGAGCACCGCCGAAATTGACGATATCGTATACCGCTTTACGACGGAGCACGGCGGTATCCCGGCTCCCCTGAATTATCAGGGATTCCCGAAAAGCGTATGCACGTCGCTGAATAATGAAATCTGCCACGGCATCCCGGATGAAAATATTATCCTGAAAGAGGGAGACATCATCAACGTCGATGTCTCGACTATCGTGGACGGCTACTTTTCCGATGCTTCACGTATGTTCAAGATGGGAAAGATCTCAGATCGTGCCGAACGTCTGATCCGCGTCACGGAAGAATGCGTAGAACTGGGACTTGCAGCTGCGAAGCCGTGGGGTCACTTAGGCGATATCGCTGATGCGATCAACACACATGCCAAAGCAAACGGATATTCCGTAGTCGAGGAGATCGGCGGCCACGGCATCGGCCTCGAATTCCATGAAGATCCATTCGTAAGCTATGTCACCCCAAAGGGAAGTGAGATGCTTCTCGTGCCCGGTATGATGTTCACCATCGAGCCTATGATCAATGAAGGAAGCCCAGACTATTTTGTCGATGAAGATAACGGATGGACCGTGTATACCATAGATGACGGACTGTCCGCCCAGATCGAGTATATGGTGCTTGTGACAGAAAGCGGGATTGAAGTGCTGACAAAATAAATTTGTGTTTGTCGGACTGAATGCCGATGATATAAGGTTCGAAAACAGACGGA
>MHCFR00700__coassemble_425_pt1 | contig 56297 bp, 49 predicted proteins | sample MHCFR00700__metabat2_low_PE_034 | metagenome-assembled genome bin MHCFR00700 | reverse complement strand
GGTTTTACTACGTCCCCATTTCCATTTTTAAACCATTCCCATACTTCGCAGTATATACAGCCACCCCGTCAGTGTAAATGCACTGAACAGTGTCGTCAGCATGACCACGCTGGAAGTCAGTACGCCCTCATGCCCCATATTCCGGGCCATCACGTAGCAGCTTACTGTCGTCGCCGAACTGAGCATGACAAGGATTGCCACCAGCTCTTCCTTTCGAAAGCCCATCCACACGGCCAGCGGCAGGAACAGTGCGGCAAAGAGCACCAGCTTCATGACAGAAGCGGCTACTGCAGGCTTTACTTTTCCGAATGCTTTCTTCAGGTCGAAGCTGGCTCCCATCGCCATCAATCCCAGCGGAGTTGCTGTTGCCCCGATGTCTGATACCGTCTTCTCCAAAACAGGCGGCACAGGCAGTTTAAAGGCTGACCAGACTAGTCCCGCCACGATACCCAGGATGATCGGATTCGTCACAATCCCTTTAAGTGTTGCCATCCACACTTCTTTGTCCAGTTTCTTTCGCTCCGGCTTAAAAAACGAGAGCACGACTACCGCCATGATATTATAGAGCGGCACGCTGCCGATGATCATAAGGGGAGCCATACCTGCATCCCCGTATATATTCTGGATAAACGCAATTCCCAGAAGTGCTGCGCTGCTGCGGTATGACGCCTGTATAAACTCTCCCTGTATGCTCTTGTCCCGCCACAGAAAAGATACCAGCGCCGCAATGATGATACAGATCAGCGTGACCGCAAAGCAGAACAGGACAAATCTCAGATTCCACACCTGCGAAAAGTCCACCGTCGAGAGGTCCTCAAACAACAGGACCGGCAGGGGTACGAGGAACACGAATTTATTCATCTTTGACGCAAAAACATCATCGATCAGACCGAGTTTTCTTAATGCAAATCCCAGCACCATCAGAAGAAAAATGGGAACCGTAGCATTCAGGCTGAAAATCAGGTTGTCCATATCTTTTTTCCCTTACCTTATTTCACGATTCCGACCATCTCATCAACTGACTCAAAGCCCTGTCGTTTCATATACTCTTCAATCCCGTTCACGATCTCCATCGTCACTCCCGGGTTGTGGAAATTTGCCGTCCCGACGGATACCGCACTGGCCCCCGCAAGTATCATCTCAATAGCATCTTCTGCTGTTGCGATGCCGCCCATGCCGATCACCGGCACACTTACAGCATTCGCCGCCTCATAGACCATGCGCACTGCGATCGGATGGATCGCCGGTCCGGAGACGCCGCCAGTCTTATTAGCCAGCACAAAGCTCTTCCGGTTGATATCGATCTTCATTCCCGTGATCGTATTGATCAGAGATACTGCGTCCGCACCGCCTGCTTCCACGGCTTTTGCCATCTCGGCAATGCTTGTCACATTCGGGCTCAGTTTCATGATCACAGGCTGTTTCGAATATTTTTTCACTGCTTTCGTGATCGCTTCCGCAGCTTTCGGATCCTGGCCGAAGGCAATACCGCCTTCTTTCACATTCGGACAGGAGATATTAATCTCCAGCATATCCACGTCCTCGCCCGCCAGGCGCTCTACCACCTCGCAATAATCCTCCGTAGATTTTCCGCATACATTCACGATGATCTTAGTATCATACTGCCTTAAAAACGGGATATCTCTTTCGCAGAAAACATCCATCCCCGGATTCTGGAGTCCTACGGCATTCATCATCCCGCCGTAGACTTCCGCGACCCTCGGAGTCGGATTTCCGGTCCACGGATTGTTCGCCACACCTTTTGTCGTCACTGCGCCAAGGCAGTTCAGATCTACATAATCTGCAAATTCAGCTCCAGAGCCAAATGTGCCCGAAGCCACTGTCACTGGATTCTTCCACTCCACACCGGCGATATTTACTTTCATATCCATCAGATTTCCACCTCCGTAGAAAGGAATACCGGACCGTCTTTACAGATCCGCTTGTTGTGTACGTTGCTGTGGTGGTCCTTCTCTTTTGACCGGCACACACACGCGAGACAGGCTCCGATCCCGCACGCCATGCGCTCCTCAAGGGAAATATAGCACTCAATGCCGTTTTCTTCCGCATATGTCTTGATCGCACGGAGCATAGGCGTCGGACCGCACGCATAAATGATATCCGCTTCAAGGGCATTCTCCCGGACAGCATCCATAACATTCCCTCTGGTACCGACGCTGCCGTCTTCAGTCGAAATATACACCTCTCCGTTCTGCTCAAATTCTTCCCGCAGGAACGTCTCAGCATCACGGTAGCCTGCGATGATCTGTTTCTTTTCACATTCCATCTGCTTCGCCAGCTCAAGGATCGGAGGGACGCCAATGCCGCCTCCCATCAGGAATGCCCGTTTCCCTGCTGCCTTCTCAGCCGGAAAACCGTTTCCGAGAGGTCCGATCACAGGGATCGTATCTCCTGCCTGAAGCTTTGAAAACTCCTCTGTCCCCGTATTCTTTCCCGTCACGCGATACACTACGCGGAGGCTGCCGTTCTCCTTATCAATCTCACAGATACTGATCGGACGGGGAAGCAGTTTGCTTCCGTCATTGGTATACATGGAAATAAACTGTCCCGGTTTCGCTTCAGCCGCCGCCTCCGTTTTGATCCACATGCTGTAGATATCCTGTGCGAGCCTCTCCTGTGAGACGACCTGCGCATTTTCTTTTTTCTTACTTGTCATAACTGCTCCTTTTCGCACTTTTTAACAGTTCATCCCGGCCCTGATGATCGAGCCGCTGTGTTTATTTTCCTGCAAGCGCTCCGCTGATATCAGCGATCATTGCTTCAACTGCCGCTCTGGACGCATCACCGAAGTTCTCCTCGCCGTACTTCGCATATGCCTCCTGCTTATATGCCGCGATAATACCTCTTGAAGAATTCACGATAGCTCCAAGTCCGTCTTCATTGAAGAAATGCACCAGATCTTTGCCCTGGCCGCCCTGCGCACCGTATCCCGGCACGAGTATATATGCTTTCGGCATGATCTTCCTGAGAACTTTTCCCATCTCCGGATAAGTAGCTCCGACTACGGCTCCCACATAGCTGTACTCATCGCCCATGCAGTCCGCGCCCCACTCGGCAACCTTCTCTCCTACCAGTTCATAGAGCGGACGTCCGTCGATCAGTCTGTCCTGGAACTCGCCGCTGGACGGATTGGATGTCTTGACCAGTACGAAGATTCCTTTCTTCTCTTCTTTGCAGACATTGATGAACGGATTCACCCCGTCAGAGCCGAGATACGGATTGACTGTTGCAAAATCTTCATTGAACGGAATGTACTCCCTGCTGCCCACTTTCACTTTACCGAGATGTCCTGTCGCATATGCCGCAGAAGTCGAACCAATGTCCCCTCTCTTGATATCTCCGATCACCACAAGATCTTTTTCCTTACAGTAATCCACCGTTTTCTTAAATGCCATTACGCCTGGCACTCCGAACTGTTCGTACATTGCGATCTGCGGCTTTACAGCGGGGATCAGGTCACAGGTCTTATCCACGATTTCCTTATTAAACTGCCAGATTGCCTCTGCTGCTCCTTCAAGTGTTTCTCCGTATTCCGCAAACGCCTTATCCTGCACATGCTTAGGGATATAGTTCAGCATCGGATCAAGTCCGACTACGATCGGCGCTCCTGTCTTTTTGATCTTTTCCACTAATTTGTTGATCATCTGCTATTCCTCCGTTTTCACAATCTGATATACCTGTTCCTTATCATACCATAAGTCCGTCCCTTAGTAAAACAAAAAGAAACGCCTGAAGTCTCTGTTTCTTCAGACGTTTTCACCAAATCTCTCACAATATCTGTGTAAAACCTCCCGGAGCGAGCAGTGTGAACGGAAATACGGGAATATTCCTGAGCACGCCGTATACAAATACGATAGCAAGGATCCATCCAAGCAGCTTCACACTGATCCTTCGGTCCACATGATTTCCTCCCGTAAACATCCAGTCGACCGCACGGGCTGCGATATACAGACCGATCAGTGGCAGAAGGATGGTCATGAGCGGATTATAGCAAAACGCATCCTTAAACTGCAGATGGAGAATAGAATAACATGCTCTCCCCGCTCCGCATCCCGGACAGTACAGACCGGTCATCATATAAAAAATACAGGGCAGCGGATAGCTGTGCGGATTATGATGATACAGATAGAAGGCCCCCACAGCACAGACCGCTCCCGCACAAAGTACGAGAGCGATCCTCATTTTTTTGTTCTGTTGAATGCGCACTGCCAATTTCAGCATTGTTCAAACCGATTCCTTTGATTAATAATAATAGTAATAAGAATCCATAGCGCCCATAGCTGCCATTATAGCGACAATAATATTTGCGATCACGCCGACGGCTGCAGCCACGATGATCCATATCTTTGCTGTCTTCGCAGATTTCTGCGCCTCTTCATAGTTTCCTGCGTTCATTGCGCTGTTGATCTTTGTAGCGTATACAATACCTACAACACCGAACGGAAGACAGCAGCAAACCGTCGTTATGATCGACAGTACCAGATACGGAACCCAGTTGACCGGCTTCTCCGGCTCATAGGATGACTGGTATGCCGGCGGTGTCTGATACTGAGTATTCTGATAATCAGACGTATAAGTATTCTCATACTGCGCATACGGATCCTGGTACTGAGTGTTCTGATCCTGCTGTGCAGCCGTATCCTGCTGTGCAGCTGTATCCGGCTGAACGGAAGCATCCGGCTGTGCAGCTGTATTCTGCGAAGCAGCGGCATCCTGCTGTGCAGCTGTATTTGCCTGCGCATCTGTATTGGCGGCAGATGCTGTATCCGGCTGCTCTGCTCCGCAATGTGGACAGAATTTTGAGCCTTCCGGGATTTCCTGATAACATTTGATGCAATTCATTTCTCATACCTCACTCTCATTATTGTATTATACATATTACGGTACTGCATTAATAATACCATTGAATGAGACAAAAATCATCAAAAAGTTTGTAAATTTTTCACCGGATGGATCATTCCGGTCTTCATCAGCACCGGTCTGAGCGCATTGTACAACACACCTGCGATGACAACCGACAATACCGCATTTACGAAAGTCGCTGCCGTACTCCACTTGGCCAGCACTTCCGCGATCTGCTGCGGCTGCCCGAGTATATACTGATTGTAGAAAAATCCGGCAAGCGGATCCGCGATCACGTTGAAAGCGAGACCGGCAATTGAAGCGATCATACTCCAGCGGAAAATATATTTCTTATCCGTACTTTCATTGATCTTTGCGATCCTGTGAGCGACCAGTCCCGTGATCAGCCCGATACACAGCTTCAGGACAAAGGTCTTTGGCGCACCTGTGATATATACCGGATCCATCATGTCAGCGATCCCCATTCCGATCGCGCCGGCCAGGCCGCCGTACCACCCGCCCAGGATCAGGGCCGCCAGCACACAGAATGCATTTCCGACATGGAAAGATGTCGCCCCGCCTCCCGGCAGTGGTATCTTTATCTGTAAAAATGTAAAAGTCACAAAACACAGGGCTGCCATCAATCCGGTCTGTGCCAGTTTTATCAACGTTTCATTTCTTCTTTCCATAGGTGATTCCTCTTTTCTGTATAAACTTATCTGCTACAGTATATTATCACCTGACTGGTTTTATTAAAACGTCCACTTTCTTTCTTTTTATACAGTCCAGTTTTTCCTGCCCAGTCTCACCTGCTCCATTTCTTTTGCAGTATCCTCCTCCAGACAGTCAAAAAGATATGTTCTCAAAATATCTCCTCTGCCAAGATGTTCCCCGCGGATTTCCTTTAACGCAAGCTCTACTTCTTCCTTCAGCCCAGCCGCAGACATACGGTGTGCTCCCTGCCCGAGGATGATAACCTGCTCCAGTGCGTCCGATGTAGCCACAACCACATGATGGTTTCTGGAGATTTTCCGCACAGTCTTCTCGATATACTGGTCCGCTGTCTCCGCTTCCTTCGTATAGACGATATGGATATTGTGGTATTTGGAAATCTCGCCGGGATTTCCCTCTACCTTATAAGCGTCAAAGACAAGTATCAGGGTACATTTCCGGTATCCCTGGTAATTACAGAGAATATCTGCAAGTTTACCCCTGGCTGCCGCCAGATCGATCTCTGAAAGTTCCCGCAGTTCGTCCCACGCAAAGATAATATTGTATCCGTCTACCAGAAGATATTCTTCTCCGTCCGGTTTCTTCCTCTTGCCGGACGGCATATTTCTCCTGTCTGATGTCTCGTCCTGACGCATCTTTCTCCGCTCATCAGCCTGATCAGACGACACTTTCACCGGCGTGCTGCTGACATTCCGCCTGACCGGATCCGGTGTGCGCACGTAGATCGCATCCAGTTCTTCCTGCGTAAGCTCGATCGTCCTTGAAGCCGCCCGGACAGCAGCGGCTTTGGCAGACCGCCGCTGCTCCCCGCCTTCCGCCTGCTCTGATGTATGTTTCAGCGGACTCTCTGCATGCATATGATCCTCTACCTGATACCAGGGTACGATAAACCCTGCCCCGTGGGCACAGAATACGGAATCCGCAGTGTTTTCTATATCACTTTCCGGATCATAGCCGATTTCCGCGACAACTTCCTCTACATTATGGCAGATATCATACCCTTTCAGCGTGCAGAACATTCTGCCAAATCCGCCGGTATATGCCGCAAACTCTTTCTGATAACCGCGCATTTCCGATACCGGGGCACTGCCTGTAAGGACCGCCGCGTCTCCCTCTGTCTCCGGACTGGAAAACGTACCGTTCATCCTCTGGATATCATTCATCGCCTTCCCTACATTTTCCATAGGGAGCTCCATACGGAAATCATAATACGGCTCCAGCAGGACGCTCCGGGCTTTCATCAGCCCCTGACGCACTGCCCGGTATGTAGCCTGACGAAAATCCCCGCCCTCCGTGTGCTTCTGGTGCGCCCGCCCTGATATCAGGGTGATGCGCACATCGGTAAGTACAGATCCTGTCAGTACACCCCTGTGTTCCTTTTCATCCAGATGTGTCAGGACCAACCTCTGCCAGTTACGGTCAAGGATATCTTCGCTGCATTCAGAAGCGAACTGCATGCCAGAGCCTCTTTCACCCGGCTCCAGCAGAAGATGCACTTCCGCATAATGCCGCAATGGCTCGAAATGTCCGACTCCCTCTGCCGGTCCGGCGATCGTCTCTTTATATATGATCCGGCCCTCTCTGAACTCTGTCAGGACTCCGTACCGTTCCTTGATCAGGTGCTGCAGCACTTCTGTCTGCACCTCACCCATAAGCTGGATATGTATTTCCTGCGTCTCCTCCGCCCAGACGATGTGGAGCTCCGGTTCTTCCTCCTCAAGCTGTCGCAGGTTCAGAAGCATTGCATGGACGTCACACTCTTCCGGCAGTTCGATCCGATAAGTCAGGACCGGTTCGAGCACCGGAATATCCGAATCTGACTCCGCGCCAATCCCCTGTCCGGGATACGTTCCTTCCAGACCTGTCACCGCACAGACCATTCCTGCCTGTGCATTTTGAGCCAGTTCATACTTATCACCGGAATATATGCGGATCTGATTTACTTTTCCATCTATTCCCGGAAGCGTTTCCTTCACTTTCAGGTCTCCGCCTGTCACCTTCAGATAAGTCAGCCTGTTTCCCTGCGGATCTCTTGCAATCTTATACACCTTCGCTCCGAATGTTTCCGAATATTCCGGGCAGATACTGTATTCCCTGATCCCGTCCAGCAGCTCTGTGATGCCCTGTGCTTTCAAGGCAGACCCAAACCAGCATGGGAACACTTTCCGTTCAGCCACTACCCGCCTCAGTGTATCTCTCGCGATATTCCCTGCCTCAAGATATTCTTCCAGCATCTCGTCATCACATACTGCAAGACTCTCAAGTGCATCCGGTTCTCCTTCTGATATCCGTTCAAAATCCGTACACCCCTCATCCAGCCGCTTCTTCAGTTCTGCCATCAGCGCATCTCTGTCCGTTCCTTCCCTGTCCATCTTATTGACAAACAGAAAGACCGGTACCCCATATCGTTTCAGCAGCCGCCACAGCGTCACAGTATGCCCCTGCACTCCGTCCGCTCCGCTGATCACCAGGACCGCATAGTCCAATACCTGCAGCACACGCTCCATCTCAGCTGAGAAATCCACGTGTCCCGGCGTATCGAGAAGCGTAAGCTCCATATCTTTCCACTTCATGACTGCCTGCTTGGAAAAGATCGTGATCCCGCGTTCCCTCTCCATCTCATATGTATCCAGAAATGCATCGCCGTGATCTACTCTCCCCATATCCCGGATACTGCCGCTTAAATAAAGCATTCCCTCCGAGAGCGTTGTTTTCCCGGCATCCACATGGGCCAGGATGCCGATATTGAGATGTCTCATCCCTTGCCCGGCAGTCTTGTAATCTTTATTATCAGACGTATTTCCCATAGAAAATACCCCTTTCTGTCTATAATTATGCCTTCATAATCATAGCACAGAAAGAGGTATAAGTCGATAAATCATTATTTTCTGCAATCGGCACGTACTGACCTGTCATTTGCTTTCCATCAGTTCTGCACACTGTGGTGGCTGACATAACTGTCTCTGTCGATCCCGCGGAATTCATAGCCTAAATCTGTATAATATTTCAGAATATACGGCAGGGCCTCAACCGTTGCGTCTTTTGTCTGTGTGTCATGAAAGAGGATCATGACATGATTGATCTTATCTGTTGTAGCGTTTTGTTCAATTTCTTCCTTTCCGCATCCGGCAGCATCACCGCTGTCCAGATTCCAGTCATAGTACTGATACCCTTTTTCCTGGACGGTATTGACCAGTCTCGACATGATGCCTTTATTATACTTTGCCGACACCATGTTTGATGATCCTCCGGGGAACCTGATAAAACACGGGACAAAACCGATCTGTTCTTTTGCTACTTCGCCAACTTTCTCCAGATCAGCAAAATATGCCTCATCGGACTCGTAGACCTCGTCGTAATTATGCGTATACGTATGCAGACCGATCGTGTGTCCTGCATCATATGCTTCTTTTATATATGGTCTGCACTGTTCATTTGCGCCTGTAATAAAAAACGTAGCCTTTGCATCGTACTCTGCGAGAATATCAAGAATCTTCTTCGTATTTTCGGAAGGGCCGTCATCGAAAGTCAGATATACTACTTTCTCATCAGCCGGCGGATCCGTCGTTCCGACCGGCACTCCCGGCTGTACGGATGACGCCTTTGCACGCTGCTGTTCAACTGCATTTTTCACCGCAGTGGAAAGTGCTTCCGCCGCTTTCGGTTCCCCGTTAATCAGACTCTGCGCCAGTTTCTTATTTTTTTCGGCCTCCCGGCTGTTTGCGACCATACAAAAGGCTGTAGCGCCAATTACAAAAAAAACCAGTCCACACAGGATGAGCCCGTTAAAATTGTAACGGTATTTTTTTAGATACCGCTTTATCTTCAGCATTTTCTTATTTATCTCCCGTTCGCTATATATTTTAACATGAAATTTATCCCATATAACATGTTTTATTATAGTGGGTATTTTTTAAGAAAATACTATATTTTGTTTAAAAATTATTAACATTCCATGACATCTTGTATGAAACTGCCTCTGTCCGGCAATCCGGACTGCACATCTGTACTTTCTGTCACTTTATCATTACTTTTTGTCCATTGATATCTATATTCTCTAAATTCTGAAAAACCCAGCCGTGTGATCGCGGAGAATAGCGAATAACGACCGGAATCCAGCAATCGTTAACAGCCAAATAGAGATACTGTCCCGGTTTGACATTGACACTTTTGGATCGTTTCTCATCGGTAATATAGATACCTGCATTTGAATTAATATTCAACACTCCCGTTATCATATATAACAGCTCCTTTCATTCAGAATTTCATCTTTCCTTATCGAAAAAATGCGGTACAGGAATATATGCCTGTACTTATCGCTATAGTATAGGAAGAAAATGTGAACATTATATGGATTTTTTTGTAAAATGTTTTTAAAATTTGGTAAAATAAATTGGAATTCAGAAAAAAAGATTCAAAAAATCAATTATAAAGAAATTTAAAAAAGTGCTTGATTTTTTTGTTAAGTCTGATATAATAACCATGTTGCTTGTGAGCGACAAAAATTGATGCGGAATGGTGTAATTGGCAGCACAGCAGACTCTGACTCTGTTAGTAGGGGTTCAAGTCCCTTTTCCGTAGCTGGGAATTTGCTAAATGCATGTTCCCTTTTTTATCGGAGTGTGGCTCAGCTTGGTAGAGCGCTACGTTCGGGACGTAGAGGTCGCAGGTTCAAATCCTGTCACTCCGATTTTTTTATTTATCAAAACGCAAAGCTTCTATAATGAGGCTTTGCGTTTTTTTCTTCATCTCCGGATTATATTCTTATCTTATTCTCCCCACTCCCCGTCAAATACTGTCTCCGCCGGCCCCGTCATATAGACTGTATCTTTCTCCCGGTCCCACCTGATCTGCAGATCACCACCAAGAAGTTTCACAGTAATCTCATCCTCTGTCAGCCCGTTAAGGATGCAGGATACGGTAACTGCACATGCGCCGGTCCCGCAGGCAAGCGTCTCTCCCGAACCGCGCTCCCATACACGCATCTCCACTGTATTCCTGTCCAGCACCCGTACAAATTCTGTGTTGACCCTGTTCGGGAAACGTTCATGATTCTCAAACTTCGGACCGATCATCTCCAGGGGAAGTTCATTTACATTACAGTCAACATACACAACTGCATGCGGATTCCCCATCGAAACACAGGTCATATGATATTCCTTTCCATCTACAAGGATCGGCTCGTTTACCGCCCTGTCCCCCTCTGCAATAACCGGAATTCTGGCAGGATCCAATTCCGGTTTTCCCATATCAACTTTCACCAGTTTCACTTTCCTGTTTTCCACTGTAAGGTCAAGATATTTGATCCCGGCCAGCGTATCCACTGATATGTGCGTTTTATCTGTCAGACCGTAGTCATATACGTATTTTGCAACGCAGCGGATACCATTCCCGCACATTTCTCCACGGGAGCCGTCAGCATTATACATCTCCATCTCAAAATCCGCCTTATCAGACGGATTGATCATGATAAGCCCGTCCGAGCCGACCCCAAAGTGACGGTCACTGATCCTGACCGCCAGCGCTGACGGATCATCAATCTTTTCTCTGAAGCAGTTCACATATACGTAGTCATTGCCAAGCCCCTGCATCTTTGTAAATTTCATAGTCATACCCCATACTTTCTGTGTAATATTTATTATACTCCCATTATACACATGCCCCCGGCAGAATCCAACCGGAAATTATATGATGCTATTTATCCATTATCGTCAGTATCATCCGTGCAGTCTCTGTCATATCCGTACCACTTTCCATACTGGTCTTCTGCACATATTTGTGGGCTTCGTCCTCGGTCATATGATTGCGTTCCATCAGAAGCGCTTTCGCCTGTTCTATGATCTGACGTTCTTTATCACTTCGCTTTTTACCTGCCTCGCGCTTTTTTCTCCGCCTTCTGTACTGTGTCTGCAGGATCATTTCAATCGTATTGACAAGATCGTATATTTTCAGGGGCATCGGCACCCCCACAACGCCGTCCGGAAGACCGTCGGCCCACTTATCAGCCGGTGCGATCAGAAGGATTTCGAATCCTTCCGGAAGGTATTCCCTCATCTGTGTATAGTGCATATCCTGCATCTGATGCGCGCATATCACGATCCCGTCACTCCACATTTCCGCATACTGCAGCACCTTCGCTCCGCTCTGGCAGGCAGCAGACACTTCGAACCCGGATTTTACAAGGATATTCCGAATATTCACCGCATTTTCCCTCTTCGAAAATGCAACAATGATGTTGCTCAAATCCGTGCCACCTCCTGCTGTCTTTTTCTATACGTCTTCGCATGCACTAAGCTCGATAACACCTCGCTAAGTGCTCAATGTATCACTGTATGGCGTCCGCTCTGCTCATGCGCCCAGTTCGATTCCGCCGCTCGCGGCTCCATCTCACTGTATGGCGTCCGCTCTGCTCATGCGCTCAGTTCGATTCCGCCGCTTACGGCTCCATCTCACTGTATGGCGTCCGCCATATGCCGTAATTGTCATCCGGCACTCTTTGCAAGCAAGCTTGCACAGTGCCGTAAGACAATTCCTGCGCATGAGCGGACTGGTATCACATCTTGTACAAATAGTTCTCGATCTCCCAGTCGGTCACCTGCATACAATATGCTTTATATTCTTTCTTCTGTGCTTTAATTATCTTTTGTGCAAGCTTTTCTCCCAGTACATTCCGGATCAGCTCATCCTTTTCCAGTTCTTCCACCGCATCTTTCAGAGACCTCGGCAGTTCCTGTACACCGAGTTCTGCGCGGCGCTCCGGCGGCATTTTCTGGATATTCTCGTCAATGCAGTCAGGCGGCATGATCTGATTCTCGATACCGTCCAGCCCGGCCATAAGAAGCACAGCGAGAGCAAGATATGGGTTTGCCGTTGCATCCGGGCTCCTCAACTCAATCCTTGTATTCTCTCCTCTTCCTGACGGCACACGGATCAACGGTCCTCTCGTCTTCGAAGACCACCCCATATAGACCGGCGCCTCATATCCCGGCACGAATCTTTTGTAAGAGTTGACTGTGGGATTCGTGATACATGTGACCGCTTTCATATGTTTCATCAGGCCACCAATAAAATAGTACCCGTCTCTGCTTAATCCATTCGGGTCTGTTTCACTTTGAAATGCATTCACACCGCCACGGTTTAAGGACAGATTAATGTGCATACCGGATCCGTAAGTCTCGATTTTCGGTTTCGGCATAAATGTTGCATGCAGACCGTGACGTTTCGCGATCGTCTTCACCACCATCTTAAATGTCATGAGATTATCCGCTGTCACCAGAGCCTCATCATACCGGAAATCGATCTCATGCTGTGCCGGGGCGATCTCATGATGGGAAGACGTTATCTCGAACCCCATATCTTCGAGAGTCAGCACCATATCACGCCTTGCATTTTCACCGAAATCGACCGGACCGACATCAAAATACCCGCCCCTCTCATGTGTGAGCGTAGTAGGAAGACCGTCGTCATCCGTATGGAACAGGAAGAACTCGCACTCGGGTCCTGCATTAAGCGTATACCCAAGTTCTGCGGCATGTGCGATCGCTTTTTTCAGCACATATCTCGGATCGACCTCATAGGGCGTTCCGTCTGTCCGGTATACATCACAGATCAGGCGTGCCACCTTGCCCTGCTGCGGACGCCACGGAAATATCTCAAACGTGCTCAGATCCGGATAAAGATACATATCCGAATCTTCTTCCCCGGAAAGGCCGTCGAGAGAAGAGACATCGAACATACAGCGGTTATCCAGCGCTTTCTCCAGCTGGCTGACGGTCACCGCCATGTTTTTCATCGTCCCGAAGATATCCGTAAACTGAAGGCGGATGAAAGCGACATCCTCCTCTTCCACCAGGCGCAGAATATCCTCTCTTGTATAGTTATGCATAAAATGAAACCTCCTTTTCATTTGAGTTACCAGTTCAGTCATGCAACGGCGGATATGCTATTTTGCCATGGAGACTGGTTTCCTGATGGGAAATTGCATATCAGGCGTTATAGGGCGGACGCCCTGCATGAATAATTTGGCAGACATATTTTAGGTACGTCAGCTTTGTACCGCCTGCCAAATTATGAATGGCATGGCTGAGCTGACAGTATGCTCCTCCTAAAAGACAAAAGGGCGTTCTCCCCCATAAGAAAACGCCCTTGTTTCGCCATTCATTATATAATCTGCTTTCACAAATGTCAATCATTCTCCCGAAATAACAACGGAAGAAAGTCTTTTATACAGCTCCTCCATACATTCCACGTATGCGCTCCGTCGTATACTTTTCTGACGCATCGTATTCCGTATTCTTCACAAAATCTGTCATCTTTCTCAAATACCGGCCAGAACGGATCGTCTTTTCCCATAGCGCGGAAGAAAAGCCTGATCGAATGCTCAAAGCTGTCCGCATTTTGTTTCAGATTTTCCAGATGCGTATCATTTCCGTCAAATATATTGCTCATAAATCCGCTAAAAAGCCCCGCCCATTCAAAGAGTCCGGGATTGTTAAAGACAGTCATACATGTCTGCAGGGAGCCCATAGACAATCCCGCTATCGCATGATATTTTCCGCCGTTTTTCACACGATACCGGTTCTCTACGAGCGGCATGATATCTTCAATCAGTTCCTCTGTAAAAAGCTCCGGTCTGTGTACCACACTGCCATTTTCCTCTGTGCAGCGCATCATCCCGTCTGCCATTACGATCAGCATCGGTTTTATCTTTCCCGAATAAATCAGTCTGTCAACCGTTTCCGCTAGTCGTCCCTGATAAAGCCATCCCAGTTCATTCTCTCCATATCCGTGCTGGAGATAAAGGATCGGATATTTTTCATTTTCATCCGCATATCCCGGCGGTGTGTATACATAACAAAATTTATCCCGCCGGCTTACATGCGCGTGATACTGCTCCCGGCATATGGTTCCATGTGCCGCTATAGTCGCCTCACTTTCTCTGTTGTCCGACAGATCAAGGAAGTTCATCGGATGATTGTCCCCATATCCAACCGGCAGATAGGGTGACAGCACCCAGTTCCCGTCCAGCATCACTTTTACATAACAAAATTCGTGAAAATCAGCCAGTGAAAGTATCCAGTATCCATTACCAAGACGTTCAAAAGGATAGGTCTCCCCATCGATTACCTGAAGCTCAAGCCTGTCCCCGTATTCATACCGGAGTCTGATGTACATTCTCTCATCTGTACAAATAATGCCTTCCTGCTCTCCTGTTTTTGCTCTCATTGTATCGAAATCCATATTAAGCGGGGCTCTTCTGCCCAGCGCCTGTTCCGTCTCTCTGAACCAGATCCTCATATTTATTCCTCCAATGCCCAGCGGATGCCTTTATCAAGATATTCATTCCAGAACTTCCAGTCATGTATCCCCGGGCTTTCCTTATAACAAAGAGATACGCCTTTTTCTGCGAGGAAATCTCTGAACGCTCGATTTTCTTCAAGGAGAAAATCTTCCGTTCCGCACGCCATATAAAGATCCGGTATTGTTTTCCCGTTTTTCAGCAGTTCCTTTATCTGCTTCTCCGGATTATTCCGGCTTTCTTCCAGCTGGTCGAGCGGCCCGAATACAGAAGTATAATAATCGTAATCCGCCATACTATTTTTAAATCCCGGCTTCTGATCCTTGATTTCGTGTATGATCAACGCCGAAGACAACGCGATGATCTTCCCGAACCGCTCCGGAAACCCAAGACCTGTATGTATCGCACCGAACCCGCCCATTGACACGCCGCCAATCCATGTGTTCTCACGTGACGTATCAATGTGGAATGTTTTATTTATATATTCCGGCAGTTCACGCCCTGCGAAGTCCTCATATGCCCTTCCGGTCCCTTTCTGATTCAGATAGAAGCTGTTTTCTCCTGAAACCATAACCACCGTCACATTGTATTTCTGCGCGGCCCCAAAGATCAGGCTTCCGGTCACCCAGTCGATGGATGCGCCGGAATACCCTATGAGCAGATAGAGCACTTTCGCCGGCCGTTCATAATATTCTGTCTTCATCTCATCCGCCGTGTCATTTGGAAGATAAACATGATATGTGATCGATCTTTTTAACGCATCCGACAGATACGTCCCCTGTATAATTGCCATTACTGTTCCTCCTGGTTGTCATTTTTCTACTGAATTTTGGATCACCCTGTAAGCCGTCTGCGCCATGAGCTGTCCGCCCTTTGTATTGGGATGAAGTCCGTCGCCGATATGGATCCCGTCTTTCATCCTTTCCTCATACATCCCGTCTGCTGCCGCTCTGTCATAATCGAGTACCCCCTCTGCATCTGACTGTTCCCTGATCCACTGATTGAATTGTCTTCTCACATACTCAGCAGGTTCAAACCACTCACCATATTGTGCATCCCAGAACGGCATGACTGTCCCGACATACACCGGACATCCGTGCCTGTGTGAAATATCGATGATTTCTTTCATGCCCTTCTCAAGATCCCCGGCAGTGACGATCTCATCATCATGTCCGAACATATACGGGTGCATGATATCGTTGACTCCTTCAAGTACTAGCACAACATCCGGAGTATCATCCGAAAATACGTCCGACTCAAACCTGCCGGCTCCTGCCGGACCAAAGCACGAACCATTTCCTTCCATATCCTCGACATAACTGGCGTTTCTTAAGATCCGGTTTCCTCCGATCCCGTAATTCACAAGCGTGATCCCGCCCGGCGCTCTTTCCATCAGGATATCCATCAGTCCGTCTGAAAAGTATGACATATGTGTGATTGAATCTCCGAACATGGCGAGCGTCTTTACTTCAGGATCCGTATATACCTGTATCTCGCAAACGCCGGCTACTACATTCGCTTTATTGACGTCCGCCTCGATATAAGGGTATATCTCCCTGCTCTCTTTCCACTCATCTTCACTGACCTCTGCCATTATATCGCACTCATTTTCACACGAACGGTACACAGTATGACAGCACTTCACCGACCACATAGCTGCCGCGCAGTGTATTTCCTGTCTTTCCTTAAAAAACACAAACAGGACGATATTCTCGCCCGGCACTGTCTGCCAGTCAAATTCGTCGCTTAAGAATTCTTCTCCGGGATGGATCACGATCTTTGTATTTCCCCGGCATGTTACCTGTACTCTTTGATCTGTATCTTTTTCTCCGGAAATCATGACACGATCAAGGATCAATGGAGAAACGCCATATTTATTTGTAAATTTCAGTCGGATCTTTTCCCCTTTCAAGTTATTTCGAAACCATGTCTTCTGCAGGGTGTTTTCAACAGATCCGATATTGGTTCCATAATTCACCGGCAGATACTTCCATGCCGCCGCCCATTTCATATATCGGGACACCTCCTTATTTGCAAATCATTTTTCAGAATGGTATAATTTATCTGTTAAACAGGGACAGGAGAATTTACAGCATGAGCACATTATACGAGTCTTTCAACGATACGTTTGATCAGCTCCCGGTCAAAATCTACAGGCACGACCTCTCAGGGAGATACATCTGGTCGCCGCTGCACTGGCATCGGAGCATCGAGCTGCTTGTTTCTTTCGAGGGGCACAATCAGATCAGCATCGGCCACAATAATTTTGTTTTCACGGAAGATGACTGGACGATCATCAACAGCAGTGAGCTTCATTCATCACGGTATCTTTCAACTGACGACACCTTTAAGGGGATTTCCGTCATCATCTCGCTTCCTTATATTGAAACATGGATCGGAGAAAACGTATTTTTCTACAATCCCGGCGATCCGGCTATAACAAAGCAGATCCAGGAAACCGCGCTCTCCATATATAATCTTGACCGATGCCAGCTGTTGAATACGGGATACCGTAGATCTTGCCGTCATACGTCAGCGTTCCAAGAGCATCTTCTTTTATATTAGACAGCCAGTCACACTCTTCCGGATCATACACGCGCATTCTTTCCTGATTTTCATAAATATTGACCGGATCCATCAAAGATACTGTCGGAGCCTCATTGCTGGCATACAGTGACATCCATTTCTGAAGCTGATCGTCGCCTGCCGCAATGTACTCCACAGTAATTCCGGGATTGTCTTCCTCGAATTTACTGATCGCATTCTGGAACATTTCATCTTTTCCGGTCTCAGTTGTGTAGAATGAGATTTCCACCGTCTCGCCGCTGGCTTCTCCACCATCAGATGATGAGTCACCTGAGCCGCCGACTCCGCCGCATCCGGAGATCAATCCTGCCACCAATGATGCTGCAAGCAGTACACTTACGATTTTCTTTTTCATGTTACTACCTCCTCGTTTTGTTTTTCTAAATTATAGTCTTTAATAGAGGATAATACTTTTCCTTTTTTTCCGAATTTATGGTCAATTATTTACTTTTAATATTTTTTCATGCGTTTTCATCTCTTTTTTGTGTATTTTAATGAACTTTTTCACAAAAAGTGACCGGAAAACTGGATAGTTTTTAAATCCTGTCCGGTTTTCCGGTCTTATATCTTAGCAATCATTATATTTTACAGTTTTCTTTTCATCCAGAAGAATCCCCATCCCGGCATATCCACGGTCACGATGTCGTCCATACCGCCGCTTAAAAGATTCGTATACTCCGCTTTCTCCGGCATCCATACTGTCTTCGGGTAATCGCTGAAGTTAAACACTGCGTGGAGTTCTTCTCCCTCTGCCCTGCGGACGATCCAGAGTATCGACTGATCACTGTAGTCTTTTGTCCACACTTTGGCATCTGCATTAAATACAGGCTCGCTTCTGCGGATTTTTTCCAGTTTTCCAAGAGCATTGAAAATGCGTCCCTGTACACTGCTTTTATCCTTGATATTCTCCACCAGATCCCAGTTGAATTTTCCTCTGTGGATATAGCGGGAGTCCGGGGCTTTCTCAGGATCATCCTTATAGGTATAGTCATTTACCTGTCCGATCTCATCGCCGCTGTACAGCATCGGGATTCCCGACTGGGTAAACATATAGGCATGGAGCATCACATCCTTCGTGATCGCCTGATCCATCTTCTGTTCATCCTGCTCAAAGCCTGCGCTCTCAACACCGCACATGGACGCTGTTGTCGCACAGAATCTTGCGTCTCCGGTCACCAGATCTTCGTTGTAGAGCTCGCCCCGGCTGACACTTCCTTCAGTCTTCCCTTGGAAATAATCATTCAGGTATTTCTTATGAGGCACTTCCTCCATGCCCCATGTCCTCAAGGTATCGTAGTCCAGCCCCCAGCCGATATCGTCATGACATCTCAGATAATTGAGGAATGTGTATTCTCTCGGCAGTGCGCATACAATATCCATCTGTTTTCTGAGAAGACGGATGTCCCTTGTCGCCACCGTATTCCACGTAGTTGCCATTGTCGTCACGTTATAGAGCATATGGCACTCCGGCTTTTCTACTGTTCCGAAATACGGAGCTACCTTGTCCGGCTCCATGACGACCTCGCCGAGCAGCACGATTCCCGGGCACACAATCTCACCGATCATGCGCATCATACGGACGATCGTGTGTACCTGCGGGAGATTTCTGCAGTTCGTTCCCAGCTCTTTCCAGATATACGGCACCGCGTCGATACGGATGATATCCATACCCTGGTTTGCCAGATAGAGGAAATTGTACATCATCTCATTGAACACGCGCGGATTTCGGTAATTCAGATCCCACTGGTACGGATAGAATGTCGTCATCACATAGTGTCCAAGCTCCGGAAGGTAAGTGAAATTGCCCGGTGCTGTTGTCGGGAATACCTGCGGGACCGTCTTTTCATATTCCTGCGGGATGGACGGGTCCGCATAGAAGAAGTAGCGGCTCATATACTCGCCGTCTCCCTGACGCGCCTTCACTGCCCACTCATGATCCTCGGATGTGTGGTTCATCACAAAATCCATGCACAGGCTGATGCCTTTTTCGTGGCATTTCTCCGCCAGTTCGGACAGATCCTCCATCGTCCCGAGTTCCGGCTTTACCTTACGGAAGTCAGCCACCGCATAACCGCCGTCGGAGCGACCCTTCGGAGAATCAAGAAACGGCATCAGATGGACATAATTTACATTACATTTTTCAATGTATGACAGCTTCTCCTGTACGCCCTTGATATTGCCGGCGAAATTATCAATATACATCATCATGCCGACCATATCGCGCTTGCGGTACCACTCGCCTGCAACCTCGCGCTGCGCATCGAGCTGTTTGAGTTTGTCATTTCTCATATCATAGTAGCGCTTCATCTGTCCGCACAATTCCGCGAACATATCGTCATTGCCATACAGCTCCATGTAAAGCCAGCGAAGCTCGTCATGATGGCGCCCCAGCCGCTGTGCAAAGATTCTGTCATTCTCCTCTTTTTTCTCTGCTGCCGCCTTTGCAGCTTTCGCTTTCTTCTCAGCTTCCGCTTTCTTTTTCGCTTCTGCCTCCGCTTTCTTCTTTGCCCCGGCCTCTGCCTTTGCTTTCACTTCTGCCTCTGCCTCCGCTTTTGTATCGGCTGCTGCTTTTACAGCGGCAGCCGGCTTTGTACTTGCTGCGGCCTCTTTCTTTCTGACTGCTCTTGATTTCTTTGCCATAATCCTATATCTCCCGTTATCTTAAACTTTCCTGCCAGAAAAACAGTCTGACCTAAGCCGCGCCGGGCTGGCTGGCTGTTCTTCCGGTCCACGATAATGCATATACTTATCAATCTATCTGTACGAAATGCCACTGATATGCCTGATATTCTCCGTGGAGCACCGGCTTCGGCACACCTGCTTCCCGCAGGGCCGTACTGTTGTACAGTTTCCCGGTCGTTGTCTCGCGGTACATCGTATTCTCTTTCAGCCCTTTGACCTTGATATAATCTACCGTCATATTCGCATGCTTCTTAATACCGACCACCTGGACCAGTGCTTCTCTCTGATCCTCTGACACAAACTCCCATGCTCCCTGGTTATCTGTCTGCGGATTTGTAAGGCGGTAATAAAGCCCCCGCTGGACCAGAGCTGCATACTCCTTGTATTCTGCGATCTGACGCCGGATCTCCGCTTTTTCCTCTTCGCTCAGCTCATTCAGATTCAGCTCGTATCCGAATGTGCCTGCAAGAGCTACGGTCCCGCGTGTCTTCATGGGCGTCACCCTCTCAGTCTGATGGTTTGGTGACGCAGATACATGGGATCCCACACAAGAACACGGGTAGATGAACGAAGTGCCATACTGGATCTCGAGCCTGTCAATGGCGTCTGTATTATCACTGCACCAGATCTGTGGTGTGTAATAGAGCATACCCGCATCAAAACGTCCGCCGCCTCCGCTGCAGCCCTCGATCAGGATATCCGGATATCTCTGTACGAGCCGTTCAAGGAAATCATAGAGACCAAGCACATAGTCATGGAGCACCCGGCCCTGGCTGTCCGCTGTTGCAGAATAGACATCCGCAATACTCCGGTTCATATCCCATTTGATATATTCAACATTTCCCTGATCCAGGACAGAGCAGATCTGGTTATAGATATAGTCTACTACTTCTTTTCTTGAGAAATCAAGGACAAGCTGATGTCTGGACCTGTTCGGCCTGCGTCCCGGTATGACGAAAGCCCAGTCCGGGTGCTCTCTGTAAAGATCACTGTCCTCATTCACCATCTCCGGTTCGATCCATATACCGAATTTCAGTCCCATATCATTGATCTTACTGATCAGTTCACCCAGCGTACATCCAAGCTTTTCCTCATTGACCTTCCAGTCGCCCAGCCCGCGCAGCTCGCTGTCGCGCTTCCCGAACCAGCCGTCATCCATTACAAACATCTCAATCCCAAGCTTTGCCGCCTCGGATGCCAGCTTAAGAAGTGACTCTCCCGTAAAGTCAAAATAGGATGCTTCCCAGCTGTTCAGCAGGATCGGACGCACTACTTCTTTGTATTTCCCCCGGCACAGATGCGTCCTCATACAGCGGTGAAGGTTCTGGGACAGTTTCGCAAGCCCCTCTGAAGAATAACTCATAATTACCTCAGGAGACTGGAATTCTTCACCGGCACTGAGCGGATATGCAAACTGCTCCTCAGACATTCCCATGAGCAGCCTCGTCTGGTAATACTGATCCTGTCCGGCCTCACTCTGAAAGCCGCCGCTGTAGACAAATGCCATTGCATAGCAGCTTCCGGCATCTTCCGTCGTCTCGCGTTCCGCCATAATGACAGCCGGATTATACTGGTGGCTTGATGATCCTCTCAGGCTTCCGATCTTTTGCACGCCGTGCCCGACCGGCATTCTCTGCATATTTCTCTCCATGGCGTGGCGTCCGTAGAAAGTGATAAAGTCATACTGTCCGCCCACCATATCCAGACATGCCGGAGCAAGTTTCTTGACAGAAATATGTCCGCTGCTTGCATTTACGATCCGCACACTCCTTGTAATGATATCATACTCCGGGAGCACACCGTAAAGAAGTACTGCCTGTACCCCGGTCACCCGGTCTTCAAGTACCACCTCAAGAGTCTGCGCTTCACTGTCATCCGCATAGACTGCCGGAAGTCCCTCGAGGGCATACTTGCCGTCACGTATTCTGTGACTCTCATATCGGAAATCACTGCAGTAAGTCCGGTCCGTATTTTTTATGATACATGCCGGAGTACGGTAATCGCCTGTCCCCAGGGAAGGAAACTCCTGCGGCAGTGAATCCATGGAATAAGTCTTATCATTTCCCGCATCATACGGATTGCCGGAAAATCCCCTGTCATAATATGTCAGCAGATAATCCATGCATCCTTCTGCTGTTTTTCCATAATACAGATGCAGAAGGAATCCGTATTTATCTATCTGCATCTGGTAAGTTGTATTTCTGGTATGCAGAGTAATTGTCTTCTGCGCCTCGTCATATACTATGCTCATAATCTGTCACTCCTAAACTGTAGATATTGATATTAAAAAAGGGCGGGTGAATGTACTTCTTCGCACATAACACCCGCCCGGAGAAGATACGCGGATGCGCATCAGGGCTCAATTATTTCACAGCACCGTTTACCACTCCGTTGATGATATGTTTCTGGCAGATCACATAGAAGATGATAATCGGAATCAAAGCCAGCAGATAGGATGCAAACGCCAGATTGTAGTTCGTACCGAACTGAGTCTGGAATGTAAGCTGTGCCAAAGGCAGCGTGTTTGATCCTTTTCCTGACATAATGATCAGGGGCGTCATAACGTCGTTCCATACTGCCAGCGCCGTGATGACCGCGACCGTCGCGTGCATGGGCTTCATGATCGGGAAGATGATCTTCCAGAATGTGCGCCATGTACTTGCTCCGTCCACTCTCGCCGCTTCTTCAAGTGCGATCGGGATATTTACAAGGTATCCTGTGTAGAGAAGTAAATTCATCGGCATATAGAATACCACATAAAGGATGATAACGCCAGCCCAATTATCAAGATGCATCTCCGCAGTCTGTTTTGCCAGGGGCATCATCAGGATCGCGAACGGAACAAACATACCGCTTACGATAAACAGATATACCAGATTGTAAATCTTGCTGTGCGCTTTATTTCTTCCTACTGCGAATCCCATCAGAGAATGAAGCAGAATACACAGCACGACCGTACTGATCGTTACCAGTAAACTGTTTCCCAGGGAACGCCAGAAATCTGTCAGTTCCATAGCCTGTGCGAAGTTGCTCAGGCTCCAGTGTGCCGGCAGGGACAGGATCCCCGAGATACTGTTGGTCATCTCAGACGGCTGCTTAAATGCGATTACAATCGTCATATACAGCGGAAATGCTACTGTAATAAGTCCGATAAACAGAAGGATTGTGATTGGCCAGTTTACTCTTGCTTTCATTTTCTCATACATTATAACTGCTCCTCCTTCTTACTTGATATAGTCATCTGCGCTACAGAGATCGCCACGATCACGATAAAGAATACAACCGCGTTCGCGCTCTGATATCCGAAGCTTCCTCCTGAAAGACCGTTGTTGTATATCAGGTATGAAATAGACTCTGTGCTCTGCTCCGGACCGCCCTTTGTCATAGCCATGATCTGGTCGAATACCATCAGGAAATTCTTTACACACAGGACCATGTTGATGGTGAAGAACGGAATGATCAGCGGGAATGTAAGGCATCTGAACTTCTTCCATCCTGTGGCTCCGTCAAGGTCTCCTGCCTCATATACATCTTCCGGCACTGTCTGCAGACCGGAGATGTAAATGATCGTATTCATCGCGATAGACTGCCATGCGCAGACGATCACAATGGCGATCCATGCTGTCTTGCTGTTTGACAGCATACTTCCGCTCAGCGCGTCAATCCCGAGAGCTTCTCCAAGTCCCGGCAGGATGTATGTGAAGAAGTACTGGAAGATATAACCTACGACCAGAGCTCCGAGTACATTCGGTACAAAGTATGCTGCCCGCAGGAATGTTTTTCCTTTGATCTTGCTGTTTAACCCCAGCGCGAGGACCAGACTGATCACATTTGTCACGATCGTAGCTGCAATAGCCAGTTTAATTGTGAAGAGGTAGGATCCGCCGATTCTCGGATCTGTAAACAGATCCATATAGTTGCGGAAGCCTACAAAATCGTATGTACCAAATCCTTTAAAGTTCGTAAAACTGTAAATCACACCGCGGATCAGCGGTACTGTGTTAAAGCAGACAAACAGTGCAAGGATCGGTATTGTGATCAGCATATAAGTCCGCTTGCTGTCATTTACTTTTTTCATAATCTTCCCACTCCTTTCCTACTCGGCGCTTCCGTGCTCTTCGTTATATTCCTGAACCGCACGGATGATGTCTCTGTTATATCTCTGCCAGCGCGAATCGAAATCTTTCAGGAAAGCATCTGCATCTTTATTGATAAGATACGTCTGTATAAGTGCGTCCGCCGCCATCTCTGAAGGATAGTAGTGATCCTGATAATCCGTCATATTGCCCGATTCGATAAACGGAGTCATACCGTCAAGCATCGGAGCAAGGTCGAAGTCTCCGTCTTTACACGGAACCGCATTCTGGTCGTCGATATATGCCTGGATATTCTCGTCCGCCATCAGGAAGTCGAGTACTTCGTATGCAGCCTCCTTGTTCTCACATTCTGCTGTCACTGCAAACATAAGATCCACACCTGAATTCAGTGTATTCTTCGACGGGTCGTCATTTCCCGGTGTCACGAATGAATCGATGTTCATCTCCGGATTTACCGAAAGGATCTGCGGTACTGCGTAGCTTCCGATCGGGTACATCGCGGATTCACCGTTTGCAAATGCTGTACACGCATCGTTATAGCCGTATGCGAAAGGATCTTCAGGACCGTAGCTTACCAGTTCCAGACATTTCTCAGCCACCTCCACATACTCTTCCGAGAATGTTGTCTCACCTGCATTTACCTGCTGGCACGTATCTGCCGGCGCCAGATCGACTGCAAGAGAGTTCCACGGCGCCAGACAGGTCCATGTATCACGGAACCCGAAATAGAACGGCAGGATTCCTTCCGCCTGAATCTCCTCGCACAGATCGATCAGTTCACTCCATGACTCCGGAATCTCCCAGCCATGCTCCTCGAACATATCCTTATTGTAGAGAATACCCGCTGCATTTGCCACGTAAGGTACACCGTATGTGCCGTCTTTCGGCGTGATCTCAAGATTCTCCAGGATATCGATGTACGACTGCTTGACATCTGAAAGCCCCTCATAATCCGATACATCCGCCAGAATATCAGCATCCACATAATAAGAGTAGTTGATATCCCCTCCTATGCCGATGATGTCCGGGTAATCTTCACGGATGAATCTTGTCCTCATAATCGTACTGGCATCGTTCGGTGAACTGATCGTCAGATGAATATCATCGTGGGTCGCATTGAACTGTTCTTCCACCTGATCGAAGTATGTTGCCGCTTCCGGCTTGTACTGCAGGATCTCAATCTCCGTTTTTCCGCTGTTCTCATCCGAACCGCATCCCGGAAGAATGACTGCTGCAAGCATAGAAACCGCAAGCACCGCACTGATCACCTTTTTCTTTTTCATAGTAGTTTCAGCTCCTTCCTTTTTAGCTTTTCCGCTTATGGTCACATTATATCAATTATAAAATATTTCTAAAATATCTATATCATCCATATTTTATGCCAAAATGCAACTTATATCCATTTTATGTATAGTGAGGTCGCATTTCGATATATTTCGTGTTATAATTATCCATAAACAGAGGGGAAAAGCTTTCTTTTTTGAGCACAATACACATACTGACTAAATTAAGGAGATTTCTATGAGCGAGCCTGTATTTTCTATATTCCCGAATGAGAACTTCGTTGACCTGAGCCTGTACCAGTACGGAATGGAACAGTGTCCTCCTGCATATTCTTTCGGTCCTGCCACAAGGAATCATTATCTGTTCCACTATGTCCTCTCCGGGACCGGCAGGCTGATGGCTAACGATTCCAGGGGGATTTCCCATGAATATCAGATCAGAAGCGGGGAGGGATTCATGATCTTCCCCCGTCAGATCAATACCTACATTGCAGACCCGAAACTTCCCTGGGAATATATCTGGATCGAATTTGACGGCATGCGCGCGCGTGAGATCATCGAGACCGCCGGGCTTTCCCCTGACCATCCGGTCTATCACGCTTCTTACAAAGATCTCCGCGAAAATATGAAAGATGAGATGCTCTACATCGCAGAACATCACGACGCCTCTCCTTTTCACCTCATGGGGCATCTCTATCTCTTTATCGACTATCTTTCCCGTTCCTCTTCATCACAGATGACGACAAGCGGACGGGTAAGAGACTTCTATATAAAAGAGGCGCTCAATTATATCGAACAGAACTTCCAGAACGATATCTCCGTCGAGAATATCGCTTCCTTCTGCGGGCTGAACCGCACCTACTTCGGGCGTATTTTTAAAGAGACTGTGGGGAAATCTCCCCAGCAGTTCCTTCTCAGCTACCGGATGGCAAAAGCAGCGGAGCTGCTCAAGCTGACCGAGCTGTCCATCAGCGATATCGGCAATGCGGTGGGGTATCCGAATCAGCTCCATTTTTCGAGGGCATTTAAAAATGTATACGGGGTATCGCCAAGAGAATGGCGGAATAAAAATCAGATGATACGGTGAATTCCGTATCTCTCTGAGAGATATTTTCTCGGTAAAACGTCCGAAAATCAATCGGATACAGTGGATTGACTCACGTATCCGGAACGGACGGGGAGGGGATGCTTCCGGCTCCGCCCGTCCCGAAAGGTTCATCAAAAGGGCTGTATCCGACTGATTTTCTGTGTTCATCCGATCGGAAGTGTCTCCCCGATAATCACGAAATTTACAGAAACCGGTTAAAAGGGTAAACTTTATCAACTACGTACCCATTTCAACAGGTATCTTTAATTTTCAGTTTTGTCGGGGTGACTGCCGAATTCGATAAAGCAGAAAACGGACGGAGACGAGGCGTAGGAAGACTTGAAAAGGGATGAACGGTATGTGAGGAAGGCGACTTCGAAGTAATCTGCTAGAAAAAGTTAAGGGTTTGGAAGCTGATGTTAAGCCGCAAAATGGATTGTTTGAGCCAAAGGCGAGTTATCCATTTTGCGGCTTCGTTTTTAATCAGATTCCAGACCCTTTAGTTTTTCTCAGATTATGGAGCGGAGCCTGAAGCATATGCCGTTCATCTCAAAAAAGTATTTCCGTGCCTCATCTCCGTCCGTTTTCGGACCTTATCCCCATCGGCATTCAGTCCGATACGAATTTATTCTTGGATCAGCGCTTCTACTTCCTCCCTCTCCGGCATAGAACGGATTGCGCCTTTCTTCGTCGTCACGATCGCCGCTGCCGCGTTTGCGAATGTAAGCAGCTCTCCTAACTGTTCTTCAGTCAGATCCTTAAATCCGTGCTCCACGATATAATTCAGGGAGCTGCCGCAGAAGGTATCTCCCGCGCCTGTCGTCTCGATCGCCTTGACGGCAAATCCCGGACGCTCCACGCATTTTCCTTTATAGTATGCACGGCTTCCCTCTTTCCCCATCGTGAGCAGGATAAGCGGGATGTGATAAGCCTCCTGGAGATAAGCGATACCCTCATCGTAATCTTCTTTTCCCGATACGAACTGGATCTCGTTATCGGATATCTTCAGGATATCACATACACCGAAGCCATATTCCATCTGCTCTTTCGCAAGATCGAGGGATGACCAGAGCGGCGGGCGCAGGTTCGGGTCAAAGGATACGAGACAGCCCCCATCTTTCGCAGCCTGCACTGCCTTTTTCGTTGCCGCCCTCACACCGTCGTGAGTCATGGAAAGCGTACCGAAATGGAAGATTTTTGTCTGTGCGATGAACGAGGGATCTACCTCGTCTTCTGTAAGCATCATGTCAGCTCCCGGATTGCGGTAGAAAGAGAACTCACGGTCTCCGTCCGGAAATGTATGGACGAACGCCAGTGTTGTATTTACTTTGTCATCGATCATCAGGTGGGACGCATCGATCCCCGCCTCAGTGATCGTGTCTCTCAGGAGTGTACCGAACTGATCCTTTCCCACTTTCCCGAGGAATGCTGTCTTCTTTCCCATTTTATTGAGAAGTGCAAGAACATTGCACGGCGCCCCGCCGGGGCACGCCTCGAACATATTGTTTCCCTGTTCACTCTGTCCGTTCATTGTGAAATCAATCAAAAGCTCGCCAAGGGCGATCACATCATATTTTTTTTCCATCTCAGAGAACCTCCTGCTGATTTTTCATTTACGTTAGTTAAAGTATACCAGTTCATCTACCGGCTCCGCAAGCTCTATATGCTCCGCTTCCAGGACCGGTCCTTCTCCGCGGTAGACCGACAGGTTTGCAAAACGGATCTTTGCACGGATCTTCACCCACTGTCCGGGCTTTAATTTCGGTGCGTAGGCGCTCCTGCACACATAACCGAGAAATGACACGTCATCCGCGCAGCATGTCATCGCCATGCGTCCCGCCATAAATACTTTTGCGGGGAATGTTCTGGGCTTGAGCACCTTTGCAGTATATTCCACTACTTTTCCCTTATATCTGTCCGGATTCTCCATCATATCCACATACCAGATGCCGTAATCCTCTTTTGCGATCTCAACGACCGGCGCTTTCAGGTCATAGGGAACTTCGTCCTCGAAAATATTTTCAATCTCGCCCTGTTCATCCTCAAAGATCACTTCCGCCTGCGGACTTACCACTTTCACGCTGCGGCGGTATCCCGCAAGAGGCTTGATATCCTCACAGCGGTTGAAAAGTACCATATCCGCTCCCCTGACCATTTCCACAAAAAGAGGTTTCAGGTTCGTCAGATACGTCTGGAATGTGCTCGCATCTACCGTCGTTATCTTCTGCTCGATCCCCCAGCCGTCAGGCAGCTCAAGATTCTCAAAGTCACTCACTTTCCACATGCCGTTGTATTCCACGACTACCCGCTCCGGCTCGTGTTTCCTGTTCATCTCTTCGAGCCACTCTGCCGTCAGGTCTTCCTGATCCCCGACCTTTTCTATGACAACACCATACTTGAGCATTTCCATCGGATCGTACTCTTCCTCGCCCTCTTCACAGAGGATCAACAGAGTCTTGCCGTCAATCTGGAAATAATCCTGCTTCAACGTAAACGTCAGGAACTGTGTCTTCCCGCTGTCCAGGAAACCGGTCATAAGATAGACCATAATATCCGGTTCATTCATATCCGTTCGCCTCCTATGCCAGTCCGAATAATTCTGCCAGCTTGTCTTCGTTGAGTTCAGCACCGATCACACAGATCCTGCCTGTATATTCCGGCGCTCCCGTGCGGACTTCATGTTCTTCAGGCACCATATCGAAATAAATCCACTCTCCGTCTTCACCTGCAACCATCCCCTTGGCGCGCAGTACATTCCCGAAGCTGTTGTCAGCTTCCAGTTCTTTCAGGATATTGCTGATCTGATCCTTTGTATAAGTATGGATCGTCTCACGTCCCCAGCTCGTAAACACATCGTCTGCATGATGATGCCCCGCATGGTCATGGTGATGATCGTGATCCCCGTGGTCATGATCGTGGTGATGTCCGTGATCCTCGTGATCATGGTCGTGATGATGTTCATGCTCCTCGTGATCATGGTCGTGATGATGTCCATGCTCATGATCATGTTCGTGGCCACAGCACTCGCCCTCTTCATGGTGATGGCCGCATTCCGGACAGATGATCTCATCGAGCAGTTCTTCCTCAAGAGACTTACTTGCCTCCATCGTCTCGAGGATCTTTTTGCCCGACAGCCTGGCAATCGGAGTTGTGATAAACGGGGCCTTATCGTTAAGCTCCCGCAGCAGAGCAACGCTCTCCTCGATCTTCTCCGGTTTTGCTTTGTCTGTACGGCTCAAAATGACCGCGCCGGCATATTCGATCTGGTTGCTGAAGAATTCACCGAAGTTCTTTCTGTAGATCCTGCACTTTGTCACATCCACAACCGTCGTGAAGCTGTTGAGCTGCGCATCAATCTCTTCCTGCACGCCCTGTACCGCCTTGATCACGTCGGAAAGCTTGCCCACTCCTGACGGCTCGATCAGGATACGGTCCGGATGATAGGTATCCACCACCTCACGCAGGGATTTCCCGAAATCTCCCACAAGGGAACAGCAGATGCATCCCGAATTCATCTCACGGATCTCAACTCCGGACTCTTTTAAGAAACCGCCGTCGATCCCAATCTCACCGAATTCATTTTCAATGAGTACGACCTGCTCTCCGGCAAATGCCTCTGAGAGCAGTTTTTTGATCAGTGTCGTCTTTCCGGCTCCAAGGAAACCGGAGATAATATCTATCTTTGTCATTTTCATTCATCCTCCTTCTAAGCCTGTTTCAGATCCAGTTCAACCGGACAGTGATCCGATCCCATGACATCCGTCAGGATCTTCGCATCCTCAAGCCTGTCCTTAAGGCTCTCAGAAACACAGAAATAGTCGATACGCCAGCCTGCATTCTTAGCACGGGCACTGAATCTGTAGGACCACCATGAATAGATGCCCGTCTGCTCCGGATAGAAATACCGGAATGTATCGATAAATCCCGCATCGAGAAGTTCTGTGAATTTCTGCCGTTCTTCATCAGTAAATCCTGCATTCTTCCGGTTCGTTTTCGGATTCTTCAGGTCGATTTCTTTATGTGCCACATTCATATCACCCGTTACAATGACCGGTTTTACTTCCTCAAGCTTCTTTAAATAGGCCCTGAAATCATCTTCCCATTTCATACGGTAATCCAGACGCGCCAGCTCATTCTGGGAATTCGGTGTGTATACCGTAACAAAATAGAAATCATCAAATTCACATGTAATTACCCGGCCTTCCTGATCATGTTCTTCAATACCAATACCGTATATCACATTTAACGGCTCTTTTTTCGTAAATACTGCCGTGCCGGAATATCCTTTCCTCACGGCATAGTTCCAATACTGATAATAGCCCGGAAGGTCGAGGTCCAGCTGTCCCGCCTGCATCTTCGTCTCCTGGATGCAGAAGATATCGGCATCCGCCTCTTTAAAAAAGTCAAGGAATCCCTTCTGGACACATGCCCTGATCCCATTGACATTCCATGATATCAGTTTCATACATACCTCCTTATTACTGTTCAGTCAAACCTGACTATCCAAGCGGCCGCCCTCCGGGCGTATCGATCGGATAGGGGAATTTTCATCCCCCTATCCGATCACCGCGATACCTCGCTCAGCTCGGGGCTATGCCCCTCGCTGACCGTTGCCTGGCAAATGTCCGCTCATGCAAGCATGGCGGCTGCTTGCCAGGCGTATCGCGCAAGTAAGGGCAGATAATTTTTACCTGCCCCTCTGATCGTAATATACCTCTCTTAAGAACAGGCCTCTTGCCGGGGCAAGAAATCCCGCCTGTCCCCTGTCTTCTGCCTGCAGGACTCCAGCCACGCTCTCCACAGTGCGCTGGTATGTCCCGGTCTCAAGCAGCGTACCCGTCAGGATCCTTACCATATGATAGAGAAACCCTGTCCCTTCATAGCGGATAGTCACGCTGCTGCCTTGTCCGCTGACTATTATATCATAAATCGTCCGCTTTGTGGATATTTCTGCCTTTTTGTCCGTGTAACCCGCAAAATCGTGTGTTCCTTTAAGCAGGGCTGCCGCCTGCCGCATTCTCTCCCTGTCAAGCTCATAAGGGTAATGGCAGCAGTAACGTCTCCGGAATACGTCCGGCTTATCTCCTGTGTCAATGCAGTACTCATATATTTTACCGACAGCGCTTTTCCGTGCATGGAATCCGTTCTTCACAAGACAGGCTTCCCGGATACGGATATCCGTCGGAAGCATTTGGTTGACCGTCTCTGTAAAAAAATCTTCCTCCACAGCGCCATGCAGCACTACACTGGCAACCTGCCCCAAAGCGTGTACCCCCGCATCAGTCCGGCCCGAGCCGTTTACTTCCACATGATTTCCCGCCGCATCCGATATCACATTCTCCAGTATACCCTGAATCGTCCGTTCTGTATTAGCCTGCCGCTGCCAGCCCTGATAGCGGGTTCCGTCATAGGCGATCGTTAATTTATACGTGCGCATTGCTTACTGCAGGAACTTCTTGAGTTCGTCCATAAATGTGTTAACATCTTTGAACTCCCTGTACACGGAGGCAAATCTCACGTAGGCGACGGGATCGAGATCTTTTAGTTTCTCCATGACAATCTCCCCGATCACGCTGCTCGGTATCTCCTTTTCCTCGCGGTTGAATATCTCAAGCTCGACAGCATCGATCGTCTTCTGGATCGCGTCCGCGGGAACCGGGCGCTTATAGCATGCGCTTAAAACGCCCTTTTCAATCTTAGAGCGCTGATACTGCTCACGGTTATTATCTTTCTTGATCACGATCAGCGGTATCGTCTCCACCTTTTCATAGGTAGTAAATCTTCTTCCGCACTCGTCGCAGGAACGCCTTCTTCGGATAGAACTCTTATCCTCAGCCGGACGGGAATCTATAACTCTGGTATCCGGGTTGCCGCAATATGGACATTTCATAATATGTTCCGCCTTTCTCTTAATCTGCGTTCATTATACACAATCGTCAAAACTTTTGCAAAAATTTTTCCTCCTGTATCTCAACGATCACAATATCCGGCCCGATCTTCCTGACACATGCAAAAGGAATGACATATTCACAGTCTGTCCCGAGGAATCCGCATATCTTCCCCGGTCCGGGGATGATGACAGCCTCGACCTCGCCGCTGCACACATTGATCTCCACATCCACAATGCACCCAAGCCGCCTGCCGCTGCATATATTTATCACTTCTTTGTCCCGAAGTTCACAAAGTCTCATGGCAGATATCCTCCTCTGCTGATCCTTTATAATTTATTGTATGCATATTGTAAAAAATATCCACCCGTCCTGCCGCTGCTTTTCCCCTTTCCTTTTCTTCCCGTATGCTTTACAATAAGAAAAGCATCTTTTCTATGCAAATATATCATTCGGGAGTGAATATAGATATGAAAGAAACCATTTTACTTTTCAATGCACCGGCTAAGGAAGATCTCCTCAAGATTGAAATGGCGCTCTTCCCTCTCCATATCCGCCTGAAGAAGATCAGCAGTGAGGATTACTCTCAGCCCCTCGGTGTTCTTGCCGGGATGAAGGACATGGAGCCTTCCGAAGCCCGGTATGACGGCCCCGAACTTCCGGGCACGATGTTCGTCTTCTGTTTCTTAAGCGACAGTCGGCTCAATCAGGCACTGGCCGCGCTCCGGAAATGCGGCGCCGGCCCGTTCCCGTACAAGGCGATACTGACGCCCACGAACAGCACCTGGACCGCACCGGACTGCTTCGATGAGATCCGCAGAGAACATGAAGCGCTCCATAAGTAGGCCAGGCTCTGCCGCTCTTGCAAACGTGCCGTCTTTCATTGTATAATATGTATCATTTGGTCATGGGAGGTATCTGCCATGTGGAAACGCAGAACAATAAAGAAGAAAGCAATCCTGCTGATGAAGCAGGGTTATTTCCGTATGCTCTCGGTCTGCTTTCTCATTGCTATGCTCACGACAGCCTACGCCGTCTCCACAACTTTTTTCAATCTGCAGATTCCCTCCGAATCAGTATCCACAGATGCAGCTTTTACCACCGGTCTTCCGAACTCCGAGGCCATTCTTGATACAGCTGCACATTTACTTGAAGGCACTCCGTTCGCCGGATTGCTGCACGGTATGGTTTACAATACCGCCGCCATGCTGATCGATCTGTTTTCCACAAATATATCTGTCTTTTTCAGTTTTCTCCGCACTGCCAATTATTCTTTGACCGAAGATATCAGCATCGCCCTTATCTTCCCGGCAGCCGGGATACTGTTTGCCTTTGTATACCAGATTTTCATCAGCAATATTCTGCTGATCGGCGAAAAACGTTTTTTTCTGGAAAACCGCAGTTATCCGCAGACGCCTGTCTCGAAAATCTTTTTTCTTTATAAACTCCGCTGTGTCCCCCATCCGGCATGGGTGATGTTTTTGCGTTCTTTATTCCAGACTCTTTGGAATTTCACAGTGATCGGAGGGATCATCAAACATTACGAATACATACTTATTCCTTATATCCTGGCAGAAAATCCTAAAATCGGACGTAAAGAAGCATTCCTTTTATCCAAACACCTTATGCGCCGTAATAAATGGAAATACTTCCTGCTGGACCTTTCTTTCGCCGGCTGGCATATCCTGTCACTGTTTACCCTCGGCATGCTCGACCTTTTATTTGTCAATCCTTATATTGCTTCCTGCCGGGCAGAACTCTACGCCGTACTCAGGCGAAATTATGTATTGTCACGTTCTCCGGGATACGAGGCACTGAACGACTCATATCTGGAGCATGTTCCTTCATCCGATGAACTGCTCATCAGCAAGGCACTGTATGATGATTCCCAGGGTCCCTATACCAGGATTTCCTATTTTGCACCCGGACAGTATCCTGTATTTCTCTTCTCTGTTCAGCCGCCCCTCAAAGCAGTCAGGTCCCCCATCCGCGCGGACCGCAAATACGATCTGCTGTCATGCCTGTTTCTGTTCCAGGTATTTTCTATGTTCGGATGGATACTGGAGACGCTGTTCCGGCTGATCAACACCGGCTCTTTTGGAGAAGATGCCATAATGTTTGGACCCTGGCTCCCGCTTTACGGCATCTGCGGTATTCTTACGCTGCTGCTGTCCAGACGTATAGTCAGGAAGCCTGTGTTTGTATTTTTACTCAGCTGTCTCCTTTACGCGCTGCTGGAGTATGCGTCAAATACTGTGTCGGAACTGGTCACGGGAAGCGCACTGCGGGATTACAGTGATTTTTTTCTCAACATAAACGGCAAAGTATATCTCGGGGGCGCCATCACTTTCGCACTGATAAGTTGTGCCTTTATCTACTATCTTGCTCCCAGATGGACCGACAGGTATATGAAGCTCGGGCACTCGAAAAGAATATCCCTCTGCGTCGTTCTGTATCTGCTGTTCATCGCTGATATTGCCGCTTCCGTACTCGTCAGCCAGGGGCGATAACAAATAGTCATTCTTTGTCGCACAGCTCTCTGTGGCTGTTGATTTTTGGACAGAATAATAGTAAACTCTTTAATAAGTGATCAACTATTACGCTTGATAAAATAAAATATATGCCGTATACAAGAACGGCGGAATGGAGACATTATGAAAAAACGAGTTGTTTTAGCTCTGGGTCACCGCGCCCTCGGAACTACGCTTCCGGAACAGAAAGCAGCCATCGCGCACACGTCAAAATGTATTGCCGACCTGATCGAAGAAGGATATAAGGTTGCGATCACACACAGCAATGCGCCCCAGGTAGGCATGATCCACACGGCGATGAATGAATTTGCAAAAGCGCATCCGGAATATACCGCCTGCCCGATGTCCGTCTGCTCTGCTATGAGCCAGGGATATATCGGCTACGACCTGCAGAACGGCATCCGCGAGGAACTTTTGAACCGCGGTATCTACCGCACAGTCAGCACTATACTGACACAGGTTGTCGTGGATCCCTATGATGAGGCGTTCTACACTCCGACAAAAGTGCTCGGCCGCTATATGAATGCGCAGGAGGCTAATGAAGAACGAAAAAAAGGAAACTATGTGATCGAAGAGCCCGGGAAAGGATTCCGCCGCGTTGTTTCTGCGCCGAATCCTGTCAGGATTGTTGAACTCGATGCTGTCAATGCACTTCTCGATGCCGACCAGGTCGTCATCGCCGCAGGCGGCGGCGGAATTCCTGTCATGGAGCAGGATAATCATTTAAAAGGCGCCAGTGCTGTTATCGAGAAGGATCTCGCCGCAGGCAAACTTGCCGAGGGCATCAACGCTGATATGCTCATCATCCTCACTAATGTGGAACAGGTATGTATCAATATGGGCCAGGCAAATGAGGAACCGCTCGGAGAGATCACAGTCGAGCAGGCAAAGACTTACATGGAAGAAGGACATTTCGGTATCTACAATATGTACCCGAAATTCCGCGCGGCAGTTGAATTCATCGGGCAGAGAGAAGGCCGGTGCGCTTACATCACATCTTTCGACAAAGTAAAAGAAGCTCTGAAAGGTAAAACAGGCACACTTATCAAATAATCTATGTATTTTACAAAAGCCGGTTCACGCCGGCTTTTATTTTGTATATTTTTGTAATTGATTTTTATGAATTCTTGATGTAATATATGCATATACTAGATGTAGTTTTGAAAACCACTTGTATTTCTGACATCCGGGAGGTGCATATTATGCAAAATACAGGAACCATAACAAACTCAATAAGCATAGGCAGTAAAGCTGTCATCAGCAAACAGCCGCCGAAAAAATTCCGCATCAAGGAACCCGGCAGTGCGATCACACATTTTATCGGAATGATAATGGCAATCTTCGCCTCAGTGCCGCTGTTGGTCAAAGCTGCAAACGAACCTGAGCGTATCTATCTTGTATCTCTCACGATCTATGCAGTGAGCCTTATACTCTTATATGCGGCCAGTACCACTTACCATACGTTCGATGTTTCTATAAAAGTAAATACAATATTAAAAAAGATCGATCACATGATGATCTCTGTGCTCATAGCAGGGAGCTATACACCGGTATGCCTGCTTGTCCTGAAAGGCCGTCTCGGGATCATACTTCTGTCAATTGTGTGGGGCATCGCAATAGCAGGTATCCTTATCAAGGCTTTCTGGGTATATTGTCCTAAATGGGTATCTTCTGTACTGTATATCGGAATGGGATGGACCTGTGTCCTTGCATTTACACAGCTTCTCAACAGTCTGTCTCCGGGCGCTTTCGGATGGCTGCTGGCAGGCGGTATCATCTACACCGTCGGTGGTGTGATCTATGCACTGAAGCTGCCCCTTTTCAACAGCAGGCACAAAAACTTCGGCAGTCACGAGATCTTCCATCTCTTCGTAATGGCAGGAAGCGCATGTCATTTCATCGTAATGTATGTATACCTGCTGCCCTAAAATAGTCCGGCTTTGTTGAAAGGACAACACTGCGGTAATAAAAATCTACTGATTGGATGAGACAGCATAAAAGCGAAAGGATGCATAAGCCATACATCAGCATGGAGCGTTCCGAAAAGCATTCATTCGAATCTTTAAGGAGAAGCGGGCTGGTATGGTGTTGCATCCTTTTGTTTTTATGCGTCCTTTATTCAATTATTCGTATTTTGCTTCCGAAAGGAGTTATTCATCTCCCCGGCAAACCCAAATTTACAGTCTCTCACTACTGGAGTTCATGAATTTATACTCTGCCACCGAGCGGTCGAATCCTTTGATATGGCGGTACAGCCATTCGATCACGTTTTTATTTACCTGCTCGACAAATGCGTCTGACGGTCCTTCTTCCTCCTCAAGCATATTGTAGAGATCTTTTACCACCTGGCGCAGTTTATCATGCTCTTTTTTATGTTCGGCGATCCCCGGATAATTAATGGACTCCTGGAGCTTCTCTTCCTCGCCAAAGTGGAACTCTGTATAATCAGCCAGATAATCCAGCGTCTTTACCGCTACTATTTTGTCCTTGCTTGTCTCGCAGCTGCCCAGAAGCTTGTTGATCTTGTCGATCAGCTCCTTGTGCTGTGTATCGATCATCTCATTGCCTGTTACCAGACTCTCGTCAAATTCTGCTCTCATGAATAAGTACCTCCTGTTTTACAATAATTTCAGTAATTTAGTATATCTTTCTCTATTATACCTTAGACTGCTCCATTTTTAAACTGTATAATCATTTCATTTGTCAGGCTGTCCCTGGAAGGCCCGACAGGAATCTTCTCCCGTTCGAACCATTCGGCAAGTGCCAGCTCATTCCGGTCAAGCGTGATCTTGTCTTCCCCGTCAAGGTCGCAGTAGAACCCCATCAGAAGCGTATCAGTGAATGCCCATGGCTGGCTCTTATAGTAACGGATATTCTTCACTCTCAGCCCGACTTCCTCCATGACTTCCCGTGCGACCGTCTGCTCTACCGTCTCCCCGATCTCGGTAAATCCTGCAAGGAGCGCATATTTCTTATATGTTCTTCCGGCATATTTGGACATAAGGATCCGGTTCCCGTCTGTAACTCCGATAATGACTGCAGGACAGATCTTCGGGTATTCCATATTATGGCAGTCTTCACAATAGAGCATCCGCTCTTTCTCAGAATGGCGCATCACTTTTCCACATCTGCCGCAGTATTTATGATTCTTATACCAGTTATAGAGCTGATATCCCGTGATCCCCGCAAATGCATGATACTGGGGATCTGCATTGCGGAACACTTCCGTATTCTCCATCGCAAATTCCGACTGCGGCTCCCGGCTGATCTCCTGCACAAGATAGTATCTCTCTTCGTCAACGGAGAACAGATATATGTAATCCTCATATATTTCTTCATTGAGCCTCTCCAGTTCCCTGAAGCGCGGAAATGTGATTCCTTCCTCCGTCCTTTTTAAGAGTACTGCATGATCCTCGTAGTACAACGCATAACTCTCTTTACCAGGCGGCACCGGATCGTACTGGTTGTTCAGATGTCTCGGTTCAATATCCTGTATCATTTTTTTCCACTCCCTGTTAAAATGTTCGAAGCCACCCCTGTATCACGTAGCTGCTTTCTCCTAGAGATTCCTTACTTTGAAATCTCTCTGCGCCTCTCTCTTCTGGTCTTTCTTCGCGATATCCGCCCTCTTGTCATAGAGCTTCTTTCCTTTCGCAAGACCAATCTCTACTTTCACAAGGCTTCCACTGAAATAGACTTTCAGAGGAACAACCGTAATCCCCTGTTCCTTCATCTTGCCGAAGATCTTAAGAATCTCTTTCTTATGCAGGAGCAGCTTTCGTACCCTTAGGGGGTCTTTGTTAAAGATATTGCCCTTTTCATAGGGGGAGATATGCATGCCGTAGATATACATTTCCCCGTCTTCCACACGGATAAACGCCTCCTTGATACTGCATTTCCCCATCCGCAGGGATTTCACTTCTGTCCCGTGAAGAACGATCCCTGCCTCGTATTTCTCAAGAATAAAATAATCATGAAATGCTTTTTTGTTATTAGCGACAAGTTTTGATTCTGCTTTAGCCATATATCTCACTCTCCTTAAGACAGCGAACGCCCGCGCCCGCTCAGGATATAATCTCAAAATTAACTGTTCTCTGCAGCTTATCTGCATCCGTCACACGCACGCGTACAGTCTGTCCGAGCGTGTATGACTTTCCGGAATGCTCTCCGGTCAGCTCATATGTCTGCTCTGTGAACTCATAGTGGTCATCCCTCATATCTGCAACATGTACAAGTCCTTCCACTGTGTTCTCAAGCTCTACATAGACGCCCCATTTTGTCACACCGGAAATAACACCTTCATATTCTTCACCAATATGTGAACGCATATATTCAGCTTTCTTCATCCTGACAACATCGCGTTCTGCCTCCTCTGCCCTGCGTTCACGCTCACTGCACTGTGATGCGACCTTCGGGAGTATCTCTTCATAGTGGGATATCCTGTCATCATTCAGGCGTCCCCTGAGATTCTCTTTGATGATCCGGTGTATCTGCAGATCCGGATACCTCCGTATCGGTGAGGTAAAATGCGTATAATATTTCGCAGCAAGCCCGAAATGACCGGTATTCTCTGTCGTATATCCCGCCCGCTTCATGGACCGCAGTGCCAGCCTGCTGATCAGCGCCTCCTCCGGCGTGCCGTCCACACGGGCGAGCAGCTTCTGGATCTCTTTCGGGCGTACTTCATTACGGATATGGATGTGATAACCGAAATTATTAATGAATGTACTTAACTTCCGTATCTTTTCCTCATCAGGCACCTCGTGGGTCCGGTAGAGGAACGGAAGCTCACGCCAGTAATATTCCTCTGCCACGGTCTCATTCGCCATCAGCATAAAATCCTCTATGATCTTCGTGGCATCGTTTCTCTCATATGGCCTGATATCGACGGGCTTCCCGTTCTCATCCAGTATCACTTTCGTCTCAGGGAAGTCAAAATCAATGGAGCCTCTCCTGCCACGGCGCTCCCTCAGGATATCGGATAACTCTTTCATGCACAGCAGCATAGAAACGATCTGATCCTCTGTTTCCTGAGTTTCCCCCTCAAGGATCTTCGAGACACCGTTATAGCTCATACGCTTATCTACATTGATCACGGTTTCGGCAATCTCATGGTCAACCATTGTGCCGGATGCATCAAAAGTCATGATACACGACAGGGCAAGCCTGTCCTCGCCCGCATTCAGTGAGCAGATGCCGTTTGACAGCTTATGCGGCAGCATCGGGATCACACGGTCCGCAAGATACACGCTCGTTCCTCTCTCAAACGCCTCCCTGTCAAGGGCGCTGTTCTCCTGCACATAATTTGTCACATCGGCGATATGCACACCGAGAATGTAATTCTCCCCATCCATCCGCAGAGATACCGCATCATCCAGATCTTTGGCATCCTCGCCGTCTATTGTCACCATCAGCCAGTCCCTCAGGTCTCTGCGTCCCACACGGTCAGCATCACTTACCGGCTTTCCGACACGCACTGCCTGATTCAGCACTTTCTCCGGAAATTCTGCCGGAATCCCGGCATCCATCACAACAGACAGGATATCCGTTCCAGGATCATTTACGTGCCCGATGATCTGCACGATCTCTCCCTCCGGCTTCATATGTTCGCCGCCGTAGGATGTAAGGCTCACCACGACCTTATGACCGGTCATGGCGCCCATCTCTTTCCCCTCCGGGATATAAATGTCTTTCAGGTATCTCTGGTTATCCGGACGCACGAATCCGAAGCTTCTGCTCTTTTCGTAGAGACCGACTATGTGTACCACGCTATGGGAGAGAATTCTGACAATCTTTCCTTCCTTCCGCCTTCCGGTCGGAGCTGAAGTGATAATATATTCGACCTCATCTCCCTGAAAGGCACCTGATATGTTCTCTTCCGCAATAAACACATCCTCGCTGCCGTCTTCCGGAGTTATGAAACCGAATCCCCGCATATTTGCCTGAAAAGATCCCTTCAGGCGCACAGCCTGTCCCTTGCTGTACTTTCCCCGTTTGGACAGTGATATCTTCCCTTCCTCCACAAGAGCATCCAGGACTTGTTTGAGCTCATCCCTCTGCTCACGCGGAATCTGGAGAACGATTGCCATCTCTTTTATCTTCATCGGCACATAAAGGTCGTCTCTGATAAAATCCAGTATGACCTTTTTGCGCTTCTCAAATGTCTGATCCATATCTGTCTCTCCGTTCATATCCTCATGGTTAAATGTCTATAAGAAAAATATAAGCACTCTATGTCCGTTATAGAGTGCTTACATGATTATTATCTTCTGATATACTGCATTTGATACCATTATGGCATTAACTAAAAACCTTAAGATTAAGAACTACAGCCAGTACAATAAAAAGTACAGCTACCACGCGGGTTACTTTCACGAGAGTCCCCTCCATGGAACGTCCTTTATTGTGTCCCCAGTATGTATCAGCAGCACCGCTGATCGTACCGAGTCCTGCTGATTTTCCTTCCTGAAGAAGAATGATCGCAGCCAACGCAATGCAGTCTATAACAAAGATGATCGTTATCACGGTCTTTAAGATATCCATCTCTACACCTCCTGCGGATAAACCACGATTATTCTACCACAGTTACCGGCTTATTGCAAGTTAAAAGATCCCGAATATTTTCTCCCGGAAAGCAGCGTAGAGCGAATCATAATCGGTATACTGGATGTCGCTGTCCTTAAACCTTCCGCTCCACTCATCACGTATATGATCTGCAATAAGCCTTGCATCCTCATGTTCTGTTTTGAGGATTGCCGGGAATATATAATAGATCATAAAGAAATTCAGATCGAGCTGAACAACATTTTCAATCCTTCCCTTTCTGGGTGAGGTGAAATGCTTTTCAACACTATCGACAAACTCGCGCGCCATTTCTGCGGCTGCCGCTTCCTTATCATCTGCATTCGCAGTGATCTCCGTCATCTCATGAAAATATTGTCCGTGCCTGCTAAGAAACTCTTCCATATTTATTTTGTAGGTTTTCTTTTTAAGTTTCTTCATCATAGGCCGCATATCTTCAAACAGAATTTCTACATGATCCAGCATATTATATCCTCCATCTTCGGTCGTTTGTATTTAAGCTTCCTTTTCCGGAATCAGTCTGTCACTACACCTTTCTGCAGCATGATATTTGCGTACAGTGCAGATTCTCCTGTTGCTATGATGGCATATACTTTCTTTGCCTCCTCATAGAAAGCAAATCTCTCGATATTGCCTACTACAGCATCTCCTCTGTCATCATATTTGCGGATGATCTCTTTATATGTGTCCCAGATCGGAGTCTCCACATCATCTCCCGGCATTACTTCCATAAGGTTAACCGGATGTTCTACATAAGTATCGAGCGGGAATACCTGCAGGATCGCATCGAGCAGTTCCGGCACTCCGTGTCCGTCGCAGCGGATCACGATCGCGTCTTTTCCCATGGATTCAGCCGGGAAGTTCCCGTCAGAGATGACCAGTCTGTCGCTGTGTCCCATTTCAGAGAGCACTTTCAGAAGTTCAGGTGATAAGATCTTCGGGATTCCTTTTAACATATTTGTATCCTCCTTATTATAGTATTTTTTCTTTTAAAAAGGAACCGGGAATTTCCCGATTCCTTTTATATTCAGGCTGCCGTTTTGCCGGTCCGTTTCCGTCCGGCAGGCCGGCAGCCTATATGCACGTTTAGATTAAGATAAATGTCGTCTCAATTAACTCTGTACTAATTAGTCATACAGGTTCGGAGCGATGCTTTCTTCTTCCATGTTCTCTGCATCATACCAGTAGCTGTCTGTAGCAATATCTTCTACTTCGTTGCCTTCGCAGTAGTCATACAGAGCGTGGATAGCAAGGTTACCCTGATCAACAGGAGCCTGTGTAACTGCACCAATGAGTGTTCCGTCTGCAACAGCTGCTTTCAGAGTAGCACCAGCGTCGAAACCAACACCTACGATACCCTCATCCGGAGTAGCTGCAAGTACGCTCAGGTTCTGGTTAGCTGTGAGGACACCCTCTGCTGTAACCTGGTTAGAACCGAAGATAGCGATCGTATCTTCTTTGTTCATGATGTTGGAAGCCTCTGTAGCTGACAGCTCAACTGTTGTCTGAGCCGGAACTGCTACTTCGATGATAACGTCTGCTGATCCCTCATCACCGTTGTTCTCTACCTGGTCTACATAATACTGGTTACCGATAACTGCAACTGTCTTTCCGTCAGCCTCGATGAGTTCTTTCATCTTGTTGATGAATCCCATACCACGTCCGGAGATGTTAGCTGATGTAGCATCCTGGTTAACTTCACCGATTCTTACCGGCTCTGTTGCGTTTGCAATTGTATCTTTGATCACTTCATACATATTCTCTGCTGCAACAGCACCTGCTGCCTCGTTGTCTGTAGCGATCGTAGCGATAACTGATCCTTCCGGAGCATCCGGTACACCTGTATCGAAGCATACAACCGGGATTCCTGCGTCAAGAGCATCCTGAAGTGAATCAAGGACAGCACTCTGGTCGTTAGCTGCAAGAGCGATACCATCCGGCTGCTGGCTGATTGCGTTGTTCAGCATGTTAACCTGGTCAGCGATATCGGACTCAGCGTTCGGTCCTGTTGTGTTTACTGTAACTCCCAGCTCCTCAACTGCTGCGTCGATTCCCTGGATAGCTGCCTGCCAGTATGTAGACTGGAAGCTCTTTACAACTACTTCAAAGTGGTAGTCTCCGCCGCCTGAAGAATCATCTGTTGCTGCTGCGTCACTGTTGTCTGAGGAAGTGTTGTCGCTTCCGCCGCCGCATCCTGCCAGAAGTCCGGCTACCATACATCCGCCGAGTAATACTGCTAATACTTTCTTTTTCATATTTCATATCCTCCTGAAATAATTTTTCCGGTCATTTCGAGAGATGCGTTTCTCTCAGTGCATCTTCCCTTTATACAGATACCGTGCATATATCTGTATAAAACCTCCGTCTGCACATTGGTACACTGATCTCCCCGGCATGACCCGCCATTGCTTTGTTTTCTATAGTAACAGCCGGCAGACATCCTGTTCTGCTCACACAGCCCCCGGCTGTTATCTATCAATGTGGTTAAATATTATTTTCCGGCCTCTCTCTTTCTCTTCAGAATATCGAAGAGTACGGCCGCGATCAGTACAAGACCTGTGATGATCTGCTGCCAGTTTGCTGTCAGTCCGATGAACGGAAGGCCTGTCTTAAGCAGACAGATAACGAATACTCCGACAAGAGTACCGGTGATACTTCCTACAGCACCTGACATGGATACACCGCCTACGATCGCGCCGCCGATTGCGTCAAGCTCGAATCCGGCACCGCTTCCCGGCTGTACTGTTGCGAAGATCGCTGAGTAAGCGATAGCTGCAAGTCCAGCGAAAAGTCCGCAGATCACATATGCCATAACATGATAGAATTTTACATTAACTCCGGAAAGTCTTGTTGCTTCCTTGTTACTTCCGATCGCTCTCGTGTAACGTCCCATCTTTGTATGGTTGAGCACGAAACTCATAACGATCACAAGAAGGATGATCCACAGGAATCCGATCGGGATATTCTGACCGCCTACCTGGATCTTGAAGATACTTCTGAACCATCCGCCCGGTGCTGTAGCTGTCGGCCAGGGAATACCATATCCGCCTACAACCATTGCTCCGAATCCACGGGTGATCATACAGGTACATAATGTTGCCAGGAACGGCGGCAGATCCATAAGAGCTACCAGACATCCGTTGATCACACCAAATGCGATTCCCAGCAGGACAGTCACAAGCATACCTGCTGCAACCGGCCAGTCATGATGTACAACCAGGAATCCGCCGATCAGTGAGTAGCAGATCAGACCTGTACCAATGGAAAGGTCAACACCTGCTGTCAGCAGCGGGAATGTAACTCCGATCGCCATCAAAGCAATATAATAGGAATAATCCAGAATACTTACTATTGTTGTATATTTTCTAAATCCCGGGCTCATTGCACTGAAGAAGATAAACATTACAATGACAAGGATCAGGACGATAAATTTCTGTCCACCCATTCTGTCAATGAACGACTTATTCGTGCCGGCCGTTTTACTTGCTGTTTTATTTGCCATCACGTTTTCCTCCCTAATTTATCTCTCTCGTAGCCATGTTCATGATATTTTCCTGTGTAGCTTCGGAAATATCCAGCTCACCGGTCTTCTTACCTTCGCACATAACGACGATCCTGTCGCTCATTCGTAAGATCTCGGTCATCTCAGAGGAAACCATTATAATGGCTTTGCCTTCTGCCGCAAGCTGGTTCATCAGCTTATAGATCTCATTCTTAGCACCTACGTCGATACCTCTCGTCGGCTCATCGAAGATCAGGATATCACAGTTTCTTGTCAGCCATTTTGCAATAACGACTTTCTGCTGATTACCACCTGACAGGTTCACAACAAGCTGGTCAACGCTCGGTGTCTTTGTTGCAAGAGATTCTACGAATTTCTCGGCAACTTCTTTCTCCTTCTTCTTATTGATGAACGGGCCGTTGGAGAATTCGTCCAGATCAGCCATTGTCGTATTCTCGGCAACTGTCTTCTGAACGACAATACCAAATCTCTTTCTGTCCTCTGACAGATAGCCGATACCGTTCTTAACCGCATCCTGCGGGCTCTTGATCGTGACCTTCTTGCCGTTGACGTAGATATCTCCACTGTCGATCGGATCGGCACCGAACAGAGCTCTCATCGTCTCGGTACGTCCTGCACCCATCAGTCCTGAGAAACCGAGCACCTCACCCTTATGAAGCTCGAAGCTTACATCCTGAACCATCTTGCCGGCATTGAGGTGTTCTACCTTGAGCACAACCGGTGATCCAGGAGGTGTCATATTCTTTGTCTTCGGATCTTCATAGATAACACGGCCTACCATCATGTTGATGATATCGTCTTTTGTTGAATCTTTTGTGATCAGTGTTCCGACATAGGAACCGTCACGCATTACTGTAACACGGTCTGTGATCACTTTGATCTCGTCCATACGGTGGGAGATGTATACAATACCCAGACCCTGATCGCGGAGATCGCGGATGATCTTAAACAGTTCTTCGATTTCTGCCTCTGTCAGCGCTGCTGACGGCTCATCGAAGATGATGACCTTTGCCTTATGGGAAATCGCTTTTGCGATCTCACACATCTGCTGTTTACCAACTGTAAGCCTGCTCATCGTCTCAGTAGGATCAATGTCGATGTGCATTCTGTCAAACAGCTTTCTGGCTTCTTCATTCATTTTCTTGTCATCAATGCTGATGCCTTTTTTGAACTCTCTTCCGATGAAGATATTCTGTGCAACAGTCAGATGACCGAGCATGTTAAGTTCCTGATGCACGATGACAACACCTGCATCCTGTGCTTCACGTGTATTATGGAATTCTACTTCTTTTCCTTCATATGTAATTGTTCCGGAATCTTTCTTATAGATACCTGTCAGCACCTTCATCAGTGTTGACTTTCCGGCACCGTTTTCTCCCATGAGTGCGTGTACTTCACCTTTTCTGACTTCCAGATCTACATGGTCCAGCGCATGAACACCCGGGAAAGATTTGTCGATCCCTTTCATTGTTAATATAACTTCGCCCATATTCTTTACCCTTGCCTTTCTCAATCACACTTTCTGATTTCCATGTATCGTCATTAGTTCTTTCTGCGTCTGGCAACAACGTCAGCGAATACTGCAACGATAACAATGAGTCCTGTGATGATAAGCTGTAAGTTCTTATCCAGGCCAAGAGCCATGATACCTTCCTGCAGAAGAGAGATGATAAATACGCCTATGATCGTACCGCTGATCGAAGCAAGACCACCTGCCATTGACGTTCCGCCCATAACACAGCCTGCGATCGCTTCGTTGTTGTACTGGTCGCCGTAGCCGGGCTGAACTGTTGTGTATGCGCCGACATAGAAGATTGCCGCAATACCAACCAGGAGACCGCAGAGTACATATGCAGACATCTCCCATTTCTTTACATTGACACCCGAAAGCCTTACTGCTTCTTTATTGCTTCCGAGAGAAAGGATATAACGCCCCATCTTTGTCTTGTTCAGGATGATCGCACATATAACAGCAACCCCCAGAAGGATGATCAGTCCCACCGGAACTTCTCCCATTGTCACAAGCTTTCTGAACCAGCCGCCTTCTGCTGATGACTGCGGCCAGCTTACAGACTGTGTCTTAGTGAATACTGAAGCCACACCTTTTGCAATATTCATGCTGGCGATGGATGTGATGAATGACGGCACATCCCAGTATGCTACAAGATATCCGTTGAAGATACCGAACAGGATCCCTACGACCAGGCTGATCACAAGAGCCGCTCCCATCGGCACACCATTTACAGTAAAGCTGAATCCTGCGATCAGTGCGCAGCAGAACATAACCGGTCCGATGGAGAAATCAATTCCTCCTGTTGCGATCACGAACGTAACTGCCAGAGATAAGAATCCCAGGAAGTACGCGTAGTTCAGAGCGCTCAAAATACGGCGTGTGCCCAAGAAAGAGCCCCCTGTCAGGGCACAGAACAGAGCGTACATCAGAAGAAGTACGATGCACAGGACGATTCTGTTAAATCCCACCTTTTTAACCAAAGGATTTTGTTTGATACTTTCCACTTTTCTTCCTCCCATCTTTTGATTCGATGAATTGTTCTGATTCATGGTATTCATTTTAATAATGATCTTCCCATTCCTCATTTGTTTGCGCGTAACGGTTCGCTTTTCCCTAGTACAATTTTCATCTACAGTTTCAGGCATTTTTTTACATTTTGTCTAAACGTAAATTGTCCGTATGGTCAAATTATACAACTGCATTCACCCTTTGTCAACAAAAGTGAACTTTTTAAAAGCGAACCGGTTCGCTTTCGTTGATTTACACAAATCTGAAATTACATTTTGAAGTTTTCGCGTTCTTTTTTTGTGCATACTGCTTAATTTTTCAAAGTTTTCTGATCGAGTCTCCTTCTCTGATCACCGCGCTGAAACTAATCCGCAGAGGACTGCCTTCCTCTTCATGTGTGATGCGCTTCAGAAGCAGTTCAACAGCCTTCTTTGACATTTCTTCCATCGGCTGAGAAATGATCCAGAGTTTCGGCCGGATCACTTTCGACATAAGAAGATCGTCGAACCCGATGATCGAGATGTCTCCCGGACAGCTGATCCCTGCTTCGTTCACAGCCATTATCCCGCCCAGAGTCGTATCATAATTGCTCAGGATCACGGCTGTAGGCGGTTCCGGCAGCTTCAGCAGCTTTTTTACCCCCTGATAGCCCAGTTCGAATGAATGCCGGCCGGATACAAGATAAGCCTCCGGCACAGTGATCCCGGCATCCTCAAGGGCATCTTCGAATCCCTTCATGCGTTCCATTCCGGTGTATTCGATGTCAGATGCAACCAGGGCGATCCTGCGGTGTCCTCGCCGGATCAGTTTGTTTGCCGCCCGGAGCATCGCTGTCCTGTTGTCAATCTCTATACAGTCAAATTCCTTGTTACGAAAGGCTCTGTCCAGAAGCACCACCGGTACCTCTGATTTCTTGGCAGCCTCCAGGAAAGTCCCGTCCAGACTGACAGCAAAGACAAGGATGCCATCCACTTTTCTGCTCAACAGAAACTGGAGATTTTTTGCTTCTATCTCCGCATCGTTACACGAATCGCAGATCAGCATGCCATAGCCTTTCTCATGGAGAGCCTGCCCCAGATAGTGGAGCATGTTTCCCACGAAAATACACTGGATATCATATACCAGCACACCGATCGTCTTCGTGCGGTTTGTGACCAGTCCCCTGGCCAGTTCATTCACTTCATAATGTAATTCTTCGATTGCCTCTTCGATCAGTTTCCGGTTTCTCGGAAGGACGTTCCCGCCATTTAAATATTTTGAGATCGTCGCCAGAGAAAGTCCGGTCCTGTCTCTGATATCGCGAATCGTTGCAGCCATTTTTGCTCCTTTCAGGGAGCAGGCGAACCGTTTTATGCATTCTGTCTAATGCAATTGCTGTTTTAATTAAAACACACAGCACTTTGACAGTCAAGCCTATACAAGAATCTTTTTAAATCTCTCATACGCCTCGTCCCACGCGGATGTATCCTGCGGTTCATAAACCTTGATATCCTGGGACCGTTTTATGATCTCCCTTGCCTCAGCGAGGGACTTGATATCACCTGATGCCATGAGCTGCAGGGCTACATTACCAAGCACTGTTGCCTCGATCGGGCCCGCGCTCACGCGGCATCCGCATGCATTTGCGGTAAACTGGCACAGAAGCGCGCTCTGCGTTCCGCCTCCTACCATATATATAGTCTGGTAATCTTTACCGGTGCAGTCCTTGATTTCTTCCATCGCATGACGATATTTCATCGCAAGGCTTTCATTGATACAGCGTACCACCTCTCCAATGCTCTCTGGCACCGGCTGGCCCGTGCGTCTGCAGAACTCACGTATGCGTTCCGGAACATCGCCGGCCGGCGTAAATTCCGGAGCATCCGGATCGATAAAGCACCGGAGTGACGGCGCTTCTTTCGCCATGATCTCCAGATCCCCAAACCCGTACTCATGTCCCTCACGGATCCACTGGCGGCGGCTTTCCTGGATACACCACAGACCGATGATATTCTTAAGGAAAGATATCTTTTTGCCATATCCGCCTTCGTTCGTGATATTATAATACTCCGATTTCTCGTTAATAACAGGCTCTGACAGTTCCGTACCGAGCAGCGACCATGTGCCACAGCTCAGGAATATGAAATCTTCCTCTGATGCCGGCACGGCAACGAGTGCGGCCTGCGTATCATGTCCGGCAACAGCCATGACGTCTATCTTATCAAGTCCGAGTTCATCACAGATTTCATCTGTAAGCTCTCCCACTTTCGTACCTGTCGGGACGATCTCCGGGAAAATATGTTTAGGCAGCTTCAACGCTTCGATCACTTCATCGGACCATTCACCTTTTCTGGCATCCAGAAGCTGTGTCGTAGATGCGATCGAATACTCGGCCTTCTTTTCCCCGGTCAGGAAATAATTGAACAGATCCGGCGTCAGAAGCATCTTATCCGTACGGTCAAGAATGTCTTTCCTGTTCTTCAGGAGATACAGGAGCTGGAACGCCGTATTGATCTCCATAAACTGATTGCCTGTGATCTCATAAAACTTCTGTTTGTCGATCATCTTGAAGCTTTCTTCGAGCATGCCTTCTGTCCGGCTGTCACGGTAGTGGACCGGATTCTCGAGCAGTCTTCCGTCTTTATCGATCAGGCCGAAATCCACACCCCATGTGTCGATACCGATGCTCTCGATCTTTCCGCATTTTTTAGCCTTGATAAGTCCCTGTTTGATCTCAAAAAACAGCCGGAGTGTATCCCAGTACATTGTACCGTTTAAGATGACGGGATCATTGGAAAACCGGTGCAGTTCTTCGATCGTGATCTTCTCACCGTCAAAAGTTCCGCACATAGCCCTGCCGCCTGAAGCGCCAAAATCAAAAGCCAATACTTTCTTTTCCATATTGTCCTCCTTTTTACGAGGTGACAAGAGGGTTGAAAGTTCTGCTTTCAACCCTCTCCTTTCACTTCATACTACACACAGATATTTTGATTTATCTTTATTTATATGGTTTGTAAAGTGCACCGTAGTTTGCGCATGCTCTGTAGTCAGCGCCTTCTTTATCCATACCGAATGCATTCCATGCTGCCGGACGGAAGATCTTGTCTTCCGGTACGTTGTGCATTGCAACCGGAATACGGAGCATAGATGCGAATGTGATAAGATCTGCACCAATGTGTCCGTAGGAGATTGCGCCGTGGTTAGCTCCCCAGTTGTTCATTACATCGTAAGCAGACTTGAAAGCACCTTCTTTGCCGTCGCATCTCGGAGCGAACCATGTACACGGCCATGTATAGTCTGTACGTTTCCACAGTGTATCAGATACATCTTCCGGAAGTCCTACTGTCCATCCTTCTGCAATCTGGAGCATCGGTCCAAGGCCCTTTACAAGGTTCAGACGGATCATTGTAGCCGGCATCTGTACCTTTGTCTCGAAACGGCTGGAGTATCCGCCGCCGCGGAAGTATCCGAGGTCAGCCATGTTCCATGTTGTAGCGTCCATGATCGCCTGCTGGTCTTCCTCTGTTACATTCCACCACTCTTTCATAACGCCGTTGCCGTTCTCATCTTTTGCAGCACCGCTTGCGTCAAGGCAGCATGCACCGGAGTTGATCAGGTGGATGATACCGCCGTTCTCTTTTGCAACACCCTCAAGGTCATAGCCTGTCACTCTCTTAACAGCCTCCGGGCTCCAGTATGTACGAACATCTGCGAACATCTGTGCACGGTTTGTAAGAAGTTTCATAAACAGCATTCCAAGACCGTTGAGTACGTCGTTCTCTGTAGCAAGGATGTACGGCTCACGTGCTCCATCCCAGTCGAATGAAGAGTTGAGCATTGCCTCTGCGAAGTCTCCGTTCGGATAGAAGTCTGTCCACTGTCTCTGTCCCTGGAATCCTGCTGCGATCGCGTTGTGGCCGATTGCTTCCTCTGAGAGTTCCTCCGGGAAGTTCTTGTTGCCCTGCATCAGGTCTTTGATGATAACTGCCATCTTAACAACGAACTCGAACTGTTTTTCTTTCTCTTCCTGTGATTTCTGCAGGTGTTCCGGGTTCTTGTCAAATCCGATGTGGCATTTTTCTTTTGCCCATGCAAGAGCTTTCTGATACTCAGCCTCATCGTAGATACCTTCTGTCATACGACGGATGATCTCAACCTCGTCAACAGACTCTACACGCATTCCAAGATAGGACTCGATGAAATCCTGATCGATGATAGATCCGCCGATACCCATTGTAACGGAGCCGATCTGCAGCCATGATTTTCCTCTCATTGATGCTGCTGCAACTGCGGCACGTCCGAATCTTAAAAGTTTCTCTTTTACATCTTCCGGAATTGTCATGTCGTCAGCTTCCTGAACGTCATGTCCGTAGATTCCGAATGCCGGAAGACCTTTCTGTGCATGTGTAGCAAGAACAGATGCAAGGTATACAGCGCCCGGTCTCTCAGTAGCGTTCAGTCCCCATACAGCCTTGATCGTCTGAGGATCCATATCCATTGTCTCTGAACCGTAGCACCAGCACGGTGTAACTGTCAGTGTAATGTCAACGCCTTCTTTTCTGAACTTGTCAGCGCAGGCAGCGCTCTCGCCAACACGTCCGATCGTGGAATCAGCGATCACAACTTTAACCGGTTCGCCGTTTGAGTATCTCAGGTTTTCCTCGAACAGTTTTGCAGCGTTTTTCGCCATGTTCATTGTCTGCTCTTCCAGGGAGCCTCTTACGTCAAGAACACCCTTTCTACCATCGATGGTAGGTCTGATACCGATTACCGGATAAGATCCTACGTATCTGTTTTCTGCCATAGTAACATTCCTCCTCTTCTTTGGCTTTCTAGCTCGTTTCTTGGTTACCATTATAATACTATTTTTTTTGTTTGTCTCGTGCTATAATAGAATAAAAATATAAAGATATTCACTTTTTGTACATAATCAGCACATGCGCGGATATCAAAGGACGATGCCGCTCAAGTCTGCTTGTATGCGGCGTTGTCCGGTGATATCTGCATATGGCGGATGCCATACAGCGAGAAGGAGCTGCTATGCAGCGGATTCGAGCTAGCGCATGTGCGTGCGGAAAGATATTGTAGATTAGTCGTCCGCCCCACGGCGCATACAGATGTTTCCAGGACACGCTTCCGCTCGGGCCGCAGCGCAGCGGTACATAAGAGCGCTGAAAAACGCGCTCTAAGTGCCGGCGCTGCTCTACGGTCCTGTCAGCATCTGTATGCGCCGCGAGCCGGGATATCGCAATAGATAATCTTTTCCCGCAGACCGCATGTCATCCTTATATAAAAACTGTATAAAAGTATTAAATCAGACGTAAAGGAGAATATACTGTGAAATATATCAAATACAGGGAAGCGAAAGAGCACGGAACTTTTGATTTCCCGATGGAATTCTATCATGTAGGTCCGGCGCATCCGCGCTATGAGATGTCTTATCACTGGCATATCGAGTACGAGGTCATCAGAGTGTTAAAAGGAGAACTGCTGATGACAATAGGGGAAGATGAATTCACCGCAAAATCCGGAGACATTATTTTCGTCAAAGGGGGACTGCTCCACGGCGGTATTCCGAAAAACTGTCTGTATGAGTGCATTGTATACAATCTGGATTCACTGATGACCGCCAGTCCCGCCGGCGAACGCCTGCTGAAGAAAGTCAGCAGTAACTCAATTGAAATCTATGATCATTTCCCATCCGGAGACAGAGAACTTCTCCGCATCACAGACAGGATGTTCGGTTATATGAAAACACGTGCTGAAGGGCACGAGCTCACCGTGATCGGAGCATTCTATGAATTTTTCGGGTACATACTTGAGCACAGTCTGTATAAAGAGGCACAGAGCATCTCCGCAAAAGACGGACAGCGGATCGAGCATCTTAAAAATGTCATCGCCACGATCGAAGAACATTATGACGAATGCATCACACTGGATGACCTTGCAAGGGCAGCGGGAATGAATTCAAAATATTTCTGCCGCTATTTCCGGGAAATGACACACCGCACTCCCATCGACTACCTCAATTACTACCGGGTGGAACAGGCATGTTTCAAACTGGCCACAACCAATGATTCTGTTGCCGAGATCGGAATGAGCTGCGGATTTAATGACGAAAGCTACTTTATTAAAACATTTAAAAAATATAAGGGAGTTACTCCGAAGAAATATCTGAGCACCCCTCTTGTAAGCTGACACCGCAAAAACGGCAGGGCTCTTCTCCGCCCTGCCATTTTCCGTCCGGTCCTATTTACCGGTAATATCTTTTACATATCTTTTATTGAGCTTCCGGTTCCGGAAGAACCCGCCGATCGTACGTCCAAGTCCGCGGAACAGATGTCCGTTGACCATGGTCACGATCCCTTCTACCATCTCCATGCTCACCATGCCTCCGGTCATCTTTGCTATGGCGCGGAACGGCATATTATATATAAAGAGGATATTCAGATCAGGTTTGCCTGCGTCTTCACTCTTCTTTTTCATCTTCGTAAGCTTCTTATATGCAAACCGCGCTATGGCACTCTTTGCATAATACATCTGGCAGATCGCGTCATTGACTGTCAGATCGCCGGTCCACTTGCCGGACGGGATCGGAGTTCCGAACAGTTCTTCATACTCTTTGTCGTCAACCTGCTGGATCAGGCCGGAATAATACGAAGGCATACGATTCGTATAATACGGAAATTCTTCCGTCGTGCCCGCAACATCTGCTTCCGCTTCAAGACGGATATCCGCGCAGCTCGCGCCGACCATTATCCGGTAGGTGCCGCCTTCGATCTCCCATGCATTTGTCCTGACATTCCAGTAACGGAACGTCTTATCGTCAAACGGGATCTTTACTTCCGCGCTCTCGCCCGCTTTCAGGAAAATCTTCGCAAAGCCCTTCAGTTCTTTTTCCGGACGGTACACCTTCGCGTCTTTCATCCCGACGTAGAGCTGAGCCACTTCCGCGCCGTCCGCTTTGCCGGTGTTTTTCACTGTAAATGCGACTCCCGACTCATCCACTTTGATCTGGCTGTACTCAAATGTCGTGTAGGACAGTCCGAATCCAAACGGGTACATCACTCGTACTTTGCTCGTGTCATAGTACCGGTATCCCACATAAAGCCCTTCCCTGTACTCCGAGTTGCGTTCTTCGCTCGGGAAATAACGGAATGCAGGAGTGTCTTCGTAACGGAGAGGATATGTCTCATTGAGTCTTCCGGACGGATTGATCTTTCCCGTCAGAATATCAAGCATTGCCCCCGCACCTGCCTGTCCGTACAGATAACCGTGGAGCAGCCCTTTCAGGCAGTAATGCCACGGCATCTCGATCGCAGCACCTGCACTTAAGACTCCGACAATATTCTTATTCACTCTCGCCATGGACTCCAGAAGAGAGATCTGGTTCTGCGGGATACGCATATGAGTCCGGTCGATCCCCTCAGACTCACTCAGCTCGTCCAGTCCGAAGCAATACAGAACGACATCCGCCGACTGCGCAAGATCAACAGCTTCTTTTGCCAGAACGGCATCCTCTTCGCCGGTTCGGATATATCCTTTTGAAGTTCCGGCAAGCACGAGGTCATATCCTTTGATCATCTCGGCCATCTTATCCAGTTCTGTCGCATTTACCATGGAAGACCCTGCACCCTGATATCTTGGATCGAATGCAAAATCACCGATCAGAGCGACCCTTGTCCCCGGCTTCAACGGAAGGATATTCTCCTCATTTTTCAGAAGCACCGCGCTCTCCGCTGCAGCTTTCCGCGCCAGCGCATGGTGTCCTTTCCTGTCAAACTCTGCAGGAATGTCTCTTTCCTTTGTAAGTGTAAGGACAGCTTCCAGAAGTCGGTCAACACACTCGTCCACGGCCGCCTCTGATATTTTACCTTCTTTCACAGCCGCCACGATCTGCCTTGCAGAATCGAGTCCCGGTGTCGGCATCTCCAGATCAGATCCGGCTTCCACGCCCTTGATATGATCATTTGATCCGCCCCAGTCCGTGATGACGATCCCGTCGTATCCCCAGTCATTTCTCAGAATGTCTCTGAGAAGATGCGTGTTTTCGTTGGCATATGTTCCGTTGACCTGATTGTAACTGGTCATGATCGCTTTTGCACCGCCTTCTTTCACGGCGATCTCAAATCCGGTCAGATAGATTTCACGGAGAGTACGTTCATCTACCACCGCATTCATTGCCATTCTGCGGAGCTCCTGACTGTTCACGGCAAAGTGCTTCGGGCAGGCATAGACGCCCCGGCTCTGGATTCCGCGTACATATCCCGCCGCCATCTTGCCTGCAAGATACGGGTCTTCGGAAAAATACTCAAAGTTTCTTCCGCAGAGCGGGCTTCTCTTTATATTGAGTCCCGGTCCCAGCACTACATGGACGCCCTGTACGCCCGCCTCTTCGCCGAGCGCTTTTCCGATCTCCTCGCCCAGTTCGGGATCCCAGCTGTTGGCTACCGTTGCCGCAGTCGGGAAACAGGTAGCAGGAAGCGAGGGATTTAACCCCAGATGGTCGCCGGCCCCGGCCTGCTTACGGATACCATGCGGTCCGTCGGAGCAGTACATGGACGGAATTCCCAGCTGGGCGAAATCCCAAGTCTGCCATTCTCCCTTACCGCTCAGAAGAGCCGCCTTTTCTTCCAGTTTCATTT